>Ga0157360_1000028_pt1 | contig 91482 bp, 65 predicted proteins | sample AttlaeALBM1_FD_111483 | JGI IMG/M metagenome (GOLD analysis project Ga0157360, IMG submission 111483) | Fungus gardens microbial communities from leaf cutter ant in Ribeirão Preto, State of São Paulo, Brazil - Atta laevigata ALBM1 | ecosystem: Host-associated > Fungi > Mycelium > Unclassified ...
ACGCTCGCCGAAATCCGCTTTGATGGCGTTCTCTCTTCCTGCGTCTTTGCCTGGGAAGAACGTGCAGAGGACTCCTCACGCTTCATGCTCGACACCATGCGACGCGAGCTCAGCAAACGCAGCCTCTGACCGGCTTCGCGTTTCCTGGAATTTCGGTCATTTTATCTCTATTGGCCTGTCTTGGCAGGCTGGCAGGAGCGGAGTCCATGTTCCGTTTCAAATCCCTGGTTCTGGTCCAGTCCGAACGACATGATGTCGGTTACGTACTCAGAATATGTGCCGTTGCGGCATTGGGTGGCATCCTCTTTGGTTATGATACTTCGGTCATTTCCGGTGCCATTGCTTCGCTGACTGATTATTTTCATCTCTCTCCTGCACAGACAGGATGGGCTGTCTCCAATGTTGTCATTGGCTGCATTATCGGTGCTTTTTCTTCCGGCTGGCTTGCGCATCATCTGGGCAGGCGATGGGCTCTGTTTGTCTGTGCCATCTTGTTTACGGTCTCTGCCATTGGTGCAGCACTTGCCACGTCGTTCGTCTGGTTTGTCATTTATCGCATCATAGGCGGGCTCGGTGTCGGCGTCGCATCTGCTGTATCGCCCATGTATATGTCAGAGGTCTCTCCCAAGGATATGCGTGGTCGCGCTCTGAATATGGAGCAGTTTGCTGTTGTGGGCGGCCAGGTCGTGGTTTTCATCGTGAATTATCTCATTGCCAAGGGAGCCGCGGCTGAATGGCTGCGGGATTACGGCTGGCGCTGGATGATCGCCTCTGAAATCGTGCCTTGTGCGGTTTTCTGTGTTGCCGTTTTTACTATTCCGGAATCTCCGAGATGGCATGTTCTGGCAGGAAGGGATCAGGAAGCCCTGAAAACACTTACCCGGATCTCCAACGAGAAGCATGCTCATGCTTTGCTCAGGGAAATCCGGCAATCCATTCAGGGCGATACTGAACAGGCAAGTCAGCAACAGAAAAAGCTGGCGGGACACGGCGCCAGATGGATCATTTTTGTCGGCGCCATGATTGCCATGTTGCAACAGCTGACTGGCGTGAATGTCATGATGTACTATGCGCCGATGGTCCTTCGATCGACCAGCGGCACTATGGAAGCAGCCTTGTTCCAGACAATATGGATCGGCTTTGCGTCACTGGCAGGCTGTGCGATTGGTGCCTGGTTTATTGATCTCAAGGGAAGGCGGCCCCTCATGGCGATCGGGTCGGCCGGTATGATTATCGGGCTTCTGGTAGTCTCGGGCGCGCTCTACACCCAGTCGAGCGGACTTCTTGCCCTGTTCGGTATGCTTTTGTTCATGGTGATGTATGGCATGTCCTGGGGGCCGATTGCCTGGGTACTGATCGCCGAAATATTTCCTAACAGGCTGCGTTCCATGGGAATGAGTATTTCGGTCGCCTGTATGTGGATCATGAATTTTTTTGTGAGCCAGTTTTTCCCCATGATCCAGTCCAATATCTGGCTGAATGCTCATTTCCACGGGGCATTTTCAATGTGGATTTTCGTCGCCTGTTCCATGGTTGCGACGTGGTTCGTACTTCGATTTGTTCCGGAAACAAAAGGGGTTTCACTGGAGAAAGTCGAAGCTCTCATGCTGGGCAGGCAGAGATAGCAATACTCTTTCCTGCTTCCTGAAGGAAATAATCATGAATGATTCCCAGCTTCTTGCCGATTATATCCAGCAAGAAGAAATATCCCGCTTTGTAAAATTCAGCCATGATGATGGTTGGGCACTGGGCATGATACTCAGACGTCTTGCTATCGAGAACAAGGCGCCTGTTGCCATGGAAGTATTTGCTTTCGGGCAGCAGGTTTTTCTGGCGGCTCTTCCTGGTTCGTGTCCGGAAAATCTGGAGTGGATCCGGCGCAAGCGCAATACAGTACTGCGCAGCTGGAAAGCAAGTCTGCATGTCGGTGCGGTCAATCGCCTGTCGGGCCAGCGTATGGAACAGCAGGGTTTCATACAGCAATCCGATTATTGCGATCATGGTGGCGGTTTTCCCATCAGGCTGGTCGATGGTGTGGTGATCGGTGCTGTTACGGTCAGTGGTCTGCCCGAACAGGATGATCATGCTCTGGTAGTGCGCGCGATCCAGGCCCTCCTGCGTGATGCAGCATGCTGATACCTGCCGGTTTATCCTCAATACATTAGTGAAAGACAAAATGATGTTTCTTGGTCTTCATGGTGTTTCCACCAACCATTCCAATCTTCTGACCGATATACGTGTTGCTCGCGAGACCGGATATGACAGTCTCGAGATTCTGGCCAGCAAGCTGATACGTTATCTGGATAATGGCGGTACCCTGTCACGTCTCGCTCATGCCATCAAGGCCAGCCATCTGTCGACGGGATGTGTAAATGCCCTGCTCTCAATTGAGCGGCATAAGGGAGAGGAGAAGCAGAAGATGCTTGATGAGGCAAGACGTCTGACGCTTGCCGCCGAGGCACTGGACTGTCCGACAGTGCAAATTCTGGCACTGAATGGAATAGACCATGAATCTGATGATACGATCATGGATATCATGACGGAAAACGTCGAGGCGATTGGCCGCATCGGTCTGGAGCATAATGTGCGTTACCAGATTGAGGTGATTGCCTTTACCAAATTCAGAAAGCTCGAACAGGGGCTTGAGATTATCCGCAGGGCGGGGCTACCCAATATCGGTATGGTAATTGATTTCTGGCATCTTTATGCGGCCGGTAATACGCCGGCAGATGTTGCTGTACTCGATCCCGAGCTGATCTACGGTGTTCATTTCTGTGATGGACGTCTTCCACGTCCGGGTGAGGCGTGGGATCAATCGGTTCTGAGAGCTTATATGCCTGGTGAGGGTGAAATGGATGTTCAGGCCTGGACTGATGCCGTCAGGAAGACCGGATATGATGGCATGTGGACGGCCGAACTTTTCAGCCCGGCCTGCTGGGAAACTGATATCTTTGATGCAGCGACGATATGCCGCGAAAATATGGAGCGTTTCATCTTTACTTAGAATCCCCTGAGAAATCGGTCAGGTCTCTGCCCCAATGTGACAGCGTGGCGACATGCCACCAGTCCCCCGGACTAGGCCAAGTCATGGATACGATATGCCAGCAGCTATCTTGCTGCTGGCATATCGACCAGTCGTCAGTCTGCAATTGTGTACAGGCAAAACACTAAAGCCTCAGATAAACAGGCGAGAGTGTCTTCAATGCTATCATCTTTGTTCTTCAGATAGTTATCGGCGTAACTGGAACCTTGCTCCTGAAGGTATTTCGTACCAGGGAGCCTCGGGTTCAAAGACAGTTCGAGTTCCTGTTCATCGGGTTTCCATGAGAAGGAGTCACTTTAACGTGACACATGGCCGGTCAAGCAAAAAGCTGCGCTGTCTCGTTCTATTTTCGATGGTTCCAGTTTCTGCCTGTTCCCTTTCTTCGGAGAAAGACGATGTCCATGACCGCCAGACGGCGTTTGCACGATATCTACCAGTTGAGCGATTTCGAAAAAGCCGTCAGGCGTTATCTGCCCAAGGCAGTTTACGAATACGTTCGCAACGGTGCGGGGGCCGAGCTCAGCCTGCGTCGGAATCGGGCGATATTTCAGCGCTATCTGTGGCGTCCCTATCGCTTGCGTGACGTATCTTCTCTCAATACCAGAATTACGCTTTTTGGCGAGGAGTATGCGCAGCCGTTCGGTCTGGCGCCGACAGGGGGCGCCGCCATGACGCGCTTTGATGCCGATCGCATAGAGGCGGCGGCAGCGCACAGGCATAATCTGTTCTACGCGCTTTCCGCCAACTCACTCACGCCGCTGGAAGAGATCATCCGTATCAACCCGCGCGCGTGGTTTGCCGCTTATCTGCCAAGCGATCTCGCTGTTATCGACGGAATGATCGACCGGGTTCAGAAAGCCGGCTACCCGGTGCTGCTGATCACTTGTGATGTACCTGTTGGCGCACAGCGTATCGCCGAGACGCGTGCGGGTTATTCCATGCCCATCCGCCCTAAATGGCGCTCGACAATCGGGGCATTGCGCCATCCCGGCTGGACGTTTGGAACATTGGGTCGCACGATCCTGCGCGATCGCAACCCCAGAATTGTCAATATTCGCCCTCAGGGTGGGCCTGGCCTGTTTTCAAACGAAATTGCGGCGGTCGGAGGGGCTCCCGATTTCACATGGGATCACATCCGTCATATTCGCGCGCGATGGAATGGTAAGCTCATACTGAAAGGTATTCTGCGTCCTGAAGATGCCGAAGAGGCAGCAAAGATCGGTGTGGATGGTATTGGCGTCTCTGATCATGGCGGGCGCCTGCTTGATTCGAGCGTCGCGCCGCTCGAAGTTCTGCCTGAAATCAGAAAGGCAGCGCGGAATATGAGTGTCGTTATTGATGGCGGTTTTCGCTGTGGTGGAGATGTGCTCAAGGCAATGGCGCTTGGTGCTGACGCAGTTATGCTCGGCCGTCCCTTTCTTCAGGCCTGCGCCCTGGCTGGAGGGGCGGGGCTCGACAAGGCGGTTTCCATACTTGGTACGGAACTCGGGCGTGATCTCGCCCTGATTGGCCTTACCGAGCTTGCCTCGCTGGATGCCTCCCTGCTCAAGGATCTGGGATCAACAGGTTTTGCCGGGAGAGCGGAAGAAAACATCTGACCGATGAGAACCTGACCTGATGAAAAGGATTATTTTAACGCCCCCTCGGAAGCGGTGGGGGCTTGTGTCATGATCGTGCAGAAAACGCTTAGTCTTACAGGAAGGTCAGGCTGATGAATGCGACAGAACGTGGAATCCGCGAACAGTTTTCGTTCTGGAGGGCGCTGACACAGCCGCACTCCACCCCCGAGAAGGGGCAGATGCATGCAATTATCGGTTGTGGTACCTCCGTCCATATTGCTGACAGTATTGCCTGTGCCCTCAACGAAGCAGGTTTTCTTTCCCGGGCCGTACCAGGAAATGAGTGGACGCGTCGCGCCTCATCCTATGTGCCATCAGGCATGAAAACCCGGCTGATGGCCCTTTCGCGCAGCGGTGAATCGACAGAGACCCTGGCAGCTGCCTCCGCCGGACGAGCCTCGGGACATGAGGTTCTTGGTGTGACCTGCGCACCGGGCAGCGCATTGACGAAGATTTCCTCGGAAGTGTTCGAAGCCGAGACCCATCCTGAAGAAGGGATCGTGATGACGGCTTCAGCCAGTCTCATGCTTATGGCCGGGCTACGCTATGCAGGGATCCATATTGGCCATGACAGTGTCGCAGCCGCAGCGGCCTTGCTCGAAGCGGCTGATCCTCATCTTGTAGCATTGATTCGAGGCCGCTCCCATTTTGTGTTTCTGGGCGGTGGCACGCATTATGGTGTTGCGCGTGAAGGCGCTCTGAAAATGCAGGAAATGAGCCTGAGCCAGAGTGAGGCCCATCATCCGCTGGAATATCGCCATGGCCCGATCAGTCTGATCGATGAGCGCTCTTTCGTTATCATGCTTTATCATCCTGATACCTGCGAGGAAGAGGCTCTGCTTGCCCGTGATGTAATGGAAAAAGGGGCCATCGTGCTGGGTCTTGGGGGGCCGGGCACGGTCTCCCTTCCGGTCGGGGGCGATCATGGCGCCGCACCGCTGATCTGTCTGCCTGTTCTGCAGCTTCTGGGTGAATATGTAGCCCGGGCACACGGACTGGACACGCTGGCGCCCCGCCATCTCACGAAAGTCGTAACACTCGCCAGCTGACTGGTAGCCCTCAGGGGGAAAGGCGGGGATTGGAAAATTTTCCCCCCGCTACTCTAGCAGGCCTGATAAGACGCTGTTCCCTGTCTTCTGCAAGAGTAAAAGAGCGTCGGTAACTGAATACTGATAAGCTCACTTTCTTATACCGAACTCAGGAGGTGGGAGTGGTTACACTTGCTGGTCTTGCGACCATTTGGTCTAGCACTAGATAGATATCATATTGTACCATTCAGAGGTTTATTGTAGATCTTAAGAAATAAACATTTTTATAATGATAAATATCTCCAAAATTATCTTGTATAGAATTCAATATATTTTCCATGGTTTGCATTTTAATTTTGTTTTTGTATTCTGAATAGTAATTGTATATAAAGACAAAGCCAGAAAAGACTCCGTTGGAGAAATGATCTTCGTCAACCACTTCAAGGTTGTTGAGATTTAATCCCACAGCAACAAGGCTTTTATCGGGACCAATAATAAATGTCCCCATAGCTATATCGGCGCCTGATTTCGAGCTGCCCCCTAGAGTAATGTATCCATCTATAGTTGATGAAGGACCACTGTTGTGATCCTCCCATGCGTGTGCCATTGTGCGATCTAGCCGTCTACGCATTTCTTCATCAAAATTTTTGAAATCAGCATTTCTGTAGAGATTTTTCGCGCATCGCAGTAATAATGCGGCCTGTTTGGGATTATATGTTTGATAGTCGGAAAATGATAGATCGGCGGCCCTTCCAGTCGGCAAGGTTTTTCCTTTGATAAAAGAAGGAATGTCTGGAAAATAGCAATTCCTTGCTTCTGCATATGATTTTGACAGAAATATTGTATGAGAAAACACTAAATATATAATTATCATTGATTTTATCATAATTATGACTCCAATATATTACTTGGGTATCTATATATCTGCTATCACTGGGACCAAAGCACTTTATGTAGTCCGAAGCTCCAAAAAGATCTTCATAATGAATTTTATTATCCGTAAAATATTTAATAGGGCATTAAATTTCTGGTATCCGAAGAATTTGGAGAACCCGGCCTTTTATAGTCTCTCAACGGACAATCTACTTAACAATTTTGCCATTTGTTGTGATTACCTGTCGAACGATCGGCTCCATCGTGGGTACGTACTGAACGTGTTTCCCGGTAGCGGGTAAATTGTCCAGCGTTGAGATCGTGCCTATGCTGGAGACCGGCTCGTTTGTTTTTACACTCTGATGAGTGGCTATGATCCATGGATGAAACTGTATGAGTCAAAGGGCCTCTCCAGTAAGAGTTATTCCCTTGTCTCTCAACAAGTACAAATGGTAAAATGCGATAGGTATTTCTAAAGATTATTATAATAAAATGACTATATTAATATTATTAAAGAAATTCGCCTCTGTTCATTCAGTAATTCTCTTTACAAATTCGTATTTCTATGCTAAACGGTAAATCCAAAAAAAAATTTGGGGGATTTTTATGAAAAGAATATTTTTCATTTTTGTTTCTGCGTTTCTTGCTTGTTGTTCTGTGGCATATGCCAAGGAGGTAAGTTACGATTTTGAATATAGCAAAATAGATACCGATTTTGCCCGGAAGAACGCGTTTTCTATTGATATTAGCAATTTGAATTTTAGGTCTATTACAGGTATACGCGGTTATGTGATCACGACCTCACCAAATAACACGGAATCTGTAACTCTACTATCACTTGCGTACGCTCGAGGCGATCATTGTCCCTCTTACGGTGAGAAAATCGAGAGCTACGCTGATTATAGCGCACGATATCCAAATCAGATTTTTTACACAAAGATCATCAAGATGGCCAAAGGAGGTACAACTAACACACCCATAAGTATTACACTAAAAAACCCACTCAATATTCCGGCTAATACGAAATGTCTGATCGCTCTATGGGACGGAACGAACTTTGCAAATGTTCCTTATTCTATCAAGTCGAGAATTATCGTTGATTATAATGACGTTCCGGCGGAGCCACAGGATCAGTATATTGCCAGCCTTGACGCTGAATTTTACGGAGCGGCGTCGTTGGATTCAAGAGCTCTGAACGCTTATGTCGCTTTGCCTGTGTCTGATAGTGGTCCGCTTTTTCCTGGCAGGCTACTGGATGTCTATGGAAATGTTGCTGCTACGACGTTCAAGAAGGATGCTGACAAGTTTACGGATACAACAAAATGGGGTATTGAGTATTTCGTTACAATTTTCAGGAATAATTCATGTCAGAAGACTTTTCCTAATCATAGTGCCGCAAAATTCATGTATAATACGAAATCCATGCTGAGTGATGGTAAGAGATCTACACCATTCGATATAAAAGATACATTCAATATCTATAATAAATCTATCTACGTCGTAGGAAACGGCAGTACAATGAGTGAGTTCTCAAGTAGCGACGATAAATACATGAGTATTTCCAATGGCGATTGTGTAGTGCTGACTTTTGCTCCTGCGGCTCAAACCTCAGCGGGACTGCCTGCTATTAATCAAGAGAGTCAGATACAATTACTGGCGACCAAAAGTCACTAGAACCTGTCGAGGTCTAACGATGTTGCTGGGTATTATATAACTTATTGTGATGGGCACGATACAGAGTATGATATGCGATGATGAATGGCGGGGCTGGGAGCTGTTGATTGAGATGGCGCTGCCCTGTTGTTTGTTCGCTGGGTAAAACCAGACTTCAGGTAAAAGTTCTTTGTGCAGGTGAAAGGCCGGGATCTGCTCTTGGTTCTGGTCTTTCCCGACGAGAAGAACATTACAGCGTATACAAAGGCAAGGGAACTACCCCAAAAGTGGATATCGGGACCTCCCAAACGGTTATCAGGTAATTGGCCGCTTACGTAGAAACTGAGGGAGTAAGGCATAGGATGCCGCCAACAGACGCGACAAAGTCCTATGTTTTCCTGATGCCTGATCAGGTCCATGAGCTACCATCCACCAGTTATGGGCTTGTAATATTTATATCCGCGCATTTCAGATCTGATGTATTACTTTGATTAAATTTAAACGTCTTTAATGTTGTGGTGCTTCTGTTGCTGTAGAATTTGACATGAGGATGAGTATAGCGGTATTATTACAAAGTATTTCGTTGGTATTGAAAGTTTTGTCATTAAAAATAGGCGTGACTGGATTCGAGTTTTATCTATATTTGCACGTAGTGAGTTCCATCCAGAGTAATTCTCAGAGCCTATCGCGTGCGCCATTTGACCACCCTGCTACTGCTTTGCAGTGCAACGTTTCCTGTCTCTGCCTTCGCAGCAAGCCAGTCTGACGACATCGCCGCCTTGCGACGTGAGATGTTGGAAATGCGCGCCCAGATGCAAAACCAGATTACCGATTTGCGGCGTCAGTTGTCGAAAGAGCGGTCGTTGCGGCGTCAGTTTGAACTGGCGCAGGCCCGTTCTCCTCATGGAGAGGACGCGGGCAGTAAAATACGCGCTCCCCGTGGTGTATTACAGGCCTCACGGCGGACGGGGCCGGAACGCTCCGGCGTTGCCGTATTGGGTGGAACTCAGGCAGTAGCCCAGTCTGCTCCTGCGAATTCTGCCTCATCAGCCGCGTCGAAACCCGTGCCTGCTCTGCCTCAGAATGCCCCGATGACATCCGGCTCCGTTCAGCTTGCCTCAGCTCAAGCAAGAGGCGAGGGTAGACCGTCCAACCCTCAGGTTGCTTATGATACCCATCTGATTCCACCGCCTGATCACGGTCTGAACATGTCCCTGGCTGATTTCCGACGCGCCACACGCACGGCAGAGACGGTCGATATTGGCGGGATCAGGATCGGCTTTCCGGCAGGCCGTCCGACTATTGCCTCGAGTGACGGGCTCTATGCCTTTTCGGTCGGCCTTGTCATGCATCTTGATATAGGCGGTTTCCCTTCTTCGGGTGGATCGGCGCAGGGGCAGACGGGCCGCTTCCCCAAGATGAATGAAAACGCACGTCGTCTGCGTCTGCCCCTGACATGGCGCTACGGCAATCTTCTGGCCAATCTTACTCCTGAATGGGGACGTACGGTCGATGGTACAGCGGGTCTGTACGAAGCCAATATGGTCTATAGTGGTATTCACAATTCGCAGTTTACTGTCGGCTATTATCAGCCACGTGTGACGATGCAGGATTCGGAGTCCTCAAACGGCTTTATTCTGATGGAACGTGCATCAGTTTCAGAGGTCGTACGTCTGATTGCTGCTGGTGATACCCGGTTGAGCATCGGTGGTCGTACACATCAGAACCGCTGGTATCTCGGGGCTTATCTTACAGGTCAGACCTATGGTGATCGCACCAATGATCCGACGGTTTCCGATAGTCAGATGGGTGGGTTGTTGCGTGTTGCGGGTCGTCCGGTTGCGACCAGACACATGGATGTGCATCTGGGCATGTCATCAACCATGTCCTTCAAGCGTAACCAGACATCACAGGGGCGTGTCCTTTCCCTCAGTGATCGTCCAGAGACGCGACTGACGAATGAGCGTCTGATCTCTAGCGGAACCATTGCTGATGTTGGCAAGGTATGGGCTGTCGGGCCGGAACTGGCCTTTCGTTATGACCGGGCTCTGATACAGGCGGAGTATTATCATATCGGGGTTGATCGTACGGCCAACGCACGACGCAAGGGGCCCGCGCCCAATCTGGGCTTCGAGGGATATTACGTGGCAGGAAGCTACACGCTTTTTGGTCAGCCGCGCCGTTACAGCCCCAAGGATGCGGCCTTTTCTGCACCGGCTCCGAAAGAGGATTTCGATCTCTGGAACAATCAGTGGGGCGCCCTGGAACTGGTTGGACGCTGGAGCGTGATGGATTTTGACAGCAACATCCTGAAGGATATTCCGGCTGCGGTAACCGGCGGGGTACGCGGCGGCGTTCAGACTGTCTGGTCAGGGGGGCTGAACTGGTACATCAACCGGCATTATCGCATTCAGCTGCAATACAGCCATATCAATGCAACCCGTTCGCAGACGGCTGGCAGCGTGAATACCAGAGGGCGCTCGATCAATGCGATAGGCAGCCGTATCCAGGCGGCTTTCTGAGAGAGCTTGTCGCGGGATAAACCCCGCGACTGTTTTCAGCGTGGCGGAAGACTGGTGGCAATCTTGTCGGCAAGCTGCTCGAAGAGCTGTTGCAACAGGGCTGCCTTGGCTGCGTCATCTGCAACACTTCCCTGCACACTGACGGTTGCATGTCCCTGCAGAGGAGGGCTGGTTTCGTCGCGCGGCAACTCGCTCCATGATGCCAGAAGGGTTGCCTGTCCTTCCTTGAGCAGATCCAGGCGCTCGATCGTAATTCCAAGGCGCGCATCAGGTGTGTCGATTGGCGGATAGGCTGTCACCATTTTCTGGGGCCAGTTCTGTGACAGGCGGGCGACAATCAGGTCTGTCGCGGATTGCGACAGGCGACTTGCCCAGCGTCCGTTACTGCTGCGAACAAGGCGGCTGCCATCACGCACAAGGATATCCTGTGTGTCGAGATAGTCGGGCAGGGAGAGGCGTGGCACATAGATGACGGGGGCATTTTTCTGCGGCAGCGTCATGTCGCTCGCTTTGGGCGCAATGGTGTAGAACTGGACCGGTGCCGAGGCGCAGGCCGAAAGCAGTCCCAAGGCAAGCGCAGAGAGAAGAGGGCGCATGTTCATTGGCGGCGTCCTGTCAGCAGAAGTTGCGGATTCCGTTCGACATCATTGGCAAAGCCGCGCAGTGCAGCCGCGGCTGCAGCGATGTCACGAAGACTGGCATCCAGATTGGCGCGATCAATCGAACGGCGCGAGGTGATGCTTTGCAGATCGATCATGGTCTTGTTGGCATTTGACATGGTTTCACGGCTGGTAAGCAGCAATGAGTGCAGCTCCTGGCCGCGAGATGAAAGCTGCTCAGTTCCTGCGGCAACAAGGCGATCGACGCTTCGTAACGTGGTCAGCAGTTGCGGTTGCAGTGTTGCGATCATGTCATGGGCCGCATCGACCGTGGCACGGCTGTGATCAGAGGTTTCCTGCAGGCTCTCTGCAAGAGCGGGCAGCCGCTGATCAAGTGTTTCGGCGAGATGATGGACAAGAGCGAGTGTAGCCGCCGCATCATCGCCGATCTGACGCAGGGGCATATGGGTAAATGTGTCTGTAATGGCCTGGATCGAAGATTTCTGCGTCGGGATTTCGGTTTCGTCGGTCAGTTCCGGATGCAGGATCGCGGGCGTGCCCGGGAAGATATCCAGATCGATCTGGGAGGTGCCGGTGACAAAGCTCTTCAGGTTGATTTCCCCTCGCAATCCATGTGCCACCATTTCAGTCAGGCCTGGCATATGGCCGTGCTTCTCTCCGGCAATCATGATGCCGTTTTTCTTGAGTGTGACATAGACCGGAATAAACGCTTCGCGCGTTTTGGGCTCGTATGCGATGGCAATGTGATCAACGGCGCCTACCTGCACACCGCGAAAATTGACAGGGGCGCCAACAGATAAGCCGTTTGTCGAGCCTCGAAAAATCAAGACGGCCCGGTCTGTGTGTGTAAAAGGATGAAAATTGCCGAAAAAGACGAAGGCGGCGACCATAAGGGCCATCCCTCCGAGAACGAACGCACCGACAAGCGCTGATCTGTTCATGATGCGTTTCCTTCTTCGTTGCGTTGCCTGTTCATGAAGGCATGGACCTGTGGGTCGGTGCTGTGATCGCGCAGATCGCGTGGTGAACCGAAGGCGATCGGACGTTTGCTTATGGCATCAAGAAAGATGCCGTCATCAGCAATGCTGAACAGGCTGGGAAGCTCGTGACTGACGATGACGATGGTCGCTCCGAGTCCGTCGCGCAGATTCAGGATCAGATCATCGAGACGTGCTGAGGTGATGGGGTCCAGACCGGCCGAGGGTTCGTCGAAAAACAGGATATCCGGATCTAGGGCAAGCGCACGGGCCAGTCCTGCACGTTTGCGCATGCCACCGCTGATTTCGGCAGGTGTCAGATCAATGGCATCAAGCAGGCCAACCAGAGCCAGTTTGAGTTCGACCAGACGTCTGATGGCGCGTGGGTCAAGACTGGTAAACATCTGGAGCGGTAAGGCGACGTTATCGCCGACTGTCATCGAGCTCCAGAGTGCTCCGCTCTGAAACAGAACGCCAAAACGGTGATTGATTACCGTACGCTGTGCCTCGCTTGCCGCCCAGTAGTCCTGGGTACCCACATGAAACTGGCCGGAGCTGGGACGGAGCAGACCAATCATGCTCTTGAGCAGCGTCGATTTGCCGCAGCCCGATCCGCCCATGACAGCGAAAATGCTGCCGCGTTTGACTGAAAGGGAAATATTGGACTGGATCACCTTTGGCCCGAAGGCCAGGGTAACATCCTGCATGGTCATGACGGGATCTTCTGCCATTGGATCAGATCCCCACGCTATTGGCGATGACGGCAAAAAGCGCATCGAGTGCAATAATACCGACAATGCCGATCACTACAGCATGGGTTGCGGCAATTCCCACGTCAGCAGCGGATCGCCCGGCCTTCAGGCCAATGCGACAGCTCGTTAACCCGATAAAGGCGCCGAAAACGATACTTTTCAGGAAACCGAAGATGAACTGGCCGACCCCGAAGGCGATGATCGTTTGGTGAAAATAGCCGAGGCTCGTGATATCGAGCATCGAGATGGCGACAAAATAGCCGCCAAGCATGCCAATCAGACAGCCATAAAGATACAGGAATGGCATGGTAAAAACGAGTGAGAGCACCGCGGGCAAGATGAGATAGGATGAAACCGAGATGCCGAAAACTCTCAGCGCATCGATTTCCTCATTGCCCTGCATGGTTGAGATGCGCGCTGCATAAGCGCCGCCAGTGCGACCTGCCATAATGATGGCAGTCATGACAGCGGCCAGCTCACGCACAGTCGCAATGCCAACGAGGCTGGCTACATAAATGCCAGCGGAAAATTTCTGCAGCTGTACCGCACCTACGAAGGCCAGAATGGCTCCCACCAGAAAATTGACGACTCCGACGATCAGAAGTGCAGAGGGACCCGCGTTAAAAAGATCACTGAGAAGATCGTTGCGTCTGAGGCTGGCCTTGCCGAAAAGAGAGCGATAAGCGGCAATGGCCGTGCGTCCGGCGAGTGTGGCTACCGTGCCGACTTCGGTCAGAATAGCAATCGATCTGACACCAACGGCATCGAGAAAGGGCAACCTCGCTGTACGGGCTGGAGCTATCGGGGCTTCCTGGTCCGGCAACAGATCCAGCAATTGCTGCATGGGATGAGACAGGGTTCCGGTATCGAAAACGATGCCCGCCTTATCGCAGAACCGCCTTACATCCCAGAGAAACGCAATAAATCCGGTATCCCAGCTCGACAGTTTTGTTATGTCGCATTTCAGGGTCGATCCCGGACCGGCTTCGCGGCCCGAAAACTCCGGCAGGGCAGAGTTATGGCTGACCCATGAGCCGTAAAGGACGAGGCAGGAAATATTTTCTTGCGTGACGATATGCCAGCCCGGCGATTCATCAGCTATCGCTGCGCCGTGAGGAACCTGGGGCTTTGTCAGGGCCATAAAGATATCTTTGTGTATAATACCGTCATGCCGCGGCATTCTGATGACAAGCTCCGCCTCTGGCAAGAATGCCTGTCGGTATAATCAGGTCCGGGTGGTAAACTGTGATCGCCTTTGCAGGCATGTGATCACAGACAGGGTTGCCTGAACCCTTTGCCGGGGGCGGGCTTAGTGCCCGTCGAGATAGAACTCGACCGGAACAGTAAGGGTAAGCGTTGCACCCGGGATCGTCTCGGGAGGTTCGGGCAATGGCTCGGCGCGACGGATCAGAGCCAGGGTTTCCTCGTCGAGTAACGCATAGCCTGTCGGACGCACGAGAGAAGCGGCGAGCACATGTCCCTTGCGATCCATGGTGAAGCGCAGCATGGGTACGCCTTCCTGATGCTCCGTCTGGGCCTGGGCAGGGTAGCGTTTGAAGCGCTCAAGGCGGGCCAGTATCCTGCCCTGCCAGCTTTCCTTCGCTTGGGAGGCTTCGCGTGATGATGGGGCTCCTTTTGCGTTCGTGGCTGATACGGTTGAAGGGGGAGCGTCGGATGGAGGGGGAGCCGCATCGGTCGTGGATTGTGTCGGTACTGTCGGCGGTAAATGCCTGGGCACCGGCGGCGATGGCGCGACTTTGTGATGCACAGGTCTGATCTTGATCTTCTCCGGCACAGGGACAGGGGGCAGGGGGGCTGGTGACGGAGGCGCCATTACCTCAGGCGGCTTTTCGGGAACCGGCGGCTCAGGAGTCGTGATTTGCGGCGGGCCAGGTGGGCGTTCCTGGGGTGGGGCAGGGACACTGGCCGGTTCGGGAGCAAGATCGATCGCAATCGTGGCAGGGGGCGGTGAAAAAGGGGGAGGCGTATGGCCCGGAAGCGTTATAACCAGCCCGATCGCCAATACTGTGATCACTGTAATGCCGGCAGCGGCGCAGCCACCGTAACGTCGCCCGAGACGGGCTTCATGTTGCAGATGCGTCTGATAGACCTGCCGGAAAGGCAGAATGCCCACCGAGTCATGTGCACGGAGTTGGGGGCGGTGAGCAGGCAGAGGCATTGTGTTGCGCAGATCGCGGGCGGTCACTGTTCCTCACCCTCCTCCTGACCCTGCAGATTGACCAGCGCAACTTTCAGAAAACCGGATTTGCGCAAAAGATCCATGGTTTTCATCAGTGTTGCGTAATCGACTGTCTTGTCGGCACGCAGAAAGATACGTTCGTCCTTGTGGCCATTGGTCTGCGTCATCAATCTGACTGGCAGTTCTTCGTTGCTGACATCGTCTTCACCCAGAGCAAGGCTGTGATCAGCCTTCACGGTAACAAAAACCGGGTTGTTCGGGCGCGGTGCAGGCTTTTGCGTCGAAGAAGGCAGATCGACCGGCACATTCACTGTACTGAGGGGCGCTGTCACCATGAAGATGACCAGCAGGACGAGCATGACGTCAATCAGGGGGGTAACGTTCAGTTCGTGGGCGTCGAGTGCGGTATCATCCGCATGGCGCATGCGCAGGGCCATGGTTAGCGCCCGACCTGCTCTGCGCGGGCTGTAGCAAAAGGCAGAACCCGTGCGCCACCGTTCTGCACATGGAGGCGGCTCAGATCGCGCGAGACCAGGCGCAGGATCAGCGCGGTCAGATCGCCTACCTGCGCTTTGCAGCCGAGACACTGGCGGGAGAGGTAATTATAGATGACGACGGCCGGAATGGCTGCCACAAGTCCAATCGCTGTTGCAAGCAGAGCCTCGGCAATGCCAGGCGCCACGACAGCAAGGCTTGTTGCCTTGGTGGCCGCAATACCTGTGAAAGAAGTCATGATACCCCAGACCGTACCAAAAAGGCCGATAAAAGGTGCTGTAGCGCCAATAGTGGCCAGAATGCCGGTACCGCGCATCAGACGTCGGCCTTCAGCTGCTTCAAGACGTTCGAGATGCAGCATGATGCGCTCTTTCAACCCCTCACGGTCCTCGAGAACATCGGCCGACCGTATCCACTCATTCGACGCCGCCGTCAGGAGTGCCTTGACGATGCCGATATCAGGGCAGAGCTGGTGTGCGGCATCAAGCGAGCCAGCGTCTTCAACAGCCATTTCGGTTCTGGCCAGCGCCGTTCTCACGCGGATCATCTCGACTGTCTTGGCTGCGAAGACCACCCAGCTGACAATGCAGGCAACGATCAGCAGCAGCATGACGCACCGCACGACAGGACCGGCACCAAGGAACATTTCCCATGGTGTAAACGGGAGTGAGGCGAGATCGCCGGCTGGCGTAGCCATGGGGGCTCTCCTGATATTGCGGCTGCCCGTTGAAAGGGCGCATCGGTTCTTGTTACGGGCTGTAACCCTGTGGCTCTTATGTGTTAATCAGATTCATTCTCAATTACAAGAATTCGATTTCTCAAGGAGCGCGTCGATGCTGGTTCATATTCCCAATGTCCTGACCCCGGAGGAATTGCAGTATTGCAGACAGACGCTCGAGAGGGCGGCCTGGCTGGATGGCAAGGTGACGGCGGGTCAGCAATCGGCCAAGGCAAAGAATAACCTGCAGGTTCCGCAGGATTCGGCAGAATCGCGTGAGCTGGGTGAGATTGTGCTGCGCGCTCTGGGCCGTAATCCCACCTTCAATAGCGCGGCCCTTCCGCTGCGTGTCTTTCCGCCCCTTTTTAACAGATACGATATCGGTATGAAATTCGGGGCACATGTCGACAATGCGATCCGCCCCGTTCCCGAGACCGGTTTCAGGATACGTACTGACGTGTCCTCTACACTCTTCATTACCGGGCCCGACGAATATGATGGTGGGGAGCTTGTCATCCAGGATACCTACGGTGAACAGAGGGTGAAGCTGCCTGCCGGTGACATGGTGGTCTATCCCTCGACCAGTCTGCATAGTGTAAGTGAGGTAACGCGCGGGAGCCGCTGGGCCTCGTTCTTCTGGAGCCAGTCCATGGTGCGTGATGATACCAGACGCGCACTGCTCTATGATTTCGACCGGTCGATCATGGAGACCCGCAAGGCCCTGCCTGATGATCATCCGGGTGTTCTGGGGCTGACCTCCACATATCACAATCTGCTGCGTCAATGGGCCGAGTTGTAAGGCTGATTTCAAATCGGGTGTGGTACTGGCGTGCTGGCGAGAGCCGGTTCTATAGCCGGGATCTTTCTTTTCGTGTCCAGAGTACGCCATGACTGTCTTTTTTACATGTATCCGGTTGTGGCATGGCTTTCTGGCTCTGCCTTTCGTTGCGGTGCTGGCGCCAATACCCTTTCTGTATGGGGTCCCGTTCCATATTCTCGGTTTGCCCGTCCTTTTGCTCTGGCTGTTTTTCTGTCTGCCTCTGACGGCTCTCTGCCTTGCGGTCTCGGCAATGCTTCGTGCACGTGAGACTGAGCAATGAGTCTCGCAGTATTCGTTTTCGTATTGATGACTGCCCTGTGCCTTTCTCTTGCTCCGGCGCGGCGCATTTCGGGCGGAGATCCACGTGCATTTTTTGCCGCACGCGGGCAATTCGGAGCCGTTCTATTCTTTCTCCTCTCCGTGGGTGAAACCTATTCCATAGGCTCGGTTCTCGGGTTTCCAGGGGGCATTGCTGCCAGTGGCTCGGTGGATGTCGCGCTCTGGTTCATAGGTTATATTCTGCTCGCATTTCCCGTCGGGACATTGCTCTATCCCAGGCTCTGGCAAATCGGTCAGCGTTTTGGAGCGATCACGTTGCCCGATCTGCTGGGGGGGTATTTCGAGAGCCGCCTTGTGGCCCGTGTGACGGGGTGTGTACTGGTCATTCTGATGCTGCCGCTCGGAACGATGCAGTTCATCGGATTGGGTACGGTCTTTTCTGCACTGGCGCTCCCTGTTTCTTCACCTCTGCTTTATTCTGTTGCTGCGGTGCTGGCTTTTCTTTTTGTAGCCAGTGCGGGATTGCGTGGTGCGGCACTTACGGCTGTCCTCAAGGATTTTCTGATCCTGATTGCCATATCCGGTGTTGCGCTAACCGCTGTGTTTCACTGGTCGGCAGGGGCTGTGCGACCGGTTGAACAGGCGCTTCATGGCGCGGGGCCGCATCCTTTTGCTGCCTGCGTCATGATTGTCAGTACCATCCTCATCCAGTCGGTCGGATTTTGTATAGCGCCACAAGCCATAGCAGCCGTTTTTTCGGCACGTGATCCTGAAACGATACGTCGGGCGCAAATCTGGATGCCCCTTTATATGGTGCTTTTTCCCCTTCTCGTTGTGGTGGCCTCCTACGGCCTGACCCATCCTGCGGTCATGACCCATCCTGATGCCGTCTTTCTTTCGGTTGCCTTTTTTGTGCTGCCTGCCTGGCTGTCTGGTCTTGTGGCCGGTGCTGTCGCGCTCACGGCTCTTGTCTGGCTGGGGGCGGTCTGTCTGAGTCTGGCAGCCATTGTCACCCGTTCGATCCTGCCGCGTGTGCCGGTCGATGTGCAAAAGCGTCTGGGTCTTGCAATAATCGCTCTCTATCTGGGCCTGTCAGTCATAACTGCAGCTTTTCAGACGACATTGATCGTCACGCTTAATCGTCTTTTCTATGTTGGGCTTGTGCAGCTTCTGCCTGCGGTGCTGCTTTGCATATCCGGATATCGAGTTTCCCCGTGTCGTCTTCTGATCGGCCTCATGGCAGGGCTGATTACGGGAACAGGGGTATTCATCGCCGGACTGACTCTGGCGGGAATCAGTCCCGCCGTGCCTGGTCTTGCTGTCAATCTTATGGTGCTCTTTCAGGCGGGGCTACGACGATTTGACCCGATCCTAGGGTCTAATGCGGGAAAAAGCGTATTGCGCAATGCAGGCTGTGATCAGGGTCGAGAAGGCAAGGATTATGAAAGATACTGATGGCGCGATGATATAATGACCGCTTAAAGCACCTCTCATGCCATCAATGCCATAAGTGAGCGGATTGCAGAAAGCCAGACCCCTGATCGGGGAAGATTGGCCTTCCAGCGGGAAAACTGCACCGGAGAGATAGAAAATCGGGGTTACAATAAAATTCACGATCTGGGAAAAACTCTGCGCATCGCTCATGACAGATCCCAGAATGGAGCCGAAAAAAGCGAATAGTAAAGCCACCAGCAGAGCAAAGACGAATATTGTCAGGCACTGACCCAAACCCGGCCATGTAGCACTCAGGACAAGGCAGGTCATTCCTACTACCAGGGCCTGAATTAAGGCTACGCTGGCAACGCCAAGAGCTCTGCCCAGCAGGATCCAGTGCCGCGAAACCGGAGAAACGAGCGTTTCCTTGATGAAACCGAATTGCCGGTCCCAGAGCAGATCGGCCCCCGAATAGATGGCGTTGAACAATATACCTGCTCCAATGACTCCTGGAGCCAGAAAGGTGAAATAATCGCCCTCGCCCGCCTTGCGGAAGACAGGAGCAAAGCCCAGACCAAGAGCGACCAGAAAAATGAAGGGCTGGGCAAAAGCAGACACAACCCGACCTCTGGCGCGCAGAAAACCTCTGACCTGTCTGAGCCAAAGGCAGAATAGGACATCGATCATGCTGTCGAACCGTCTTCTGCTGTCAGAGAGAGAAAGCTCTCTTCGAGCGAGTTGTGTCTTGCCTTGTCAATGATCATGCTCACAGCACCTTGTGTCACGATCTGCCCGTTTTTGATGACGGCCACGGTTTGGGCATATCGTTCAACTTCGTCCAGGTAATGGCTTGTCAGGAAAATGGTTGTGTCATGACGTGATTGCAGCTCCTTCAGATGATCCCAGAGAACACGACGGCTCTGAGGATCGAGACCCAGTGTCGGTTCATCCAGAAAAATGAGGGCTGGTCGATGGAGCAGGGCGCGTGCAATTTCGATCCGTCGCTTGAGGCCCCCACTCAATGTGCTGACGAGGCTGTTCCGACGGTCGGTCACGCAGAACAGGGCAAGCACATGATCAATACGCGCAGGCCGTTCCGGACGTGGTATGCGATAGAAAGCACAGTGCATCCAGAGATTTTCCTGAACCGTCATGGCAGGGTCCAGTGTGCAATCTTGGAATACCACGCCAAAATGGCGACGGGCTTCCATCGGGTTGATGGCAGGGTCAACGCCATTGATCAGAATGCGTCCCTCATCGGGAGGCAGCAGGGTTGTGAGCATTTTGATTGTAGTTGTCTTCCCCGCGCCGTTAGGGCCGAGGAAGGCAAAAATCTCTCCGGCATTGACCGTAAAAGAGAGCCTGTCTACCACGCGTCTTCCATTATAGGTTTTAACCAGTTGTTCAGCAGCGATAGCAGGGAAAGGTGATGTGGCAGGCTCCAGGCTCATGGATTTGCCACTTCATCCCGTGGTGTCTCGAGCTCGTTCTGATCGGGTAAAAGTCCCCAGTTTTCGAGAGTTTTCAGGGCACGATCCACGCCATGCTCCTCTTCGACCAAGACGCCAAGTCTGGATGCGGTCTCGACGAACGATCGTGATCCTGCCCGTCCGATGGCCAAGGCGAGCTTTTCGGCAGTGAGCGCCTTGCGTGACAGCAGAACCGGACTTACGCCGATTTCCTGCAGACGCCAGCTCCAGTAGAACTGATCAGCGAGAAACGGGATGACGATCTGGGGAAGACCGGCGCGAGCTGCAGACGCCACCGTGCCTGCACCACCGTGGTGAACTGCCATGGAGACGCGCGGAAAGAGCCAGTCATGTGGAGCATTGTCGATAAAGAATACGCTCTCTTCCTCCTGATCTGCAGGAATCCTGAGTGCCCCCCAGCCGGTAGCAATGACAGCCCGTCTGCCGGTCAGGCGTACCGCTTTGAGAATCAGATCTGTAAAGGCCTCGGGATTGCCGCACATCATGCTGCCGAAACCGATATAGAGGGGTTTAGGGCCCGAGGTCATAAAGGCTTCCAGCTCCGGAGTGGGACGCCATGTGCTGGTCTGATCGTAAAACCAGCTTCCTGTTACAGCGATCCGCTCTTTTGACCAGTCGGCGGGTTGTGGTTGCAGATGGCGGCTGAAAGCATAGAGCAGATAACGTTTTCTTCCGTTTCCATCCGTTTCCGCCCAGGGGCCCGTCCATCTGATCGGGGGAAGCGCCAGTTCACGCCTCATAAGGGCAACAGGCGAGGAGAGAAATTGCCAGATGAGAAAGCGCGCCGCATGAGTCAGCCCCAGATTGATCAGACCCGGCAGGCGCAGGCCCGGACTGGGCCAGAGTGGTGGCACGGAACGTGACGGGGTCATGGGCATGAATTGCGCCTGAACAAAGGAAATGCCGCGTTTTTCCGCAATCGAGGCGCCGAGAGGCGTACCCGACCCCGAACCAATGATCAGATCTGCGCCCTGACTCGCCTCCATTGCCTGTCTCACCCAGAGAGGCATCCAGTCGCACAGCGCCTTGGCCATCTGCCGACCGATACTCAGCTGGTTTCCCTTGTCCATGGCAGCATGTTCCTGCGCCATGAGGTCGGCGAAATCTGACTCAATAGGCGTGAAATCGAGGCCCCCATCAATAATCAGCGCCTTGTGTCGCGTCGAAGTGATAATGCACACTTTGTGGCCGCGTGCTTTCAGGCCTCTACCCAGTGCAACGAACGGACGTGCATCGCCCTGTGTGCCGATTGTAAAAATGACGATATTCATGACAGGCTCGACGGGTTTTCAGGCTGCGGACAGGTTGGTCAAGGCATTATGGTCGGGTGGCAGGCTGGCATTGATCAGATGCGCCACTGTCTCGACATGACCCGGCAGCAGCATGTCGCCATGACGACAAGCTATATCATGGACGACAAGACGGCCGGATGTGTAGGCGCCCCAGGAAAGAGGGTTATCGATGGAGGCCTCAAGCATTTCCATGTTGCCTTTGAGGGCGGCACGCAGAAAGAGGATATCGACATCGTTTCGTGTCGGGCGATGGGTCAGCAGGATTTCGATATTACGTCGTGTGACAAGGCGGAGTTTTTCGGCGAGGCCGGTCAGTCCTGTAAGGTCCTGTGTCGGCAGATCCGGTAACAGGGTGGTATCGAGTGTGTGAAGAAAAAGATCGGCCAGACCATCCAGCGTTTCCGGTATCGAAGTGGTTTGAGCCGGTTCGAGATGGAGAAACCCGAGAGCGGCACGTATGGTCTGTTCGCTGTCCAACTCCTTGCCGGTACCGTCTGTCAAACCTGGATAGGAATCAAGCATGGCCAGAAGGGCAATCTCTTCCCCTTCTTTTCGGAGTATCGTTGCGATTTCATGCGCGATGACACCTCCCATTGACCATCCGATCAGATGATATGGCCCTTGCGGTTGAAGCTTTCGCAGATCATTCACATAGTGCAGCGCGAGCGTATGCAATGTTTCGGGAGTATTTTCTGCCAGCAGGAGACCCGCATTCTGCAACCCGTAAACAGGATGCGATGGTGGCAGGAGCGGTGCGAGTGTATTGAAGCTCCAGCTCATGCCAATGACAGGATGAAAACATAAAATGGGAGCGCCACGGCCTTGTGTACTGATTGGCAGACATGAGGCCAACGGATCGCAGGTAATGGCTCCCCCCTCGAAAAGAGGGGCGAGCATAGCGATTGTCGGTGAAGCAAAAATCTGCCCTACTGGCAGCACATACCCTCGCTCCGACAGGACAGAAATCATTTGTACCACCATGATGCTGTCCCCCCCCATATCGAAAAAACTTGTGTGGATGTCGATCTGGTCGAGCCCGAGCAATTCGCTCCATAATTGCGCAAGCATGTGTTCTGCGGGTGTGCTCGCGTAGACTGCCTTGCAGGACGGGGTCTCTTCTTTCAATGCGCGTAATGCCGCACGATCAAGTTTGCCGCTTGTCATGCGGGGAAGCGCATCAACACTGACAATACGTACAGGAATCATTTGTGGTGGCAAAAGACCAAGCAGTGCTCGCCTGATCTGTGCAGGATCAAGTCTGGCGCCTTGTATGGCGGGCACAAGATAAGCTGCGAGAAGAGGCTGATCGCGCTTGGGGCTTTCTTCAATCATTACCGCGGCCTGGAGAATTTCAGGCAGACTGAGCAATGTACTTTCGATTTCATTCGGTTCGATACGCATTCCCCGTATCTTTATCTGCTGATCAGCCCGGCCGAGAATGCTGAGCAGCCCCCGGGAATCCAGTGCGGCACGGTCTCCCGTGCGGTAGGCCAGGGCACCCGTACTGCTCTCGGGATCTGGTACGAAACGACTTGCAGTAAGAGCAGGACGATTGAGATAGCCGGTGGCGACACCATCGCCTGCAATCATCAATTCACCTACTACTCCGTCAGGAAGGAGGCCACCTGACCGGTCAGTTATATAAAGCCTTGTATTGGCCAGAGGTCGACCTGCAGGTGGTGTATCCGGCTCGTCAGGAGCCAGGCGATGGGCGGTTGACCAGATCGTGGTTTCTGTCGGTCCATAAAGATTGTACACGGCCCTGCCAACGCTGCTCATCTGTCGTGCCAGATGGGCAGGCATGGATTCCCCGCCACTCAGAAGAAGCAGGCCCTGCAATGCTTCGCTTGCCGCTGTGCCGAACAGGGTCTGCCATAAAGTAGGAGTGGCCTGCATCGCTGTTACCCGGTGAGTGCGGATCAGGGCTGTCAGGCGGCCGGGGTCACGTACATCTGCAGAGGAGGCGATGACACAGCGACTACCGCTTGCAAGAGGGAGAAGTATCTCCAGCATGGCAATATCAAAAGTCCAGGTGGTCACGGCGAGAAGAGTCTCGTCAGAGCCGAAATCCAGCGTCTCGCGGATGCTATGTAGAAAGTTGAGAAGCGCTTTCCTGGGGATAATCACTCCTTTGGGGCGCCCGGTCGTGCCAGAGGTATAGGTGACATATGCCGTATCAGGCGGCACAGTACCGATCTCTCCAGGTGGTTTCGTATTTGCAGCTATCAAACAGGGAGTGAGCTCAAAGGCATCAAGACACCAGGCTTCATATCCGCAGGCCCATCCGAGATGGTCGGTGTCAGGCAGAAGCACAAGAGCAGGGCGGGCATCCTCGAGAATGAGTCGAGCACGGTTCTGGGGAGCTTCAATATCGATAGGTAACCAGGCCGCTCCTGTTGCAGCGATGGCCGCGACACAAAGCATCATGCGTCTGTCACGAGGCAAGGCAAGAGCAACGAGCTTGCCTGGTCCGATTCCTGAATTATTCAGAAACGTCATGATCACTTGCTGATGGTAATGAAAGGCGTCCCTCGTCAGGCCGCCCAGTCCGTCGCAAACGACCATGCCCTTGCCTGTCTCCGAACCTGATGCGAGTAGCGCGCCCAGGCTCAATTCCGGCCAGTGACGCAGCGTTGCGGTCTGGCGTTCTGCCTGAACAGTGCGTGCCTGTGCGGTCAGAAGAGAAATCTGGAGCAGTTTCCGGTCTGGAGCGGCAAGAAGCTGTTCTGTCAGGTGAAGAATACGAGCAAGATGAGCATCAAGTTCATCTGCTGTGTAAAGGGCGGGATTGGCGTCACATTGCATGCTGAGCCCTGTGCCGTCACGACGGTCGAAAACGAAGAAGGTAAGATCTTCCATTGCGCCGTTGCTGAGGTTTTCGTTACGGGATGTCACGTTGCCAAAGCATAGATCGTAATCGAATGGTTCAATATTTATGCCGATACGACTGAGTTGTGTGGTATTGCTGAACATGCCCAGATCACGGCGCATATCCTCATAACGATATTGCTGATGACGCAGTGCGTGACGCATGGCCCGTCTGGCCATGACGATCAGCTCGGCGAAACTGGTTGCATCGGTCAACCTGAAACGCAAGGCAACGGCATTGGCCACCATGCCGGGAGTTTGTCGCAAGCTACGATTGGCGCGGGCGCTGACAGGCATGCCGACCACCAGATCGTCTTCTCCGGTCAGGCGATACAGATAGCTGATGATGAGGGCCGTCAGGGTTTGCGGCAGAGTTGAATCATGCGTTTTGCCAAGAGTTCCGAGTGCGTTTGCAAGGGATCCAGGTAAATGGATAGCCCGTGTGATTGCGCCGCCCAGTTCTCCACTCGTGGCACGATGGGGGCGCAGTGAAAGGGACACGGGTTCGGGAGTGTCTCTGAGAGTCTCACGCCAATACTGTCTGTCGGTCGCGAAACGCGATGAGTGACGATAAGCCATCTCCTGCTCCTGTAAGGTGACAAGAGGAAGGAAATGTGGCTCCGGTATTTCTGACCCTGTGGCAAGAGCACTGTAGATGGCGGCAACACGTGTCACGACCATGCCCCCCGCATAGCCATCCAGAACAGCGTGGTGGCAGCAGTGAAACCAGATTCGATGGGCAGGGCCTATGCGGAGCAAGGCATTCTGCCACAGAGGATCCTGCTCCAGATCGATCGGGGCTCGAATTCGTGCCTGCATCCAGTCCCGCGCATAGCGCAGGGGATCGCGCTCAAGGCGACAATCTACTGTCGGACAGACAAGTGTACCTCGGGGATGAAGTACATAGACCGGACCGGAGGTCGTTTTCATGATGGAGGTACGAAGGGTCTCGATCTCGGCTTGCACGCGGGACAAGGTTTCCACGAAAAGTGTTTCGTCCAGATCGCCATCCAGGTGAATTGCCTCGGCGATATTGAGACTGGACCCTTTTGGGGCGAGAAACTGTGTCATCCAGAGCCCCCGCTGAGCGGTGGTCATGGGCAGTATTACGGCACGGTGTTCCTGCGACATGGATTCCCTTGAGAGCCTTTTTCTGGTTTTCAATAATTATTACTTATTCATAAACTCAAAAAACAATACGTATTCAAATTATTGTTTAGTCAATGCGATTTGTATGAAATCTATATTTAATACCCCAAATTACTCATGTGTGGCCTTCCGGATCCAGAGGGTGACAATCTGTTCTGCTTAAGTTGTTGTATCAGCGCAAACATAACATCTGTTCTGTTTGAGATTGGTCAGTCTCCGGATGGTTTGGCCGTATCCGGCTCGGGATTTTGGCGAAAACCTACTGATTGTTGTGGTCTTTCTGGATGCAAAACCCATCACTGAGCTCGTCAGCGGGACGGAGAGGGAGGCATATAAATTCAACAAACTATATCACGAATATCACTCTCATTAGTGTGATTTTACGCATGTTGCATGTTATGGTTAAGACGATTGGACGCACAGAGTGTTTTGTTGGCACTGAGTATGGGGCCCATGATGGATCAGTCTTTCGTTCACGCAGCACATGCCGGACATGGGGGTGCGGCTACATCGCCGTCCCATGTTGGACGGCCAAAATTGGATCGCATCTTCAACGACCCCGATGGGGTGGTAGAAGATGGTGTACGAGGTGCGCTTCTCGCTCATCCTGACATTATCGCCGAGACAGCCAATCCGCGTGTCATCAAGCGCGCCAGAGATGCAGGGCGTCGCAAGGTTGGTGTGATCACAGGGGGTGGTTCGGGCCATGAACCTGCCTTCCTGGGCTATGTTGGTACGGGTCTGCTTGATTCCGTGGCGATCGGTGAGATTTTTTCATCACCAACGGCGGTCAGTTTTCTTGACGCCATGAAAGAGGCTGACAAGGGTGCAGGCGTAGCCTGCCTTTTTGGCAATTATGCCGGCGATACCATGAATGTGCGCATGGCTGCGCGTGATGCGCAGCAGGCAGGAATCAGGGTCGAGACGGTTGTCGCTACTGATGATGTGGCCTCGGCTCCTTCCGGCGAAGCCGAGCGTCGTCGTGGCGTCGCCGGTGAAATCCTTATGTGGAAGGCCGCTGGTGCCCGTGCCGAAGAGGGCGCCTCGCTGGATGAAGTGATTGCCGTGGCCCGCAAGGCCATTGCCAATACCCGATCGATTGGTGTGGGCCTCACGCCCTGCACCATTGTCGCCAACGGCCACCCGAATTTCGCTATCGAACTCGGCACGATGGAAGTCGGTATTGGCCATCATGGCGAACCTGGCGTATCGGTTCAGGAACTGGGCCGCTCGCGCGACATCGCCAAACTGATGCTTGAGCACATCCTGCCTGATCTGCCTTTTGGCAGGGGCGATCGCGTGACAGTGCTGCTCTCGGGGCTCGGCGCCACGCCTGTCATTGAACTCTATGTGCTTTATGCCGATGTGGCCGATCTCCTGAAGGAGAAGGGTATTGAGGTAGCGCATCGCTTCGTGGGCAATCTCTTCACCTCGCTCGAGATGAAGGGCGCTACGCTGACGGTCATGAAGACCGATGAAGAGCTGGACCGCCTGATGGCCGCTCCGGCTGAATCCATTGGCCTTGTACGTGTCGGTGCCGGTGCCGCCGCTGCTCCTGCCGCCGAAGCACCAGCCGCAAAGGCCGATCCGGTCGAGGCTCTGGTCAAGGCGCCGACGGGTGAGAAATACGTGCCCAGGAGCGGTGTGCCTGTTGGTGAAACCACACAGGTGATCCCGGCTCTGGTCGATGCGATCGTCAAGGCGCGTGACTGGCTGAGCGAGATCGACGGCAAGATCGGCGATGGCGATCATGGTATCAACATGGCCAAAGGCTTTGCCCGCTGCGGTGAGGCTCTGGGCGCCAACCCGCCGGTCATGGAGAAAGGCCTTGATGCGCTGTCAGACTCCCTGATGGCCGGTATTGGCGGCTCTATGGGCCCGCTTTATGGACGCTTCTTCGAGGGCATGGCGATCCCTCTGCGCAATGTCGAGTTTCTCGACGGCAAGCTGTTCGCCCAGATGCTCGATGGCGCGCTCGCCGGCATCAACAGTCTCGGGAATGCCCGGGTGGGTGACAAGACGCTTGTCGATACGCTGCAGCCGTCTGTGGAAGCGTTTCACAAGGCTCTGGATGATGGAAAGTCATTCGAACATGCCTTGATTGCGATGTCGGAAGCGGCAGAGCGTGGTCGAGATTCCACGATCGATCTGGTGGCCCGTATCGGTCGTGCCAGCCGACTGGGTGAGCGTTCACGCGGTGTCCTCGATGCCGGCGCGACCTCCTGCTGCCTGATCCTTCAGACCATTGCCAAAGAACTCGAGGCCCCGGCGCGCAAGCACAACGCCTGATCAGCCTTTTTTCTGAAAGACCGAAGATCATGAACAAAGTCCTCACACCCGATATGGCCGCCCTACAGAAAGAAGCAGGCAGCGTCACCCTGCCGAACAGGATGAAGGCCGTCGTCGCCTACGAACCCGGCGATTATCGCTGGGAAGAGGTGGATGTTCCCCGCGCTGGTCCCGATGACATCATCATCGAAGTCGAGGCTGTCGGCATCTGCGCCGGTGACATCAAATGCTTCCTCGGCGCACCGTCCTTCTGGGGCGACAAGGAGCAGCCGCGCTACGTCAAGCCGCCCATGATTCCGGGTCATGAATTCGTCGGTCGTGCTGTCGAGATCGGTGAGAACCTGCGCAGCCAGTACAAGATCGGCGATCGCCTGATCAGCGAGCAGATCGTTCCCTGCGATGATTGTCGCTACTGCAAGGGCGGTCAGTACTGGATGTGCGAACGACATGATCTGTACGGCTTTCAGAACAACACCAATGGCGCGATGGCGAAGTACATGCGCTTCCCCAAAACGTCGCGCACCCATCGTGTTCCCGAGAATATGCCGCTCGGTGCTGCGGCCCTGATCGAGCCCTATGCCTGTTCTGTTCACGCCGTGAACCGCGCCAATATCCAGCTCGACGATGTGGTGGTTCTTGCTGGTGCCGGTACGCTGGGTCTGGGTATGGTGGGTGCAGCGCGTCTGAAGAATCCAAGCAAGCTGATCGTGCTCGACACCAAGCAGGACCGCCTGGATCTTGCCAGGAAATTCGGCGCGGATATCGTGATGAATCCGCTTGAAGAAGATGTGGTCGCCAGAATCAAGGAAATGACGGACGGCTATGGCTGCGATGTCTATATCGAGGCAACGGGTCATCCCTCCAGTGTCCGTCAGGGCCTGCACATGATCCGCAAGCTCGGCCGCTTCGTGGAATTCAGTGTGTTCGGTGACGAAGTGACCTGTGACTGGTCGATCATTTCAGATCGCAAGGAGCTGGACGTTCTTGGTTCGCATCTTGGCCCGTATTGCTATCCCTTCACTATTGCTGCCATTGCTGATGGTCGTCTGCCAGTTGAGGGCGTGGTGACCCACATCCTGCCGCTGGACCAGTGGAAGGAAGGCTTCGACCTGATGAAAAAGGGCGACAAATCCATCAAGACGGTTCTGATCCCGTAAGATCTGTTCGACTGCAGATCAGAAAAGCGGCTCCGAAAGGGGCCGCTTTTTCTGTTCAGATCGAGATTGTGCCGGTGATGCGAGGTGTCACCAAACCGCCGATCCAGATTGTGTTGCCTTCGCTCTCCACGACAATTCGCCCATCACGACCCAGCGCTGCGCCTTGGGAAGCAAGATAGCGGGAAGGAGCAATTTCTCTTTCGATCAGCCACTGCGCGATGGAAGCGTTGAGACTGCCTGTCACCGGATCTTCATAGCCTTGACCGCCACCTGCAAAGGCGCGCAATTCGAACTGCGTCTCGCTGCCTTCGGCACAGGCGGCCACAACGCCGTATTTTGCTTCACCGATCGCCTGCCAGTCAGGTTTGATGCCACGGAGAACAGTCTGGTCACGTAAATGCAGAACTTGCCAGCCAGGGCCATTATCTCCCCAGGCTGCATCAAGCACCATCTCGGATGTGAGATTGAGCGCGGCGAGAGCCTGGGTATATTCAGCATCGTTCAACCTGCCGCTTTTCTTTCTGGGTGGTGCAGCAAACGAGAAGAGTTCATCCTCTACTTTTACGCGTACAAGACCGACACCGCATTCCTGAATGATCGTTCCGTTATGGCTATTGCCGGGGAGCGAGGCCCAGACCGAGGCTGTACCGAGTGTCGGGTGTCCGGCAAAAGGCAGTTCATGAGCCGGGGTAAAAATACGGACGCGATATGAAGCCTCGGGTGTTGTCGGGCGTAGCAGGAAGGTCGTTTCGCTCAGATTTGTCCAGTTTGCGATCTGCGCCATCATGGCGTCGCTCAGATGATCAGCATCGGCGATGACCGCCAGGGGATTTCCTTTGAAAGCCTGCCTGGCAAAAACGTCGACCTGCCAGTATGCGTGGTCGCTCATCCCTGATTCTCCCGTGTTAAATGCAAAGATTTGGCAAGCGTAACAGACAAATCGTTGCAGTGGGATCGATTACTGGAAAATGCCATAAACCGATGTCATAGCCCGGACACGTCAAGCACGGAAAAGGAACCAACCTGATGACATGCCGTGTCCGTGGTATATCCCTAACGGCCCCTCTGTTTCTGCTTGTGGCTATTGTCATTCTGCAGCGTCCGGCCCTTGCCGGTGCGGACAGGCTTCAGGCTGGCCTCTCGGCTTTGAGCGAGAGAGGCATCGTCCTGCATGTCCAGAACACAAACGAAATGCAGGGCATGCTGAGCGACCCGAACCCGTCTTTGAAGAAGGGCGTCGGGAATGTTGGTATCGTCACCTATGGCAATGATATCGATTGGGAACGTCTGGCGGGATTTTCCGGTGTGTCGACTCATATCATACTTGCCAGCGGTTATGGGGCACCGACGAGCCGGAAATTCGGTGATCATCTAACCCCAAGCCAAGCTACCTACGGAGGGGTCGGCAACGTCGTTATTCATCTGGTTTCTGCATATATTGAACGATCAATGTTCTATGACCGTGTCAATGCAGCGGTAGGACGTATGACGTTTCTGTCTGATTTCTCGGCCAACCCGCTTTATTGCAATTTCATGAATGCTGCGTTTTGCGGCAATCCGAGGGCGGCAAGCGATAATACAGCCCACGCAGCTTTTCCGACAGCGACCTGGGGCGCCCGTTTTCGGGTGCAGATTTCGCAGGCTCTCCAGCTTCAGTCAGGTGTCTATCTGACACAGGCAGGATCCCAATATGCGCTTTCACAGATGCGGAGCGGCTTCAAATTCAACGGGGCGACTATTGACGGTCAGGCAATTCCTCTGGAACTCGCATGGGAGCCTCATGCGGGAAAAGGGGGCGTGTTGCCGGGCCATTACAAAGTCGGTTTCGTTTATGATACCGCACCCCATACCAGTCTTTTCGAAGATCATGATGGTGAAGTGCTTGGCCTGACCGGTGCGCCAGCGCGTGTTGTCAATGGTTCCTGGTCAACCTGGGTGATGGCCGATCAGCAGCTGATCCGTTTTGCAGGACGGGGTCCTGATGCCGGTCTCACAATTCTTGCCAGCGCTTATTGGAATAACCCGCGTACAGCACTTCGTGCGGCGCAATATTCATTCGGCGTCATGGTGCGGGGCCTTATGAAGCAACGTCCCAATGACATGTTTGCGTTCAATCTGGCCTATACCCGTATTGCTCATCACATCACGCGCGCGCAAAAGCATCCCTTGATACAGCAAAAACCCGGAACAGGCTCAATGCCGATTGTTCAGGAGGACGCCTTTATTCTCGAAGCCTTGTATCAGATTCGTCTATTGCAGAACATTACGATTGCGCCGGATCTTCAGTATTACATCCACCCGAACGCACAGCGGAATTTGCGTAATCAGTGGATGCTTGGTGTCAAGACGCAGATCAAGTTCATCTGATCCTGAATGTCGGAGCAAGCATAAGGGGTCACGTTGTGTGCGTGACCGAAAAGGCACAACATTGGGAAGAGTTAAGAAAGATCTTAAGAATCATTTGCATCTTCTCGTAACATGGCGGTAACACCACCGGCGAAGACAGAACAGCGGATTTGCATGTAATAGTTTGTCTTCTTGTCCTTACTGAGGTCGGAAGAGAAATAATTACAAAATATGTCAAAGTCCCTGTTTGGTGTTATCTGATTCGAAACCGGTTAAGTGGTGAAATCTATGCCAGAAGATTGCGGATTCCGTTTTGCTGATCGATCATCTTATGGTGATTTATTATACTCACCTCGTGAGGCACTGAGGAAACAGAAACGTCTTCTTCTTCTGGCATTGACTGCCGGGGTTGGTTTTGGTGGCGTTGAAGAAGCCGAAGCGCAGAATAATGCCTCAAGCGAGGCGAAATCGACCGAAAATACCGCCATGCAGCTTCCAGCTGTAAAAGTGCGCGGTGCCACTCCGATCAACACGATGAACACCAACACGACGTCGCTTGATATTGGCCGCATGCCAGCCACAGTGCGTGAAACTCCCCAGACGATCAGCGTTGTTCCAAAGCAGCTTATTGAAGAGCAGCGTATTTTCACTCTCGATCAGGCTTTGTCGAACGTTCCGGGCATCACCATGTCTGCCGGTGAGGGAAATGGTGGCATGAATGGCGACCAGTTCCGTATCCGTGGTCAGCAGGCTCGTGGCGATATCTACGAAGATGGACTGCGTGATTTCGGCAATTACGTGCGTGACGTTTATAACACGGAAAGCGTCGAAGTCGTCAAAGGTCCATCTGGCCAGTATTTTGGTGCAGGCAATGTGGGTGGTGTGATCAACCAGACACTCAAGAAAGCCCATCTGGGAAAATCATTCGGGGCTGACCAGTCTTTCGGCAGCGGGATGCTCTATCGCGGCTCGGCTGATGCCAATTATGAGATCAATTCCCATACGGCGCTGCGTGTGAACGGGATGTACAACAAGCAGATGATGGCGGATCGCAATAATGTGCGTACCGACCGTTACGGTGCTGCAGCAGACCTCGGGGTGGGTCTGGGTACAAAAAACACCTGGCATCTGAATTATCAGTGGCTCGGTAGTCGTGGTCGCCCGGATTATGGCGTATCGATGATCCAGACCGGCACGATTTTCCGGCCGATTACCGAACGTGGCCTCGCTCGTGATACAAATTACTCACGTAATTTCGATCGTGACAGTGGCAACGTTCATATGGTCACTTCAAAATTCTCATCACAGATAGCAAAGTGGCTCACGCTCTCCAACGATACGCGTTACTCGCATTATACGCGTGATTTTGCTGCCACGACGCCAGCTGCCTGTTCAGGAGCATGTGCAACAGCATTTCTCGCCGGCCGCAATCCTGCTCTGGCTTACGGTGCTGGCGGCGGTATGGCCTATGATCAGGCTGGCTGGGGTGTTCAGAACGTTACTATGGGACATTCGAAATTCAAGACAGGGTTCTTGCGTCACGATTTGCGGGCTGGTGTCGATATCAACTATACCAAGGACAATCGTGTTTACGGCACATATATCAATCGTTCGAACACTCAGCTCATACGTACGCCACAATTTGAATATCCCGGTACGCAGATTACCTATCCGTCAACAGGCGGCCGCACGTCCGATTTCCGGGATCTGGGTCTTTTCCTCGCTGACAAGATCAATCTGACCAAGCAGCTTTCGGTTTATGGTACAGTGCGTTGGGACAGCTACCGTTCGACCTACTGGAGTGCCGCAGCTGCGACCCAGGGCGTGCAGAAGCAGAATACGAACAAGTTCAGCCCGTCTGCCAGTCTCATGTACGAGCCGTTCGAGAACGCGACTTTCTACTTTACCTTTGCCCAGTCCTACAAGCCGGTCGGCACCGATGTTTCTTCCCAGACAGCAACATCCATCAATATCGGAGATGTGGCTATAAATGGTCGCGACATGAAACCTCAGCGCAGCGATCTCTATGAACTCGGCGGCAAGGCCGATTTCCTGAACAAGAAGTTGGGTGTCACGGCTGCGATCTTCCAGATCGAACAGAACAATTCGTTCACCTATGACGATTTTGGCCAGATTATCACAGGGTTCCAGGATGCAGGTTCAGGCAGGCGTATCCGTGGCCTTGAAGTAAGCGCAACGGGCAAGATCACCAACGACTGGGAGATTTATGCTTCCTATTCCTATATGGGCGGCAAGGTGACGCATAGCACCAATTACAGGAACAACAAGGCGCCGCAGCTGCCCAATAACAGTTTGTCGGTGTGGAGCACTTATAATGTGTCAAGCCTCGTTCTGAAGCCCAATCAGGGCAAGCTACAGGCGGGCGGTGGCGTACAGTATTCTTCGGGCTACTGGTCCAATGAAGCCAATACGGGGCGCATGCCTGACAACGTTTCGCTCAATGCCATGCTCTCCTATGATTATGAGCGCTATCATGTTCAGTTCAATGCGAATAACCTGACCAATCATCTCAATTATGCTTCCGCTTTTTCTGCATCCCGTGCCGTTCCTCTCTCAGGTCGTACGTTCCTAGGGTCTGTAGGATTACGTTTCTGAGGCACGAGGCTCGATTTTCTTGACGAGCCTCTGCACGATGCGGGCAGGAAAAAAGGCTTCCTGCCCGTATTGCTGCTCTGCTCCTCTCAGGCTCTGCACCCGGGTCTGAGGGGCCGGAATCATCCCTGATCACAGATCCTCGTGGCCAATGTCATCTCCTGTCTCCATAACGCCTCTCGATGAACGTCTTAAGGCCGAGCTTTACCTCGCCCAATGGCATCTGGATGCCGGCGCGCCTCAGCAGGCATATCGTCTTTTTGTCCAAGCGGCCCAGTCTCGTCATCCGACGGCGCTCAATATGCTCGGACGTGCTTATGAACGCGGCTGGGGTGTGGCCCGTGATGTCGCAACGGCAATAGCCTTGTATGAGGCTGCAGCAGAGGGTGGCGAGGGGTGGGCCTTTTACAACCTGGCTGATCTCTTCCTGAAGGGAGACGGCGTACTGCAGGACAGGGCAGGTGCTTATGCTTTGTATGTTGAAGCCGCTCGTCATGGTATCAGTAAGGCCTTCAACATGCTCGGCCTGCTTCATGAGGAAGGCTGTGGCGCTGTTGCAGCAAACACCGAGTACGCCCGCCATTATTTCGAGGCAGGGGCTGCAGCTGGCGATAACGATGCCCGGATCAATCTTGCAGGTTTGTTGCGGGAGAGGAGCCCTATCGATGGTGAATCTCACCGATAGGGGAACGGTGAGATCCGGTTCACGAGAACAATTTCTTCTCAGTTGACAGGAGCTTCCTTGCGCTCTCCCATTGCGAAAGCTTTCAGAATAGACTCGGCCAGAAGCTTTGCTGCCTTGGGGGTCAGTCTGAGATGCGCAGTTGGTGCAATTACAATTTCGTTGCCATGAGGACGTTCTGCAGCAAGGGTAACGGTTATGATACCCCCGACATGTCCGTAGACCGGCACATTATCGGCAAAGATGATAGGTGCTGATTCTGCATTAAGCGACGCTATGCCCTGTGCGATCTGGTTCAGGATCTTGTCTGAATTATTGTCTGCCATTTGCAGAATACCTTTGGAAATTTAAAAGGTGCAGCCTGATCGAAACAAGGTTGTCACAAAGAGGAAAAGATCACAAGTTTTGTGATCGATTGGCGGTTTTTCGGAGGCAAGCACTGGCCTCTTGGGACATGCATACGTGACCGATGCCGCTTTGGACAAGACCAACTTGTGACAATATCCATAATGTGAGCCGGATAAGCGGATTTTAGCCTCGCTCATAGGTCGTTCTGCCCATCAAATGATTGAGCTTGCGCCCCTGACGACGGGTGATTCTGTGTCACCCGACACCAGGATCGCCGACTGCTCGGCCATGATATTGTCAAGTGTGAGATCTGCTCGGAGTTTGCCACTTGGGGTGCGGATAACAAATCCTTTGCGGATGGCGTAATAGGCAAACTGCGTAATCCGATAGCGTTTCATTGTCTCGGACACGCGTGCCCGCAGATCCGTGGGATCCGGTGCCGTTTCGTACTCTATAATCAGGCTGGGTAATCTGCGTTGGGGAAGGCATGGAGGCGCGACCAGGCATACCGCGCCTGCAAATGCCTTACTCAGGGAGAGGGAGATATCATTTGTATAATAGATATTGCCTTCATGCGTAAATTTTTCACTCGACCTGCCTACATGATAAAGTTCTTTTTCATGTAGAAATCCTAGATCCTGTGTTCTCAGATACCTTTTTCCATCGATTTCTATAAAACTATAGGCATTACGCTGGGGGTTATTTATATAACCGATGCTGACGCAGGGGCTGTCGACCCAGATTTCGCCAACAAGATCCTCAGCGAGAAAAGTCATTGTATCGGGATCCACAATATGAACATGCTGTTCTTCGTGTGGTAAGCCGCAACTGGCGAGAAGTGTCGTGGAGCTTTCGATATGTTGCGATGTAGCCACCGCTTTCCCTTGGCTGAGCGAAAAGCGGTCAAAGGATGTCAGTCTTATGCCTTGATCCTTGGTACCCGATGTCACGAGCAAGGCATTTTCAGCGAGGCCGTAGCAGGAATAAAAAGCTTCTTTCACGAAGCCGTTGTTTTTGAAAACATTGTAGAAATTGTCGAGTGTTTCAGGGTTGATACTATCGGATCCGTTAAATGCAACCTTCCAACGGGATAAATCCCAGTGCGGTGAGATTTCGTTGGGAGGAAGGCGAGCGCAATATCGATAGGCAAAATCCGGACCGCCGGAGAGTGTCGCACCAAACCGACTGATCGCATCAAGCCATCGAGACGGCTTTTCGATAAATTTATCAGGAGACATGAAGTAGAAGGGCTTTCCGGCCGCGAGAGCAGGTAAGACACCACCAATAAGACCCATGTCATGAGTGAAAGGAAGCCAGATTAATCCGGTATCCTGATATTGATAGGAAATGAGCTGAATATAAATATTGTGACAGATATTTCTATGTGATAATCCGACTCCTTTCGGAGTTTCTGTTGATCCTGAAGTATATTGTATGAGAGCCAGAGATTCCGAAAGTGCCGGAATCGGCTCAATTTCACGTGACGATTTTAGTGCGCTCTCCAGGGGGATCCATTTGACAGGCTGTTCCAGACCAGCATCAAAATGGAAAAGCTGGAGCGTTTCCTTCTTACCAAGCACGGCCTGTCCCTGACAGTCCTGCAATACGAAAGCAAAACGCTCTCTCGCGCCGATCGAACTCGGATAGATCCCGGATACAGGAACATGCCCTGCATAGAGGCACGCAAAAAAAGCAATAATATAATCCAGACCGTTCTCGAACAGCAGGACGATACGCGAATTACGTTCGAGTGTACGTGCAAGATGAGCGCCGGCGCGTGAGGCCTGTCGATGTAATGTTTCCGCACTCAGTGTTTCGGTAACGTTTTCACCATCTCCAAGGAAAAGAAAGATCGGGTCTTCGCCTTTTGTTATTCTTCTGAAGTAAAGTAATTCGATCAGACTTCTCTCTTTCCACGCCTGCGCGTCGATGAGCAGCTGATTTTCTTCGTACATTCGATAATATCCGTTTATCTGAAATCTGGGGAGAGGAATTATTCTTCGATCACCGGAAGTGATTGCTGTCTCTGATGTATAGTGTTGCAATAGGAGATGACGTGTTCGGGTGAGATCAGGCGGGTGCACTCGAACTGCCTCGAAGTATTTTCATGTCGTGGGCAGAACAAGACGTTTCCGTGATCAAAAGGTGTGCGAACATCATGCCAGCAGCTATTGCAGACATGAGGATTAAATACGCGGTAGGGGGTTTCGAACTCATTCAAGGGGTGGGTAAAGCCGCTTATCAGGACAACAGGCGTTCCCGCTGCCCAGGCTAACCAGGAGAGGCCACTTGAAAGGCCGATAAAGAAGGTGGCGTGGCGCAACCAGTGTACACGTTCGGCAAGCGGGCGATCTCCCGTCTCATCACGCGTTCCGTGCGGAATATAATTCCAGTTGTTACGGTGCCCGCCCACGGGGCTTTTGTCGATGCAGACAACTTCGTAACCAAGCTGATTGAGATGGGTAATCACACGTGACCACCCGTAAGGATTGTTCCAGTATTTGCACTGGCTGGATGCCTGAGTGGCTATAACGACATACGGCCCTTCTATCGGCGGTTTCGCCTCCGGCCATGGCACCATGCGTGGAGGCACTTCGGCAGGATTCACACCCAGTATATAGGCAGCCGTGCGATGTAATCCGACCAGACGGAAATCAGAAGGCTGCCAGTCATGGACCTCGTCATTAAAAAAGAGACCTATATGGTAGGTGGCATATGAGAGGTGCTTGATTTCCTCATATTCCGTGAAGGTGCAACATCTGATGCCGGGATACTGCCCGGCGAAGAGTTTGCACGCGTCCGGGTTCATGGCAACGGTCAGGTGGCATTGATGAAGCTGCTGAAACTTGACTGCGTATGAAAACCACCCGATAGCATCGCCCAGCGTACCCCCAGGCAAAAGGATGGCTACGTTCTGATCGCGGCAATCGTAATCATGCACGAGAACAACTTCATTTGTGTCGAGTGAAAGAACTTCGAGCCGTGTACGGATATAGTATTTTTTCGACCCGACAATCATACAGGCGCCGGTCTCGGCTCTGTAGAGATGCACGTCACGATCCAGATCCAGCAGGTTGACCTTCCAGCGCCCCTCGGGAAGGCTGATACGCGGGCCAAAATTGAAGTCATAGGCAATGCCTGTCGGAGTGATCTGTGTCGGAACGTCCGGGGAGGCTGGAAAGGCGCTGTTGCTGTTTGACTGTGCAGAAACCGGGGCAGAGCTTTCAAGGGCAACGGCGGAAGACGGAGGTGGGTTTGAAGATGATTCAGTCTGATTCGGTCCAGCGTAGTTCAAAATCGAATCAATAATGGAATTGATATCGCTCATACTAGGCATAGTCCTGTTGATCTGCGATCAGCTGTTCAATGGTCTGTTCGACATGGCGTGAGGAGATCATCTTGGTGCATTCGAAGTCGCGCTCTGTATCAGCATGACGCGGACACCACATATAGTTTGACCGTTCGAACTCCAGGGTCACGTCGTTTGAACATCCGTTGCAGACATTCCGGTTGATCACGCGATAAGGTGTTGCAAACTCATTGTAAGGTTCCGTAAAGCCACTGATCAGTATGACAGGGCACTCGGCAGCCCAGGCGACCCAGGAAAGACCGCTCGATAGACCTATGAAAAAAGCCGCGTGAGTTAACCAGCGTGCGCGTTCAGTTAGCGGGATCTGGCCTGTCATATCCTCTACTCCATGAGGAATATGATGCCAGATCGTGTTGCTGCCGGTCACGCGGTCACGATCAATGCAGATAACCCGGTAGCCAAGCTTTTTGAGAAACGGGATCAGATTGAGCCAACCTGTCGGGTTGTTCCAGTATTTGTTATGCCCGCTTGCCTGGGTGCCTATGCAGACATATTCTTCAGGAATTGGTCTGCCTCCCTCGGCAATTCTGATGGTTGGGCGTCGATCCTGAGGGGGAAGGCCAAGAATGTAGGCAGCCATAACGCCTAGCCCAACCTGTCGATAGTCGGTGGGTTGAAAGTTTCGGTCATTGTCGTTGAAAAAGATCAGGACCTTGTAGCGGGCATAATATTGATGACTGAAAAGCTCGTGATTGTCAGTGATGGTTATAAGATCGCTTTTTTCCCGGAAGAGTTCGACAATATCGGTTCGTACGATGCAGGTAAGATTGCAGCCATGTCGTTCCGCAAAAGCTTCAACATGCCCCATCCAGGCAATATGATCGCCGATCCCACCGAGATGCATGTCAATCAACACCTCCTGATCGCGGAGATTCATGATATGATTGAAAATAACTCGCCCGGCGCGGCTCACCTTGATCGAGAACGGAATAAAATATCTTTTGGTGCTTGTAACAAGTCCGCCGGTGCTGTTGTCGGAGAAGAGCACTGTCTGGGTGAGCAGATCCTTGATCTCCAGATGCCACTGTCCTTCAGGAAGGCTGACACGGCAACCATCTTGAAAATCATATCTGATTCCTTCAGGGCCAATTTGGCTCGGCATGCTGTCCATAGGTAACTGCCCTTGATGTTTACTCTGTAAAAATCCTAGGCAGCCAATGGTGCGAGGATCTCGCCATAAACCTGGACTATAGCCTGATATGTGGCACTGACAGAATATTTTCTGGCAGTCTTTTCTGCTTCGTCAAGCATTCTGTCAACGCGTGGTGCACCATGAGAGATCTCAAAGATAAGCGATGCGATGCAGTCGACGATTTCCTCGCATTGCTCTGGGGAAAACCAGTGCCCGTTATACGGTGTCGCGTAATCGATGCCACCTGTGCCATGGAAACCGACCAGAGCACAGCGCGAAGCCATGGCTTCCAGTGGTGTCAAAGGAGCCGCTTCCTGACGTGACAAGGCCAGAAAAATGCTGGCCACACCCATGATTTGGGCGACATCGTGCTGTGCCAGATTTTCGAGTGGAATCCAGGGAATATCCTTCGTGTGGGGATATTTGAGATGCAGCATGGAACCGAGAAGCTCTGCTATGGCGGAGTTGCCTTTCTGAGCAGGCCATTTGCTGGGGTTCGTCGCAATACATAGCTGCTTGGGGCGTGGGTAAAAGAGTTCGGGATCAATCGAGTTCGGAATGACATGGATATTGGGTAATCTGAGTACGGAGGCAAGGGACCTGGCTGTTTCATGGCCGGGTACGATAAAATGTTCGAATCCCATCCCCAGGAGATCCTCTCCAGGCAGCCTGAAACTGTAAAGGTAAAACTGGTTCTGACAGAACATCACTTTGGTACCCGGGAGCGGAGCGCGGGCGAGATCAAGCATGAAGCCGTTCAAGGTCTCGGGGTAGACCAGAAGAGTCCGTTCATCCGATACAATATCACCACAAAATGTGATTCGATCGGAAATCTCAAGCCACTCAGATTTCCCTGCTGGCTGAAAAATCGACACATCATGGCCAAGTTCTGCAAGAATGGCTGCGTGCTGATAGGTTACTTTGATGCCACCTGAAATGGCTGTGGGACTAAAAGGGTTAAGGAAAATTATTTTACTCACTTCACGACCACTTCAATTCCAGGACATCAGGGTCGATACTGAACTCTGAGGGCATTAAACGCAATATTTTTAGGTGCGGATTTCCTGTCTATTGTGAGGTTAATAAGAGGGATGCCTACATGAAATGGGGAATAGGATTTGATAAAGCGCATAAAGTATTATCGCATGGAGGTTTGTTCATGGAAAAATAATAAATAGTAAATCAAGAAAAAGTAAGTTCTTTTATCAAAAAAAACAATGTATCAATCTTTGTTGATGAGAATAAATATATATAAATGACAATTCGTCTGTAGGTTTTTTGGATTTTACCGAAAATTTACATGAAATTTACTCTGCATCAAGTAAATTTTACTATAAAACAAGTAAATAATGCATAGTGTTTCATCTGTGGAAAGGATGAGTAACTAATTATCCATTGCGTTCTTCCGTTTTGTGTGTCACCTGGGTGTTGGTAAATAGGAAACGGTAATTGCCAGAGGTAGACTGGCTGAATGCGCGGCAGACCGCGTGAAACTGCGGGACTCATTTCCACGGGAATTCTGGTGGGAAATTCTGGGTTTGCCGCGTCGGGTATTTTGTGGAGGCCGGAATGGCAATTACATCGGATGTTACAGCCAGTGGTGCTACAATCACCAGTAGTGGTGGGAAATATTCAGTTCTGAGCGGTGCTACCCTGGTTGTTCAGGGTGCAGGCTATGTCGTTTCGGGCCCTATTGTTTCTGGCTTCGGTAACGGACCGAACAACAGTTCGGGTACGATACCGGGACAGTCTGGTGGCACAAATTACCCGGCACTCGTGATGGCGTCGGCAGGTGGTATTGTTTCCGGGCCTGAAGTCGGTTTTGGTGGTGCCGCTCTGGGTGTCTATGGCGGTACTGTTGTAGGTGGAATGGCTACTAACAGTGGCTCTATTGCTGCTATTAATGGTGGTTTTGTTGACGGCGCGACGATCGGTTCAATGGGCGCAGTATATGCAGGCGGGGCTGCGGGTTCCGGCGGCGGTCCAGGGGTTGTGCGCAACACGCATGTCCAGGCCGGTGGATATGGTGCGGTGGGCGGTAGCTTTACGGTCAAGGGGCAGGCTTTTGCGGGTCCCGGCATCATGTCCGGAGGAACATTCGATGTTGGCTCGACGGAGCTTGTTAACTCCGCCGGTACTGAGGTCGGAAGTCTTATCGGTGGTACCCAGATCGTCAGTTCTGCAGGCACGGCCCTGAAGTCGATCTTCAGCGCAGGTACGCAGATCCTTCAGTCCGGAGGTTTTGCAAGTGGGGCTACGGCCTTGGCAAATGGTCTAATCATGGTGAGTGGGGGGACCGCATCAGCGGTTACGCTTGCTTCTGGCGGTTCTTTGCGTGCGACAGCTAGTGGTCTTGTCACCAATCTCCAGGTTCAGGCAGCAGCGGCAGCTTCTGCGGATTCTGCTGCTGTGATTTCCAATGTCACCATTTCCGGTGGGGGCACATTTACGATCGGTTCGGGTGCAACACTCGTCAATGCTGTCATTTCAGGCATTGATTCTGGCGGTAGTGTTGGCGGACTTCTGGTTCTCCAGTCAGGAGCTGTGCTCAACGGCGTTACGTCTATGGGTTACAAGAGCCGGCTTGATATCGACGGTGTCCAGTATGTCTCCGGAGCCAAGACTGTTTATAGCGGCAATACGCTGACAATCACGGATGCGAGCGGAAACATGCTCTGGTCCGGTCCTGTTGTTGGTGTCCCGGCTGCTTCGAGTGCCAGTGATTTTCGTGTGCAGCCAGACTCAGACGGAAGTCTCTCAATTGTTTATGATAAATGCTTCCTTAAGGGTACGATGATTCGTACCGAGAAGGGCGAATGTGCGGTCGAGGATCTCGCAGTAGGTGATCGCGTGGCGGCCTTCTCGGATGGAAAGGAAATCTATCGTGAGATCATCTGGATCGGGCATCGTGCTGCCACCATCCGGCCAGGGCTCCATGATGACGAGTGTGGATATCCGGTTCGTATTGTGAAGGACGCTTTTGGAGAAAATGTTCCGTACAAGGATCTTCTCGTAACGCCGGAACATGCAATATTCCTCAATAATGCCTTTGTTCCTGCGCGTATGCTGGTGAATGGTCGCAGTATCTACTATGATCGTTCGATCAGCCATTTCGAGTACTTCCATGTCGAAACAGATCAGCACTCGATCATATGGTCTGATGGTGCACTGAGTGAAAGTTATCTCGATACAGGTGATCGCCTCACGTTCTCGCAGAATGATACCGTGGTACGTCTGCTGAATGCACCTGCCAAAAACTGGGAAGAGCATGCTGCCGCACCGCTGCGTGTTGAGCGCGATTTTGTCGAGCCTCTTTTTGCCGAGCTCTCTGAAAGAGCAGAAAAGCTCACTCTTGGTGTGACTCTTCCAAAGCCGGCTCTGACAGAAGAAGCTGATCTACGGCTCGTTGACGACAAGGGCAGAGAGATCCGTACGCTACGTATCGTCAAGAATACTCATGTTTTCATGGTGCCGTCCGGGGCGCAGAAGCTTTATCTCGCTTCTCGTATCTCTCGTCCCATCGACGTTGTCGGGCCCTATCTCGACGATCGACGCGAGCTCGGGGTTCTGGTCGGTCAGATCCAGGTGTGGGAGGCTGGGCGTACGCGTGTCATAGATGCCCATCTGACATCACATGATCTGAGTGGCTGGGCTGGCAAGGAAGAAGAATCGCATCGCTGGACAACCGGTTATGCAGAATTGCCTTGGGATGACGGCGCCGTCGATACCATAGCCATGGTGTCGATCGAGATTCTGGCAGGAGGTCCTTACATGCTGGAGTCTTCATCTGAAGCTAAATCGGCAGTACTGGCCTAAACATCGTAGTTCTCGCCTTCTCACGCCCGGCAGACAATGCTCGTGGTACGAGGAGGCGAGAACTTATCCCGTAACAGATTCTGTAGTTCTATATTGATGTGCGAATTAGCTCGAACGAGTGTTGCAGACATATTCTGCTTCGGTTTCTTATCGAAAAATAAAAATAGTGGTTTAGGTGTGTGTGTATCCTTGTGAGCGGCATCACCGGAAAAAAAGCCAGCTTAACAAGGTTCTAACTGAAGTCGAAGAAATGGTTTTCCAAAAAGAAACGCGAGATCGTCAATCATCATAAAAATTCCCTATATATACTTGTATTGATTAACAAAACCCCATGTGCCAATTGATTTTTAGTTAACAAAACATAGGCGAGTGAATTTCGTATCTTGCGAATTGGGCGTTGATCTGTGACGCAGCGACATGTTTTTCGTCTTGTCATTCTCTTTTCGTTTTAATGATGCGTACTCGTATATTCGAGCGGGAGCTGGCATATGGGTATTACTTCTGATGGTATGACGGGCGCAGCGTCCATTACCGCAATCGGTCCTTACAGTTACCGTGTGTTGAGCGGTGCGACGCTCATTACACAAGGCGCGGATGCAGTAACGATTGACAGCTACGTTGCAGGTCTGGGTGCAGGTGGCACCAATAATCCTGCCATGCTGATTGCTTCCGCAGCTGCAATGGCGTCGGGAGCCACCGTGGTGTCAGGCGGTGTGGTTCTTGCCGGTGGCGATGGCTCAGTCATGGGAGGAACCGCCTATGACAGCGGTGGTTTTGCAGCCATCAATAATGGTCTTGTCAGCGGCGTTACAGTGGGGCCCCAGGGAGGTGTGCTTGCAAGCCAGATACCTGCTCACGGAGGGCGCCCCGGCCTTGTGCTGGATGCTCATGTGCAAGCTGGTGGGTATGGTATTGCAGGGGGAGGGTTCACCCTAAAAGGGCAGAGTTTTTCAGGTCCTGGTGTTATATCCGCAAGTAAATTTGATATTGGTTCGACCGAGGTCCTGGAGAGCGGAGGAACGGATATAGGCAGTCTGATTGGTGGACTTCAGACTGTAGCGTCTGGCGGCGTCTCTATGAAGACCATCTTCAGCGCAGGGACGCAGATCCTGGGTCCTGGTGGTCAGGCAAGCGATACTATCGTCTCTGCTGGTGGTCTTGTGCAGGTCGAGCGTGCTGCAGTGACAAGTAATCTGTCAGTCGGAGCTGGTGGGAGTGCTCATGCTCTCGCCGGAGGCAAGATCAATACGGCAAATATTGCGGCGGATGGTGAGGTTACGCTTGATGCAATGGCATCTGCCCAAATGGTTTCTATTGCGCGTGGTGGCACCATGACGGTCAATTCCGGTGCTACTCTGACGAATGTCACGATTTCCGGTATTGCGGAAGAAGGTGAGGGTGCTGGCGGGTTACTCATCGTTCAGTCGGGGGCTGTGTTGCAAGGGGTTCATATTGGCTGGAAGGGGCGTATTGATGTTGATACCCTCGGATGGACCGAGGGGCAGCGCATCGTCTACAGCAGCACCCAGATCAGTATTGTCGACGAAAATGGACAGGTTCTGTGGTCAGCCCCGGTCAGTGGAACGGAAGCGAACGCAGCGACGGATTATCATCTGGAGAGAGATCCGGTGGATGGCAGTACGATCCTCGTCTATGACAAGTGCTTTCTCAAGGGAACAATGATCCGCACGGAGCATGGTGAGGTCGCTATCGAAGATCTCAGGGTCGGGGATCGCGTAGCCGCTTGCGTCAATGGTGAAGAAGTTTTCCGTGAGATTGTGTGGCTGGGGCATCGCTCGACCATTGTGCGTTCCTGGCTGGATGACGATGAAGCAGGTTATCCGGTTCGTATTCTGCGTAGTGCGCTGGGTGAAAATATTCCGCACAGGGATCTGCTTGTCACACCAGAACATGCCATGTTCCTGAACGGTGCGTTTGTACCTGCCCGTATGCTGGTTAATGGGCGCAGCATTTACTATGACCGGACAATTACTCATTTCGATTATTATCATATTGAGACGAATGAGCATTCCATTCTCTGGTCAGAGGGGGCGCTGACCGAAAGTTATCTCGATACTGGTGATCGCAAGCGTTTTGCCCAGGCCAATTCGGTCGTGCATATCCTCAATGCCGCTGAGCGGGATTGGGTAAGCGATGGAGCGGCGCCGCTGCGGGTTGAGCGTCGCTTTGTCGAACCGCTCCACGCATCCCTTGCGCACAGAGCGGCAGCTCTCGGGCTGGGAGAAATCAAGCGCGAGCCGGAAATCACGGAAGATCCTGATCTGCACCTTGTTGACGATCATGGTCGAGTGATGCGTAAAATGCGGACAGTCAATCGTTCGAGCGTATTCATGTTACCGCCCGATACCCGCAAGGTTCGCATTGTATCGCGCGTCTCTCGTCCGGCCGACGTTATTGGCCCCTTCTATGATGATAGGCGTCATCTCGGAGTACTTGTAGGAGATATCCAGATATGGGAGTCTGACAAGACCCGCTATATCAGTAATCATCTCATTGATGAGACGCTTGAAGGATGGGCCAATGTGGAAGACGGACGACAACGCTGGACTACAGGCTCTGCAGTGCTTGATTTGAGTGACCGACAATCAGATGCAGTGTGTATTCTGGCTATAGAGGTTCTTGCTGGTGGGCCTTACCTGGCGGAGTCTACGGCCCCGTTTTATGGGGCACAGGCAGGATAGGTCGTAGTTTCAAAACTGCCCCGTGGTTTGTGGGTAAACAGGGCGGCTGTCATGGCCGCCCCATTTTTGTTCAGGGATTGATTAAAATGTTTCATGTCATGGCACTGCGTCACGCGAGGCAGAACCCTCAATCCCTGGCTTTTGACAGCCTCTCACAAGACTGGACCTTTGCCCAGTTCGACCACGATGTGATGAAAGTCTCTGCTGCCCTGGACAAACTGCGCGAAGCCAGACCGAAGCTTGTCGGTATCCATTGCGGCAATCTCTACTGGCATTGGGTTTTCGTCCTGTCCCTTGCGTCTCTAGGGGTGGCAAGTGTGTCTTTGCCTGAGAGTTCTGACCCTTCTTTCCTCCGTGATATCCAGCTTCTTGAGCCGGATATGGTTCTTTCTTTCGGGGGGCTGTCGCTTCAGAATACCCAAGTCTTGGAGATCAATGAGGCCTGGCTGACCCGTGTACGTCAGGCTGAGGCCAGACCGCTCGATGTTGCCATTGATTGCGATACGATATGCCGTTACGGCATTGCTGCCGGAACGGATGCAGAGCGACGTGTCCTGTCGATGAGCTTTCGTCAGGTAGAAATGGCCATCATGCATATGATCTTTCAAGATCAGATTATGGGGGGCATCACAGCTGAAAGACCGCATGTCCTGTCCACAATCGGTATTGTTTCATTGACCGGGTTTATTGTCGGCTGCAGTGCATTATGTGGTGGTTCGCCTCTTAATTTCGTAAGTCACACAGACATAGGCATTCTGATCGCTCGCAGGATTGCGACGGTTGCTGTCGTGACACCCAGTCATCTTGCTCATATCATTGAAGTCCTGCCGCCGGGTATGGCAACGTTGGACACGCTGAAGCTTGTTGTAACAGGCGGTAAACTGAGCTCATCCCTGAGAGAAAAGACACTTGCCCGGCTTACGCGCAATGTCACGACAGCCTATGGCACCGATGAAGTCGGGGCGATAGCGATTGGAGATGCTGCATCTTTCGAGACCGAAGATGCGGTTGGTATGGCTCTGCCCTGGATTACATTACAGGTGGTCGATGACCATGGCGTGCCCTTGCCTCAGGGAGAGGAGGGTATCGTCCGCGTCAAAGGTTCAGGCCTGCTCGATGGTTATGTTGATATCCGGGAAAAACAATCCCGGCATTTTGCAGAAGGTTGGTTTTATCCGGGTGATCGTGGCATTCTCGAGTCAGACAAGAAGCTTCGTATTACCGGCCGTATCGATGATCTCGTTTCTCTGGGAGGAGAAAAATTCGATCTGGGCGTGATTGATGACATCGCACGAACCTTGTTAGGGCAGCGTGATGTCGGCAGTTTTGTATCACTGGCCGAAGACGGCAGAAATCAGCTCAACATCGTCCGTACCTCGTCAGACGATTTCAGTGCTGAACAGCTGGCCCAGGCGCTGCGAGCCTATTATCCGACTTTGCCGCCGGTCAGGGTTATGTCAGTCGATCATATGCCCTGGTCTCTTGATGGACGGATCGATCGTCAGCGGCTTTCCTCGGCTTTTCAGCGGTCGGAAACAGGCCGTCGCTGAAGAGCGGAGAGACAAGAAAGTTTCACGGATAATGACCGTGAGGTGCCGATAGTCTTCCTTGTGATTATTTGTAATATTTTGGGTCTTTGTCATGTTGCGCAAGAAAACATCTGATATTGCTATTGTTGGAATTGGCTGCCGCCTGGCGCCGAACATCAGGAACGTCGACGAACTCTGGTCTTTTCTTTGCGATGAGGGAGAGGCGATTACAGATATTCCCGAGGAGCGCTGGAGCGTAAGACGCTTCTATGACGAGGAAATTGAGGCTCCTTCGAAGACCTATATGCGGCGAGGCAGTTTCCTAAAGCAGAACATACACGAGTTCGAACCTCTCTTCTTCGGTATCTCCCCCAGAGAGGCACAGATCCTCGACCCCCAACAGAAATTGTTGCTCGAAGTAACTTGGGAGGCGATGGAAAATGCCCGGGTTGTTCCCGCTAGGCTATCGGGACAGAAAACAGGTGTTTTCATCGGTATCTTTGCTGTCGATGCGCATGTGCACACATCCAGTCCCTATAACTTGCCAACTGTGCGTGATCATTTCGCAGCGACGGCAACGCCCTCAACCATGCTTTCAGCCCGTTTGGCCCATGTTTTTGATTTTCAGGGGCCGTGTATGTCGATTGACACGGCCTGTTCCTCGTCACTCGTTGCTTTGCATCAGGCTTGCCGTAGCCTGAATGAGGGTGAGATAGACGTTGCTGTTACAGGCGGCGTCAGTCTTATGATCTGTCCCCAGACCTCTATCATCATGTCCAAAGGACATTTTATAGCGCGTGATGGGCGTTCGAAGAGTTTCGATGCTGCTGCTGACGGTTATGGCCGTGGCGAGGGCGGGGTGGTTTTTATTCTCAAACGCCTGGAAGATGCCGAACGCGACGGTGACACGATTCATGCCATTGTCAGCGCTACCGGGGTGAATTCGGACGGACGTACCCAGTTTCTGACTTCGCCTGATGCCGGAGCGCAGTCACGTCTCATGACTGAGGTTCTTGAGATAGCCCAGGTCGAACCCAATGATGTCGCTTATGTCGAGACCCATGGCACGGGAACACCGGCAGGTGATCCGATTGAGACCTATGCTTTGTCGCAATCTATTGCCCGGTTCAAAGACGAGAAACTGGTCATCGGTGCGATCAAGGCCAATCTTGGTCATACAGAAGCAGCGGCTGGAGCACTTGGCACGCTCAAGGCTGCGCTGTGCCTGCGTCATCAGATGGCTCCACCGCAACCGCGTTTGCAAACGATCAATCCTTCCATTCATCTTGATGAATGGAATCTTGATGTTCCTCGAGGAGAGATGCGGTCAATCGCTACAAAGGGCGTAGCGCGTTATGCCGGGGTAAACTCGTTTGGCTATGGCGGCACGAATGCTATTGCCCTGCTCCGTCGTCCGGAACCAGGTAAGGCAATTTCCAGCAAGGCTGTCAGGGCAAAGCGGATCAATGACAAAATTCCGTTCCTGCTGACGGCTTTCTCCAAGCCCTCATTGCCTCTCATGGCGGCAGCCTATCGTGACCGTCTCTCTGATGAGTCCTCTCCGCGATTGGGAGATCTCGCGTTCAGTCTTGCTACGTCGCGGACCCTGTTTCGACACCGTCTTCTTGTCCTGGTTCGTGATGAACAGGATCTGGGTGAAAAACTCGACGCGTATCTGCAGGATCAGCGTCATGAGGATATGTTTCAGGCAACCGTCGAAGCACAATCCGGTCTGGGTATCGTTTTTGTCTATTCTGGTGTGGGCCCGCAGTGGTGGGGGATGGGGCGTTATCTGTTAAGTCATGCGCCTGAGCCGGTTTTGGCCAAGGCAAGACGTTGCGATACGCTTTTCAGGGCATTGTCCGGATTTTCCATCTGCGACGAAATCCTGAAGGAAGAAGACTCTTCCCGTATCAACAATACTGCTATTCTTCAGCCTGCAATTTTTGTCATTCAGATTCTGGTGACCGAATATCTGGCCCAGCAGGGCATCATGCCTGACGCTGTTCTGGGACATAGCATGGGGGAGGTCGCGGCAGCCTATATTGCCGGCGCGCTCAGTCTTGATGACGCCGTAAAAGTCATTTACCACCGAAGCGCCTTGCAAGGCAGCCTTGATGGTACGGGGCGTATGCTCGCTGTTGGCCTGTCTGCCGAGGCTGTTCAGGAGATTATTGACACGCAAGCACCCGAACTCTGCGTGGCAGCGGTCAATGCTCCCAATACCTGCACTGTGGCCGGACCGGAAGCTGGTATAAAGATCCTCTCGGCATATCTGTCGGAAAAAGGCCTGTTCAATCGTATTCTCAATGTTGAGGTGCCTTTTCACAGTCCGGTTATGGATCGTATTGAATCCGATCTGAAAGCCGCTCTTGAGTCGCTTGCTCCCAAGGCGGCCAGCATACCCTTCTACTCTACTGTTTCAGGGACGCTCACGGCAGAAGATCATCGTGTGGATTCCGGATACTGGTTCAGTAATGCCCGACAGCCAGTCCTTTTTGCTTCGGCTGCCGAAGCCTGTCTGAATGATGGTTTCACTCAATTTGTTGAGATAAGTCCGCACCCGGTTATAGGGCGTTCACTCAAATCGGTTGCAGACAAGCATCAAGCCAAGCTGAGCGTGATCAGTACGCTAAATCGCCAGGAGAAAGAGGAGAAATGCCTCGAGAATGCAGTCGCCGCGATCATCTTGCAGACGGCACGTCTTGACTGGCGGTCCATCACAGGCGGTGAGCTGATTGATCTCCCGGCGTATCGCTGGTCACGCGAAGAGTTCTGGGTCGAGAATGAGCGTGAGAGACGTTTCCGCCAGGGTGGTGACAGCCATCCTCTGATTGGCTTTGGAGCCATGACACCGGGCAAGTCATGGGTCGTCGATCTGACCGGACTTAATGTGCCGTGGCTCAAGGATCACTGCATTGATAACGTGGTTCTGCTGCCTGCAGCAGGCTTTGTTGAAGCAGCCCTGGCAGTTGGGCATGAGGTTGAGGGCCAGACAGGAATTATCCTCGAGAATTTCGAGATTACTGCGCCGCTGGTAGTGCAGACTGGCGATAACCCGGTCATGCATCTTGATTATGACGAAGCGAAAAAGACCCTGCGCTTTTTCAGCGCAAAGGAAGAATACAGCGAGATGTGGCTCGACCATGGCAGGGTCGATATTCTGTCAGCTGCACCGTGGCCCATGCCGGTGCTGGACAAAGACGAGGCACATGATTGCCTTGCCAAAGGGCTTGAAGGTGCAGGGCTTTACGAGAAGGTTCGCGCTTTTGGTTTCCATTATGGACCACGCTTCCAGACTTTGCAGCGCTTTGCCGTACAGGGAGAAGTCGCCTATGCCCGTATTGCACTGACTGAGGCCGAGCTGGACGCTGCTCCTGCCTATTACCTGCATCCGGCGCTTCTGGATGGCGCCATGCATGCTTTGATCGGTCTTATTCCCGAGAGTTACAACGATCATATGTATGTGCCGGTCGGTTTTGAGCGCCTGAGCTGTTTTGGCAAGGGCGTTACTGAAATTGTTGCCCGGGTGGAGATTACCTCGATCAGTCAGAGCCAGATCGAGGCGAATATGCGTCTTTATACCATAGAGGGCATGCCAGTTGCCGAAGTAAGGGGGATGCGTTTTGCTGAAGTGCCGCGTGTTCGCAAGGATACGGCACAGGTAGCAGAAAAGCAGGAATATTTCACGAAATGGACCGAGACCGAGCCGTCTATCCTTTTCGCTGAGCCCAAGACCATTCTGGTTACCGGACCCAGGACTGCACCTCTCAAAAAGCTTGTTGCACTTCTTGAAGACAATGGTGTGACCGTTCTCTCAGTCCCGCGGTCCGGCGATATTACCGCAGAGACGATTGGTCTGGAGCCAGGCCTCTCTCTCGATGCCATCCTGTATCACGCAGGATCTTTTCCCGATGGCGCATTCGACACAATTGTCGATCAGGTCAATGCATTGGTGAAATTTGGCAAACGCCTTCTCATCGATGGAGGCGAACAGCAGCCTCAATTCATCTTCGTTTCTGAAAATGCACTGTTTTTCGATCCGGAAGAAATGCTTGCAAAACCGGCCGTAGTGTCTCCCGATGGCGCTGCCTTGGTCGGATTCTTCAAGGGTTTTGTTGATGAGCGTCCGGAATTCCGCGGCAAGGTGATCGACATCGATACACTGGCCACACCGGATTCCCTGACGGCTCTTGCAGGGGAAATCCTGCATGATGATTCCGAAGCCGAGGTTGCCTTGCGCGAGGGGCGCCGCTTTGTGCCGCGCTTTATGCCAATTGAAGGTCAGCCAGACAGGAAGCTTGCACAATTGCCGGGCTCGCCTGGCATCAAGCTTCAGAAAAGCCGTACTGGTACGCTGGATGGACTTTACTACACGGCCTTTGATGTGCGTCCACCAGGGCGTGGCGAAATCACAATCCGGATTCTGGCGACCTCACTCAACTTCAAGGATATGCTGAAAGGCATTTCCGTCCTGCCGGAGAAATTCCTTCTCGATACCTATCACACGACTGAAATGGGCATGGAATGCTGCTTGGAGGTTGTTGCGGTTGGCAAGGGAGTGAAGAGATTTGAGGTCGGCAAGCGTTATCTGACCTCCCATCCGGGATGTTTTGCCTCGCATATGACCCTGCCGGCCAAGGACCTTCGTGTAATGCCGCTGGATCTGTTCGAAACGGCAGGTCGTCCTCTCACAGTCATCGAAGCAGCGGGACTCCCTATCGCCATCGGGACTGCACTGTATTGCCTGCATGATCTGGCTCACCTCAAGAAGGGTGAAATCCTGCTTGTGCATTCTGCTGCCGGTGGTGTTGGACTGGCTGCGATCGAGATTGCCAAGATTATTGGTGCGCGTATTTTTGCCACGGCAAGCAGTGACGAGAAACGGCAGATTCTTCTTGATCGTGGTTGTGAAGCTGTCTGGGATTCACGCAGTCTTGCTTTTTATGAAGGCATTCTTGACGCGACTGACGGCAAGGGTGTCGATGTTGTGCTGAACAGCCTGCCAGGCGAAATGCAGGCTCACAGCCTTGCCTTGCTCTGCAACACGGGACGTTTTGTCGAGATCGGTAAGAAGGATATCTGGGAAAAGCGTGATCTGTCCCAGTTCAGCTTCAACGGGAATGTCTCGTTCCACAGCTTCGATCTTGATCTCATGATGGCCAGAGACCGTCGCAGAGCCGTGGCGCTTTTTGGTCGTATTCCCTACCTGTCGCGGAGATTCGATACGGTCATCCTGCCTCATAAGGTCTTTCCGGCATCCGAGGTACGCGAAGCCTTCAAATTCATGTCTTCGGCGAAACATATCGGTAAAATCATTGTATCTTACGAGGATCTTTCGGATGTGCGCGCCCAGCGTCAGCCTGTGAGACCAGTTGATCTGGAAGCCGCCTATCTTGTGACAGGCGGTCAGGGCGGGTTGGGACTTGCGACTGCGGCATGGCTTGCAGGCAACGGCGCGCGTCATCTCCATTTGATGGGGCGTAGCAAACGTAATGATGCCGAGACCGTAGCGAAGATCAAGGCGCTGAAAAAGGCCGGTGCACGGATCACTCTGCACTATGGCGACGTGAGTGTGCGGGACGATGTGGCTCGTATCAAAGCGGCTATTCTTGAGGCTGGCCGCCCATTGAAGGGTGTTTTCCATGCTGCAGGCGTCCTTGATGACAGATTGATCTCGAAATTCACCGAGGAAAGCCTGCGCAAGGTTATGACTCCCAAAATCCTTGGTGGACGTCATCTTGATGAGCTTACGCGAGACTGCCCGCTTGATTACTTTGTGCTTTACTCGTCAATCGTGACTGTTACCGGTAATATTGGCCAGAGCAGTTATCTCGCAGCAAATGCTTGGCTTGATGCCCTTGCCAGTGCGCGCCGCAAGGAAGGTTTCCCGGCCATTTCAGTGCAATGGGGGCCAATTGCTGAAGTGGGCATGCTGGCTCAGGAAGCCGGTGTCGTACAGCTTTTTGAAAATGCCGGTTTCAGGCTCCTGCCTGGCGACGAGGCTTTGTCGCTCTTGCCGGATCTTCTCAACCGGGATCGCGATACGGTCGCGGCGATGGCTATCGACTGGGAAACCTGTTTTGCCCATCACGGTGCGTTGGAGCGCAATCCCAAATTTGCACTCATTCGTCGTGAGAAGAATGTGCGGAACTCTTCAGCGCAGAAGCTGGCTCACCTTCAGGCACTGTCTCCGGAAGAGCGCTATGATTTCATACTGGAGAACGTCAAGACGATCCTTGGTGGTGTTCTGAAGATGGCGCCTGACAGTATTGATCCGGGTGCCCGTCCGAATGAGCTTGGTGTCGACTCTCTTGCTGGCGTCGAAATCCAGACAGCGATCAAGACGGAATTCAATGTCGAGATTTCGCTGCTCGTGCTTTCGAGGAACGAACCGGTTCGTGAGATTGCCAAAAATGTTCTGCGTCAGATCAGCCTGAATGCCCTCGCTTCTGCTTGAGGAAAGGGTAATTTTCTGCAGAAAAAAGGCCGGAAGAGGTTTCCTCTTCCGGCCTTTTTTATTCGAAGAAAAAGCCTGTGCAGATCAGTCCTGTTCGATCTCCATGGTTTCTCCAGGTAGTTCCTTCGGTTCAATAAGGGCAATTGCCCCCACAATTACGCTCGATCCAATTACAAAGAGCTGCGCCGACAACGGTAACCCCAGAGAGCGACCGCAAACCGGCACGAGCTTGCCCGCCAGACCCTGACCCAATGAACCAATCGCATAGCTCAATCCCATACCAAAGCTACGCGTATCTGACGGAAAGCGTTTTGCGAGATAATGCGGCACCAGAGCGAACACGCCTGAGGCTGCAAGCCCCATGATCACAGCGGCAATCAGCAGGACAGGATAGGAACTGGCGCTCAGGAACGGGTAAATGGTCAATACGACGACAATAAGCGTCCCGATAATGACGCGAAGATCGCCAAAACGGCTTGCCAGCGCGCCGCAACCAAGCTTGCCGACGAGAGAGCCGATACAAAAACAGCTGATTGGCCAGAAAATGAGAGCCGGGCTCAGATGGTGAACGTTGCGCAAAATTGTTGGATAGAGACTGTAGATGGCAGCTTTCTGAAATTCCAGAAAGGACATAAGGGCAATGGCCTGTATGGCAGCTATGGTCAGTACGAATTTTGCCTTGGCTACCGGTGCCTCTTCGGTCGCGTTCCGGCGTTCTTCCTGCTTGAGCTTCCAGACCGGACTTTCCTGGACGCCGATGCGGATAAACAGGGCGAGCAGAGCAGGGGCGAGCCCGATAAAAAAGAGAAGGCGCCATGAGTAGTGCGGCAGGATGATTGCTTGTGCAGCCGTTGCAGCCAGAAAGCCCAGTTCATAGCCCGACATCATGATGGCAGACGCCATGGCACGACTGCGACCGGGGACGCTCTCCATCAGCAATGCAGCAGATGCAGTCCATTCCCCTCCAAAACCGATACCAAAGAGAAACTGTATGACGATCATGCTGATCAGACCGTTCGAGAATCCTGTCGCTGCCGAGAAAATCCCGAACCAGAGCACGCCGAGCAAAAAGGCAAGGCGGCGTCCGTAACGGTCAGCCAGCCAGCCCCAGCCTGTGTTGCCAATGGCTCGCCCGATGCTTTGTGCAAGCAGAACCGTACCCATGGCACTGATAGTCACGCCGAAATCATGAGAGATATCAGGCAGGGTCAGAAGCAGGGCTGTCTGATCGAAGGCATCGAGAAACCAGCCAAGAAAGGCAGCGATTGTTACGCGCCAATAGGGTTTGAGGGCGACCAGCGGGGGGTAGGAGAGCAGTTGTGACAGGGGTGAAGGGCGGGCGGAGGCCGACATGGTCTCGTCCTTGAACAGAATGGAAAGTGAAGAAGGAGCGTAACTAGCGCATCAGATAGGGGACTGTTTCACTCCCTATTCTGCCTTGCCCCTGTGCAAAAATCGAGTCCTGTCTCGGGAAAGATGGAGAATGCTCCAGATCATCCGGCAATGCATTATGGGAAGCTCAGACCTGTCTTTCACGCAGGGCAGAAGGAATGAGACCGCATTGATGCTGATTGACGTGTTCAGGCTGCACAACCGGACGGCGTCCATAACGTGAGTTTAACTTGCCCTGCAACGTCTTAAGCTGTTCTGCGCTAGGTGCTGAAGAGAAGGAGAAGAGATGGCGCAGGCAGATGCGGTCTATGACCGGTTTTTCCAGACAGCCCTTGACGGGCTCAAGGCTGACGGCAGCTATCGGCATTTTGCCGAGCTGGAGCGTCATGCCGGTCAGTTTCCCCACGCCTATCATCATGGGCTCAAACGCGACATCACGGTCTGGTGCTCCAATGATTATCTGGGGATGGGGCAGCATCCCGACGTGTTGAAGGCCATGCATGAAAGCCTGGAACGTAGCGGTGCCGGCGCCGGAGGAACACGCAACATCTCAGGTACCAATCACGAACATGTGGCGCTTGAGGCCGAGCTGGCCTCTCTGCATGGCAAGGAAGCTGCTCTGCTCTTCAACTCCGGCTATCTGTCCAACTGGGCGACGCTGGGTACAATCGCCGCACGCCTGAAGGGCTGTGTCGTGCTGTCGGATGCTGCCAATCATGCTTCGATGATTGAGGGCATTCGTCACTCCCGTGCCGAGAAGATGATCTTCCGTCACAATGATGTTGCCGATCTCGAAGAGAAGCTGAAGGCACTTCCACTCGATACGCCCAAGATCATTGCTTTCGAATCCGTCTATTCCATGGATGGGGATATTGCTCCGATCGAAGCATTCTGTGATCTGGCGGATCGTTATAATGCCCTGACCTATCTTGATGAGGTCCATGCTGTCGGGCTTTATGGCCATCAGGGCGGTGGCGTGGCAGAGGAGCTGGGTATTGCACACCGGCTTTCGGTCATTGAAGGAACACTCGGTAAGGGGTTTGGTGTCGTTGGCGGCTATATTACCGGCACGGCAGCCCTGTGTGATTTCGTTCGGTCCTTTGCATCGGGTTTCATTTTCTCGACAGCTTTGCCACCTATGATCGCCGCAGGTGCCCTGGCCAGTATCCGCCATCTGCGCCAGAGCCAGGCAGAACGTCAGGCGCATAGACAGGCTGTTGCCTGGCTGCGTGAGAGCCTTGATCGGGCCAACATACCGCATCTGCCCAACCCATCGCATATCGTGCCTGTGATGGTGGGAGATGCCACGCAATGCCGGGCTCTGTCAGATGCGTTGCTTCAGCGCTTCGGCCATTATATCCAGCCCATCAATTATCCTACTGTTCCCCGTGGAACAGAACGTCTGCGCATTACACCAGGCCCGCTCCATCGTCGGGAAGATATCGACTCTCTTGTCTCGGCGCTTGCAATCCTGTGGCGTGAACATCGTCTGTCAGAAGCGGCCTGATTGCTCTCCGGGAGTGTCTGGCGCTTCTTCTGACGCTGCAGATCTCCCGGCCTACCCTTCCCGGATTGCTCTGACCGCGCCCCTCGTCATAGGCAGGGGCGTTTGTCATGTCCTGTTTCCTGCAAGGAATTTCCTGATGCTGCCCCGTTCCCGAGCGTTATCGTGCCGCGCCCTGTTTCCGGCATTCATGACGCTGCTGTTTGGTATCCTGCTATGCGTTATCCAGCCTGTGCAGGCGCAAACGGTCTCTACCGGCAATGATGTGCCACGCATCACGACCGAACAGGCCAGACAGCTTGCCTCTGTTCTGAATGACGAGACCAAGCGTCGCGAATTCCTGACGACGCTGCAAAATCTGACCCAGGCGCAAAAGGGTAGTAGCCACGGTACTCAGGCAAAACTGAAGCCTGATGGACTTGGTGCAGAGATACTGGGGAGTGCGACTGACTGGAGCCGCGCTGTCAGTGGCCAGGCGCACACGCTTTTGCGGACGGTTGTCGATGTGCGCGCTATTGAGCCCTGGTGGCGCCATATGAGTAACAGTGAGACCGATCGGAAAAAAACGCTCAAGCTGCTTCTGAGAGCTGTCATTCTGGCCGGGAGCAGCACGGCCCTGTTCTATGCACTTCGTTTCCTGCTCCGTGGTCCGCGTGGCCGGATCGAGGCGATGGCGCGCCGGAAGGGTCATGCAGCGTTCATCAAGGGAAGAGGCGATCGGCAAGCCGCTCAGGAGGCAGTCGAGAGAGAGGCGTCGACCGTTTCTCCTGATAAGGTGACGGTCGAGGAAGAAGAGAGCAAGGACAAGGAACGCCTTTCACGCCTGCGCCATCAGGGAGCTCTTTTTCGCCTGCTTCTAGTACTCAAGCGTCTGCCCTACAGTATTTTTTGTCTGCTGCTTGACTGTCTGCCCGTACTTGTCGTGCCGCTTATTGCCCTGCTGATGGTCATGTTTGATCCAGATGGCGATGACACAACCGAGGCCCTGCTCCGGGCCTTGAGTCTGACAGCGCTGATTGCCGGCGGGCTGATCGTGGCTGCCAGGACCATTCTGGCGCCCAAGCGCCCGTGGCTGCGTCTGGCCATGCTTTCTGATTCCGCCTCGGTCTTTCTGTTCGACTGGATCCGGTTGCTGGTGATTACCACAGGTATTTCCGCCGCCGCGCTTGAAACACTGGATGATTGCGGTCTGCCGGACAATGTCGTCGAGGCGCTTCTCAAGATTGTGACCCTGGTATTGCATCTCATGGTTGCTGTCATGATCATGCGGAGCCGCGGACGTGTAATGCGTTTTTGCGATCGGGGTGAGAAGAAAGGGTTGGCTGCTGGCTCGCTTCATCTGTTCGGACGGGTCTGGTGGATTGCAGCCTTGTTCTTCGATATGGGCCTGTGGCTGGTCTGGGCTGCAGAGATCCATCATGGCTATGCTGCGATCTGGAAGCTGTTCCTGCGCAGTGCGATTGCGCTTGTCATCATGCGGTTTGTCAGCATTGTGCTTTACGGATTGCTGGAACGGGTGTTTCGTACCGCGCCGGGGTGGGTGGCTCTGGGTGAGGATACCCAGACACGTTTTACCCGGTATTACGCGCCTGCACAGCGCGTGACGTCTGTGGTCATCATTGCCTTGACCGTCCTCGCTCTTGCCAGTGCATGGGGCGCGCCCATCAAAGCACTGTTTGGCGTGGGCGGTCTTGGATACAGGCTGATTTCCTCTTCGATGACAGTGCTGATCGCCCTGTTTCTGGGTGTACTCGTCTGGGAGGGCAGTAACATCACTCTGGAGCGTTATGCGCGCAAGGTAGGGGCGCAGGACGACGGCGCGGCGCGGCTTGCTCGTGTGCGCACACTTCAGCCCATGATCCGTATTGTATTGCTGGTTGTTCTGGTAACGGTAATCGGGTTGACGATTCTTAGCGAGATCGGGGTGAATGTGGCGCCGTTGCTGGCTGGTGCATCGATTTTTGGTGTGGCGCTGGGCTTCGGGTCCCAGAAACTGGTGCAGGATTTTATCAATGGTATCTTTCTGCTCATGGAAAATGCGCTGACGGTTGGCGATGCGGTCACCCTGAACGGCACTTATGGTATCGTTGAGCATCTCTCGCTGCGTACAGTCCACGTGCGTGCCAATGACGGCTCCATGAATATTTTCCCCTTCAGCTCGCTGGGTCAGATCATCAATTACAATCGTGATTTCGCCAGAGCGATGATCGTGACCGAGACAGGGTATGAAACCGATACGGATGAGGTTGTGGCAGTGATCAATGAGATCACGGCCGAGATGCGGGCCGAAGAGCGGTTCGGTGCCCTGATCATCGATAATTTCCAATTGTGGGGAGTTGATTCCCTCAATCAGACTTCGGTAACAGTACGTGGAACGCTACCCACCACGACCGCAGGGCGTTGGCCGGTTCAGCGCGAATTCTATCGTCGTCTCAAGAAGGCCTTTGAAGCTCGCGGCATTCATTTGCCCTATCCGACCCGTTTTGTTGAAGTGATAGGGCTGGCCGGGTTGCAACCGGGGGGTGAGAAGCCGGAAGGTTCGGGAAAAAGCGAGACACTGACAGTATCCTGAGAACCGTGATGCAGAGACTCAGCGACCACCAAGCGTGGCTCTGAGTTTCTCTTCCAGATGGGCGGTCGAGAAGGGCTTCGGCAGAATATGAATTTTCTCGTCCGAACCATCGCGATTAAAAAGGGCCTGCTCGGCGTAGCCCGTGATGAACAGGACCGGTAATCCGGAGCGCAATTCGCGCGCTGCGTCGGCCAGCTGTCTTCCGTTCAACCCCCCCGGCAAGCCAACATCAGTGATCATGACATCAAAAAGACGCTCCTGATCGTTGAGCAGAGCGAGGGCTGCTGCGCCATCGCCAACCTCCTGGACCATAGCTCCCCATTCTTCCAGAGTTTCACGAATGGTAAAGCGCAGGGTCTCTTCGTCATCGACGAGCAGAACCCTGAGATTGCGCAGAGAAGCGCCGCCGGCCTCACGTTCTGGTAACGCCGAAGTCTCGAGCAGGGCCGCCACATGACTGGGAAGCCAGATGTGAACGGATGTCCCGGCACCGGGGATGGAACTGATGCTGACCCTGCCGCCGGACTGACGGGCGAAACCGTAAATCATGCTCAGTCCCAGACCGGTTCCCTTGCCAAGCGGTTTGGTCGTGAAGAAGGGGTCAAAAGCACGCGCCATGACATCGGCGCTCATGCCGACACCGGTATCGGTGATTGAAAGCAGCAGATAAAGGCCGGGACGTATCCCCCATTCCTTGGCTTGAACCGTGTCGAGCTGTGTGTGTGTCGTTGCGATGCTCAGGGTGCCGCCATCGGGCATGGCATCGCGCGCATTGATCGCAAGATTGAGCAGGGCGTTCTCGAGCTGATTCGTATCCACCAGCGCAGGACCAATGACATCACTGAGATTCAGGTCGAGAGCAATCCCGGGTCCGACCGTACCACCTATCAGGTCCTGCATACCGAAAATAAGCGCATTGATATCGGCAGGTTGCGGATCAAGTGTCTGCCGACGGGAAAAGGCGAGCAGACGGTGGGTCAGCGCCGCAGCGCGGTCTGTTGCGCCTCTTGCGGCAACAATATAACGGTCGAGACCGTCGGTACGTCCCTGTTCCAGGCGTCGGCTGAGCAGGTCAAGGGCTCCGCCAATTCCAGCCAGAATATTATTGAAATCATGGGCCAAACCGCCGGTCAGCTGTCCGACAGCCTCCATTTTCTGAGATTGACGCAGCTGATCCTCAAGGGCGATCCGATCGGTAACATCGCGTCCGGTCAGGTAGATGTCATCGCTCTCGATTGACCCTGACCAGTTGAAAGTGTGCCAGGCGCCGTCATGACAGAGAAAACGCAGATCTACCCCATGATCGAGTTGTCCTTCGCTCAGAAGTGCCACAACTTCGGTGGCGCGGAGGATATCATCAGGGTGAACGAGCTGTTCCAGCTTGCTGCCCATCCAGTCACGCGCCTTGTCGCCGAAACAGTTCTGCCAGCTGGGATTGAGATAGCGCAGTCGGCCATCACGATCCATCAAGGCAAGGAGGTCCGTGCTGATAGCCCAGAGGCGGTCGCGTTCGCGGGTGCGGCGTAGCACCTGTTCTTCGAGCGTTTCGTTCAGGCGCCGCAGTGCTTCCTGGGCGCGTACCTGACGTATGGCGGCCCAGCTGCGATCGGCTATGGTCCGGACAAAGGCGAGAGTGATCTCGTCCCAGCAGTGCGGATGAGCGAAATGGACGATAGCAACTGCCTGCAGAATGCCTTTTTCCATGATCGGCACATTAAGCAGGGCACGGATCTGAAGCGGCATGAACGAGTCAGCCTGGTCTGTCGTCAGAGGGCTGGTTCTGACGTCGTCGATCGCGACGACCTCACCACGTTTGAGAAGATCGATATAAGTGCCGAACGCACGAAAGGCGTAGAGCCCAGAAGCATCCGGCACCGAGGAATCACGTCGCCAGCTATCGGCGACCTGGGCTAGTTCCCGTTCATGATCGACATCGGCAAAGCCTGAACGATCGGCTTCAATCGTGATACCGATCGTGCGCGCGGTCAGTTCAAGGATATCGTCGGCGGTGGAAAGCGTTCTGAGCTCGTCCCCGAAAAGGACGAGGGCATCGCGTTTGAGTGTCTGTCGTTTGGGGGTATCGATATCGAGCAGGATACCGGGGAAATGACAGAGTTCACCATGCTGGTCATAGCGAGGTGCTCCATTCGCCTCGACCCAGCGGCTGGTCCGCAAGCCTTTGTCACGTAGTCTGAATTCGCAGCGGAAACGTGTCTTTTCATGAAGAGCCATTTCGAGGGCAGCTCTCACAGCAGGGCGGTCCTCGGGTAATATCTCTTCCATCAACCGTACAAGCGAGAGACCGGTTGCAAGCTGCTCCGGGGGCAGATCAAGTGTCTCTGCCATTCTCGTATCACCTGTTACGAGCTGGTATCTGGCGTTCCAGAGCCACATACCGATGATCGTCCCTGCTTCGAGGGCAAGCTCCAGGCGTTCATGCTCCTGGTTGGCGACGGTCATGTCGCGCGAGACACCCAGAATACGTTCAGTACGACCATCGGCACCCAGAATGGGGGCGACGACCACATCCCACAGACGGGTGCGGCCATCCGAGGTCTCCACATATTCCTGAAAATGACTCGTTTCGCCTCTTCGGGCTGCGTCAATGGCCTCAAGGGTCAGATAACGGCCGCGCTCCTGCCAGACGTCAGGCCAGTAGAGTCCGATCATATCTGACGGTGCACAAAGATTGAGCACGCGTACTGCACCGTGATTGACGAAGGTGATGACGCCATCAAGATCAAGAATCTTGATGCAGTCATTGGCACTGACCAGTATCGAATTGATGAAAGACTGGCTGGTTCTGAGTGCAAGACGATCTTCGTGGGTGATATCTATGGCGGTTCCGGTGCATTCCTCTCCATGGCGTTGGGCACTTATATGAACGCGGGAAAACCGCTCCCGAGCGGTAAACAGACGAATACCCTCTCTGGTGGAATCGATCATCCACCTGACTGGTTGCTCATGCGGTGCCGGGCGATCATGCTCATGAATACAGGCACAGAATTCGGCCCACGTAATGCCATGCCTGAGCCTTTCTGCATCCAGTCCACACAAGGCTGCCATGCGTGGATCCCCGGTCAGTCTGTTTCTCTTGCTGCTCCACAAGAAGAAGCCAAGCTGGATCAGAGGGGGGTGATCCTGCGCATTCCCTGGTACAGGGTCGGTTTTCTGGGGGGTGTCTGAAGGTGCATGATGCCTTCCGGACACAAGAGTGCCCAGAAGGCTGGCCTGGGCCTGAATGGCGCGGTCCTGATGCGGCTGGAGCATTGCGCGTTTTACATCAATGGCGATCGCCCCGCAGGCAGGAATGCCGAATGGGTAGAAAGACCAGCCGGAAAAGGAAAGGGTACCCTCTTCAGGCAGGGATTTTTCCCAGTCGTGATCGGTCCAATCTGCAAGATCGGGCTGATCGGTGCGGCTTGGGTCAGCATGGTAGGGTTGCCCGCTATTGATATACAGAAGCGAAAACCGGATTTCGGGGAACAACGCCCGCAGGGGGGTCAGCACCTGATCATGAAAGTCGTGGTGTTCCCAAGGCGGGTATGAAGTTTCTTGCTTTGCCAGCATCACAATGACCACCCTGCTGTTGTATGATCCGGTTTTCAGAGGGAGGCCGGGTGTCTTCAGGATGGAAGCCGATGAGCCTGCGCAACTGACTGTGATGATAGCGTCAGGAGCGTAAAGTAGTAAACAGTGAATGAAAATGAGCTTCTTACGCCTGACTGACAAGGGTCTTTGGCAATCAGATACCGTAACGCTCGCAAAGCGTTCCACCAATAATAATAAAAATAATCAATGTAAATAAAGAAATTAAGAAAATAATTTATGTGATATATTTGATATTTTTGTTTATTAAATAGAAATTATGCAATTATGTGTTACGAATTACAGAGAGCATTGATATTTACAATATCTCATCGAGCCCGATAATCTGGGATGGATGAGATATCTGTCAATCCTTATTCCGGATTTTCTATAGAACCTCTATCGCAATAATATTGAAATTATCTTTCTTACTTATGATACCTTCAAGCTTACCACTTCCTGACGTCCAGCGACTATGAGTGTTTTCTTTGGAGTGCCAGCCTACAACCGCATCTTCTTGCAAATGCTTATCGTAGGTATGGGAATCTTGGTCAGAAAAGACTGTAATTTTTCCGATAAGCGCTCCTAGGTTGCGACGATCATCAATGAAAGGGCCAATATCGTCAGATGGAACGAACACATTGGATTGAATGGCCATATCATGGCTGTCAGTTTTGACATGAAAGATATGTATATTGCCGTTTTTTCGTAAACACTCAAAAATTCGGCCATTTTGGTCCAACAGGGAAATATCGTTTTTTATAGAGGTCTTATCTTCCATTCTGCCTTTGTCAGATCCTTGTTTAATGGAGATTCTTTCTATTATTCTGAAATATATTGGCTTAACAAATTCTGCAGATGTGTTCAGATTTGCGGCTGAGTTAATGTTCCACTCATGCTCTATATTATTCTGATAAAGAGCATCCTCTTCGAAAACTCCTGAATTATCATTCAGATAGCTTTCAGTACGAAGGCCATTAGCCTCGATAATAGAATGATTATTAAGGTAAATATGGTAGAAATCATAATCAGTCGTCGATTTGTCATAGTAGATACTGTCTCCGTTGACCAGCATCCTGACAGGAATGAAAAAATCATCTATAAAAATACAATGTTCTGGTGTGACAGTAAGGTCAGAATTCGGAATGCCGTCAGCAATGGCATTTTCTTTTATTACTACAGGGCATGATTCAGTATTGAAATCCGGAAACCAGTTCTGATTTTTTCCTTTATAGACATAATCTATAATGGATACAGATTTGTTCCCTTCGCAATCAAAGCATAGTATTTCGTCTCCAGCACTCAGTTCTTCTACGGGAACCTGCCCATTAGGTGTCGCAATCAATGCCCCGGCAAGAAAACATTTGCCTGTCCATCCTGCGACGCCTGCATACATGCCGCGAGAGTATGTGTTCTTTTCGGCTTCTGTTGCACCGGCTGCGACATAGGACATGCCAACCCCGGTCTGAAAACTTCCCATGGTTGGCATGACAAATATCCATTTGGACAAATCAAAGCCTGGTGCAGCAAGCAGAATATTCGCGCCTCCAGTCGCTTTTATCATCATAACCGGATAAGAGGGGCTATAGGGGCCAATTGATGTCTTCAGTATGTACTGCACAGAACGCGTGACACCATCGATCGTAAATGTGCCATCTGCATTGTAAGTTATTTTAGTTAGCTTCGCATTTGCGGCACTCTGATTATATGGAGCATCAGCAAGTATTGTATACTGTACTTCGTAGGTTCCGCTTGTTGGCAAGCCTACAGCTTGTTCGTCGAGTTGAGGAAGAGCCATTATATTCGCCTCATTATTTTTTATAAATCTATACTGCAGATTTATCTTTATTGAGGGAAAAAACTAATATGTTATATGATAACAAAGTTTGAATGAGCAAGAGATATTGTTCCCGCAAACGAATGAAAGTGGGCTTACCCCTGTACTCAGAAAGCATTGATCTGAATGGAGAATTCTGGTTCAGATCCCGTGAGGAAATGAGGGTAAATGACCCGATCTGGGTGATGTATAGGCTGATGGCTTTTCGGGAGCTGTTTTCCCGAAAAGCCGCAACAGACTGCGTACAATGAGTCTTGACCAACAAATATGGATGATATGTTGCGGCTCGTTTCAATGGCGGTTCGCAGTTCTTTATATGTTACGCAGCATTCTTCCTTGTAATTGCGGTTCTCCGTCGATGGGCAACGTCGCTAGACAGAGGCCGTCAGACCGCCGTCAACAGTCAGAATATGGCCATTGACAAAGCTTGAGGCATCCGAGGCCAGGAACACGGCGGCGCCAATCAGCTCCTCACTTTTGCCCCACCGGGCGGCAGGGGTACGCTGGCACAACCAGGATGAGAACGCCTGGTCGGCGACAAGAGCTGCGTTCATCTCGGTTTCAAAATACCCCGGGGCGAGACCATTGATTTGCAGCCCGTGCCGCGCCCAGTCGGTTGCCATCCCTTTTGTCAGCATCTTCACAGCCCCTTTCGTGGCCGTATAGGGCGCAATTCCAGGGCGGGCGAGTTCACTTTGAACCGAGCAGATATTGATGATCTTGCCGCGATTGCGCGCGATCATGTGGCGTGAAACCGCCTGGGCGACGAAAAACACAGAACTGAGATTGGTCGAGATCAACCGGTCCCATTCATTGCGGGGGAACTGATCAAGCGGCGAACGGAACTGGATGCCGGCATTATTGATCAGGATATCAATCGGTCCTTCCTTTTCTATGGCCTCGATTCCTGCCATGACCTGATCCTGATCAGTGACGTCGAATACGCTGCCGCGCGTCGCAATGCCTTCCTGTTCAAGTCGGGCACGCGCTGCATCCAGAGCCCCAGCCTGACGACCGTTCAGAATGATCTCGGCGCCGAAACTTCCCAGACCCTGCGCCAGGGTAAAGCCGATTCCGCGTGATGCACCGGTGATCAGGGCGCGCCGCCCTTTGAGAGAAAACAGGACAGGGTCGGACATTGCGAATTCCTTCTCATTGCGGCTCATTTTGTGGGTATGCTAACAGGCTTGCCGAAGCTGCCCAGCCGACATTTTCGTGTGGTTTCTTACAAGTGAGCCCGAAGTATCTGTCTCCGGATGCTGCTGTATCTTGGCGATTGCGGGAGGGCACGCCATAGATGGGTTATGATCAAGGAAGCGACCTATCTCCCTATTGCCATGCGTCTGGATGACGCGCGCACTCTCGTCATCGGGGGCGGACAAGTAGCCGCAAACAAGTTACGCCTTCTTCTCGGGCGCTGTCCGGACATTGCGGTTCTGGGGCAGATCGACGATCACGAGATCGCACAGGAAGTGGCATCCGGACGGGTTACCCATCTTGGTGACGAGATTGCGCCTGATACGCTTGCAGACCTTCTGCCCGGAATGCGGCTGGTTTTTGCCGCAACTGATGATTTTGCGCTCAACCGGACGATTGCGGCGATGGCACAATCATTGCGCGTGGCTATTTGCGTTGTCGATGATCCCGAGCCTTCCAGCTTCATCACCCCGGCTATAATTGACCGCACCCCTGTGCAGATTGCCATCTCAACCAATGGGGCCGCACCGGTTCTTGCGCGTCGCCTTCGAACCCAGATCGAAGCGCTCTTGCCTGATGGGCTGTCCCGTCTCGCTCGTTTCATGCAGGCCCAGCGCGCCTGGATCAAACAGGCCCAGCCTGACACGCTGATCCGTCGTCGGGCATGGGAGAATTTCGTTGATGGCCGTGGAGCCGAGCAGGCCTTGCAAGGCGATGACATGGCTGCCCGCCAGAGTCTGGAAGACGCTCTCACAGGCGTCCCCATGCAAGGAGAGGTCTGGCTTGTGGGGGCAGGGCCGGGTGACCCGGACCTGCTCACACTGGCTGCCTTGCGCCTGATGTCAAATGCGGATTCCGTGCTGTATGATCAGCTGATCCCTCCGGCGATCATGGATCGTGTGCGTCGTGACGCCGAGCGTGTGTTTGTGGGCAAAAAGCGCAGCAAGCACACCCTGCCTCAGGACGGGATCAATGAGGAGCTGATCAGGCGTGCCAAAGCGGGTGAGCGGGTGCTGCGTCTCAAGGGTGGCGATCCGTTCATTTTCGGGCGTGGCGGCGAGGAGATGGAGGCGCTGGTCGATGCGGGCGTGACGGTGCGCGTCATCCCTGGCATCACGGCGGCCAGTGGCTGCGGGGCCGCTGCGGGAATCCCGCTGACCCATCGTGATTGTGCGCAGAGCTGCATTTTTGTGACCGGCCATGCACGTGCCGATGGAACGCTCAATCTCGACTGGACCAGTCTGGCGAAGAAGGGTCAGACCCTTGCTATCTATATGGGGCTTGCCCCCATGGCTGATCTTTGCGCCCGGCTGATGGCCCATGGCCTGCCGCCTGAATGGCCAGCTGCTGTTATCGAGCAGGGCACAAGGCACGACCAGCGCGTTCATGTCGCAACGTTGGCTACCCTGCCGACGTTGGTTGTTGAGCGTGGGATCGTCAGTCCGGCGCTCACACTGGTGGGAGAGGTGGTCAATCACCGCTGCCTAATTCACCATCAAGAAACGTGAAGTTCGTAGATTACCCATTGCACGTCGCGGTCTGAGCTATTATGTCGGGCATATTGTCGCAATAAGCGATCAATTGGTGTGGATTTATTCAGTCATGGCCCTGACCCGGACAGAACGGCAGATCCTCGAAGAGATTCCTGAAGACAGGCTGCTGGCGCATGCCATGGAACTGCTTCACGGGCGCGTTGCGCTCGTCTCGTCTTTTGGTGCCGAATCCGCACTGCTTCTGGCAATGATTGCCGAAATTGACGCAGACTTCCCTGTTTTCTTTCTGGAAACGCGACGTCATTTCCCTGAGACATTAGCTTATCGTGACGAGCTGGCCGACTTTCTGGGCCTGACCAATCTGCGTTCCGTCGGGCCCAGCGACAAGGCCCTGCATGATCGCGACCCACAGGATATGCTGGCCGATTTCGACCCCGATGCCTGCTGCGCCCTGCGCAAGGTGGAGCCGATGGACGCCGCTTTAAACGATTTCGATGCGTGGATTACGGGGCGCAAACGCGGTCAGGCTGCGACCCGTGCCGCCATGCCAGTATTCGAACCGCTCGATGACGGACGGGCCAAGATCAATCCTCTTGCAGCCTGGACGGGTGCGCAGATCGAGGCGGAAATGACTCGCCGAGCCCTGCCACGCCACCCTTTGACCGCCCTCGGCTTCCGTTCCATCGGCTGTGCGCCGTGCACACGTGCCGTGGCGGAAGGCGAGGATCCCAGAGCCGGTCGCTGGGCCGGTCAGACCAAAACCGAATGCGGCATTCACCTGCCTGCGCGATAACGGAGCATAACATGAGTTTGGCGTCCCCCCGCGTCATGGACGATCTCGATCAGCTCGAGGCGCAGAGCATTTTCGTGCTGCGTGAAGCCTATCGCAAGCTTCGTCCGCTTTCGCTGCTCTGGTCTCTGGGCAAGGACAGCAATGTCATGGTCTGGCTGGCACGCAAGGCCTTTATGGGTCGTGTGCCCTTTCCGGTCATGCATGTCGATACCGGCAAGAAATTTCCTGAGATGTATGCCTTTCGTGAGGAATACACGAAGAAATGGAATCTCGATCTGATGCTGGGTGATTGCCCGCCGGTTGAGGAAATCGATCCTTCCCTGCCGCCGGCAGCACGCTCTGCTGCACGCAAGACGGCTGGTCTGGCGAGTCTGATCGAAAAGCACAAGCTGCGCGGCGTTATTGCTGGTATCCGCCGTGACGAGCAGGCAACCCGCGCCAAGGAGCGCGTGTTTAGCCCTCGCGGTGCGGGTCATCGATGGGATGTGCGCAACCAGCCCCCTGAATTTTGGGACCAATACGCTACGCCTTATGAAGACGGCATGCATATCCGCGTGCATCCGCTGCTCTCCTGGCGTGAGATCGATATCTGGCGCTATATCGAGCGCGAGAACATTCCGCTGGTTGATCTGTATTTTGCCAGAAACGGCAAGCGGTATCGTTCTCTGGGTGATCAGGACATCACGAGCCCGATCGACAGCAATGCCTCGACCCTGGCTGAAGTCATTGCCGAGCTGGAAAACAGCAAGACCTCCGAGCGCGCCGGTCGCGCCATGGACCATGAATCCGAAGACGCTTTCGAGCGTCTGCGCGTTGCGGGCTATCTCTGAGCTATGGGCGACACCATGACAATTAACGACCTTCCCGCTTCGCTGCGGGCCGCCGCTACGCCGATCGTCATCGTCGGCCATGTCGATCACGGCAAATCCACTCTGATCGGGCGTTTGCTTTACGACACCGATAGCTTGCAGGATGGCAAGCTGGCCCAGATTGTCGAGAGCAGTCGCAAGCGCGGCCTCGCCGTCGAATGGAGCTTCCTGCTCGACTCCCTCCAGATCGAGCGCGATCAGGGCGTGACCGTAGACTCCACGCGTATCCCGTTCCATCTGGGCGGGCGTGAATTCGTGATTGTCGATGCGCCGGGCCACCGTCAGTTCCTGCGCAACATGATTACAGGTGCTGCCGATGCCGAAGCTGCCGTTCTCGTGGTTGATGCGCTTGAAGGCGCGCAGGAGCAGACGCGTCGTCATGCCATGCTGCTGCGCCTGATCGGTATTCGTCATGTCATCGTTCTGCTGAACAAGTCCGATCTGCTTGATTTCGACCAGACGAAGATCGCTCAGGCTGAGCGTGATGTGCGCGATCTTCTGGGGCGTCTTGAAATCACGGTAGAGGCCTTTGTTCCGGCCTCGGCCCGCGATGGCGATAACATTGCCAGCCGCTCCGAGCGCGCGCCCTGGTATACTGGCCCAACGCTGGTAGAGGCACTTGCAGCGGTGCCAGCCCCAGCCTCGCGTCTTGCACTCGATTTCCGTATGCCAGTGCAGGATGTCTATCGCTTCGATGATGTGCGCTATGTTGCCGGGCGCATTGAGCGTGGCGTGATCCGAGCAGGGGACCGCATCATGATCGGATTGCAGGGTCAGCAGGCGACGGTAGCCGAAATCTGCCGCTGGCATGCGCCTGAAAATCCTGTTGCGGGTGCGGGTGAATCGATTGCCCTGCGTCTTGAACCCGATCTCGTTCCTGATCGTGGTGATCTGCTTTTCCATGCGCATGAGGCTGGCAAGGCGCCGATCCGTGCTGCCCGCATTCGTACTCGTCTGTTCTGGTTGCGCGGCGATCCGCTGCGTGTAGGTGAGAGCTTTACCCTTCGACTGGCGACCGCCGAGCATGATGTGACGGTAGCCTCTATTGATGCTGTGGTGAATCTCGACGATCTGACGCTCTCTCCGGGGGACGAAGTGCCGCCGGATGGTTTTGCCGAGATCACGCTGACAACGTCTCACGCCATTCTGTTTGACCCGTTTGCTCCGGGCTACAATGATGGTCGTGGCGTGCTGGTCGATCGTTTCCAGCGTATTGTAGGCGGCGCGCCGCTGCTCGGTGCTGCGGAACTTCCCGAAGGCGCGCATGCTATTCACCCGACCGCCAGCAAGGTAACAGCAAGCGAGCGTCGTGACCTGCATGGTCACGGAGGGGCTGTCTTCTGGCTGACGGGCCTGCCCGGCTCGGGCAAGAGCACCATCGCACGCGCGGCAGAAGCGGAACTGGTCAAGAAGGGGCTACGCACCACGGTTCTCGATGGTGATACGTTGCGTGCCGGATTATGCAGCGATCTCGGGTTTTCTGCAGCTGATCGTCGTGAAAATATTCGCCGTACGGCACATGTCGCCCGCATTCTGGCCGAGAGCGGGCAGGTTGTGATTGTTGCGCTGGTTTCGCCTCTGGCTGAGGATCGCGCCCAGGCGGCGCAGATCATAGGGCAGGGCTTCCATGAAGTTCACATCGATGCAGCGCTTGAATTATGTGAGACCCGAGACCCCAAGGGACTTTACGCAGCGGCTCGTGCTGGCAGGATTGCGGAATTTACAGGTATCTCTGCACCGTATGAATCGCCTGTGGCTCCGGCGCTGCGTCTGGCGACCGAAGGGGAGATTGGTGCAAGCGTGAATGTCCTGCATCACTTCATTCAGGGCATTGTGGCAATTTGATTCTGACGAGGGGGCTCTGATAGCCGGCAGGCATTGTCAGAATCCCTGTCCTGACGGAATGGTCGGTCCCAGAGCGATTCTCCAATCGTTCCGGGACCATGTGATCAGCCAGTTCCGGAAAACTCCTGATCCTCTAAAGACTAGGCGTCAGGCTGTCCCTCGCTGATGATCGTGGCAAATTGTGCTCCGATGTGAGGTGAGGCGCCTGTCATTGGCTGAGGCGCTTTTATCTCGCCAGACAACAGGGACAGAATGATCTGAGCTCTGTGTTTTTCCAGAGATGAGGCAAAATCATAGATAACTTCGCGCGCTGAGCGTTTTGCTGCGACTATACCGGCCCGCCTCAGCTCTCCCAGTTGCTGTGACAGTGCCGGCTGACCAATCCGGGTCTCCCGTTCGATTTCAGAAACCGATCGGGGCTGTGCACAGAGACAGGAGAGGATGGTCAGGCGTTGTGCCTGATTATAAAGACGCAGCCGTTCCAGAAGGGAAGCAAAGCTTTCTTTGCTGTTGTTCTTCATTTTCTATCCTCCTTGAGCCGATAAAACCAGAGTGCCGAATCCTGCATCGAGACTTTGTCAAAAGTGCAGGATGACGGTTCGAAGAAAGGCTTGCCGGGCTCCCAGCTTTCAGGGGTCAGCATGCTGCTTTCAGCCGAGTGTTTCAGGGCTTTGACCGTACGCAGGATTTCTTTAACCGATCGTCCTACAGAAAGCGGATAAACCAGAATGGACTGGATGTTGCCTGCAGGATCAATAATGAAGCTCGATCGTACCGTACTGCTGTTTTCCGCAGACTGATCAAGCATGCCATAAGCGCGCGCGATTGCCATGGACGGGTCTTCGATCACCGGAAAGCGTATGGTCACGCCCAGTTCCCGTCTGATGGCATCAAGCCAGGCAAGATGTGATGGCAGGCTATCAACAGAAAGACCGAGCAGCTGACAGTCGAGGGCGTCAAAATCGTCCTGTGCATTGGCGAAAGCAATAAATTCACTGGTGCATACAGGGGTGAAATCTGCCGGATGAGAGAAAAGCACAATCCAGCGCCCGCGAAAATCGCCCAGAGTCACGACGCCCTGTGTTGTGCGGGCGCGAAAATTTGGCGCTTTCGATCCGAGTTGAAGAGGCAAGATAGGCAACGCGTCCTGCACGGGATGTCCTCTCTTTAAGAAAGCAGTTCTTGACCCAGGACATTATCATTTTTACATAAAGAGAGAAATGTCATATTATGAAAATATGAAATTGTGAGGAGCGCGACATGGATGACGTCCATATAGGCCAGGCCACAAAGCTGATAGGTGACACACATGATGGCGTGTTGCGCAGGCCGATGGTCAGAAGCTTCTTTGACGAGGCTACGTTTACGGCTTCTCATGTTGTGTATGATCCTGAATGTCGTGAGGCGGCTGTCATTGACAGCGTGCTCGATTACGATCCGGCCTCGGGTCGTACCTCATCGGAGAGCGCGCAGGCTCTTGTTGATTTCATAAAAAACGAAAATCTGACGGTTGTCTGGCAACTTGAGACACATGCTCATGCCGATCATCTGTCAGCAGCGCCCTGGTTGCAGGAGCAGCTTGGTGGCAGGCTGGCAATTGGTGCGGAAATCACGCGTGTACAGGAGGTTTTCGGCAAGATCTTCAATGCCGGTACACGCTTTGCCCGGGATGGCTCGCAATTCGATCATCTGTTCAGGGATGGTGACGTTTTCAGAATTGGTGAAATCGAGGCAATGGCCCTTCACGTGCCAGGTCATACTCCGGCGGATATGGCTTTCGTGATCGGTGATGCCGCCTTTATCGGCGACACATTGTTTATGCCTGATTTCGGTACGGCACGCGCTGATTTTCCTGGTGGCGATGCAAGACAGCTCTATCGTTCGATCAGGCGTCTTCTCTCTTTGCCACGTGAAACAAGGTTGTTCCTTTGTCATGATTACAAGGCGCCGGGACGCGATTTCTACGCCTGGGAAACAACGATTGGTGCTCAGCGCGACAGCAATCTGCATGTTCATGACGGGGTGAGTGAAGACGAATTCGTGGCGATGCGTACGAAACGTGATGCGACATTGTCCTTGCCTAATCTCATCATGCCGTCAGTTCAGATCAATATGCGAGGTGGGCGTCTGCCGGAACCGGAAGAGAACGGTACGCGCTACATAAAAATACCGCTGGACACGCTTTAGGCCCGGCCACGCTCATCAATAAAACAGTCTGACAAGAGAGAGTCATGCTCATGTCCCATCGCTTCCTTACGGCACACTTCGCCGTTTCGCCCCAGATTCAGGTAGAAGACCTGCCAGCGCTCAAGGAGCAGGGGTTTACCGCCATCATCTCCGTTCGTCCTGATGACGAGGAAAAGGATCAGCCGGGTGTAGCGGCTCTGGGCGTCGCTGCAGAAAAAAGCGGGCTCGCTTTTGCCTATATTCCGGTACGCATGGGTACGACGCCCGATGCCCATAGTGTTACAGTCATGCGGCAGACACTGGCCGAAATGATCGGACCGGAAAATACCGGAAAAATTCTGGCTTACTGCCGTTCAGGTCGTCGTGCGTCCGATCTGTTCGAACTGGCCTCCGCCCAGTCTGAAGAACCTGCACCCAAAAACCAGCGCTTTGATGTGGTGGTTGTCGGGGGTGGGGCTGGTGGCCTGGCCTGTGCCGCGAGCCTGCTGCGTCGCCGACCCGAATTGCTGGTAGCTGTGATAGAGCCCTCTACCGAGCATTATTATCAGCCGGGCTGGACGCTGGTCGGTGGTGGGGTATTCGAGGCAAAGGATACGCGCCGCTCAGAAGTAGGGCTTATCCCGGCGCGTGCGAGCTGGATCCGTCAGTCCGTGACGGCGTTCAATCCCGAACAGAGCCGGGTCGCGCTCGGTGACGGCAGTGAAATCCTGTATGACGCCCTTATTGTTGCTACGGGGCTGAAGCTTGATTGGGCTGCGATCCCGGGTCTGACCGAAACACTTGGCAGGAATGGTGTAACCTCTAATTACCGCTACGACCTGGCCCCCTATACCTGGGAACTGGTTAGCGGGCTTGATGCGGGAACTGCTCTCTTTACCCAGCCGCCCATGCCGATCAAATGTGCCGGCGCGCCCCAGAAAGCGATGTATCTGGCCTGCGATGCCTGGCGTCGCCGGGGCGTACTTGGACGTGTTCAGGTTGCATTCGACACAGCCACGCCAAGTCTGTTCGGCGTGGCCGATTTCGTGCCGGCGCTGATGGATTACATCAAGGGATACAGTATCGATCTGACACTCAGATCACGCCTTGTCGCGGTTGATGGCGACAGGAAGATTGCTACTTTTGAGCGTACGACCGATAACGGAGTCGAACGTGTTAAGCGCAGTTTCGACATGCTGCATGTTGTGCCGCCCCAGACCGCGCCCGATGTGATCAAGTCGTCTTCTCTGGCCGGCCAGGACGGGTTTGTTTCCGTTCATCCCGATACGCTGCAGCACACCGTGTTCCCGAATGTTTTCGCTGTTGGTGATGTCGCCGGGACAAGCAATGCCAAAACCGCCGCAGCGGCGCGCAAGCAGGCCCCTGTGGTGGTCGAAAACCTCATTGCTCAGCTTTCAGGTCGCAAGCTGGATTATGCTTATGATGGCTATGGTGGATGCCCGTTGACCGTCGAGCGTGGCAAGATCGTACTTGCCGAATTCGGTTATGGCGGCAAGCTGTTGCCGACTCTGCCGGGCTGGATTCTGGACGGCAAGAAACCCACCCGTCTTGCGTGGTTCCTGAAAGAGAAGGTTATGCCTCGTCTTTACTGGGATTTCATGCTGCGCGGGCGTGAGCTGTTCGTGCGTCCTGCCAGAAAGAGCAAAGGCTGATCACGTTTCATGATCGAGACTCCTCTTCTGCCTGCCCTTGCGTCAGGCAGTCTTGTCGGGTTGGTTCTCGGCCTGATCGGTGGAGGAGGCTCGATCCTTGCCGTGCCCTTGCTGATTTATGCTGTAGGGGTGCGTAATCCGCATGTCGCCATCGGGACCAGTGCCTTTGCCGTAGCAGTAAATGCGCTTGCTGGCCTGGTGAGTCATGCGAAGGAGCATACCGTCAAATGGCGTTGTGCAGGGTTTTTCGCCCCGGCAGGAATGATGGGGGCGGCGCTGGGCGCGCAGTTGGGCAAGGCGGTAGACGGGCAGCGTCTGTTGCTGCTTTTTTCCGTTTTGATGGTACTGGTTGGCGTTGCCATGATCAGGGGGCGCCATGACGAGGGCATACCTGGTGCGGCGTGCAATCGTGATAATGTCTGGAAGGTCGGGCTGTTCGGTCTCTGTACGGGAGGACTTTCCGGCTTCTTCGGTATTGGTGGTGGTTTTCTGATCGTGCCCGCGCTGATGGCTGCCACCCATATGCCGGTGCTTAATGCGGTTGGTACCTCGCTGGTGGCGGTAGCAGCATTTGGTGTTACGACTGCGGTCAGTTACGCGTTCTCAGGTCTCGTTGACTGGCCGCTCGCCGGATGGTTCATCACAGGTGGTGTGGCTGGTTCCTTGGCGGGTACCTGGTTGGCGCGAAAGCTTGGCAAAGGTTCCGGTTCCACTTTGAAACTGGTTTTTGCAGGCCTCATTTTTCTCGTGGCAGGGTATATTGTCTTTCAGAACCTCTGAAAGTGAAATGCCATGAGTGCCTCGGACCATAAACTGACCCAGGATGATATTCTTTCCGCTGTTGAAGGCCTCGTCGCTGTCGAGAGCGATCTGATTGCCAATATGGCCAACATCGCGGCGGTATTGTTTGAGGCTTTGCCACGGATCAACTGGGCAGGGTTCTATCTCTATAAGAATGGCGAGCTGGTGCTTGGACCGTTTCAGGGACGGGTGGCTTGCACGCGTATCGCTATGGGGCGTGGTGTCTGTGGCACGGCAGCCGCGGAGCGCCGCATCCAGCGCATTGACGATGTACACAGCTTTCCGGGGCATATCGCCTGTGATGCTGCTTCTGCCTCTGAAATTGTCCTGCCGCTGATCCGCGATGGTGAATTGCTGGGTGTGCTCGACATTGACAGCCCGGAACCCGCGCGGTTCGGCGCAGAAGAAGAAACCTTGCTGAGCAAGCTAGTTGTCCTTCTCCTGAACGCCTGAACCAGAAGCGTCTCAGCTGGCCAATGTGTTTTGACAAAACCCTGTTCCGTCCTTGCCGCAGGCGTTATTTCTGCCAGACGGTAATCGAAACCGGAAAGAAGAAACGTATACCTTCTTCGGCATGCCAGGCACCCATCCCCAGCCGGTTGGTGCCGCTGGCAATATCCTCGGCAAACAGATCATGCAGGGCAGCCTGATCTTCGGGGGCGACCTGATCGTTCAGACAGGCCTCGAGGCGATAATGATGGGTCCGGATTGTAGTCAGGCCGAGTTCTTCTCCCAAAGACAGGAGCTGTGTCCGGGTCAGGGCATTTATATGGGAGGGGTCACGTACTCTTTCTGCCTGATCATAGGCCTGCTGGCACTCGGGAGCCGGGGTGGCATCGATAACGACAATGCGACCGCCCGTGCAGCAGACGCGGACCATTTCCTTCAGGCAGTCAAGGGGACGGATCATGTGGTGGAAGCTGTATCGCGTGACCACTCTGTCGAATGTACCGTTCCCGTAAGGCAGGTGGTAGGCGTTGCCTGGATCGAACGTGACAGGGAGGGCACGCCGTGCGGCCAGTTCGCGCCCTTGGATGAGCATGGCCGGGGTCATATCCAGAGCGGTTACATCGGCACCTTCCGCAGCCAGCGCGCAGGAGACAATACCTGGCCCGCAGGCCACATCGAGTACACGTGTTCCTGATCTGACGTCGCAGGCAGCAACAGTCATGGCCATGCTCTCGGCCTCAGCATGGATCGGCAGTGCGGCAAAACATGCTGCCCAGCGGGTGAACTGTGTGATGATCCGGTTATCATGGGTAGACGTCATGCTCATTCCTTTCCTGATACGCGCAGGATAGGAGGGAAAGAGATGGCCGTCTGACGCGGGTCGGTCAAAAAAGAGCGGATAACGGCCAGATGAGAATTCTGACAGTCGAGGAAACGAAGGTGGCTCTCGAGGACCATGGCCTTGACCGCCTGCAGGGCGTCGGAATGGCTCGCAGGGAGTCGCATGAGGCCCTGTTCTATGCGTGGCACGACCACCAGCATCATCAGATTCTTTTTGCCAGAAAAGGTACGACGCAGGTGGAGGGGCAGGACGGGCGTCATCTTCTTCCTGCCGGGCATGCGTTATGGATTCCGGCCAGAACACGTCATCGCACCATGATCCGTGATCTCGACGGATTGTCGCTGTTCCTGGATGCCGAGGTGGTTGTCGGGAGCTGTGAGACTATTCGCGTTTTTCCGGTGTCACCGGTTCTTCAGGAAATGCTGTTTCACGTTGTGCGTTGGTCAGAGGGATCGCTTGATCCTGATCCTCTGGCCAGAAGTTGTTTCCAGACCCTTGCCCTGATGGTGCAGGAGGCGATCGGTAATGCGCAAAAACAGGCATTCGTGCTGCCGAAAGCAACGCGTCCTTCGCTCCAACGCGCAATGGATGCCGCCTTGCTGGATCCCGGCAGGGCCAGTCTTGCAATGGCACTACGGGAGGCAGGTATGTCGGAACGAAGTTTCCGGCGGCATTTTGACCGGGAGACCGGCATGAGCTGGCAGCAATGGATCAGCCAGGCGCGGCTTTTTCATGCCGCGACGCTTCTTGCCCAGGGAGAAAGCGTGACCCGTGTTGCGGCCGAGACCGGTTATGTGTCTCTCAGTGCCTTTGCTAAGGCATTTACACGATTGCTCGGTGTGCCCCCGGCCCGCTTCCGCGGCCAGTCCCGCTAGGCTGGTCTGGATTGGAACGGAAAGGAGACGGGGAACGAAGCTCTGTTGTTGCTATTTTCCGGTGGAAGGAATCACCTTCTCGTAGCGGTCCCAGTGTGTTGCCAGTTCGCGCACGACGACGCTGCCGACCTGATAGGCAGCGTTGACCGAGGGAATGAAGGCTGAATAGCCTTTTTCATTGGCTTCATCAGCAAGGAGCTGCGCGGCAGTCTGGCCCGGCGGTGGCATGTCGAAATTGCTCGAAGTCCGCAGTACGAGGGCACGATCAGGATCCACACGTCCGGCCTTGGCCTGGAGGGCGAGGGCCTGGCAGAATGCAACATCCTCTTCGGCAGTGGTGGCCATGACACCCTGATTGTCAGTCCAGTAGCGCACCCAGCGTTCAGCCCAGCGATTCATGAGCTTGCCAACCCAGAAGGTCTCACCTGAAATGGTATCCCCCATCATGACAACAGGAGGCTTCAGCGCCGGGGCGTAGCCACGGTAGCGCGCCCGGCTCTGTTTCATGCCTTCGCTGTCAGGCAGGGTGATGGATCTGGTAAGATCGAAGGCCCAGCGTGTCAGTCCGGGGTTGAGCGTATACATCATGTCACCGGAGAGCGAATGCAGAGGCGGACGTGGCGTTTCGTCGGGGCGGCTACCCTGCACAGGCGTGAAACCGTCAGGCCAGTCCTTGGGGATTTCACGTGGATCGATCAGATGGGCCAGCCCACCATTAATGACGCGTGGTGCCCAGACTGCCGCACCGATTGTCCCGAAATTGGGGTTGATCCCGGCAATGCCGGCAAGCACGAAATAGCTGTGTCGAAGGTCAAAACGTGGGTCGAGAACAAGGGCGGTCATGGCAGAAGCCATATGTTCCGGACCTTCGCCGCTGGCGATTGCCAGAACCTGCAGATCAGGATTGTAGTGCATCACGCCATGATCGGTTCCCGGAGCAGGGAGGGTCTGGGCAAGGGGAAATTTCTCGATCCAGTTCTGGTATTCACCCGGTGTGTCGCCTGTATCCTTGCCGATTTCGAAGGTCGTAACGACTACGACCCGTACCGGGATCTTGACTGCCGCAGGGGCCGTTTCAGCAGCCTGTGCCACCACAGGGGGGGTGAGAGGAATACCGACAAGTGAGAGTGTGGTGAGAGCGAGAAGGCTTTTCATCATGGGTGAGGGGATTTTCACTGGAAAAGGGGTTCGTGGCTGATCGTGTTCTCGAAGGTAGCAAAATTCTGTTCGAGCTGAAGCTGAAGCCGGGCTTTCTCGCTCTTTCTCAGGAAATCCGCGCAGGCAAAGCTCTGGGGGGCTTTGCAAAGCGTGGTGATATGATCGCCGTCCCACAGGCTGGTGCCTGGAATAAAGGCATAGGTCAGGCTGTTGCGCGAGAGGGTCTTGAGATCGGCATAGGTCAGACTGGTGGTAGACAGCGCTCTCAGATAATCGAGTGTGAGATTGCTGCGTGATACGCCTTCATCATCGGTCGAGAGAACGACCGGGACATGGGCACGGCGGTAGAGATTCAGGGGGTGGGCGCTACCACTTACCCCTAAAATCTGGGCGTTGCTGGTCAGGTTGATCTCGACTGCAATGCGTCGCTGGGCCATTTCATTGAGCAGGCGAATGGAATCTTTCTCCCATACGATATCAACCCCGTGGCCAATGCGCTCCGCTCCTGCGATTTCAACAGCGTCGCGTATATGGCTCTGCAATCCGCTGGACGGAACGAGGGCAGGGGTCAATTCTCCTGCGTGAAGACTGAGCTTTACATCGGGATAGAGAGCGCCCAGCTTGGCGAATATCTGCATGTGCAGACTGTAATCGGCCATGGCAACGGGGTTGTCTTCAGGAGCGACGAAGTTCAGCCCCACAAAACGTTTATCGTCATGGACGAGCTGGTAGCCCGCATCCAGCTGGGTGAAGACCTGCGCAGGCGTCATGGTACGTATGGCCTGAAACAGATAACGTACGGTCACGGCACAGCCGGGATGAGCGGCGGGTGTGTCGCATTGCAGGATGTCCCGTGCATCATGTTCCATCTCGTCCGTGTCATGTCTGGCTTCGGCAACAAGGCGCGAACGATCATCAGCCAGGGCCTCATGGGCCGCCGAGAGGTCAAGATCGTGCAAGGGGTGCTGATCTCCGGCCTTCACCATGGCGCCAAGTCCCGGCGAGATCATGAGTTCGAGATAGACAATGTGATCGGCAGCGGCCTGATCACGTGCCTGAGCCAGCATGGCCCCCTGATGGGCAGCCAGAACCGGTGCAAACCGTCCAAAGGTCGAGAAAAAGTGATCGTGGCCGGAACGATCTGTCGCTGTGGGAACGAAATCATGCATCGACAGGGAATCGATCATGACCGCGCGCGCGTCGTCATGTGCCCGTAGCTGGGCAGCGGGGATATCGCCCGGTGTGGCAAGTCGGCATTTGGTAGAAAGAAGGCGCCCCTGGGAGAGAGACACACAAAGTCCGTCCTCAGCCGCCCAGTCGAGAAAGCTCTCAGCCGGGATGGCGCCTGCCAGATGATTGTGCAGATCGCCCCCTTTCGGGAAGCTGCGCATGAACAGGGTGAGGCGGGTCGGATCGTTGCGGAGATGATCGAACACGCGTGCAGTAGCCTGTGCTTCAGGCGTTTCGGCCTGGGCAGAGACGAGCGGGAAAGCGATGAGGAGAATGGGTAGAAAGCGGGGCAGCATGCCGCGGAACGTGACGAAACCAGTCTGCTTTTGCAAGCATCCCGGACAGGACAAAATAACTTTTACGTCCAATTATTATTCGCACCTCAGCCCGTGAAGGGACCATGGAGGGGCAAAAGGGAAGGGTAAGGCCCTGTTTTCGAGAAAAACGTGGTTTTCAGGAAGAACAGGGGCCTGACCCGATCCGGGCTTGTCAGGGCGGGGCGGAAACCACCCTCAACCGACTGAGGCCCTGAGCGGCTTACTTGCCGGCGAGAGCGTCCTTGACGTTCTTGGCCGGGGAGTAGCTGAGCTTCTTGGAAGCAGCAATTTCGATTGTCTCACCCGTCTTCGGGTTGCGGCCCTGACGGGCAGCCGTCGAGCGGACCTGGAACTTGCCAAAGCCCGGAATGGAAACTTCGTCGCCCTTGGTGGCGGCGTCGATGATGCTGGCCCAGACCGTGTCGAGGGCGGTCTTGGCGTCGGCCTTGGTGCCACCGGTAGCGGCAGCGATGCGGTCGATCAGATCAGTGGATTTCATTGTGATCCTCTTGCGTTTGGAATGGCCGTGGAGCCTTAGGCGCAGTTCGAAGCGAGAACAAGGCAGGAAATGCAATATTCCTGATTGTTCTCTGACGTCGAATCTCACAATCATACAAGAGTTTCAGGAAATGGCGAAGGGGCAGCCCCCTCTCATTCATCTGCTTTCCGCTTTTTGAAGGGGGTCTTCATGCGTCATTCAATACGGTTCTATCTGGGAGAGCGTCTCGTCAGTCTGAACGATGTAGCCCCTGACCAGACCCTGCTCGACTGGCTGCGTCATGAGGGCCGCACAGGGACCAAAGAAGGCTGTAATGAAGGTGATTGCGGTGCCTGCACGGTGATTGTCGCGCGTTTGCGCCAAAATCGCGTGATCCTGAAGGCTGTCAATGCCTGTATCCAGCTTTTGCCCATGCTTGATGGTGCGGTCCTGTTTACCATTGAGGACATCGGCAGTGCTGCTGCCCTGCATCCGGTTCAGGAGGCGATGGTCAGTCTCAACGGGACGCAATGCGGCTTCTGCACGCCGGGATTTGTGATGTCGATGGTGGCCTATCGCAATGCCGAACAGCGTCCGAACGACGATGCGGCGATTGATTCGGCTCTTTCAGGCAATCTCTGCCGTTGCACAGGCTACGCCCCCATCGTGCGCGCCATGAAGCAGGCGCTTGCAGCACCTGACAGTGCCTTTGAAGAAACGCTTTCAGGCCTTGTCCCAAGGCTGGAGGCGCTTGAGGATCATGCGGATGTGGTCATCCAGACTGCAACCGGGACGGTTTTTCTACCCGGCACTGCCGACGCGCTCGCACAATATCTGCTCGATTACCCGGATACGCTGATTGTGGCCGGGGCGACCGATGTAGGGCTATGGGTTACAAAGGCCATACGCCCTCTGCCACGTGTGGCCTTTATCGGCCAGTGCCGCGAGCTGATGAGGCTCGAACACAGGGAAGATGGGCTCCATATCGGCGCAGCCATCACCTATGATGCTGCACGTGAAGCACTCTCTGCGCACCTGCCTGATTTTGGCGCGCTTGTCGGACGGATCGGCTCGACCCCGATACGCAACAGCGCAACGCTTTGCGGCAATATTGCCAATGGTTCGCCCATAGGTGATGGACCGCCCGCGCTGATTGCGGCCGGAGCCATGCTGCATCTGCGTTACGGCAGCGAAAAACGTGTCATCCCGCTTGAGCGCTATTTTCTGGGCTATGGCAGGCAGGATCGGCGCCCAGGGGAGTTTGTCGAGGCGGTTCATATTCCACCTCTGGCCAAAGGCACATTCTATCGCAGTTACAAGATTTCCAAGCGTTTTGATCAGGATATCTCGGCAGTGCTGGCTGCTTTCGCCATATGTGTGGACGAAACCGGTCATGTTGTGGAAGCCCGTCTGGCCTTTGGAGGTATGGCGGCTACGCCCTGCCGGGCGCCGCGTGCGGAAGCTGTGCTGACGGGCGCATCATGGAACGAGGCCACGCTTGAGGCTGCCCGCCTGGCCCTGGCTGAAGATTTCACCCCACTGAGCGACATGCGTGCCAGCGCCTGGTATCGACAGACTGTGGCGGCCAATCTGCTGACGCGTTTCTACGAGGAAAGCCGCGGCGAGACCATACGTCTGGCCAGAGCGGGAGGGCTGCTCCATGCCTGATCCAAGCGCGCTCGCCGCATCCCCTCGAAACGTATCGGTCACCGAAGCCGCAGCCGCCCCGGGACCTGCCACCAGCGATACCCGTGACATGAAACACGAAAGCGCGACGCTGCATGTAACCGGACGGGCGCTCTATATCGATGATCTGCCCGAGCCGAAGGGATTGTTGCATGTGGTACCGGGCCTGAGCGAGAAAGCGCATGCGCGGCTCATATCCGTCGATCTCTCGGCTGTACGCGCCGTACCGGGTGTCGTGCGTGTGCTGACAGCTGAGGATATCCCGGGTGAAAACCAGACCAGCCCGGTTCATGCCAATGATGAGCCGCTACTGGCGCAGGATCTGGTGCAGCATGTCGGTCAGCCCATTTTCGCCGTAGTGGCAACTGATCGAGCCATTGCACGTCGTGCGGTCAGACTGGCGCGTATCGTCTATGATGAGCTCCCGGCCATTCTCGATATCGACAGCGCGAAGGAAAATGGCAGCGCCGTTGTCTGGCGACCGCTCACCATGGCGCGGGGGGATGTGGCGCCGGCTCTCGACAGGGCCCCGCGGCGGCTCAGGGGCACCCTGACGATAGGCGGGCAGGAACACTTCTATCTCGAAGGGCAGGTAGCCCTTGCCCAGCCTGGTGAAGCCGGTGAAATGCGTCTGTGGTCCTCGACGCAGCACCCTTCTGAAACGCAGCACCTTGTTGCGAGTGTTCTGGGACGGCCGCACCACCTCGTCACCACTGAAATCAGGCGTATGGGAGGAGGTTTCGGCGGTAAGGAATCCCAGGCCAACGGGTGCGCCTGTCTTGCTGCTCTTGCCGCCGAACTGACAGGGCAGGCTGCCAAGATGCGCCTTGATCGGGATGACGACATGGTCATCACCGGCAAGCGACATGATTTCCAGGTTGGTTATGATGTCGGCTTTACCGATCAGGGCGATATCCTGGCCGTGGATATGGAGCTTGCGGCCCGATGTGGATGGTCGGCCGATCTTTCAGGCCCGGTAACCGATCGCGCCCTGTTTCATGCCGACAACGCCTATTACTACCCCGATGTGCGGTTTCGCTCTCTGGCACTCAAGACCAACACGCAGTCCAATACCGCGTTTCGCGGCTTTGGCGGCCCTCAGGGCATCATCGCTGCCGAACGGGTGATTGAGGAGATTGCCTATGCCACGGGCATGGATCCGCTCGATGTGCGTCTGCGGAATGTCTATAGCACGGGTGAACGCAATGTGACGCCCTATCACATGGAGGTTGAGGACTCGATTACTGATCTGGTTCTGAGCCAGCTTGCCGAACGCTGTGATTATCGCGCGCGTCGCGAGGCCCTGCGCGTGTTCAACAGCACGAGCCGCAGCCTGAAAAAGGGCATTGCCATTGTGCCGGTGAAATTTGGCATTTCCTTCACCGCTACCCATTACAATCAGGCGGGCGCGCTGGTCCATGTCTATACAGATGGTTCTGTGCAGGTGAACCATGGTGGCACGGAAATGGGGCAGGGGCTGCATACCAAGATGGTGCAGATCGTCCGGCGTGAGTTCGCCCTGCCAGCCGAGAGCGTCCGTATTACCGCCACAACAACGGGCAAGGTGCCGAATACTTCTGCCACGGCGGCTTCTTCCGGCGCCGATCTCAATGGTATGGCAGTGCTTGATGCGGTTACCCAGATCAAGGGGCGCATGATCGCGTTTGCTGCAGAAAAATGGCAGGTGGTCCCTGAGCAGATAAGCTTCGAGACCGAAGGCGTGCGCATCGGGAATCAGCGCGTTTCGTTCCGCGATCTCGTCTGGCAGGTCTATTTTGCGCGCATCTCACTCTCGGCCAGCGGATTCTACAAGACCCCCAAGATTTCGTGGGATGCAGCGACCGGGCGTGGCCGGCCTTTCTATTATTTTGCCTATGGTGCTGCTTGTGCCGAAGTAACGCTCGATCTGCTGACCGGCGAAAACACGATCGACCGCGTTGATATTCTTCATGACGCCGGGGAGTCCCTCAATCCGTCGATTGATATCGGTCAGATTGAAGGTGCTTTTGTCCAGGGGGCGGGCTGGCTGACAACCGAGGAACTCGTCTGGGACGCGCAGGGCAGGCTGCGTACCCATGCCCCGAGCACCTATAAAATCCCGGCCTGCTCTGACCGCCCGCGTATTTTCAATGTTACCCTGCTCGAGAATGCTCCCAATCGTGAGGCAACCATCTACCGGTCCAAGGCCGTTGGCGAACCCCCTTTATGCCATGGCGTAGCCGTGCTGCATGCCTTGTCTGATGCCATTGCAAGCCTTGACTCCTATCGCTCCTGTCCGTCGCTCGATGCGCCTGCTACGCCTGAAACGCTCTTGCGTACAATCATGCGCGTCAAGGCTCAGGACCAGCAGGGAGAATCCGGCTGATCGATCTGGCTCTCATCCAGGCATGGCAGCGTCAGGCTGTGGCCGTATTGCGTGTGGTGGTTGCTGAAACGCGTGGTTCGACCCCGCGTGAGGCAGGAGCTTTCATGCTAGTGACCGAAACCGCCCAGACGGGTACGATTGGCGGCGGTGCGCTCGAATGGGAGTCGTTGATGCGGGCGCGGCAGATCCTGCGTGGCGAGGTCGGGCGTGAGGAAATTCGCTTCGTGCTTGGACCACAGGCCAATCAGTGCTGTGGCGGCGTAGTGGTGATCCGTTATGAACCGGTCTTTGATCTTGACGCTGAACTGCGAGCCCTGGATGCGCAGCGTCAGGCCTGGCCCGTTCTGTCCGTGTTCGGGGCAGGACATGTGGGGAGAGCACTCATGCAGGCCGCAGTATTGCTTCCCATATCCCTGCGCTGGATCGACCAGCGAGCGGATGAGTTCGGGACGGTGCCGCACGGAGTGAGTGTCTGTGTAACCGATGACTGGGAGCACGAGATTGCCCGCCTGAGGCCGGGAGACGGGATTCTGGTCATGACACACAGCCACAGGCTTGATGCCATGATCGTGGCGATGGCGCTCGAGCGTGACGATCTTGCCTATGTCGGGCTTATCGGATCGCGTAGCAAGAGAAAACGCTTTGAGGCAGGTTTCCGTGATATCGGTCTCCCCCAGCCGAAGATTGACCGGCTTGTCTGCCCTGTAGGTGCTCAGGGGCTGGGCGACAAGCGCCCTCAGATTATTGCGGCTTTCGTTGCGGCTGAGCTGGCGGCGCGGTTGGTCTGTCATCCCGGATAGGGCAAGATAAAGTGTCGTCTGGAACCGAGTTGCCATTTTGCGCTCGTGGCCAGACGGCGTGAGGAGAGATTCGATGACAGGACCCGGCCCGATACGGGGTGTTTTGTTCGATATGGATGGCGTGCTGCTCGATAGTGAGACACTCGCGCTTGAGGCCTTTGTCACCGCAGCGCGAGATCTCGGTCATGACATTCCTGTCGAGTTTGCCCGGCAGATGATTGGTCTGCCTGGTGACGCCTGCGCGCGTCTTGTAATCGACACTTATGGATCAGGCGTTGATCTTGATGCCCTGTTTCGTACGCAGGACAAGCGTATGCATGAACTGGTCGAGGCTGGCAGGCTGATCCTGAAGCAGGGGGTTATACCGCTTCTGGATGATCTGGACAGATTTGGTTTGCCGCGAGCGATTGCTACGTCATCGAGCCGTGCACGTACCGATACCCATCTTCGGCATGTCGGGATTCATGAACGTTTCGATGCCATCATCACGCGTGACGATGTCACGCACGGCAAGCCTGATCCGGAACCCTATCTCAAGGCGGCTCATGCCCTTGGCATCGAGCCTGCCTATTGTCTGGCGATAGAAGATTCCCACAATGGCGCGCGCGCGGCGCATGCAGCTGGCATTAGGGTAATTGTGGTACCGGATCTTATGGCACCGAATGAGGAAATCATCGGCAAGGCCCATGCCATTATGGAAAATCTGCATGAGGTTCGCGAGTTCATCACGCGGGCTGAAAGCAGCATATGATGTCTGGCCGGCTGCTTAGTGACACCCCCCGCCCTTGCAGCGATCACAGCTGTTGCAGCCTTTCTTCTGTGTTTGAGGCGCTGTCTGTCGGGCAATGCCGAGTTGTGTCCTGAGGCGCGCTGCCTGAAGCGGAAAAAGTCTGTTCAGCCAGAAAGCCAGCGCTATGCCTACGAGAACAATAACGATGATGCTTTGTGTCATGAGGAAGCTCCAGTCAGGGCGCGTGTCACGTGATACGTAAGCAGCGACGCTACGTAAGCAAGGCCGAACAGATAGGCAGCAGCGCCGAGAACAACCTTGAGCGAGCGTGTTTCGCGACGCATCACAGCAAGAGTTGAGATGCATTGCGGGGCATAGACATACCAGGCAAGCAGGGAGAAGGCAGTTGCCATGCTCCAGTGCGCACTGAGCAGGGGCGTGAGCTGGCTTGCCGCCGCATCGTCACTCGCGCCCAGTGCATAAACGGTAGCCAGCGCACTGACCGCGACCTCACGAGCGGCAAGGCCAGGAATCAGTGAAACACAGATCTGCCAGTTGAATCCGAGTGGCGCAAAGACCGGTAGCATCCAGTGGCCTATCATGCCTGCCAGACTGTAATCGATAGCGGCTCCTGGGGCACCTGCTGGTGGGGACGGGAAACTCGACAGGGCCCAGAGCAGGACATTCAGGGAAACGATGATAGTGCCAACACGCGACAGAAACATGGTGGCACGTTGCCACAGACCAAGCGCTATGCTTTTCAGATTGGGTGTACGGTAGGGGGGCAGTTCGAGCATCAGGGGATGCTCGTCTGACGCTACGCCGTGCGTCATGAGGCGTGCCGCAAGGATGCCGCTGATGATGGCGACGAAATAAAGCCCGAACAGTACAAGCCCCTGCAGTCCGAGAAAGCCGAATACCGTGCGATGCGGCACGAAGGCGCCAATCAAAAGCGTATAGACAGGCAGTCGCGCGGAGCAGGTCATGAGCGGTGCGATCAGGATGGTCACCAGCCGGTCACGCGGATTCTGGATGGTACGCGCTGCCATGATGCCCGGAATGGCGCAGGCAAAGCTTGAGAGCAACGGTATGAAAGAACGTCCGCTTAATCCGGCAAGTGCCATAATCCTGTCGAGCAGAAAGGCCGCACGGGGCAGATAGCCGGTTTCCTCAAGGCACAATATCCACAGGAACAGGATCAGGATCTGTGGAAGAAAAACAATAACCGTTCCCGCCCCGGCAATAACGCCATCGGCGATCAGGCTGCGAAGCAATCCCTGAGGCAAAGGTGAGACAATCATCTGGCCAAGCGAAGCAATACCCGCTTCAAGCGCATCCATGATTGGTTGTGCCCAGGCAAAAACTGTCTGGAACATGAAAAACAGCACGACCAGAAGGATGACTGGCCCCCAGACGGGGTGGAGAAACCAGCGATCTAGCCTGTCGGCCAGCCTGTCACTCCTGAGCGACGATTCATTGGTAAAGCGCGCGATCAGTGTCCCGACCTGGGCATGCAGATCGATCCCCTCAGGTAATGCGGGTGGCAGGGGGAATTCAGGTTTGTCGAGCGCTTCGAGCAGATGGCTGATTCCGCTTTTGCGCAGGCTTATGGTGGGGATGATCGGTACACCGATTGCGGCGGCGAGTGCCGGGACATCAATTGTGAGGCCGATACGTGCTGCCTCGTCCATCATGTTCAGCACGACCAGCATTGGCCTGCCGAGCTGAACAAGTTCGAGCAGAAAGCGCAGATGAAGCCGGAGATTGCTGGCCGAGACGACACAGATGATCAGGTCAGGTTGTTTCTCAACCGGATGAAGCCCCATGCATACATCACGAGTGACATCTTCATCGGGGCTGGTTGCGCTCAGGCTGTACGTGCCGGGGAGATCGAGCAGTCTGACAGAACGGCCAAGAGGTGTGGTCAGTCGTCCTTCCTTGCGCTCGACCGTTACACCGGCGTAGTTGGCCACCTTCTGCCGGCTGCCGGTAAGCTGATTGAACAGCGAGGTCTTGCCGCAATTCGGATTGCCGACAAGAGCGGCTCTCAACGGCTTTGTGGCCGTTTCCGGCAGGGTAACAGCATCCATAAGGGATCAGAGATCGTGCTGAAGCGCGATGCGCGAAGCCTCACCACGGCGAAGGGCAAAGCAGGTGGAACCAAGACGAACGGCAATCGGGTCATGCCCCACAGGGCCTGTGGCCACGATCTCGACCGGGGCCCCGGGTATGAAACCAAGCTCGCCAAGACGGGTGGCGATCGGATCGTCTTTCATGCGGGCAACGACCTGACTGACGATCGCGTGGGCGCCTTTGGGCAGGGTGTCGAGTGTCATGGCTAGACCCATCCGAACAAGAATTACGGCGTCCTGTGAGAACGCGTCTCAATTGCCTAGATAGGCTGTCGCGGATTGTTAGGAAAGAGGAAAGGGTACAAAACGTGAGCAGAGGCCAGATTGCACCCTTACTTCAATCGGGCTCTCTACACTTGTTGGCGCCTGCGAACGCTCGGGCGATTGTGATGGCCATGGTAACAGCTGAACGCGCCTGTGGACTGTTCCGCCAGCAGGAAGCTCCAAGCCTCACACTGATCTGATGACATAGCTCATCAGCAATCTGCCGGGACAGCTCTTCAAGGCTATGGATACCACTTTCTTCAAGACGTTGTATGACAACCGGTCCTATGCCCTTGCAATCCAGAAGAATCTGACGTTCTTGATCGGAAAAAGGCATAGTATAAACAGCCTCGAAACCTTATGACGACAAGCGTCGCGATAATGGTGTTGAAAAAACGCATTGCTGTTCATCACCCGCGAACGGGTACGTCGCATCTGTATACCGGGAAGAACATTCTGTTTTGAAGCAGGAAGTTATCACGACATGTTTTAGGTGTTAAACAAAATATAATTCTAGGGCGATGCACATATCGTGTAAAGTACAGAGTGCTTGTGTCTTTATAACAAAGAAAAAGTGGACTGGTTTATTCCGTTTGCGGACTTGTAGGAACTTTCAAAGTTCGCATCTTTGGATTCATCGGTTTTTTTGAAAACAATGACGCTAATCGAGGGAAGTGCGTTGTCAGATAGAGAGTCGAATACGTTTCATGATGTCCTGATCATAGGCGGTGGCCTGGCAGGGCTGACCCTTGCGCGTCAATTGCTGATGGCAGATCCTGATCTGGACATCTGCATCGTACATAACCGGAAATTTCCAAATCCCGAGCGTATTCACAAGGTGGGTGAATCTACCGTGGAAATAGGCGCTCATTATCTTGCCCAGACCCTCGGTTGTGTACAGCACCTGAACACTCAGCATTACAAGAAGATGGGACTTCGCTTTATCCAGACCAGCGGTGTCTCAGAAGAGGATCCTTATCGTGAGCTTGGCCTGAGCTTTTATCCCCGACACAACACCTATCAGATTGATCGTGGCAAACTTGAAAACCATCTCCTTGATCTTGTTCAGCCATCGATCACCGTAATCGAGAACAATAAGGTTATCGACTTCGAGAAGAAAGGCGATCTGAACCAGGTTACTATCAGAGATCACGATGGCGCGTGCAAAACGACTTCTGCACGCTGGGTCATCGATGCCTCCGGACGCAGCCGCGTATTAATGAAGAAATTTGGTCTCCAGAAAGAAGCAGGGATCGATCATTCGGCTGTCTGGTTTCGTGTGGGAGGAAGGGTCGATATCAACGAGTTTCTCGCCTCGCGTGATCCGGCCAATTCATTTCTGGACGCAGATGATAGATGGCACAGCACTACCCATCTCGTAGGGCGTGGCTACTGGGTATGGATTATCCCGATCAACGAACAAACGACGAGCATCGGGATCGTTTTCGATAACAGCATTCACAAGCTCTCATCAATGAGTGCTTATCCTCTGGCTATGAGCTGGCTGAAACAGCATGAGCCCCGTTTCCATAGCTATATGGAGGCGAAAAATTTCGATGTGCTTGATTTCGCCATGCTGCGAAACTACTCGTATCTTTCCAAGCAGTATATTTCTGCAGATGGCTGGGCATTGACGGGCGAGGCTGCGGGTTTTGTCGACCCTCTGTATTCGAACGGTACCGATCTGATCGGTCTTGCCAACACAATGATCACAAATGCCATAACCAAAGCTGACGGTCTGTCACTGATCGATCAGATGAATGACTTTCTTGAAGAAACCTATGGGGTTTTTGCCGAGACGCATCGGTCGTCCTATGGTTATTTCGATGACTGGAATTATGTCTTCGTCAAGACAAACTGGGATACAGTCTTTTATTTCCTGTTGATGTGCGTTCTTTTCATGAACAATAAATCAGAGGACGTCTCATATGTTGATTCTATTCATGGGAAAATATACGATTTCATCAACCTCCATAAAGAAGTTATGGAGTTTCTGAAACGGCCTGGTGCGGTAACGGAAGATTACGTGCTCTCCGATTTTATCAATCTTGCAGGATCCATACAGGATTATGCAAGCGGGGCTATTATTTCTCTTGATAAAAGTGACGAGGGAATATCGGAACTACTTGATCGCCATATGGAAATCCTCA
>Ga0157360_1000029_pt1 | contig 90665 bp, 100 predicted proteins | sample AttlaeALBM1_FD_111483 | JGI IMG/M metagenome (GOLD analysis project Ga0157360, IMG submission 111483) | Fungus gardens microbial communities from leaf cutter ant in Ribeirão Preto, State of São Paulo, Brazil - Atta laevigata ALBM1 | ecosystem: Host-associated > Fungi > Mycelium > Unclassified ...
CCTGAAAAGGCGAAAGGCCGCATATAGCGGCCTCTCTGGCTTTTAACGTTCCCAACCGCGCGTTGCAGATTAGGTAAGTTGTCAAAAATTCCATCAGGGAACCGCTAACAGCTTGGGGCGACTGTAAGCGGTTTGTACTTTGCGTAGTTACGGGTCAAGCGAAAAATAAAAATTATTTACTGGGCCGGTAGTAAGTGCGTTATGCCCGCAAGCGCATAGGCTTTGATCATCAATTCCTGTTCAGTGCCATTGTGTCGGGAGAACTCAGCCTTGCCGCCGGTATTGCCGTCCGCATGTACAGGCACCAGCCAGGGGAAATCTGCGCGGATCGTTGCCGGTGCAGCGTGCTGGTGGTGCGGATCGCAAAGTGGGAGCTGTAACAGATGTGCGCCGGATTTCGTCCGCCCCTCGATGTGATGCAGGCTGATTAGCGGCGATTCTTTCCCGTGTTGAAGGCAGGCAATGCAGGGCAGTTTTCCCAGTGCATCCATTACTACGCGCTCGGCTGCGGTCGGGGGGCGTCCTTTAAGGCCTCTGCCTGACGCGCTGGCGCGTGTTTGCCGTTTCGCTGCTACAGGTGCTGGTTTTTTCTCTTTCAGGCGCTCAGAGGCGCTTACAGCGCGTTTCACTGCTTTGGCTCTTTGCTCTGCGATCCATTCAGGAGATTTACGCTTTTCAATCTGCTTGGCAATCATCCTGCTGCTGGTGGCCTTCTGCTTTGCATACTGCTGCTGCCGAAACTCCGGGTCTGCCAGTTTTGCTGCGTGTTTTTCACGCTGACGCTGCTGTGCTTTGGCCTGCTTATCCCGTGCGGCCTGAAAATCTGCCTTTTCCATGATCTAACCAAATCTAAATTATTTTTTAGATTGTTGATCACCTTTGCCGCGCTGTAAAGCAATATGGAATTGACCACTGGAGAAATCGAATATTCGAAAAATACATAACATACGTGTTGTATTTAGTAACGTGTGTGTTAATATTCTTTTCGTGGCGCACAGCCACAGAAAGCAAGGAGCGAAATGAAGTACAGCGAGTTTCGCAGGTGGTTACTCAGCATGGGGGTAGAGTTAACGAAATCCCCTGGTGGAAGCAGCCACTTTAAAGCGAGGTACAATGGCCGTATAAGCATTGTTCCTTTCCACGGGGCGAAGGAGATACCAGAGCCTCTACGGAAGAAAATAATTAAGGATTTGGGGCTTTAGGCCCCACCTTTTTCGTATCTGCTGCAGGAGAAAACCATGTTTGTATACCCGGTACAGTTGGAGCACGACAAACCAACCGGCTCTTATGTTGTTTCATGTCGTGATCTGCCATTACTGAACTCAGTAGGCGATACGGTAGAGGATGCGCTGCTAAACGCGGCTGAAGCTGTTGTTCTGGCAATCTCTATCGAAATGGACGAGCGCCGTATGGTGCCGCTGGCCAGTAAGGCGAAGAAGGGCGAATATCTGGTAGGCGTGCCGGTGCTGGTGGCCATGAAGGCTGTTTTACACAATTCGATGATCGAGACCGGCACACGAAAAGCAGACCTGGCGCGCAGTATGAACCTGAAAGGCCCGCAGGTTGACCGGCTGCTTGATGTGCATCATCCCTCAAAGGTGGAATCAGTAGAGCATGCGATCCACCAGCTCGGACGTGCAGTAAGGTTGGGAACGGTTGAGGCGTTTGCTCCAAATAAGCCCGTATGACTTTCGGGGATGTGGATAACTGCGTTGCACAATCAGTTATCCACTTATCCACCGGATAGATCATATAAATCGATCATATAGAGATCATAAATAGATCCTAATAGATCACCCTACTTTCAACTTGCTGAATTAAATGGGAAAAAGTAGGTTTTACATTAGTCTATTCATGGTAAAAGTTAGTCTATTCATGTTAGATGTTAGTCTGTTCATGGTAATTGTTAGTTTATTCATGGTAGGGTGTTAGTCTATTCATGGCGGCGGTCATAAATATTCACATCACTACAATCAGGCGATATCAATGGAAAATGGTAATCAAATCAAAACAATAAGTGATGCCTTGTCATTTGTTGGTGGTGAAGAAGGGAAGACTTATACACTGACACCAACGGCTAATAGAACTGTCCAGCCAATAGCATTGATGCGCCTGGGAGTCTTTGTTCCATCGGCTAAAAATAAGCCCACTACAGGACGTGGTAACTCTACTATTGATGCTTCAGAAGACTTGCGCGAGCTTGAGATAGCAAAAGCAGAGGGTTACACAAATATCACTATTCGTGGCAGTCGCCTCGATATGAGTACGGATTTCAAGACTTGGATAGGCGCTATCCGGGCGTTCTCTAAGTATGGCGATCACTCCAACAGGATAGAGTTGCCTTTCACTGAATTTGCCAAACTTACCGGGATTGCCGTAGACGATATCAATCAACGCTCACGCGATCGTTTTTTTGCGTCTCTTAATCGCATCGCATCCATAGTTGTTTCCTTCAAAAATAAAGATGGCAGTAAAGCCACTATCACTCACTTACTTCAAAGCGCAACGTTCGACATTGAGAAAGACATTATCTCGCTCGAGGGCGACTCCAGGCTATGGGAGCTGTACGCATTCGATCATAAAGTCTTATTGCAGCTAAAAGCCATACAGGCACTACCACGCAAGGAATCAGCCCAGGCGCTCTATGTATATATTGAGAGTATGCCTAATGGATTCATACAGATATCGCTGGAGCGACTGCGGGAGCGACTTAATCTGACGTCCAGCGTTAGTGCTCAAAATTTAGCGGTAAGAAACGCTATGAAGGAGTTGGAGAAGATAGGCTATCTGGCTTACTCAGAAGTGAAGAAAGATGGTGCAGTGTACTTCCAGATCCACTCGCGGCGACCGGAGCTGTTACCAGCCGAATGACGTTAGGTGATTCATGGCGAACGTTAGGTGAAAACCGGTAACTCACGCATAACGTTAGGCGATTCATGCACGGCATTAGTCTATTCATGGCAAATGTTAGAAAATAGCTGCATTTTTAGGCGTCATGCGGACAAAACGCCCAGCACACCATGAATAGACTAACGTTTAACGCTTCAGGGTAATAAACACCATGAATAGACTAACGCTTACCATGAATAGACTAATGTCCATGCCATATCAGGTTTGATGTAACTGCTACTGCCCGTCACGAAACCAGCAACGTTTACCGTGCACTGTTATCCCGATTACCAGAATAAAAAAAGCCGCCCGAAGGCGGCTAGCTTTATTTGCCGTGATTAACAGTAATTTGGGTAGTTATGTTGGTCGTTACAGACCAGCCAGTGCTACCAGAAGCTGCAACCACTCCTGCAAGTGTCAAAAGTGCTGACACTGACAGGGAGACGATTTTTAATCGACTCATAAGGCCTTTCCTCTGCATTTCCGCTGATGAAGAGCGCCACCGGCGACGTTCTTACATCAGACCCGCAGATAAACTTTGAGCAAAGTAATCGCCTGCGAGCTTTACGGAATTTTAGTGGCCACGCCATTCGTTCACCGGTGCCAGGTGTGGAGTGCCTGGTGACGTGGAACTAATACATGATTACCCACAAATGCAATGTTACCAACCTGTATATTTGCTTTTCAGATATAAAAATCGCTTGCCGCATGGCAATAAATCATCTAGTCCAGGGCTGTATATTGTTGTTAAGGCACCCTACACCCCAAGATGTAGTGTTTATCCACAACATTACTCACAGTGGGTGCGGCAGTAGTGTCTATCCCATTTGACACACGTGACGTGTATCTTATTTTGTTGCGGACCTTGTTATCGTAACCCCTATGCGTATACTGAGCCTGAGCAAAGTAATCGCCTGCGGGATAGAAAAAATTTCGCCGGTGAGCAGAAAGAAGGGTGGAGCCTTCTGACTGAGTTACTTTCAAAAAAGCCGCCTTTGGGCGGTTTTTTTGTGCCTGTAGCAACGGTTTTTGGAACATCATAACTTTATTTTTTTAGCTTTCAACTCCATACCATGCTTAGCTTTGCACCTCACGCGCGCCACTCATACTGTGCATAGACAAAATCATAAATGCAGCTGTTCTTCTCGATCAAGCCCACCAGATATAGGGTTTTGCAAAACGCACATAACTGAGGGAAGTCAGTTAGCAACGCTATGAGATTGCCATGAAACCAGCAACATTAGTCTCATGGGACGACTCTGGCCGCCAGCATAAAAAAAGCCGCTTCGAAGCGGCTTTAAGTTGATCATATATTATTTTTTAGCAAAGCATAAAGCATTGCTCTGCTGTCAATCGTGTTCCCATTCAGGTCTTTGCACACCCAGTTTTTTCGCTGAAACGTGATGTAGCAGTCGGTGCGGTTGATGCGCAGGGGTTCGGTTCTGCCTGCTTCTACAAACCCTTTTGCCTTCCAGATGCCGCGCATCTTATCCAGTTCGATCTGCTTTAAGCCTAAATTCATAGTGAGTAAATTCTTAAAATTTTAGAATGTACTTATTCTTATATGAAATCGCCCACTGGTCAATTCCATATCCTTAATCTTATACTGTATTTTTATACAGTTAAAAGGGGGGGTAATTATGCGCTTAGAGATAATAGCAATACCTGACGAAGCCGCGCCCAGACAGGCTTTCAGGCAGTTTATTGAAATGGTAGCAGCGGGTTTTCCGTCTCCTGCCATCGGGTACGAAGACACTCCGCTGGACCTGAACGAGTATTGCGTCAGGGCTAAAACGGCCACTTATTTTGTGCGCTGCGAGGGTGAGTCGATGATCGGGGCCGGTATTTTTGACGGCGATCTGCTGGTGGTGGATAAATCGAAGGCGGCGGCAGACGGCCAGATCGTGATTGCCTCTGTGGACGGGGAGTTTACGGTAAAAAAGCTGCAGCTGAGGCCGGTGCCGATGCTGCTGGCCATGAACCCGCGCTATAAGCCGATCCCTGTCGAGCCTGATGGTCTGGAAATATGGGGGGTGGTGACATACGTCATCCACCGTACTGACAATGTTCCTGCACAGTGATGTTAACGCCTTCTACGTGTCGGCCGAGCTGGCATTCAGGCCGGACCTGTACGGGCGTCCCGTCGTGGTGGCGACCAACAATGACGGCTGTATTGCGGCGCTGAACCGCGAGGCGAAAAACGTAGGCCTGAAGCGGGGCGATCCGCTATTTAAAATCCGCGATACGATACGGCGCTACGGCGTGGTGGTGTTCAGCAGCAACTACACGCTTTATGACGCATTCAGTAAGCGTTTCCATACGATAGTGGGCGAGTATGTCCCGAACCTAGAAGCGTACTCGATCGACGAAGTGTTTGGCTCTCTGGACGGCATGGAAAAGCTGGTGGACTTCCAGACATTCGGAGAAGAGATCCGGCGCACCGTTATCCAGCACACCACGATGAAGTGTGGCATAGGAATAGCCGAGACGAAGACGCTCTGTAAGGTAGCCACGCACGCAGCAAAGACCTGGCCTAAAACAGGCGGTGTGGTGGTGCTGACCGACCCGAAACGGCGCGACAAGCTGCTATCACTGCTCGACGTCTCCGAGACATGGGGTGTTGGCAGAAAGATAGGGGCCAGGCTGCAGCTGATGAACATCAAGACGATGCTCGACCTGGCCCGCGCTGACACAACCATGATCCGCAAAAATTTCAATGTGATGCTGGAGCGCACCGTACGGGAGCTGCGCGGCGAACGCTGCTTCGAGCTCGAAGAGAACCCGGCGACCAAGCAGCAGCTGGTGGTAAGCCGTTCGTTCGGCAAACGCCTCACCAGCCTGGATGAAGTGAGTAACGCCGTGTGCTTCTTTGCCACCAGCGCCGGTGAAAAGCTGCGGCGTGAAAAGCAGTACTGCCGAAATATCACGGTATTCATCCAGACCAGCAAACACGATCCGCGCCGCCCGTATTATTCACGCGGCGCCAGCCATTCGTTTACGACGGCCACACAGGATACCCGCGATCTGATTGATGCCGCCGTGCACGGCCTCAGAGCTATCTGGCGGGACGGCTATGAGTATGCGAAGGCTGGAGTGATGCTTGGGGAGTTCTGCGGCTCAGAGCAGCAACTGAACCTTTTTGACGAGTCACCGCCGCGCCCCGGCAGCGATAAGCTGATGGCCGTGATGGACAAGCTGAATAGCTACCAGCGCGGCACACTGTTTATTGCCGGTCAGGGCGTCAATCCGGCTTACCAGATGAAGAGGGAAATGCTATCTCCGCGCTATTTGACGCGCTGGGAAGAGCTACCCATCGTAAAAATGAAGTAATTTGAGATAAGTAGATATTTATCAGTAATTTAACTTAAGTGTAATTTCAGAGTGATTAGTGCCACTACTTTTAGTAGTAGCGCTGATCACTTCTTGATCGCTTCTTAGAGTGTGCATACAATCAGAAAAAACCGAAAGCGCATAAATTAATGAAATGCGTTAACTTTTTCTGGCTTGGAGTTGTACGGATATGACTGACACAGCAAACTTTGCTTTTGTTTTAATGACGCTTTTCTTTGCATTACTGGCGCTGGCAACTGTCGCAACCTTGTGCGGATTGCCAGCGATGTTGCGCGCGTTTGACGCCTACATAGCCAAATCGAATACCCTAAGCTGATCCCCCGATACATCCCGTTTTAAATTTTTGCTTATCTGATGCCCTGCTGGCTGCAGTTCAAGCCAGCGGGTCTTAGTTTTGCCTGTCAAAATGAAGGTTAACATTAAATTTAAATAATCTTTAGAATGTAATAAACTGATGGTTGAAATTAACCACTGGAATATTACACATGACCGGCACTGCTAAATCCCTCAATCTGAGCCAGCCGTTACTCATCAGTGCTTTACTCGCTGAAATAGCAAGACTCCATCCCGGTACCAGCGTCAATAAGGCGCAGTTTGCTGCCGTTGTGGAGGCTGTAAACCATGTAGTAATTGCTTTTAGCCGTGAAAGTGGTGATGCCTGATGACTGACCGCTTTTACATGATCTGTACCAGAGATACGGTAGGCAGTAATGCTTCTTTCTGGTGCCAGGATGGTCACGGCTACAACACCAATATCGAAAAAGCACACGTCTATACCCTGGCAGAAGCACAGAGCCGCTGGAATACAGGCCGGACTATCGATCAACCCGTTTGCGCTGACAGCGTGGATGCACTGGCCGTCATTCACGTTGACCACCAGCATGTACCAGGTCAGTCGATCATTACCCCTGACTGCAGCCGGTATGTTGCCTTTCAGAAAGGGCGCTGGGATGGCAATGACCTGTACTGGCTCCGCAACGGCGGTCTGCCGACGACCGACTTCACACAAGCGACCATTTTCGATAGACCGGGCGATACGGCCGAGCTGGTTTGGCTACCGTTCGCCACGGCTGACGCAGTAAAGCGCCGCACGTTCCCCATTGCCATGCTGGATCATCGCCGCATGGTGCAGGGTGCTGGTCTGCGAGTACCAGCGCACATCAGCCGCGCCCGCCGCCGCAAGCCAGGCACAGGAAAGACGCGCCTCAACTGCCCGGACTGTGGGCGCATTCACTGGCAACTCAATCCGTATGTCTTTGAAGGCTGCGCTGACTGGCAGTGTGCGGGAGCGCGTACGCATGGATAAGGCCGTATTAGACATGTGCTGTGGCCCGCGCATGATGTGGTTCGATAAAGCCGATCCCCGCGTGCTGTATTCCGATATCCGGGAAGAGACCCACCAGCTGCCCGACCGGGAGCTTGTCATTAGCCCGGACGTGATTGCCGACTTCCGATCCTTGCCATTCCCGGATAACTCTTTTTACGTGATTGCCTTTGACCCGCCGCACCTGGAGCGGGCAGGCGAAAAGGGGTGGCAACGGCTCAAGTATGGAGTGCTCAATCGCGGGACCTGGCGCAATGATCTGCGTGCCGGTTTTACTGAGGCCTTCCGCGTGCTGCGCCCGAACGGCCTGCTGATTTTTAAATGGAATGAAACGCAGATCCGGGCGCGGGACATTCTGGCGCTGACTGACCAGAAACCCCTGTTTGGCCACATCAGCGGGAAGCGTGGTTTAACGCACTGGTTCACTTTTATGAAGGATGGGAATAAGCAGTGAAACAACGGCCAATTTTCTTCAATGGCGACATGGTTCGCGCCGTTATAGACGGCAGAAAGACGCAGACACGACGGATTATGCGGGTACAGCCAGAGTCAGCTGAGTTTGAACCTCGCTTTATTATTGATTCAACGAAGCGCAGCGAAATTGATAATTGGTGCTGGGCCGAGCCGGGTGTGTTCGTCAATCCCCGTCGCTCTGCGTTGTTTCCTTGCCCATTCGGAGTGGTAGGTGATCGCTTATGGGTGCGTGAGACGCATTCAATCCGGGTTGAGCCATCGGAACATACACCTGGAGTTGCCTGGTATCGCGAAAGTGACATTGGGCGTCGCTGGGAAGGTCAACTTCGTTGGCGTCCATCAATCCACATGCCGCGCTGGGCTTCCCGCATAACGCTGGAGATTACCGGCGTTCGTGTGGAGCGGCTGCAGGCTATCAGTGAAGAGGATGCAAAGGCTGAGGGCGTTCCACCAGCTGGCGGTTTACTACCTGATTACCCTGGCACTTACCTGACGCCAAAAGGCGATTTCGCTACCGCTGAGGTGGCATTCCAGCGACTGTGGCAATCCATTTACGGCACTGACAGCTGGCTGGCTAACCCGTGGGTGTGGGTAATTGAGTTTAAGCGCGTGGTAGAGGATTGAATGGCAATTTTTGGTGAGATCGTTTTGTTCTGTTTCGGGCTATTTCTATTAGTTTTGAGCGTCGGTAACTTTTGGGTAGCCATTTCTTTTAGTGGACGAACCTCATATTTAAGCATTGTAGCTGCTGGCTGTAGCTCTCTTATTCTCTGGCTTGCTATCCACTACGGGCCTATCTCAGTCTCAGTCAATGCAGGGTGATTAAGTGAGCAAACTAAACCTGTCGGTTTTGCTGAAAGTCAGCGTTAGCGCGGACGACGTGATCAAAGCCATTGCTGGTAAAAGCGATGACGTTCATCCGGATAACAGCACAGCCATTTGTCGCCTTTATGACGACCTGAATGATCGCCATGCTCCACCAGCCATCGTCAAGGCTATGGCTGACGAGTTAATCAATTTGCGGCAGCTAAACCGCATACGTCAGGCGCAACGTATTATCGACCGCCGCCGCTTTGTGGATTCAGCAGATACCTCGCAAATAACGTTGGAGCATAAAACAGCGCCGTCGCAACCACCGCTCACAAAGGAGAAGAGTCATGGACCTGCGTAAATTCTTTCGCCTCAAAGCGCCCTGCGCTAACTGTCCATTCCTGAAAGCTGGTGGTATCAAGCTGAATCCCGGACGCCTTGAGGGCATCAAAGCGCACTTGCTGCGAGACGACTACTCATCGTTCTACTGCCACAAAACGACGCACCATACTGGCGAGGAAGAGGACGAAGACGGCGGGGTTTACAGCCCGTCCGGGAAAGAAGCGCACTGCGCCGGCGCTGTGGCGTTTTTGCTGTCCCGCGGCCGTCATAACATCGCTATGCGCCTGGCATTCATAGAAGGGCATACCGTGCCTGCAGACTTTGAGCCCGCAATAAACATGATCGCCACTGAGAGCTGAGGAAAGCGCAATGATCAACGATCGCGTGACGGATAAAGAGCTGGAAATGTTCGCCGCTGAACCGCAGAACAACCTGGTATTTGCGCCCAATCATGCGCTGGCGCAGATGATGGCCAGAGAGCTGCTGGCGCTACGCCGCTCCGGTTCGGAGCTGGTGGAGGTGGCAATGGCAGGGCTGGAGTATATCGACGCAATCCCGACTGATATCGCTGGTGCATTTGACACTATGCCGGGTTTCGATCGTGACTGGGCCGAAGAGACGATTAGTGAGGTGAAACAGCTGGTGCTGACTGGTAAACCGCGAGAGTGATAGCAAATTAATTTGCTTGTATTGACAAGCAAAATCACCACCTGTATATTTCACCTCATGGCGCTGCTTTAGCGCCACCGCCCTGGCGGCTCCAGGCAATAAGGACCTCCCCACAATGAAACCGATGCTGAAAGCGACCTTTTTCTCTCTCGTTAATGATCTGCTGGCCCGTGATATCCAACCTTCACTGAATACCTCTACTTTGACCAGCTACGGCTCAATCACATGGACCGATGGCGACAGAATCCATGTTGAAGAGCTGTATTCGGTGCGTGATTGTAGCCCTCTTACCGCCAGCGTATTTCGTAAGCGCTTTAAGGCATGGTTTGAAGAAATTGTGAGCAAACACAAAGAGCAGACCACAGCTGCACCGCAATCTGTTGCTTCCGCCCCAGCCCATAGCGAAATGACTGCGACCGCTGCGCTTCAGCACATGTCTTACACCCTGACCGGTGCAATCAAACAGAGCCAGCAGCCTGGCTTTATCACGGCGGAAGCCTATGCGGATATCAAAACCAATTACGAGCTGGTGGCCACCAGCTGCACCGACCTGGCGACCGTTGTCTGGCTGCGTAATCACCTCTGTTTTGGCTACAGTGGCGATGAACACACGTTTGAAGAGATTAACCTGGGCTACCGCGATCACATCGACTTCATCCTTAAATCAGGCTGGCGTCCGGGTACTGCACCGTCGCACCGGATGGTGCTCAGCAATATGTTTGAGCTGGACTGGTGGGACCCTCAGCAGATCGTGATCACATCACATACTGCGGATACCGTTACCGGCACGGCCACCATGACAGACACCGAAGGCGAATATCAGTTCGCGTTTGAGTGGAACATGGTCATGGGCGAAAAGGCCGAACAGTATAACCTGCCGTTTATGGTGTACATCACGGCGGCCCGGTTTACCCTGCCGTATGAGTTCTCACTGTTTGAATATGATGGAAGCCCGCTTGATGCGCTGACGGCGTTACAGGAAATGGATTGCACGCTGGGATTCTGTAATGAGTATTTCACTGACGTCTATCAACAATACACCCCGACAGAAGGGGTAACTAATCGAGGCTAATCATGACCGATAAAGCACGCGATCCACGGGCTTTAAATTCAGTTAAGGGAGCCGCCCCAGCGACGGCTCAGATTCAGATGCGCGTCAGTCCCGAAGTTAAGAACCGGTACGTCGCGCAGGCGCAGCGGGAAGGGATGAAGCTGTCAGAATGGATACAGCATCACCTCGACGCTGTATGCCTGTCGGCGGACGAAGCAAAGCAACAGGATAAGAACACCAGTGATTAAACAGGAAATCAGGGCGCTGTTTCTGGCGCACGGCTTCAAAATGGAGCAGCAGCCTGATGGCAGTACCGATTTAAACCCTGCCTGCTACAGCGTAGCCCAGGCGCTTGCAGAGCAGTTTGGCGAAATTTATGGACAACCGGCTGGGAATGTTGAAATCGCCGCTTGTGGTGGCGCAGAGGCGCGCACTATGGCGCTGTTTCACGATAAGGCGGCAAGCATTGAGTTTCCGACCTACATCATGCGCAAGCCGTCGAAAACCCCCGTGCTGGCCACCAGCAAAAATCCGGCATCTGGGCGCTGATGGACGACAGGCTAAGTAAATACGGCTGGCTCTCATTCGATGGCTGGCCGGACAGTGAGGTTCACGACTATCTCACCACGAAATGCGGCATCATCCATGCCCGCAAATTGCCGGACGGCAGCTGGACAGGACTTCTGCGTCTTCTGTATACGCTCAGCGTCTGCATGGGGATCACGCCAACGGACGTGTATCAGTATCGCTGGTGCTTCGAAGACCCGGAAGAGGCGGTGTATCTCTACAAAAACGCCGTGGAAGTAGACGAGATACCGGAGCGCCGGGAGTCGCTGGTGGGCCACCGGCACACGACCGGGATCCCGCTCTATGTTGAGTTCGACCAGCTGGGCCTGCCAAAGTGGCGTTAACACTTCTCACTGACTGACCACCAGCTATCCGGTTGGTGGCCGGTTATCATTTCAAGCAATTCAGAACGGCAGAAAATGGAAATCAGGATTAAATGCCCGCACTGCGGATCGGGAAGCGTCAAGAGCAGTAGGGCGGTCTATGAGCAGGGAACCTCAAACACGCGCAGCGTCAGCCATACGGGATGGATATCAAATCGCGGTTCGGGCGGCAGCAGGCGGCAGGGCAAATCAACACGTCAGTCGGTTGCTGCTTCGCGTAATGCGCCAGTCGGCCGAAAACTGGAGGTGCTTACGTTTGTTGCCACGTTCCCCCTGTCTGCCTGGCTGATACTCAATATACCGGCGACTACAGTACTGGGATCGGTAATTGCTGGAGCAATCGTCGCATTGCTGATAACCGCGCTGGTGGCTCACCTCAACCGGCATAACCGCCGCAGGGCGCGTGAGAACTACAACAGGCAGTGGTATTGCAGTAAATGCGGCGACACGTTTTTACGCGATAACGTTGCCAGCGCTTAATCTGACGCGGCTGGTGGATAAGCTGGTAATTTCGGACAGTACCGGGGCCACCAGCCCGGAGGAATAACAGATCCAGTTAAAGCAGACGTTCACCGCGCCTGCCTGGTGGTTGCCCTCAGCTGCCAGCATCCCTAGAATGCGCCTCTTTACAATATCTTGACGATTTTAAAACGGACTTATGACACAACAACTCAAATCTATTCAGGCGCTGCGTGGGCTTGCCTGCCTCGCCGTCGTTACCTTTCATTTCCGCTACCAGATACAGGAGCAGTACCCGGCATTAGCCAATCTGCTTTCAACCGGTGTTGTTGGTGTGGATCTGTTTTTCATCCTCAGTGGCTTTGTTATCACACTCTCTGTATCGCGCATGGGTACTGGATTCGCTGCAGCAGGCGACTTTCTGAAGCGCCGTGCGCTACGCCTGCTGCCCGCCTACTTCATTCTGCTGCTGATCAACTTTTTCTTGAGCGGTGGAATGGCGACGTTTCACTATGCTGAAAAGACGCAGGCGGTGATTAGTGCGGCGACGCTATCCGTTTATCTGCCGCAGCACGCGCCGTTTTACGTGGACGACTACGGGTTTATGGGCGTGCGTTGGACGCTTAATTACGAGTTTCTGTTTTACCTGATGATGGCTGTCTGCCTGCTGGTGCGCGCACGCTGGCTGGCGCTGGCCGCAATGCTGGGCGCGGTGCTGGTGGCAGTGCCGATGGCAGCAGGCCACCATCCGACGCTGCAGGTGAGCGGATATGATATGGGTTACGCCTACCTGAACCTAATGACGAACCCGATTATCTGGCAGTTCGCTGCAGGCGTGCTGATTGGTCTGGTTTACCCGCACATGGCGCGTCTGCCGGTTGCCATGCGGGTGCCGTTCCTGCTGGCTGCAGTTGCCCTGTTTGTGCAGCACATTATCAGCCACCAGAATATAGGGCATGGCATGATGGCGTCCGGTACCGTACTGGCACTGCTGCTGGCCGCTGTGGCATTCAACGACAGCTGGTTAGGGCGCATCACGCCGCGCTGGCTGGTATTCCTGGGAGATATTTCATTCTCTGTGTATCTGATCCATATCGTGACCAAAGCGCGGTTAGCCAAAGCATTCACGGACCAGGGCATGACGTTCTTCGTGTGTAACGTCCTGCTGGCGCTGCTGCTGGGCTGGCTCAGCTACCGCTATATTGAGCCAATCGGACAGAAGATTGCGCGCCGACGCAGAGAGAAAGCGCTCCGTACCGCAGGCAACGACGCATAGCCCGCAATACTAACAGCCCGCATCACGCGGGCTTTTAATTGCCTTTCCAATATCACAAACCGTTTATCCTGGCCGTCACACTGACTCAGAGGCCACCAGCATGACCACACCAACCGACTTAAACAGCATTGCCAACGATGCGGCCGCATTGCCCGACACGTTCAACGCCGGCGAATTAACATTAATCGCCGGCGCAGCAATTTCTCTGCCGATCGCCCCGATGCCGCTGGTGGTAACTTTCTGCGCAACAGACGGCACGCGGGCGCAGCTTACAGTGAATAAGGGCAGGGTGACGTTTGAAGGCGATCCCGACGCTGCAGCGGAAATGTTTATCGAGGCGGTGACGCGAAAGCACGCGCAGCAGTGGAGCGCGCAGCAGGCGCAGCTGGAGGAAGCGGAAGCCCAGCTGACGGCGTACTCACACCACAATGGTCTGATGATGCTCTCACAGCGGCTGGTGGACGCGGAGAAGGAGCGCGACACATTGCAAATGGAGGTTGATCGGCTGCGGGAAAGCGGAGGCGTTCACTGTAATCAGTGCTTAAACTGTAGTAATTAACAGGCGGCTACTGACAGACATAATAAACCCGCCGAAGCGGGTTTATTATCGTGATACTACTAAAACTATATGGCTGCAGCTTCTTATCTCAAATTTATATCGCACCCAGCGCGTCAATTGGAATTGATGCGGCTGGACTGCATTTAGATCCCACGGAATAAAACCGTTAACGCCAATACCCTTGTCGCCAAGTTCCTGAATGTACTGCTGCCTGGCACAATCATAAATGTCTACCCTACCTACTACGTTCCGAATCGTTCCAGCCCACAAAGCAGCACCATACTCAGTCTGAGCATTATCGCAGACCAGAAGCCCATGAATCAGAACCAACTGGCGATAGATTTGGCCTGCTAAACCGGCACCCGCTCTCTGAGGTGCTACATAAGCGCCGCGGATCTGTATGCCTGATACCGGCTGCTGGTTTGGGTCCAGTATTTGGATAGGGTCATACGCGAATCGTGCAACCACAACGTGTGGTTGTACAACTTCCATTTCAAGTTGGATGATCTGGCGTACTACTTCTTCTTCACTTTCATCATTCTCACGTAACCTATCAATTTCATATTCGATAAAGTCCGGCGAGTGAAATGCAAGTTGATGTACTTCCGCAACGTAGCCGTACTCTGCACCTACATAAGCCTTCTCAACAATACGATAAATAGTCGTATCATCAGGAATAATGAAATCATGAGTTATACAATGAGAAACCCCGTCAAATGACGGGGCTTTAGATAAATCCTTAGCGTAGTTTCCGCTATTTACAGTAGGTGCCATTCCTTTACGCCATCCCGATTCATATCAGTGCTAACGAGAACTTTGGTACTGAACTTATCTTTCATGAAGTGAGCAATTGACTTCTCAATCATGTGAAGTATTTCTTCGTTGATTCGCAGGTTTGGATACTGTTTTTTTGGCTTCACAGTAAAGCGAACCTTGTTGTCGCGAATGGCCAGTTCAGCAAGAGGCTTAACTACCTCTGTGTCCTGAGCACGCATAACATCGCTTAACAGGGTTACGATGAAATGCTGAGATTCTTTGTGGGTACGGCTAAGCATGCTGCGCACCTGAACAGTGTCAGCCAGTAGTGAGCGTGATTCAATCGTGTCAAAAACACGAGTGTTATCATTAATTGTGTGAATTGAACGTTCGCTTTTCGCTCTTGCTTCGCTATGTAACATTTTTCCACCTTAGCCGGGATACGTGTATCACCAGGCAGCTCGTTTATGTGAGCCAATCAAGTCGGTTGTCGACATTCGACAACGGTCCACTAAATCTACGTAACAGTAGTAGATTTGGCAAAGCTAAAAGTGCTAAATCCCCTTTAAACACTGGGAAAATACCGTTTTCGGACTGTTGCAAGTCACTGCTGAAAGTTGGTCATTGGTTGACCACCAGCAGAAAAAAAAGCTCTGATTAAGAGGGCTTCGTTGTCGTAATAACGACCAAAAATCATACTACTTTATAGCTGGGATATCTTTTAATCGTGTGGTGTATCGAGGCGAGAGCATTTCACGTCTCATCTGCCATGCGCTGTCTTGCTCTCCCTGTCCCGCGAAGAATACCTTTCCCCTCCCGGAGCGATTGATAGCGTCCAGCGCGGCCATCAGAGCATCTGCATTTGCACGCGGCTGCTGCTCACTGAACATGTCAAACTGCGCCACACCAGACTGGTAAAAATCCCCCAGCATTACGCCTGCTTTTGCGTACCGGTAGCCGTCGCGCCAGATAGTGCTCAGCCCGCGTAGCGCCGACTCAATAATGTCCCGCGTGTCGCTGGTGGGGTAGTCGCAGACGCATGAGGCGGTATTCGAATACTGAGGCTCATTTGCGTGCCTGGCGGTAGAGATCGACACGCTGATATGTCGGCAACGCGAGTTCTGCTCTCTCAGCTTTTCACCGGCACGGGTGGCGTAGAGCGTGACGGCCTGCTTCATGTCGTCCAGCTCCGTGATCCTCTCACCAAATGAGCGCGAGTTAAGGATGTTCTGCTTTGGCGGCGGCGCGTCTTCCAGTGCGATGCAGGACTCACCATTGAGCTCGCGGGTGGTACGCTCAACGATGACGTCAAAGTTTTTCCGGATCATGCTGATATTGCTGTCCGCCAGCTGCAGAGCCGTGGTGATCCCCAGCTGGTGCATGCGCTTGGTAATGCGCGGGCCGATACCCCATATATCGCCGACGTCGGTCAGGTGAAGCAGCTTTCGCTGCCGGGTCCGGCTGGATAAATCGACCACGCCCTTTGTCTGCGTCCATTTTTTCGCAGCATGGTTAGCCAGCTTGGCCAGCGTCTTAGTTGGTCCGAACCCTACGCCAATTATCAGCCCGGTTTCCTTCCGGATACGCTCACGCATCTGGTGTCCGAACGTCTCAAGCGGGATCACATTGCTGATGCCGGTGACGTCCAGAAATGACTCGTCGATAGAGTAAACCTCCTGTCCAGCAGCCATCTCGCCCAGTATGGCCATCATCCGGGCCGACATATCGCCGTACAGCTCATAATTGGAACTGAACACATGCACGCCGTTCTGCCTGAAAAAACGCTCATTCAGAAACAGCGGCGCCGCCATTTTGATTCCCAGGCGCTTTGCCTCTGCCGAACGTGCGATCACGCAGCCGTCGTTGTTCGAAACGACGACAATCGGTTTACCGCGCAGATCGGGCCTGAACACGGTTTCACAGGAGGCATAGAAGTTATTGGCATCGGCCAGCGCAAACATGCTTAATCTCCTGCAGGCCCGTTAAAGCCGATCCCGGCCACATCGGTTAGGGCATAAGCCACCACACCCCATACAGGAAGCTCCTGGCTCACATCGAGCAGTGTTACTGTTTCGTCCGCGTCCAGCGCCTGGAGGGCGGGAACCGGATTGAGCAACAGCCGCCTCAGTGCCAGCTCGCCGTCGAACTCCGCCACGATAAGCTGCCTGTGCGCCGGCGTCAGGGCGCGATCGATGGCCAGCACGGACCCTTTGACAATCCCGGCGCCGGGGCAGTCGGATTCGCTGCGCATCAGATAGGTTGAGAAGGGGGAAAGGGATACCAGATCGCCCAGGTTCAGGCGCGTTTCAGTGTAGTTCTGGGCGGGGCTCTGAAAGGCCATTGCATTGCTCCATTCTGATCAACGTAATTCAACTCCTGATATGAGTATAAGACGCTATAAGAGACAATGCTCAGATGTGGAGATAAAGGTCCGCTTTGAGCGAGAAGCGGAAATTACATAAAATTAATTAGTTTCGATTTTATAATTAAAGTTCTAATGCTTTCTCTCTGCTAATTGATCCTTCACCATTACAAATTTTGCAATCCAATTGTATACCTCTGCAATCAGGGCAAGTGAATGTTTCATAATTAGAAAGATTTACCTTTGCAGCAATATGTTTTTTAACGGACCCCATTCTATTACAGATAGGACAATCTTCTCCTGCTAATCTGCCTCTTCCATTGCACAAAGGACAAGTTAAAGTAGGTGTTAATTCATTTTCATTTTCATTTTCATGAATAAAATTTTTGAATTGCTGAGCGTTGATTGTGCTTAGTTGAACTTTTTCGATTTTTCTTATGTGATATTCAAAAAACTTTTTAATTGTTTTCTTAAGATCTTCCTTAGAGGATTTCCATAGTTCCGGTGAGATTCTAAGTAGTTGAAATCCTTCGTTTCTAGTTATTGCTGAATCACGTTTGTAAGTATCTTTAATCTTACTTTCCACATAATGAGATATATGACCATCATACTCGATGCCAATAGCAGCAATCTCAACCGAATCTTGACCAATCAATCTATTTAGTCGTAGAACAAGGTCTATTGCCCAAGGCTGGTTTTTTGGATTTATATTATCAACCTTATATTGAGGATCGATACAAACAGTATGTCCTTGTGTGAATTGGCCTTTCAGCGTTATTCTTCGTGGTGAATTTTGGAAAAAATCAATTTCCAATGGGCTAAACTGAGATATAAGGCTGGCAATTACCTCTATCTCTGCCTGAGAGGTTCTTTCTACCCCTTGTAAACTAATAAGGCCTATAGCCACTTCTCGGTTAGTGGCTGGCTCAATCCTTTTAAAAAGTATCTTTTGATTATTACTGAAGTTATTTTTGATACCTTCAAGTGTTTTATCTAGTTCCATCTCGCGCACTCTATTGATTGATTATCCATACAAACTACATGACCATTTAAACTGCTCAACCTAGATTAACATAGCACGATGCGAACAGTATCCGCTCTAGGCAAAAAGCGGACATCAGTAGAAAATAAAAAAGCCCCGATTAAGGGGCTTTGAAGAGCAAAGGCTAATGGCAACATCAATCAAGAAACATCTGATTAATAAATTACCAAACCCTTAGATTTATACAAGCTATTTCATTGCCAGCCTGAAGCATCGTTACCTGCTAATTCTGGCAGGTACTAACGCCTTTTATTCCGCTTTTTGCGGTTCAGCCGCTGCCGCTGCGGCCACCAGCTCCGGCTGAGGCTGTGGGGCGTCGGTTTTCGCCTTTGCCAGCAGGATAGTGCGCTGCAGTTGCGCCTTTTCGATGGCCTCTTTCACCATATCAGCATCCAGTCCGACAACCGCAAATTTGTCCAGGCCTTCCATGCGGAAAAGGTTCGTTTCAGGTGCCATTTCCTTCAGGGCTTTCTCGTTCTGAACTGTGATGTAGATCAGCTGTGGCTCGGCCTCTGCGCCGTCCGGGATATACACGTAAGCATGCTGGCCAACGCCTAATGCCTGGAGGAACAGGACGCAGACAGCCAGTGGCAGAGAGGTATGCACTACGCTGACATGCTGCAGCCTGCCAGTGAGAACGCCGTGCAGCTGCGCATTATGAGGCATGTATGGGCTGACCGTCTCCACGCGCCACGCCCCGGTAAGCGAACCGTCCACAAACGCCTCGCCGGTGATGTTCATCGACATCTGACGCATGAGCAGCTGCGCAAAGCTCTTATCCATTGTCGGAGCCAGGGGCAGCGCGCCGGTCTTCTCATTGATTGCGTCTACCGCTTCCTGACGTTTAGCGGCATCCTCCGGCAATTCCTGGCTGTGGAGCAGCCAGTAGCGCTCATCTTTGTTAACCCACACAGTGACGTCTTCAACTTCCTGTGGCTCAAAGCCCAGTGCGGCCACCAGCGCAATCTCAAGATTTGCCGGGCCGATCTCGTTCTTCTCATTGACCTCAATGGCCGTGGTCTTGCTGATAATGTACTGAGTCATGATCGCGCCTTATTTGCTGGTGGTCTTAGTGCTGGTGCTGGTGGTTTCGTTCACCGCTGACTCTTCAACCTGAGTGGGTTCCTGCGAGTCGGCCGCGGTCGTGCTGGTATCGTCTTCGACAGGCGTCGGGTTGGTCTGTACCGGCGTAGTAGACCCAAAGCCGCCATCGCCACGGGCAGTTTCTGACAGCTGATCGACTTCTTTCCAGGTGACTGACTCAACTTTCTCGATCGTTGCCTGCGCGATGACCATGCCAGCCTTCGGCTCAATGAACTGACCGCCTTCATCGGCAATCATGCGCAGTTTGATCTCGCCACGGTAATCGCTGTCGATGATGGCCACGTTGTTCGCCAGGCGCAGGAAGTTGTTCACAGCCAGCCCGGAACGAGGATAAATCTTCATGCAGTATCCAGATGGGATCTCCACGGCCAGTCCGGTCGTGACCCACCACGCACGCGGCTGACGGGTTGCGCCCTGAGTCAGTACGACGTTATTTTTCACGTCCAGCGCGGTGATATCCCACGCTGCAGCGCCGTCCGAACCACGGAACGGCAGTTTGGCGTCTGGTGTGAGACGTTTGATCTTAATTTGAGGCATGGCTTAACTCCGGTGATTTAAAGGTGTAATGGCGGCGCTTGCGGACAGAGTTCTCATAGAGAGGGACGTCTGTGTACTCCACCAGCCCGCGTGCAATCAGTTTCTTCACGGACTGCAGGAAGAGGGAATGGCTTACATCAAACTCCTGGCGCACCTGTCTGGCGGTGATGTACCGGTTCTGATCGAGCAGAATCAGAATGTACTCTTCGGTCTTCCCCATTTTCAGGGGCGTCAGTCTGGCGGCATACGCGGGCGTCACCGCCAGGCTGTACTCGTTATCAATGGATCGCGTGATCAGTCCATTTTTAAGGAGGTCCAACAGCGTTCCCCGGATGACATGCGTTGACGTGTCCGGCAGGGCGCGGGTAAAGCGGCGGCGCGTGGCGATACGCTCATCCTTCAGCAGCATCAGCACAGCTGAGGCCGTTTCCGGATATCGGGCGCGAAAAACTTTAAGTTTTGGTAAAAGGCGCTTCAATGTTCTGTTATCCTTGCCATTGGTTTATTTCGGATACCTACATCCAGTGGTTAACGTTTGAACCAGAACGAACGGGATAAGGGAGCCAGCAATGGCTCCCTTTTTCTTTAGTCCTGCGTCCACTTCTCGCCCGTATCAACGCACACCACGCCGTGACACACGCGCCCCTGATCCAGCCTGAAGGCCATGCCGCCCAGCTTGCTGCGCCTGCGGCAGAACTGCGCTCCTGAAAGGTAGGCATGCGGCACGACAGACTCGATCGCGCCTTCCTCGGTACACTGGCCGTCCTCTGCGTCGGCGTAGCCACGCGCAAACTCGCTGAGCACTTCGCGCCGGTCTTCAAAGCGAATGACTTCGCCCTGGTCCGGGTCGCGGGCGTACTCGATCGCGCCGTATTTAGCAAGGGATGCGACGGTTTTGGGGTGCCTGAATATTTCCTCGCCCCAGTACTGCCCGGTGCAGGAATCAACGTAGGAACCGCTGGAATAGGAGCCGATAGGGTTAGAGACGTCGTGTGCCATTGCCACAGCCACGAAGAAGTTAACGACGTTGCCGGTAACAGACATTATTTCCCCGTAAAGAGCCGTTCCCGGCTGCTTAAGGTGTTGGTTTCCTGCTGGGTGAAAGCGCGGTCCACCAGCCCGACAACTGCGGCAAATTCACTTCTGAAATACTCCAGTAGCTTATTTGCGGCGCGGTCGGTGATGTTTTCCACGTAGTAGCAGGCGCTGTATTGGTCGATCCTGGGTTTTTCGAGGGTCAGCAGTGGTGCGGCTTCTGACAGCGTAGACACGCCGTATTCCACCAGCGCCACTCCGCCGCGCTTGATGGCGGTAAAGGTCAGCTGGTGGCCGTCAATGGAGAACGTGCGCGTAAGTAAGATTTGTTGTCTGGCCATCGGTATTCGCAGGATGCGGGATGGCCCGAATTGTGGGGGATAAATGGTAACGTTACAATTATTATTTCTTTAGATTTCAATAAATCTAAATCTCTATTCTCCGTCCAGTATTCCCGACATTTTTCCTTTCTGACTTTCAGAGCGGCGGAGGTAGCGCATAACGGTTTTCGGATCCTGCCAGGTGCCTTCCTGCATGATCTGAGTAATCGTCGCGTCACGTTCGGCCATATCCATCGCGGCACCCACGCGGGCGCTGTGGCCGGACCATTTGGCGTAGCGGCCTTTGTTGTCCTGCACCGGCTCTTTCCCCAGCAGATCCCATGCGTCTTTGAAAATCTTCTCGGTCGCCGGCGCAGACATTGGCTTTTCCGACACGCCAGCCGTGTTGTTGTGGCGGACCGGGCCGAAAACCATCGCGTCCGGATGATGAATCAACCCGGACAGCTCCAGCCAGTGCATCAGATGACCGGCAGCGGCGCGGCTGAGGTGCTTGATCACGCCCGCGGCCGTCACCATCGTTTTAGTGTGTGACAGGTTGATCACCACATGGCCACTGTCGCTGATATCCAGGTCGCGCACCCGGATGCGGCTGAGTTCGGACATACGGCACAGGGTGTTGTAGGCCACAAACAGAAATGCCAGGTTGCGCTGATCGGTCAGCCGGTCGGAGCGGCCCATGAGGTGCGACAGCAGCTGCAGGTCCGGCAGACGGAACGGCACAGCCTGGCCGGTGCGTTCACCCTGCAGCACGGCCTCGCGGCGGATGCGTTTCATGGAGCGTTTCAGGTCCACGCTTCCCCGGAGATCCGGCAGGCCGCTTTCCCGGCACAGCATGTTCATCATGGCATAGTGCTTGTCGATCGTGCTCGATGCCAGGCCGCTTTCTGCCATCTGCAGAAAGTACTCCCGCGCCAGTTCGGGGTCGATCGGCAGGTAGCCCACATCGCGCTCGTTACACCAGAAGGCCCAGCGCCGGATAACGGATAACAGGTCGCGGAAAGTATTCTCGGAATAAGCGGCCTTATCTGCGATGAATCTGCGCAAGTTATTTGCAATGTCTTCCGGCGTTAATTGCGTTAATTCTGCCGGGAGTGCGCCGGTCTTTATTTGAGCCAGATGTTTCATTTATATATTTCATCCCTAATCAGAGAGACAACGCTACGCGAAATCTACGAAAACAGCAGGGGTGTGATGCGTCAGATTTCACGTAGCGACGCCTGATGCAAAACCGCTCAGAAAGCATACATTTTGCCAGCGGCATTGCTAACCTGATCATTTGATCATCAACCACTGATCAAGCATACATGAATCAGGGGAAACTTTATATAAGACTTATTATTTAAAGTTTCCTATTTTGACACTTTTTGTACAGCGACTGCTTGCAAGAGTAGCCAAATCGAAAAATTTGCAAATTCGTTACGTTATTGTTCGTGATCGGCACCATGCCTTCATATATGATCATTTGGCATGCAAATTAATTGCTAAAGGTAACTATTATCAGTCGGGACCATTGGCCCAGGCGCTTTGCAGCTGATACCTGTTACACGACCCTGAACACACAGTTTAGTTAATAAGCGTGTACAGCAGAAATATCTGACAGATGCACAATGCAGACTATTCTTATTATTGCAATTCTAAGGAGAGTTAATTTTACATGGCTACTGATTCTGTCTATATTCGCCTCCATTAAGTCCAGAGAGACTTGCACCGCTCATTAATTTTTTTGGAACACAATTATGCCTAACTTCAGCGATGTAGAATTTGAGAAGCGCTATAAACATTTTCTACAGGTACAAAAAGAGTGGCTGACTCTCATCACGGACAACCAGATTTTCATTGATAAAAACGCTATGGGCGAAGAATGCCGCCCGATCGGCTTTATCACTGACAAGAAGACCTTTCAGCGCGCAGAGCACCTGCTGGCCGACTGGCAGAGCTTTGCCGACCTGGCAGAAGAGAAACGTCAGGCGCGCTCTATCGCGATCACGACAAACCTTTACCTGCCGGTGCCGACCCTGATCGTTGAGCCGAAGCACGTCACTATCAACCGCTTCCGCGCTACGGCGACCGCGAACCACACCCGCGAAGATATCCTGAAGCGTTATGAGAAGCAGATCGGCAAGCTGCGCAAGGTTCCGTTCGCTGCAGGTGCCATCATGTCGCTGGAAGACGAAATGAAGGCGTTTGAAGCCGCAGCGCCGGGTGCAATGTACCGCGCCCGCACCAGCAACTACTCTGACATTCAGGTGACTGCGCGTTATACCGACGACAAAAAAGATGAGGGTGAGTCGTTCCGTTATGGCGCGCACGGCATGCTTATTTACGGTGAGAACCTGAATAAAGAGCGTGATATCAGGCTGAACGTTAACAGCAACGGCGGTTACACGTCCTCTTACGACGCGATTTCCCCTGTGGCATGCTCAGTACTGCCGAATGCCAAGCTGTACACGATGGAAGACGTGGATTACAGCAAGCAGCTGGCCGCTCAGCGTTCCTCTGTGGCCTATACGGTGAACACGCGCCGCACTCAGTTTGAGACCAGGGCAAAGGCGAAGATTGCGAAGGCAAAGGACGCGCAGGAAGCACGTCTGTTTAAGGCTGAAATCGACGAAAACCGCGACCTGCTGGAAAAGCTGGAAGCATACGACTGGGCGCTGCTGGAGAAGAAGGTTGCTGCAGGCGATACCGAACAGCTGACCATGCCGGAGATCCGCAAGCGCTACGGTGGCGAAGAGCCACGCGCCGGAAAGAACATGCGCAACATGTACAGCCTGCTGCGTGAGCTGGAAAGTAACCTGAAAAACCAGGGCAAATAACAGTCGGTATTTTGCCACCAGCAGGCAAAACAGAAGGGCGCATAAGCGCCCTTTTTTATTGCCTTGCTAACCCTAATCAACCGTTTAATAATCACTCAAAACACTCATACATAGGATGTAAAAATGAGCACTTATCGCGATGAAGATGGCAACTACAGAAGTCATACCGATCCTTACACTTCCTTTGAGTTTGAGCATCAAGCGAGCAGGCATGAACAGGACCGATTGAACGCTGTCCCTTATTATATTCCTGAACCACCTGAACCGATTTCAGCCCCATCATTTTCTGATGGCATCACGCACACTCCCAGTAAGGACTATGTACCGGTTGAAGGTGACACAAAAATTGACATTTGGGTTAAGCCTTTTGTTGTTCTATGGGCTTACTGGTTGCTTGCCTTTCCGGCCATTAATGCGGCATGGCTTTTACGAACATCAGGCTTCCCCTTTAGCTGGCTCGGCACCGTTTTATATTACCCCTGGACGTTACTGGTTAAAGCTATCGGCGCGCCTTACTATCTCGCATATCTTTTTGATGGTGTAGCCCAAGCCTTTGCTATGGCTGTCATTGCAGTAGTCTGGTTTTGTGTACTGAGTTATGTGTGCAACAGGCTCTGGGATACTGCGCCCCAGCTGTTAAACAAAGTTTTAAAGGGGCTGGCGATCGCCGCGATTATCCCGGTTGCGTTGGCAGTTCTGGCATACATGACCGGGTCGTTGAGTGGAGACATTGCTCAGAATTTTTGGTTTGGACACGATCCATATACCTATGTAATTAGGCATTTTTTTAACTTCCCCAGTCCCGGATATGGATTCCCTGCCGAATAATAGTCTAGCGAGGCCACCCGCCTCGCTTTTACTTACTATAGTGGTTGCCTGCTGGTGGTCAGGCCAGCAGCGCATCCAGCTCCGATAGTTCGTCCAGTTTGCTCTGCGTAAAGTCAGCCATATCTTCGCTCAGTTCGGCCTCTGCCGGACGGTAGCCAATCAGGAAGATGAAGCAGTAGGTATCCCAGCGGTCAGGCGATTTGATGTTAAGTTTCTGCCGCATCTGAGGCTTCGGCACCATCATAATTCGCCCCATTTCATCCATGAAGTACGGAATCTTTGAGGCCTGCTCTGCCGTGTGCTGTGACATATCAATGCGCATCCGGCCCGACCGGATCGCGTCAGCAGCCATGATGTTCGACCAGGCGCGCTGATTCTTGAATCGCTCTCTCACCTTCTTACTGAAAGGCGGCTGCCCCCAGCGGATACTGATTGCATTAACGCCCCGGCGCTCCAGCTGCTTGAGCGTACCAGACCCCACACCGTCGCCATCTACCGCAATGGTAATGCCCGGATAGCGCTCCTGGGTGCATTCGTTAGCGATGTAGTCACCGAACGAGATCGGGTCCATTGTGCCGGGCATTTCCAGCAGCTTAAACGACACGACGCGGCGCGCATCGCCGTACCCGGACACCTTGCAGATGTTGAGGATCGACTTATCGCGCCCGTTACCGACGTCGGCGGTGGCCACCCAACCCCAGCCCTTCTCCAGATACACTTTCCGGCGCGCTGCGCGATCGCACTCATCACGCCCCAGCAGATAGCCGCTGACATTGCGCGGGAAGCGGCCCAGCACCTTCACCATGTATTCCAGCGAGTCGCGCCCGCCGTACTCCACCAGCTTTTCACGGATGAATTTCAGGGTGACGTGTGGCGCTTCCTCGGAATTGAGCACGATGGCATTCCAGAAGCCGTTAGGGTTATCCGGGTGTCGGGCTAGCGAATGGTGCGAGTCGTAGAAGTAACCACTGGGGCGAGTAGGCTGCGACATCATCAGCATGCGGTTATCTTCTTCTGTCAGCGCACCACGCATGATTGCGATCGCTTTGTCAGAGATACCCGACGCCTCATCGAGGATCAGCAGAATGTGTGCGGCGTGCTCACCGGCAAGCGCTTCCTCGTTACCCAGGCGATAGCCCTTACAGAGCACCTCCCAGATGCCCTTACGCGACTTTTCATAAAACATAGTGTCGGTCAGGGTGAAGTAGTTCTGAAGCCACGGGTGGCGTCTGGCGGCGTTCGCCCAGTAGGTTTTGACGTACTTGAAAACGCCGGTCTTAACCTGCCCGATTTTGTTGGCCACGATGATTACGCGCGCATCCGGGTACATGATCATGTAGATCAGCAGCATCATGGCCGTCAGGGATGATTTACCCGTACCGTGTCCCGACGTCACGGTAGTCTGGCTCCCCGTCTCCTGTACGGAGTTCATGATCTCTTCCTGCTGCCAGGTGGGGATCATGCCAAACAGCTCAACGACGGCCAGCGCCCAGTTATAGCGGTAGCGGATAACCATGTCGCGCCAGCGCGGGTCTGTCGTGACGCTCTTTATGCGCTTCTTACCGCTCATCAGGCGTCGTCCTCGCCCTGTATGACGTCTATATCAGGCGGGATATCGTCATCGTCTCCGTACAGCTCCGCCGTGGCCATATAGTCAAAGTTGCCACTGAGATTACCCTCGCCCGCTGTTTCGCCGGCGCGGTTCTCTCCGTCCGCCTGGACGTCACCGAATCCCCCGCCATCCACCAGCGCTGCCACTTGTGCACGGCGTTCCTCTACAAAGGCCGCGCTGGTGGCCTGCTGCTCACGAAATTTCCGCGCATCCCGGTCCAGTTCGTCCTCAGTGACCGCGCCGCTGTCATCTACTGGCGGTTCGGCGTTCTTGAGCTCGTTCTCAAGGCGTCTGGATAATGACTCCGGCAGTTTGATACCGTGCCGCTCGATGTACTCGGCCGTCTCCAGTAAATCCCAGTCCTTTTCCTCGCGCAGCTGGTAGGCGCGGCTGATCACCTCACCGGCGTTATGCGTCAGTGCATGCTTCTCATTGTCGCGCCGGTTCTTGTCGGTGCCGCTGGCGATCGCCGCCACCCGCGTAGCGTGGTCATTGACCAGATAACCGACCTCGATCATCAGTTTGGTCATCTTGAGGATGGGGTGTGGCCCGCCGCCGCCCTGGTCATCATCCTTTTTGCCGCCGTTCTCCAGGTTACTGGCTTCCAGCTCAAACAGTTCGACCGCCCGCGCCGTGGTGCGCTTCAGCAGGTCCATGTGCGCCAGCGAGTCAAACAGCACCGTCATGGCGCTGGCTTCCACGCCCTCGCCCAGCACCTCTAATGCTGATTCGTAATCCTCCGGCCGCGGATAACCGCGCCGGTTGGCCACCAGCTTGGTTTCATGCCCTTCCTCAAACGGTTTTCCCTCCCCGCGAGGCTTTGGGGTGTGCTTCGGGCGCCCGGAATCCTGATCTCCGGCATTTATGATCTTTTTGGCATGTGAAGCATTGGGCTTTTTCTTCCCGCCAGGCTGCGCTGCTGCGTCAGCGCGTGGTTCCAGCACCCCCTCTAAAGCCGCGCTATGCCTGACTTTGCGCCCGTTTCGGCGGATGATCAGGTCTTCTTGTCTGGCGTGATCATTTTGATGATCAGAAGCGTGATCACTCGAATGATCATGATTGTGATCACCAGCCAGATCACGCATTGCGGCCAGCGCTTTGCCGTTCAGCTCCCGACGTGCGGTGTTAAACGGCAGACCGTAGTGCTCACAGTACTCTTTGACGGTTATCCCGTTCTGCGCCTTCTGCTCGATGAAGGCTTTTCTGTGGTCATCCCAGTTAACTTTGGACATGGTTTATCGTTCAAAAGAGGCCAATAAACCGGGATGGTATGGAGTCTGTAATTTGTAGTGATCACATTAATGATCACTATCGCAGCTAACGCGCCGTTTTGGTGCCTTACTAATGGACAAAACCGGAATATGTGGTACTTTGATTGCTCGTTCGTAGTATGAAATTAACCACTGGATAAAATTAAATGACTAAGAATAAAGCTGTTTTAGTGGCAGTAGACGCAGGCTCTGGTAACGTAGCGCTGACTTATGCTGAAGATGGCACAGGGCGCTGGATCACCTCGGTCACCCCTTCGCTGATACTGGAAGGCCACCAGCAGTCTTTCGCGGCTGAATCACAGTCTACGTGGCTGACAAAGGATGCCAGCGGCAAAGAGCGCGCCTACACCGTCATGAAGAAAGGCTATGACCTGTATGACACATGCGACCCTAACTATCAGGTCTCACCTGCTCACCGCGTCCTGATTGCCGATGCACTGCACCGTGCTGGCCTCGGTGGCCGTGATGTGATCATTGGTGAAACGCTGCCGGTGAATCAGTTCTACAGCGCTATGGGTGTGATTAACGAAGCCCGTATCCGTGAGAAGGTTGCCAGCCTGAAGACGCCTGTCACCAATTATCGCGATGGTAGCGAACCGGCTAACATCATTCACGTCGAAGTATTCCCTGAAGCCGTTCCTGCCATCGTTTCGGCACAGGCAGATAATCCGGAGCTGGCTGACGCTGAGCAGACGCTGGTAGTGGACCTGGGACGCTTTACCTGTGATATCGCCCTGGTTGATAAAGACCTGATGCCTGTGAAAAAGGCCAGCTATGAGCACGGCGTTCAGAAGATGATCGAGCGTGTTCATGCGCTGCTGCCAGAGTTTGAAGAAAAGCTGGGTAAATCGTTCGGTGCATCCGATCTCAGCGTTGATAGCGTTGATGCCATCATTCGTCAGGGCTATATCGGCTCCCGTCTGGAAAGCGCTAAATCGAAGCGTATTGATATCAGTGAAGTCATCAACCAGGCCGCATCTGAGCTGGCAGAGAAAATCTGGCAGGACGTGCGTGCGCTTCACCGTAATACCCGCGATGTTGACGTTGTTCTGGTTGTTGGTGGCGGCGCTAACTATATCGCTGGCAAGCTGCCAGGGCTGACCGACCACACCGATGGCTGGCATGATGTTGTTGTTGTGCCGAATAACCCTGAAATGGCTATTGCGCGTGGCGTCTATCTGGCGCTGCAGGCCTCTGAGGCCGATATTCTGGCTGATATCAGTAGTGCGGCGTCTGTAAGCGATATTCGTAGCCGGACCAACGAGAAGGGCTAACTATGGCACAGGTGATTAAATTTACCGGGCTGGAGGAAGGCGGGCTGTTCAGCCGCTCTATGCTCGAAGACTATAACAAGCTGAAGACGAATCCCGCAAAGCGCGCCTTTGTGATAAACGTTATTCGTTCGGGCTATGCAGTGGAGCAGATGGGGCTTGCACCAATCCTCGCGCTGATGGAAGAGACGTACGGTGATACGTTCATGACAATGACCAAGCGTGAGCGGCTGCAGCGTCTGCTTTCGCTAATCAGCGTCACGCTGGGTGAAACCACTCCACCGACGCCGGGTATGCAGCCGGTACAGGCACCAGTGGCTGAACCAGCAGCCGCTGTCGTTGCAGCGCCACCAGCTGAAAAGGCTCAACCGGCACAGGCCGAGAATCCTTCCAGCGAAGCCGCTCAATCAGCACGGGCCGAGAGTCAGCCGGAGGCGGTTAGCGTTACTCATAATCCGGATGACAATTCATCCAAGCGCGTAGAAGAAGCACCCAAAGGTGTTACATCAAGCGCCTTAAAGCTGCAACGCCACAGAGTTTCAGGCTAAGCCGCTCTGCCCCGTTCACATGAGCGGGGCATTTTCCATCCTTCCCCGTCTGCACATATCCATCAGTTGCCTCGCCAGCGCGCATACCGACAGCTGTTCCATTTCCTTCTTCTGCAGCACACGCTTTGTGGCGCTTTCCACACACAGCGAGTCGTAATTCAGATCCTTTCTTCCCCGCACCTTGAAAATGTAGCCGTTCATGGCCTCCAGGCGATACTGCCGGGGATAGGCATCGGGATGTACCCGGCATTGTGCGAACGGCGAACGGACAAAGGAGCGCAGGATATTCGAGATAATGCCGGTGTTCACCAACAGGTGCGGGTATTCCGTTTCCACCAGCTTAGTGACTTCGGCCACTGTCATATAGTCCTTCCTGCGAATCAACAGATCGGCCACCTCTATACTGCTCACCTTTTGCTCCATATACTGCTCCGCTTGTATTAACTACAAGCAATTCTAAGGATTGTATAATTCGCACAAGTGGTAATGGTTTAAATATCGCCATTATTAGCAGGTATAAGCGCGTTTTAGAGACGATTCCGGGGGCGAACGGCGCATGCCTAAACTGGCTGGTGGCTGTATGAGTGAATGACGATCGCAGTACTGGCAGTGCATTACTGTACGCTCGATGCCGCGTAACCGGACCGCTTTAAATATAGTTTTAAGGGGGATTATCACGGTCAACCCGATTTTTTTACTTAGAGTTTATGCGATGTGTGGAGTGCTGCCGGTGCCGGGTGAGCATCTTCACCCGGACGATCATGTATCAGGCTGTCAGCGGAGGCTTCTCAGGAAGTGGCTGACGGTCGGGGACCACAAAGTTACTATGTCACTTCCTAACTGCTGGATGACTGCGCTGTAATCGCTTAATGGCACATGCTCCCCTGCATCACCCATAAAAATCAGTTGCTGAGATGTACCGGCTTTCGCTGCGTCCACGCTGTAGGCAAATCCGGGAGTAGAACCGAAATGCTCCACCAGCTGCTCTGCCCGCCATGCGAAACGCACACCACAGTTCTTCCGGAGCTCGAGCGTCACCGTGCCGCCGACGAGCATAGCCGAAATTTCTGTACCGGCACTGGGATAACTGCGTTTACAGGAGACAGACGTAATTTGGCAGTTGGCAGCTTGCCAGTCCAGCGCTGGCAGGTCACTGATTTTAACTGTTTCCACTACACCAGCCTCCAGTCGCTTGCGAGAAGATCCGTTGAGGCTGGCGCCCAGTCGGAAACCGTTAGCTTTTCGGTATCAATGAGCAAAAGCTGGGGCATCTGCGTTACGGCCACATCTTGGCTGCAATCAAAGTAGCGGGCCGGTACGCCATACATATCTGATCCATTCAGTGCTGCGCGTGTCAGCCCTCTGGTGAGGCGCAGATGAACACCCTTCCCCCATGCTGCCCGCGCCACTTTGCAGCCCTCTGACAGCCACAGCTGCGCGACCGCCAGCGGTGCTTGCTCCTGCCTGAAACTCAGTTCGCCGGTATCAATCATCGCTTCGTTGCGCAGGATAAGATCATTCAGCTTAATCAGCGCGGCACAGGCGGCGTGGTTCAGGGTTTCGCCAAAACCGGTCATTGTCAGGCCGCTTTTGCTGATAACGGCTGCGTATCCGTCAGTTTTGGTCTCAGAAGTCTCTGTAATGGTGTATCCCAGGCGGGCAATGACAGCCAGCAGCGCCATGTAATCGCCTGCATAGTCGGCTTCTGCGTCTGCAATCATGGCGATCGTTGCATTCAATTGTTGAGCGGTCATCATTATCAGTAGCCCCGTTTCTGCTTGCGCTTCTGCGCTGCTTGCCTGCGTTTCTTCTCTGCGGCCCAGTGCTGCTGAGCTTCCGCAATGCTTGTGGCCAAATGACGCATTCCCCGTTCGATCTCTTCCTGTATGGGTGGACGGGTCTCATCCACCAGCAGCGCTCTCACCTGCGGGACCGGAACGGTCGGCGGACGACGGGCTACCCAGCTGAGGCTTCCCATAATTGCGCCCATCAGTGCGATCTTCTTCATGCGTTTTCTCTTCCTGCAGGCGTGCCGAATCCCCGGCAGGCGCCGGTGATTAAAGTTCACCTGGTTAAATCCGGCGTGGGATAAGCACGGCGATAATTTGAAGCCTGCGCCGGCGCGTGGCCGGGTGGCTGTAATAGCATTGTGCTGACCGGATTCGAACCGGATACCGTCCGTCTGTCCCCATCAGGCCTTACGGCTGTTACATGGAACGGCGGTTGCTTCCGTTAAGCGACAACACAACGGTAAAAGCACATTGCAGGCGCTCTTACCTGTTGTCCTGTCTCAGCCCGCCACCAGCTGCGCGATAAGCCATTTGTGACCGGCAAACAGTCCGGCATTCAGAAGGCAGTGAAACATGACAAACTGCATGGCTCTGATGGTCTTTGTGTAAGTGCTGTCACTCATGCGCATTGCGTCCGGATTGGCTGGCTGTCTTACCCTGATCATGCCAGAAATAGCGTCTCAATATTCTGGTAAATAAAAACCGCGAATACGTGTTGCTAATAGCTTATTGCAAAGGGATATTGCCCCTCTCTGCGCCAGCATCAGCTGTGACTCTACGGGCGATAATTCCTGAAAATGAGGTAAGTCCTGCATCATTTTAATCATCTGATCTTCCATATCTGACAGTATTTTCAGTTCCATAATGGCGCGCTGCTGATACGGTTTAAGATGTGAAACATCGTCCATAACGACGTAGCTTTCAGCCAGTTCCTGCTCAGTTACAAGGGCGATACAGGATCCATTTTCATCCCATAATGCGTATCTGCAAAACCCACTATGTTTTTCTATGCGCTCAATGGTTAAAGGCTGCGGTCTTGCTAAAGCGAGACGATTTTTACCCTGCCCCATATATCCCTCTCATAAACGTTTATGGTGGCCGGTGCCATACCCGGCAAATAACCTCTCAAGTGACTGGTCAACCTGGTTACTGGCGGCTTTAACCCCTGTGTACGCGACTGAAGAATCGGGGGCCAGTCTTGCGATCGCAGCAGCAACTGCGAATGCACCACAACGGATAGAGCACTGACCATTCCTAGTCCAATGGCGCTCTGCGCAAAGCATCAATGCTCTTTCCTGTTGGTATGCCTTATTTGCGGCGCTGCTTCTTCCTGCCGCCTCTTAACGCCCTGATGAATGTCTCGATGGCATAGATGGCCACCAGCGCGTAAATCACGGTGAGAAATGGGTGCTCTGCAGCAAATTCTGATAACGACATAATGCGTCCTTTGTAGAGGAATGCTGTCTCTTCCAGCTGTCAGAACTAATCGCCCAGGCGCTCAACCTGCAATGACGTTATCCCGCTGGCTGGCACATTCTGTGTTGACCGGATAACCAAATAGACGAAAAGGAAATAAAACGCCCAGGCTCCGCACCCACATGTCCCAAATGCCCCACTTTCAGCCACCAGCAGGGATCGCTGGCTTGTCGTTACTGGCCGGGTTCAATAGAGTTGCGGTGACCGTTTCCCGTTAACGCGATTGTTCACTGAGGCGGGACTTAAACCCGCTTTGCTTTCGCAGCCCATCGCTGACCGCCCGTGTTAATTCACAGGCAAGGCTTCCGCCCCGTGGATTCCGGATCCACAACTCCTACGGTGTGTTAAAGCGATCACCACAACGGCCGAGAACACTGAGCAACCACGCGCCGGGTGCTCGTTTAAGTCACCCTTCAATGTCCTCGCCGTTGTGGGCTGGTCTTTCCCAGCAGCCACGGCGTGTTGGGGCCTGCCGATACCCTGCCCCGCCACCAGCCAAATTAGCAAGTAAACAAGGCATCGCCTGGTGTTGACGTGTAGCGCATGGGGGACTGGTGCCACCAGCTGTCCGATACGGAATCTACGGACGGGTCATGTAAAGGAATTTGCAAAACGTCAGGTAACTATTCCGTCCCGCGTGCGCATAGCCGCATTCCCCCATTTGTGAGCACGCTGTAAGAGGTAATCTTTCGCCAAACGCCAGGTAAAACGTCAGATGCACCAGCGCGCTCACAAATGGTGATCCCTTACGAGGATCAGGCGGGAACGTGTTTAAGCCTCATGGGGCGTTCTATGCGCGGGATTAGTCCATCAACCGCGTTCACTGCCATGACAGGAGGGGCTACTTGCCGTTCACCGTACTCATAACACACCCGGAAAAAGCTAATAACCGGGGGCGGCCCGTTACGAACTGGTGCAGGTTGACGGAATTGAACCGCCGACAATGGAACACTCTACCGACTGAGCTAAACCTGCTGAATACTTGCCGGTGCATACCCGGCGCGGACACTTAGGTATCTGGTCAACCTGTCCGCTTGCGTCACGTATGAGGTCAGGAAACCTCGCCAGATTTGCAGTGCGTTTGCCTCGCTTGCTAAAGCGTTTTCCCCGTTTCAGCCGTCAGCACACCCTGATGCACTCACGGCTGAAGCTGAAAAAAAGCCCGGAAACTACCGGGCCAAAAACCCTACTACACACAGCAAAGCCTACTCTGGAATAGACTCTGATTTGTGAAAAAAGAGCGGATTAAACAGACAGTTATGATTAATCCGCCAAATGCCTATTATGATTTTTGCACGGAGCCTTAAAGCTCTTGTCAGCGGGGAGGAATGTACACAAAACGGAGTAATGAAGCAATGAAAATCTAAGAAAACTCTTAGATTTTCAAAGCAAGAAAGAAGGGGGTTAGCGGCGTTTTACTTTGGGGTTTCTGATGTTCTCTATGTCGCCGTTCGCCTGCGCCCACTTTATGCACCAGCTGTTCACGGCAGCGCGAATTTCATTCACAGAGGCCTCACTCAGCCCCTTCACTTTTGCCAGCTCGTCAGGCAACTCACCACCAGCATCGGCAACCGTCTCATACCCGGCCTTTGTCAGAACGTTAAGGAGGCGTGTCGGTATGGCCAGCTCGGAAACAGGCGCAGCCTTGCCGTCAAGAATGCGTTGGTGAAGACGCGGGAAATCCTGCGCCAGACGCTTCATGATCCGTGTGTGCAGCTCGTCATTGATAGCCGTGTCCCACATCGGCGCAAGCTCAGGCAGCAGGCGGAAGACCGGGTTGCCCCATATCCCTGGCACCACGTCCATTGCCAGCATCATCGCGGTACGGATCTGGAAGTGGAAATCAGCCGTCTCGATAGACACATCCCGGACACCGTGGAAAACGCTCAGGCCAAAGTGGAAGTTGTAGATGTAGCAGCCCACGTCGCCAGAGCCATCCGGCAGCTGAAGAAGGAACTGCTGCACATCTTCCCGGCCATCATGAAATTCGACACGCTCCTTCAGATGGTTATAAAGTGCGGTCGTCTTCATCAGGTCATTGGCCGTTGCGGCGCGCTGGCGGCGTTCTTCTCCGACAACTTTATCCGCGATGTTGAGTTTGCTCTGTAGCTCCTGCCGCTTAAGGCTGTCTTTTTTGCGATCGGCGCGCTGCTGTGAAATGGTTTTGTCACGTTCATTCAGGTCTCGCGCCAGGCGCTCAGGATTCTTGCGGCGATACTGTTCATATTCCTGTGAGACAGAGGTAAACGCCAGCTGCGCGGTGGTCAGGGCAGACCTGATACCCTCCAGCTGATTCTCTGCATTGATTACGCGGTTGTCCGCCTCCAGCACCCTCTGAGTAGCCGCCTCACGGGCCTCTTCAATGGCGTTCTCGGCATCGAGCCGAATTTTTGTTACTTCGTTGACCAGTGCGGACTGCGCGCCCAGCTGCTGCTGTACCTGCTCCAGTGTGTCTAATAGCAGGTTGTAGGTATCAGCCTCATGATTGAGCCGCATGCCGATATCGATCTGGATCTGCTCCAGAGCGTTCGTGCAGTTATCAAGAAGGCGCAGCTCCAGGTCATCAAGCGTCAGGCGTTTACGGATGGAATTAAGCTGGCTGTAAGCGGTGACAAACGCCTGGTGCAGAACATCGTCATCGACGTTGCATACAGGGAGATTTTGCAGCTGCTGGAGTGGAGCGAGTGTAGTCATATTGAGAATCAGATCCGCGTGTAATTTGCGGCGGATGATAACTCGAAATTAACCACTGTCTAAGGTTTTTCTTAGATTTAGTTAAACTATCAAGATGAGGTTGCTGGTGGCGTTATCGTGGACTCCGCCACCAGCGGAGGGTTACAGCAGTTTCAGCGCCGTTACGGCTATGGCGGCCACAGTGATAATCATCAGCACGTTCAGCAGTACAGACGGCACTTTGATCTCGCCGGTCTCATACTCTGTCTGCGTCATCCTGCCCAGGTAGCTGTGCGAGATCAGCACTGCGTTCTCGTCAAAGCTCAGCGTAGCCCGGACGTTCTCAAGCGCCGGGCGGGAAATCTGACGTGTGGCCAGCTGGACGATTCCGGATCTCATCTTACCGTTGTCGCCCATGTAGCAGACAGTATGGTAGTGGTATGGCTTATCCTGGCCCATCAGCTGATAACTACCCAGTCGCTGACGCGCATATCGTTAATGCTCAGTTCGTGTATCTCAACGCCGCCGTCCGGTCGGGTCAGTATCAGCACGTCACAGCCTTCATGCTCCTGCTCAAGCGACACAAAGTAACCCGCCTCCCACGCTTCCCGGCGCATCAGCAATTCCGGATCCTCTTTCATCTTCAGCAAGGCGCGGTCATAGCTGCACGTAATGGCACCGATTCCAATTTTGCTCAAACCTTCGATCTGTGCCGTCGTCATGCGTCCGCGTCCTTCTGTTAATGATTTTCTCAAGATGTAACTGATCCCCTTCACGCCGCCGAAATAGTTCAGCTGGCGGTTACTCATGCCGCTGCGCGACATAAGCTCCTGCTTCGGTACTTTGAAAATGCCGACGTCCATAGCCATGTCGGCAAAAACCGAAAGCCCACGGCCCAAGCCGTCGCGCGTCTTTTTACGGCGCGCATACTGCTCAAAGGTGGGGCATCCGGTAAAAAACTGCGCGTCAAAAAGCACTTATTCGCTCCAGAAACCGTCATTCTCATGCGCTGGCATTGCTTCGCCTGCTTTGAGAACTGCGTATTGTTCCATCACGCTGATCGTCTCTTCAGGTGAAAATGATAAAAGAACGTAGTACCCCTGCTTTTTCAGGCGACGCATCCACGTCAGCTGAAACTCAGAAGGCATATTCTTACCGTGTTTCTGCTCTACCCGCATTCCGTGATAGATGCCTGCCGGTATTTCCAGGGACATATCCGGAACGCCCCGCTTTGCGCCCTCAGCCTCGATCGCTGCGGCGGTCGCCTTTAAGCGAAATCCTCCGTTTGGTACGGCATACAGATGGTCATAAATAACCCTGTTGTGACGGTGAAAATGGTCAAAGATTCGAACCTGATCGTAATGCTCTTGTTTGCCTTTGCGCAGATCGGGATTTTTGACGAGAGCGGCCAGCGCTTTTGCGTGAACCGATATTTCTAAAGCTGCCGCTAACCAGGCAGAGGTTTTGCCGGATTTTACCGACACTCCACCAGCAGATTTAACAGCTGCTTTGGTGCGGGTTTTTTGATTTTTTTTATAGGAGTGCAACCACTCTTCACTGAAGCGCATATCCGAAATTGCCAACCGATGATTAATTAGTCTAAAAAGTGGATCTGCGTTGGGGGGTATTTTTAACGCTGAGACGGGAAAAAACAAGCCTGTAATCTACATCTTTGAAAGATAGTTATTACAGGCAGTTATCATTTTACTGGTGGGCCATCCACATGAACGCCAGGCTGTAAACGATACCGAGCGTACTGAAGCAAAGCACAAGGAACCTGCCAATCACATTAGAAAAAGGCGTGGCTTTTGCCGAAAGAGTCTTGTTTGAGGTGGCATTAACAAAATCACGCTGCGCAAAATTATTCATGATATATTCTCTTTGTTAGGTGCAGGGGTGTACGTCGCCAAACTGAACCCCTGCAAAGTGAAAGCCCGGCCTTATGGTCGGGCTTTTTCTTTGTCACCACCTTAGCGGCTTAACGCAATCTAAGGGTTTTCTAATTTACCGTCAATTTAAATCGCTACTTTTCGTCACTTTTCACCTGTAACAGGACTTCCCCGGCTGTTTTCAGACGTTCCAGCGCGTCCTGTAGGGCAAAAATCCAGCTGGCCTTATCCAGCTCCCGTACACGCTTTACCCTCTCCTGTGTTGATGGATTGATGACCCATACCCATGCTTCATGATCCTGGCGATTACGCATCGTAAATACCCCAGTCGGGGGGTAAAAATTCAGCTCAGCACCATTGGCATAGGCATAGGCTTCCAGTTCCTCCAGCTTAAGGTACTTGTTCTCTCGCGGCACGGTGTCTCCTAAAATCTTCTTTTCTCTATGGATTCATCATAGCTGACGTACATGTAAGGTTCAGTATCATCCGCCGAAGGCATCACGGGAAGCAGATGTACCGCGCTGAATACGGCATCGTTTTCGGTACGGTCGTCAGCGTACAGGTGCGCAGCTATGACCGTAAGAGCAGGACGTGAAAGCGAGTATATTTCAGCTACATCGCTTTCGACTATCTGCCCAAATTTAGTAGTAGCACGTTCCAGCAATAACGTTTTGACGGCAGGCCACCACGGCCCAAAAGCCCGGTACGCAAACCTCGCACTGCTGACGCGCTTTACTAAATTTTCCAGATAGTTTACTAAAAAGGCCTCTTCGGTTCGCCCGTCCAGCGCCAGCGGTAGCAGGCTCTCGATGTAGGTTTCGGTTGGCTTGATGGTATCAATGAGTGTCGTCATGTTTGACGGCCCTCGCGGGCCGCTCCTAAATTATGCGTTTACAATATCGTTGCGTAGCGCATCGAGATCGTGGGAGGAAGGGATAAGCCAGGCGGCTTGTGTGAACTCGTTTCCGGCTACCGGATCTTCTTCAAAATTCCAGAATTTCGCGCCGTACTTCTCTTTGATGAGATCACGCACCGCTTTGCGCTTAAGCACCGGCTTATCACTGGTGTCCGTCAGGACATAAGCGCCACCAGCCGGGAAGTCGATTTTAAAGGTGCGGTTCTTCCACTTGCGCGAAGCCACCAGCTCCTGCTCGTTTGTCATGACCTGGAAGCCATCGGACTGCTTCTCTGCCTGAACGGTACGCACGGTCGTTGCCGCGGCCGCCGCGAGTCTGTTGGCTTCTTCACGGCGGGCCTCCACAACGTCAGGCGACAGCTTGCCGGTTATCAGCGCTTTATAATCGTCCCACGTCGTCGCGTACTCGCGGTAATCGCCTTTTTCCATTCGATCCAGCCACAGATAAACCATCGTTAGCTGCCGCTTAATAGCGCTGGATGAGGCGAACGTTTCGACGTTGATTCCGGCGTCATCGAGCGCACTCAGTGCAACGCCGGCGCGCAGATAAATTGCTGCCGGTGACTCCGTTACGGTTGCTGCCCGGTCAACGTCACTGTAAGCATCAAACTTAGACTTCACCAGCAGCACGGCAATACCGGCCTGGCTATCACTCTCGCTCATCTGGCGGAACTGCTGCAGCGCGGCGGCGGCATACTGTTCTGTCAGTGATTTGACAGCCTGCACCTTGCCGTCGGCCATCTCGTTACGCAGTTGTTCGAATATTGCTTCGTACTCATGACGGTTAGAGAAGCCCTCCATGCCGTTACGGAACTGACGAAGGCTGATAACGTTGCTCCAGTAGTAACGGTCCTGCGCCGAACCCAGGAAGGCAGCATGAGCCTCTTCATCATTCGCGCCGGTCACTGACCGCTTTTTGGGGTCATTCGCTTCGAACTCGGCCACTAGTCTGTTAAAGACTTTAACCACGTCCGCCATGCCCGCCTGCTTCCCGTAAGCCTGCAATGCTGTGTCGTAGTTACGGCCAAACATTGCCTTAAAGAAGCCCTGCGCGCTGTAGATGTTGTTGTCCACGCTGTACTGATAAAGCTCACGCTTCAACTGCTCATCGGTGTGATCCGGGTACAGCCACGTTTCAGCCGGTCGCTCTTCGCTGGCGCTGATCGTGCCTCTCAAGTAAGCCAGTTTCAGGCTGCCGTCATTGTCGCGGTAGAGCCATCCGTCGGTGTTCACATTCAGGACGCCCGCGTGAATGGCCGCGTAGAAGTCAGCACGGCTCAGCGTGTCAGCCAGGTTTACCGGCTCGATGCCCTTCACTGCTGTCTGGAGCGCTTTTGCCTGGTCACTGGTGATATCCACGCGGTCGCCCACCAGCGCAGACGGCATTTCAGCAAAGCCACCGACATTCGGACCGGTATAGCAGCGCAACGGCTTGTGGATCAGCTCAACCTCAACCGTATTTTTCTCCGGGAAGAATTTGCGGATCTGGAATACGCCCTTTTCTTCGCGGTCATCGTTGAGCCAGATTTCATAGGTCGCGCCAATTCGCACCAGCTGGCCATCGGGCAGTTTCATGTACTGCTCCGGGGCGCGCAGCACGTCCGGATCGACTTCCAGCGCGCCGGACTTAATTGCTCGTTCCACTTCCCCGCGAGAGCGCTTAATGGTGCTGGCCGCACTTTTAGAGCGCGTCAGCGCTTTGCGTGCGCCGCTCAGCTCCTGCTCCAGCTTCTTCTGCTTCGCCAGATTTTCACGCAGTGCAGCACGCGCTACGCGGCGATCCTGACCACGCCAGGCATCAGCTGACCGCTTGCCCTCTCTTTCAAGCTCACGGTTATAGGCTGCTTCAGCGTCGGTGACGTCCTCGCGCAGGCCATCAATCTCGCCGTTGATCGCATCAAACGCTGCTGACAGCCTGGTAATGTTCTCTTCCAGCACTTCAACAGGTGTAGCAGCGGCGACGCTTGCCTTCAGGTAGATATCCAGCGCGGCAGCGGCTTCGCGCTCGGCCTGCTGACGGTCGGCTTCACGCTTCGCTTTCAGCTGTGCATCGACGCGGGCGCGGCGCTCTTCCGGATTAGCGGCCAGAAGTAGGCTTTGCTCTTCTTTCGACTCCACATCGCCGTTTTTAATGCTGGATACGTCGGATTTCATGACGTCGTTGATCCAGTTTTTCTTGCGCTGCAGCGTCTCCAGACGGAACTCGTCAAATGACCCTTTGCCACAGTAGTAATGCACGCGCATGGTGTCGCGCTCGGAGCCCACGCGGGCGCCGCGTCCGTTACGCTGGTCGATACTGGCTGGCGTCCAGGGGAGTGTCAGATGGTGCGTATCGGCGGTGCCTTTATGCAGGTTGATCCCCACTTCGGCCTTTTTGTTGCAGATGATGATTGGCGTGCGGCCTTCGTTGTAGTCGGCGGCGATCCCTTCCATACCGGCCAGCGAGGCGTCACTCTGCGCGGCCTGATAATCCTCATAGCGCGCCAGATCCTGATAGTACTTATCCCATGCGCCTTCCTTAAAGCTGCCGTCCGCTTTTTCCACCGGCTCAACCGGTTTCTTCACGGGCTTCAACTTCACGCCAGACGCTTTGCTGACTGTTGTGGCGTTGATGATGCCTATCTGCTGCTCCGCCAGGCCCAGGGCGCTGGCGATGATGCGGCGCAGCTTGTTGTGCTGGGACTTTTCATCCATGAAAATGATCTGCTTGCCATCTGGCAGGCCTGCCTTCAGGTTTTCAATCAGCGCGGCATACTTCGGCGGTACCGGGTGCGAGACGTTTTCCATGCTGATACCGGCAGCGGCGATCGCATCCAGTACCTGCTGCTCCAGCGTGTCGCTCACCATCAGCTCCACGACGCCCCCGCGATTCTTCAGCGTGGTCTTGACTACCTTGCTGGTGCGCGTGTCGGTTAGGCCGGTTTCCGCGTCCTCAGCGGTCTCTTCATCATCACCGACAAGCAGCTGGCCACCAGCCTCACCCGGCAGCGAGCGCGCCACCTGTTTCGCCAGCTCTGTGTCCTCTTCACGGAAGCGGAACGTGATAGCAGAGCGGTACAGGTCCGGATCGATAACCACCTTATCCATGTCGCGGATAACAGAGAAAATGAAGTCGTCTTCGTTTTGCACAATGGAAATATGACCATCGCCATTGTCCTCTACGATTTCCTTTTGCCCGATACGGCTGGCGCGCAAACGGAGCTCTTCATAAAGCTCTTTCTGGTCCCGCGTCATCGGCACGCCAACGGTTTTCTCGTCGAGGCCTGGGATCTTCACGCTGTCTTTCACGTCAGCAGCAGATTTAAGCGTCGTCCAGCGATGGAAGATGCCGCGCAGACCATCAAGGTTTTTGAAGCCCACCAGCCCCTGCTTGTCTTCTAGTTCGCCTGAAATCTTCTGGACGGTAACGGTGTCGGTTTCCCCGAATACGCGCACAAAGTCATCCGGCGTCAGTATCCCCATCGCCTTCCACTCATCCAGCGACACGACGTGTGACAGCATGTTAAAGGCGTCAATCGGGGAGTTAACCAGCGGTGTTGCGGTCAGCATAACGACGCCGCGGCCGTTGTACTTCCTCATCATGTACTGGCTTTTCACGGCCATATCGCGGGCAATCTTGGAGACGGACGGATTAGGCAGGTAGGCCAGCTGGCCCGCTTCACGTCCGGCGCTGTGCGAGTTGCGGTAGTTATGCCCTTCGTCTGCGATCACGCTGTCAAAGTGCATATCCTCAAAGTAAGGGATCTGACTCTTTTTCTTCGTGCCGGTATCGGCGGCTTTGTCGCGGAGTTTGTTACGGGACGTGGCGGCGCGGTGCGTGGACTTCATCAGATCCGTGCGGCCATTCTCAATCTGGTTAAAGACTGCCTGACTGGAGTTTTCCTCAATCGTCTCCGGACGCATCGGAATATCGCCAAACTGCTCTTTGGTCATTATCACGGCGCGGTAGTTGGAGACCGGGATCATGTTCATGCGCTCAAGCACGGTTGCGGCTGCGGACTCTTTCACCACGTTACGCATTACCGGCTGGCCGTCTTTGTCCAGTTTCGGCTCGTTGTTCTCGTCGCGCTCCTGGGCCTGCATGATCTGGCCATCTTCGCCGCGCACTTCATCCAGGCCGACAAACAGCATGTTCTGGAAGGCTTCGGCACTGTAGAAACTCTGTGCTTCGTGATACCAGTTCTGGAGGACGGCTTTCGGTACGACGTAGACGGTTCGCTTACTGCGCCCCACCTCGTAGTTATAGGCTTCCAGCGCCAGCGCCGTGGTGGTTTTACCCAGACCCGTGCCAAAGCCCATGATGCCGCGGCCGTCTTCCGACAGGCGCCGGACTTCCGCATTCTGATAGCTCAGAGGAATACGTTTGCCGCTGATCTGCTTCAGCTGCAGCGAGGCAGACGAGTGCTCAAACGGAACGTAGCCGTTAAAGGCGTCGTTGTAGTCGCTGACGACGGTTTCCACATCCGGGTGCGTGCGCAGCCAGTCGTTGAAATGTGACTCCAGATCGCTGATGCGCTTCAGGTACGCATTGGCATTTACCCCGCGTGGCTTCACGCCATTCAGGTAGTTTTCCAGCTGATTGTAGAAGCCGTCTTTGTAGCTGGCGCGCTTGAACTCGGTCACGCCGCCTTTGCTGGTGACAGAGCGAACCTGGTAGCCAGAGAAAACGCCGTCTTTGCCTGCGTAATTGTCTTCTGCGGTCAGATAACCGTTGTCGTTTTCCAGGTCCTGCGTGTATTTGAAGTCATCAAAGCCCTGCTCGATCAGAAACTCTTTGATCAGGCGGCGGTCCAGCCAGCGGGCATTGAGGTTAACCGTAATGTCTTCGATCGGCGTGTGCTTGCGCTTCTCGTTAATGGCTTCCAGCTGGCGGACATAGTTCGCCTTTACCGGGCCATCCGGCGCGTCATCAATCAGCCCCGCCAGGCGGGAGACTTTGCCGCGCACGTTCCCGCTGGTGGCGCGGGCCAGTGGCATGATGTTGCCGTTGCCATCGAGGGCGATCTCCGGGAAGGTCGCCAGGTGCGCCAGCAGCGCGTCGTCATCCTCCGGCAGCTGGCCGGTAAACGCGGCGCGGAAGGCGGCCAGTGCAACCGGAACCAGATCAACGTCGCTGAAAAGATGTGATACCACCTGCTCCGGGCTGGCGAAATCAACTGCCACAGCCTCGCTACGGTCGATGGTGCCGTTCAGCAGCGCCGACAGATCGCCTTCACGGCTGACGTTGGCCTGAAAACTCAGCCAGCCCTTTGCGCTGGCGTCAGACAGCCCCGCCAGTTTCAGGCCTTTCGGCGTGCCGTACTGGCCCACCTCTTCGCTCACCAGGCGGGCAGCGTCGGCAATGATGCCGCTGGCGTCGCCGCCCAGCATCTGCGTATTCAGCGCGTCATTGATGCGCAGACCGATAATCGAGGCACGCATAACGCGCCATCGGTGGCCGGGCTTCTGCTGCATAGCGAAACGGATCGCGGCGTGAATGCGATCGTCAAACAGCTGCGGGTATTCCATGCTGGCGGCATACAGGGCGCGGCTGTCCAGCGACAGCATGCCGTTGATGGTGCGCGTTTTTGTCTGCAGGTCGCCAAACGTCGCCGCGCCGAACCGCTCCGCGTCGATTCCGCTCGATGCGGTGGTGGCGTCTTTGATAAAACGGGTGCCGTCATAGGTGTGCCAGACGCCAGCCATAAGGCGCTTATCACCTTCAACCGGCGACTGCCAGACAGCGGCAGGCGTACCCAGCCGATCCCAGTCGATACGGCTATCAAAGCGGCGCGACAGCGCGGCCTTCATTGCCGCATTGGTCAGCTGGCCATCTTTCTTCACGACCAGGATGTTATTGAAGTCAGATCGCTCAGTTTCACCGTGAACAAAGCGACGGCCTTCGGTTTCGAACCATTTGCCCCGGATGAACGTTGGCCATAGCACGCTTGCCGCCTCAAGCGACTGTTCATCGCTATCATGCACCAGCTGCGTCAGCGCTTCGGTATGCTTTCGCAGTACCCACACATCCACCACCGTTGCGGTACCGCTTTCGGCAAACGTGCCGGACGGCATGCGGTGCGCGCCCAGGAACTCCGCCACACGGGAAACGCGATCGCGCAGCTTTTTGTTGTTGCCGCCGCCGTCGGTCATGCCGTTCGGCACCACCAGCACCACCAGCCCGCCATACTTCACCTTGTCGATGGTGCGCATCACAAAGTAGTGGCCGACGTTAGTTTCATCGCGGTAAGCGGGATCGAGCTCGGCAAAGCCAGTGCGCGAGTCGCCAAACGGCACATTGCCTACGGCATGGTCATAGCTGTTATCCGGCACTGATGCCGCCAGCTTCTCAAACGCGCCCAGGCGAACATCGTCCTCCGGGTGCAGCAGTTGGTTAATGCGTCCCGACGTGTCCGAAATCTCGGCCGACGTCATCATGGCGCCAGCCGGTTTTGTCTCCTGAAAAACGCCAGTACCGGCAGACGGCTCCAGCATGTGACCGCTGGTAATACCGTAATCGGAAAACAGATCCCAGATACCTTCCGCCATGAATGGCGGTGTGTAGTACTCATACTGACTGCCGCCGCTGCCTTCCAGACCGCCCTCGCCGCTGTAGCCCGCCAGCACCCGGCGCTGATCGTCGGTCAGTTTATTGCCGTCGAAGCCCTGGGGCAGTGAGTTAAGCAGCGCGATCGCATTGTCGTTTGCATTCCGGCGCTCACGCTGCAGGCTCACGCCTTCACGCTTGGTCACGCCAAACGCTACTACGGTTCGCTGTTTGTGCAGGCGCATGACCAGCCGGATCAGTTCCTCAACCGATCCCGCCTCCTGCACAGCCCTGTTTACTGGATTTTCCACTGTGTAACTTTTCCTCAGATTGCATAAAGCGAATATGCTTTATCTGATTCTAAAGGTTTATTAAATAGGGCGTATAACTTTGGCTACTAAAAATAAGGCACTGTCTGTTTTAAGCGCATTGAGGCAGGCATTCCGGGGCGCGGCAGCAGAAGCACCACAAAGCCTCGCATGGACCAACGGACAGAACGTGGTCGTCTCGCGCTCCGGGCTGGCGGCAATGGCCTACAAAGAGGGAAATGCGGGGGAAATGACTTCCGCCGGCGACAGTCTTTTCCTGGGCGCGGAGCTGCCGCTGGACAGGCTGCAGCGCTATGCGATTCTGGAAGAAATGGCGAATAGCCCAACGTGCTCAGCCGCTCTGAATATCCACATTGGCCACGCACTCGCGCCGGACAAAAAAACCGGGCTGGCGTTCTCTATTGTGCCGGTTGACCCGTCCGACGCAGAAGGCGCGGCGCGGGCCAAAGAGCTACAGGATGATTTGGGCGCGATGATTAACCGACACCTGCCGTCGCTGGCTATGACAATGGCGATTTTCGGCGTGTCCTATGTGCGCCCTTATGCCCGCTCAGGGAAAGGGATCACCAGCCTGGAAAATAGCTATTACTCGTTGCCCTACTTCATTCAGGAGTTTTACAAAGGCGATCAGCTGGTGGGCTTCGGCGGGGACTATGTGCTTTCGCCAGACACCCATACCCGCACACTATCTACGCCGTGGTCTCTGGTCCCGATGAAAAATCCGTACTGGACCCCGACGCGCAACGTTCAGCCCGTGACGTCCGGCAATCGTGGTTACTCTCTGCTATCAGAGGAAGAGGACAAGGAGGTTGCGGAGACGCAGAATTACGGCACCAGCTTCCTGGCGCATGCCTATGAGCCTTTCCTGAATCTGGTCGGCGCGCTGAATGCGCTGAAGGCAACGCGCTACAACGCCGCCAAAATTGACCGCCTGATTGCCCTGACAACCAACTCACTCGATCCGGTTGTCGGTGCGAACTACACCCGCACTGTGTCGCAGACGCTCAAGCGCCACGGCGAAGCACTCCAGAAAAAAGCGGTTAACGGCAACACTATGCCAACCGTGATGAACCATGTGATCCCGGTGATGGGAGACGGTAAAAACGGCATTACGATCGACACGCAGTCGATACCCGCGGACATTACCGGCATTGAGGACGTGATGTTTCACCTGCGCCAGCTGTGCGCTGCGCTCGGTATCGACTCGACTATGCTGGGGTGGGCCGATCAGATGGCGGGCGGGCTGGGTGAAGGCGGCTGGATTCAGACGGCTATACAGGCGGCACTCCGGGCGCAGTGGCTGCGACAGGGCGCGCAGGAAATGATTTACCGGCTGATCGATATTCACCTGGCGTTCAAATACGGCAAGGTTTACCCGGTTAAGGATCGGCCCTATGTAGTTCAGTTCAACTCGATGAACACCGCCATTCAGGAAGAAGAAAGCCGCGAAATGGACGCCCGCGCCAACTTCATTACCCTGATGGTGCAGGTCATGGATGCGCTGCAGGCCAACAACAAGCTGGCGGAGAACGACACATTCATGCGCTACCTGTTCAGTGATCAGCTGAAGATGGACGGCGACACGCTCGACAAAATGCTGGCGGAGTTTGAGAAGAGCAGGAAGAAAGCGGACGCTCAGGAGGATGAGGGCGGCGGCAGCATGATGAATGAATCTGCTCCTGACGGCAGTGATCCGGCCAGCTGGTCCCGTGAAGAACTCATAGCCTTTGCTCGTTTTGTAACCTCACCAGACAAATAAAGTCAGGCTGAATATTATTCATAGCCGCACATGAGCTGATCCTGCGCGGCTAATCCAACCTTCTCAGTGCAGAAGCGAAATAACCTGCCAGTCGGCTGACAAAATATCTTCAGGTGTTGGATCATAAATTGATAACGCGCCGGACTCGCCCATGAATATAAATTGCATCTGGCTGTCTGAGTCGGCCTGCGTAAATACGTGAATAGGTTTATCACCCCATTTGGCACGGCGACAGATGCTACTGTCTGTCTGGCTTATGGCAAGCATGGCATTGGCGAACCTAAGCACTGCCTGGGACGGCGTATAAGGGATATCAGGCATGGAGTGCTCCTCGTACAAAAGGAAGCGTCACTACGGGAGGTTCCAATCTCCGGGTGGTGACGTTGACAGGGTTGGAACTACCGGCGTACGAGGAGACCGGCCTACCCGAAGGTAGCCCCGCCAACGCCACCATTGAAACATCTGGCAAACTCCAGACGTGGTAGCGCCGGAGGCACTAAGTGCCTCCTCGTACATTCGTTCGGGGTTCCAATCCCGACCACTGTTTTACAGTGGCGCGCACACTATATCCCCGGCGCGGATAAATTCAATATTTCTAATATGAAATTATCCACTGGTTATTAGATCCACTGATAATCGAAGAATCGCTACCCCGATAAATTACAACCTCCCTACCATCTTTTCACGCTGGCTATCGCCAGCGCTGCCGCCGCTCTGCGGGGCATAACCCTGTGAATATGAGGTATTTATGGAAGCACTCCGTACGGTGACGGATCGTTTTTCATTGATTGATAAAATTCGTCGATTTACTCCACAGAATGATCGCAACTACCTGCTGCGCTCTGTCCGCGAGACGTTCGCCAGCCTCGAAACTCTGGAGAGAATCCAGCTGGGGGAAATGTTCGGATATTACGGCCACGGACGTCGCGCCGCCTATTACGCTAAGACCGGGCGGCTCAATCTGCCGGAATTTGCGGTTGTCATGGTTGATGGGAAACCGGTGACGCTGGAAAACGTACCGTCTAACCGTACGCTGGATGTCAGCGTGGACGATAACGGCATTGTGACTCACGTTCAGGAGATTCTGGACACTGAACCTGGCAACATCGTTGACGGCATGAACCGTTCCCGCGCTGGTGGCTGGTCGTGGGCGACAGGTGGTGATGATAACGCCATTTCCAAAGTGACCAGTTTCCACGGCTTCGATTATGTGACCAATCCGAACTACATCAGTCAGGATCACCCTGCTCTGCTGCTGGAGTCGGCCAGCGAACGCGCTGACGCTATGCACGCGGGCCTTATTGAAAAGGGGTATTCGGAGAACCAGACGGCCGACATTATCCAGCATTTTGAAACCCTGCGCGGCCAGGCGGCAATGCTGGAGTCTGCGGATTCTTCGCTGATGGAATCTGCGCTTCACATCGAGCATGGAAAGCGTTTGGAGCTGGAGGAACGTCTGCGCAACGCGCAGCTGATGATCGAGAGTGCAGGTACTGTTGCAAAGGCGCGCCGCCGGATTATGAAGGATGCGCTGGCTAACATGCCGCTGTTTTTAAGTAAAGCCCAGCAGGCGGCACTATGCCGGATGGACACGCCGGAAGATGCGCAGATCGTCGCGGCAATGCTGGAATCAATCGGTACAAATGCGACGGCCACGCTGCCGATCGGAACCGCCCACCAGCACGCATTACCAGAGACGCGCCCGCCAGCCGTAGACTCAGCACCGCTGCTGTGGATTAACACACGATAAGAAGGGAAAAAGAAATCGTGCCCTGAAACTGGGGGCACGTTTTAGTCATAACTAAAAATTAGGAAAAAACTGAGTGTTGATCCTTTGTCGGATCGCGTTTATCATCCGGCCTCAAATTCAGTTTAGCGGCTGAATGTGAAGACGAAAAAAAATCGCCTGTTAGCGCAGACGATTTTCAAACAACATTGTGTGGTTTTGCGGACCACACCGGCGTTGTGCCGTACAGCTTCTGTAGCAGGAAGTTGCTTTTAAACCACTGACACAGGCATTGCACCTGCTGTCTCGTGGAGGACATCATCTCTTAATTCCCAGTAGCAAGGAATTAAGGCATGCCCATGTCCCAAATATCAAGGACTCAAAAGCGTGTCTATAGTAGCTAAAAGCGCCGATCCCGGCAACACTTTTCCCGCATTTCGCTCAAATAACGAGCACAGTTCTGTCCGAATTACAGGCTTTGATCTCACCCATATTATCGAACTTTCCCCCCTCCCGAAGTCAGTTACCCGTGTCTTAAAATTCGCCTGCAATCTGGCCGGTTCCACGTCCGATTTCATTATCATCAAATCGCTCAGGAATCTGGCCGAAGAAGCCGGTTGCAGTATCTCTACAGTTCAGCGTGCTTATCGTGCTGCAGTCAAGCTGGGGATCCTCAACTATGAAGAGCAGCGTGACGAGAAAAATCACAGCGTCAGCAAGCCCAGTAAATACACGTTTACCAATAAAGCGCTGTCCTTTGTCCGGGCCAGCCTGGAAGCCCTGAAAGAGGCAAATCTGAAGCCGTCAGGACGCCAGACCATAGTCCGGAGAGTTATCGCTAAGGCATTCTTTAAAAACGATTTTATCCACAGCACCCCTAGTCAGAATGAACAGGCTCCCCCTGGTCAATCTGACCAACAAGAATTAAGAGATCCCTCCAGTAAAAGAGAAATACAAAATGGGAAGCCATTAAATTCTGTGGTTGAAAAATCGTCAGATCCTCAACCGGCCGCGGTGAAAAAATTCGGGCTCTACCAGAACACGCAAAAGCAGCTGGCGGCTGCATCGTCAGCAGCGCAGAACGAACGTAGCGCTGAAGAGTTTCAGCGAAAAGGCGGTGTACTGCATGAAGCCTATCAGGCGCTGAAGTCTACCTTCAGGGCAAAGCCTGCTGGTGGCATTAAGCCGAAAGGCCGCCGCTACTCTGACCCATTGAGCGGCAGCTTTTCGGCGGGTGTGGATTACTCTGTCATACCTGAAGGCTTTCGAGGCTGTTAATCGGTAACAGTGCCACCAGCGTTCACATAGGCCGTCAGCAGCGCTTCAATCTTGTGCGTTTTCTGACCATAAGGTGAGCCAGTAAGCGAGGCCCAGATATCATTGGTTTTACTGATCGCCGTGCGGATCCGCCCTGCCAGCACGTCGGCATAAGCACCCTGCTCTTTCAGCAGCTGATCGAGTAACCGCTCCTGTGAGGCAGGACTAAAATCAGGCAGGCCCAACTGCTTTTTATAGGCAGGCCAGTAGCGATAAAGCTGCTGATAGCGGCCCGCAGCGGTTGATGCCAGGCCATTGTGATTAATCTGTTTCGCATTGCGATGTGCAAACGGGTGATCACCGAAGTCGGTGAAGATCTCGCCCTGCATTTCGCCCAGCCCGGTCACGATGACGTCGTAGCCACGCATACGGGTTAACGGGTGAGTACTGGTTCCTTCAGAAAAGGCCAGCATGTCGCCAAAGGCTTTACGGTTGCTTGTAAATTGAATTTCCATAGGTATCGCTCACTACTAAAAATTGGAGCAGAAACTGTATGGAGTTTGTGATTTAATCAGTGATCATTTTTTTAATCTTACTTTTCCTGCTAATTTGATTTAAGGATGACTAATGAAAGACAAGATTGATCAAGCTATAAAGTCCGGTGATTTATTTTTTTTAGGCAATAAGTTACCGGAGGATTTTTATAGTGCAGTCTTAGAATGGAAGCATTTAGCCGAAGAGACTCAAGATCCAAAATCATTTTATAACCTAGCCTACTGCTACAGATATGGTGAAGGTATAGAGCGCGACATTAACGAATCAGTTAGACTATACCGAGCTGCACTTGATGGTGGAATAGAAAAGGCCGCAGGGAAACTTTATGATTGCTATGGGACAGACCCTCTAAATAACATTATAAATCTCTTTGATCCTGAATCAAGCATTGAATACGCTGAAAAATATAAGCAAAGTGCTGTCCTTTTTTATGGCACACTAAATAAGCTGATTGATAAAGGCTATACACAATACAAATCTAAATTAAAGTCTGCTAAAAGCATAATTGATATACTTGAATTACATATTAGTTTCTTAAAAGGGACGTCTGAGTTTAAAATTTGTGCTGAAGATCTTAACAAGCAAGGCTATACGTGGGTTCCAGAACTCGTAAAGTTGATGGGATGCGAAGTTTTACACGTGTGGACGTATACAGAAGCACAAAAAACCCATTCATATATAAAAGATGGGAATACAACTTATGCAAATGGTAGAAAATATCACACTTTAAAAACTGCCAGCTACATCGTTAATAAAACCGACCACAAGTGCCACATTTACACGCCAAATCAGGTTGAAATCCTACCTGGGCAGAGCTTTTTGTTTTCAGAAGATAATAGCAATCAAGAAGCTTCAATAAAAAGAGACTTCAGCTCTTCACGCAAAACAATGCAAATTCCTTTTATTGATTTAAGCGAAATTAATAAAGATCTAGGTATAAAAACGGCAATAAATGTGATCGCACCTGCCTTACCTGTTAAGTATGAAGTGAAAGAAAAAAGCCTTGCAATGAGGCCAGGTAATATAATCAGTTTTTTAGGTGCAGTTGCATTTGTTGGCATGTGCATTTACTTTGCAATGCACTAAAAATAATGGGCCATGAGAATGGCCCATTATCATCATCCTTATGAACAACGCATAAATGTTGATTCAAACATGGAAAAATTAATCCCTTTACCTTCGCCAAATTCCTTTTCGATCTCTCCTGAAACGGCGGTCAGAACGTCGGTCAGCGTCAGCTTATCGCCGCCGAACATATCCCCTAGCGCCTGCTGCTGGTATAACAGCTCGTCATTGATCTTCTGCGCCATCTTTTTAAACGCGGCCCCGATACGTTTCGCGCTGCGGTTGTTTGCCACGATAAACAGCGCCAGTGCTTCGGCCTCTTTGCTGGATTCCTCAAAGAGTCCCTGCTGTGCCAGCACTTCCTGTATGGCCTGCCCGCTATCTTTTGCCTGACGCACCAGCTTGATCGCATCCTGCAGCGCGACGATTGCCTGCTGTTCAAGCCCATCAACCAACTGCACCCCGTCCACCAACCCGGTTACGGCCTGCCTGTGAACGTCTCCGGAAAGCATCTGCATCTGCGCAAACTCGCTTGCCGCTGTGTTAAGCGCTGTCAGGATGTTGCGCATCTCCGGATCCGGCTCTTCGGATACCAGCTTAACTAGGCGTTCGTCCTTATAGGCGCGGGCAAAGATCGCATTCTGCATACGGTCAATAAGCTGCTTCGTCGGGCGCCCGTCTTCGGTCAGCAGGCCTGCCGTCGCCGTGTCGCCAATCTCTTTCATGAATGCCCGGATAAAGCCGTCATTTGAGCGCGCCAGAAGGTTGCCGTCGTCGGACGGATTGAATATGGCCATCAGACGCTCATCGAGCATTTCGGCATCAACAAAGGCCTTCTCACTCGCTGCCATTTCCTGCAAATCGGAGAGGTTGGAGTCTTTCGCAAACTGCGCCCGATCGACGTCAGTAATGCGCTCACGCACCAGTACCGGCATGTCCATCTGCGCGATATCCGACGCTTTCAGGCCGTAATCTTTTGCGTGCTCAATCAGATACTGGCGGTACTCATCGGCCTGCCCCTGCTCATAGGCGCGGGTGATCCCCATCGAGCGCCCGTTACCCGACTCAACCACGTTATCTGCGCCCACGATTGGCGCGCCGTGGCTGCTCATGCCTGAATCGGTCAGCTTCGCCGGTCGGAGGTTGCCCGCGATTTTGGAGACCTGCACTTTACTGGTAAGGCGCGTGCGGTCGCGTGGCTGCAACTCAGCCGGGAAAAGCGGGTTTATGGTGCCGTCGAGGTTGTTAGAGATAATCAGGTGGCGCGCATCCACCACTTTAAACGCCGTCTTTACTTCCTGCCCTTTACCGGTCACGACGTATGACGATCGCCCCGTTGTGGTCTGCGCTTTACGCAGTGAGCCCACCAGCCCAATCAGGGCAAATATGCTGCCAGCATCGCTCAGCAGATTTCGTAATTTCTCGTTCAGCATTTTGATTCCGGGAATAAAAAACCCCGCCGAAACGGGGTGATGATTAAGCAGCGAGGCCGCTGGCGGCTATCCAGCTGGCGGTCTGTTGTCTGGCGTCGTCGAGCTCCAGATAGACGCCGATGTAGTCACCGACGCGGCGCAGCGTCTCGACAAAATCCAGCTGCGCCTGGCTGGTGAACTTACCGGCCAGAAAGTCAGTAACCACTTCGGGAACGGGCTGATCTTCCTTCACGGAATCCGGCTGTGGCTCAGTGACCGGCGCGGGTGCCGGTTCGCTGGTGGCAGGTGCTGGCGCAGCGCCATAACCCAGCTGGAGCATGATCGTCTCCATCTGGTCATTGAGATCCAGCAGGTCCAGCCCCTTCACGGTCGGCGCTTTGATGATCAGCTCGTCCAGCTGGTCGGCTAAGTCCAGCTTTTGCAGTGCGGTCAGGCTCATGCGGCCACCCCATTACGCTGCACGGCCACCAGCAGATCGCTCAGGTGCTGCACGGCGTCATTGACCAGGGACTCGTTTTCATCGAACACGCCCGCGGCCGTCAGTGCTGCGATGGCTTCCCGGACCTGGCTACGCCCAGCGCGGATCACGTCCATATCGTCGGTATCGAGCGCAGTCAGTCCCTGGAGGTAATCAATCGCCTTCTGTGCTTCGGTGTCAGCTTCCGGCACTGGTTCCGGTGCTGGCTGCGGTTCCGGCTGTGGCTCTCCTGTGCTCAGTTCCTCCACCAGCGGAATACGCTTGCCGGTAATCATCGCGATCTCCACTGCCTTCAGATACTCAGGACTCTGATTAGCTTCCACGTAGTCCGCTGCCTGCTTGACCTGCTCAATGCCATAACCCAGCGCTTCGGCCCAAGCATTTACCAGGTCAGACGCCCAGCCTACGAGATCGCCCAGGCGTTTCGCCGCCATCCACAATGGGTCAGTGCTTTCACGGTCGTCAGTCACGTCTGTCTCTTCCTGCTTTGGCTCACCTGCGGCCAGGGTCTGCAATCTGGCATTAATGGCCTGGTTGAAGTAGGTCAGATCTTCGCCTTCAGGGTAGGCCACGCCAGTCAGGTTTTTACGGGCAACCATGCGCACCTGTTTTGCATAGGTGTCCGGGTCTTCTGCGGACATTTCCAGATACTGCGCGGCGTAATCACCCATCTTGTCGGCCACGGTGACGGCCAGCGCATCGAGATCCGCATGTGTCGGGATCAGCTTCAGCTCAAAGTCGGCAATCTCTTTGTCGGTCAGCGGACGGTCGTAGGAAATGATGCCGTTGCGGGCAACGCCGCTATACGGCTGGCCCGCTGCAGGCTGGTCGGTAACGGAGGCATATTCAGGCGGTACCGCGCCGATACCTACTGGCCGGTTCACCAGCGCATAGCGCCAGACTGCTGCAGTTGTGACAGGTTCCGGTTGTGGCTCTGGCTCTGGCTCTGGCTGTGGTTCAGGCTGTGGTGTTGGTTCAGGTTGCGGCTGAGGTCCGGGCTCTACCGGCGCTGCCGCACCTGCCGCAACGCGATATGGATCCACCGCACCGGTGCGATAGGCTTTCAGCAGTTTGGTAGCCGCTTTACCCATCTCAGCGCCCTGGCTGGATTTGGACGGCATTGCAAACGTGGTCCCGTCCGCTTCGGTGATGATCACCTTGCCTTTAAGCTCTCCGTCTTGGTCATAGCTGTGATATCGGACCGTCGCGCCGTTGCTCAGCGTCGCCTGTCCGTCCATGTTCAGGCGCGCTTTAACCTGGATAGTGCGATCGCTGAAAGTGTCCGTGATCTCAGGCTCACTGGCTTTCGCCTGCTGCAGCGCCGTCAGCTGTCCGGTAAGGTCGGCATTAATCTGGCGCTGTGCTGCAACTTTGCCGCGCAGCGTCTGCTCATTATCCTGCTGCATCTGCACGCGCGCGGTTTGTGCATCCACCACCTCCAGCAGCGCAGACTGCTGCTCAGCCAGCTTGTCCGTTTCAGCTTGCGTGGTTTCAACTTCGGCGCGCAGCTTCGTCTGTGCATCCTTCTGCTTTGTGAACTTGCCGCTGTTCTTCTCAATCAGATTAGAAAGCGCCTGCGTAACCTGCTGCAGCGATACATCCCGTCCACCGATCGGAGCCACAATGTGCGTCACATCGCGCTTGTTGATCAGGAACTGAAACGCCACCAGCGTATCCTGATTGCGGATTTTGCCGTTGTCAGCGGTCGGAGAGTGGAACACCAGCGACACGCTTTGCCCGTCTGATAATGGGATCAGCGCACTCATAACCGGTATGCTGGCCACACGGCGCACTTTACCAATCACCGCGCCGCCCACGGTTTTCTGCCCGGTCGTATCAGCGCCAGCATCGTTAGTGCCGGCGCTGATGTTGGTCCCGTTCAGGCCACGGTTTAAGGCCTTCACAAAGGCGCGCATGGTCTGGGCCAGACGCATGCGCTCGGTGCTGATCGCTTCAAACATCGCACCCTGCACCAGGCTTTCATTTCCCAGGTAGGTGTGATCGATGTCGTCGATCGTGGCGCTTTCCAGCATCATATCCGCGCTACTGCCAGTCATCAGGCCATCGTAAACCGCCTGCGCCAGGACTGCGCCCGGTGTGCGGCTCTGAAGGTCCAGCACCATACGGTTGCTTAAAATCTCATTCATCATGCTGCCTCTTCCAGTTGGGCGATCTGCTTTTTCAGCTGGCGGGTGATCGCCTGCTCCTGATTAAGCTCGGTCTGTAAGCTGTCCGCATTTTTCTGTGCCGTGTCGGCATCCCGCGTCAGCTGGTCAGCCTTCTTCTGAGTTTCCTCGATACCCGCTTTGTAGGCGTCGCGCTGCTGGCGCACTTCGGCCAGCATCTGCACTGACGATTTCACACCGCGTTTTGGCTGCGGAGAGTCGTCTTTGCTGGCGGCGGCGCGTGCCATCTTGCGCGCCAGCGCCTTCTGGAATGCCGTCGAGCCTTTTTTAAATAACGCGGCCAGCTGGCGTCCCAGGTCGGAGATCGTAGTAACGTGGGTAAACGGCACGTTTTTACCGTTCAGCTTCAGGCCGGAAATGTCGCCGCTGTCGTTGACCTGCACGGTCATAACCTGCTCGTCCATGCCGGTGAGGCCGAAGGTTTTAGTGAGAACGCCATCCTTTTTCCGGGCTGCGCCGGCGGCGGTGATTTTGGCTACTTCAAAGCCGCTGGTGGCGATCGCCTTTTTCAGCTTTGCAAGCCCCTTCTCGTTGAGCTCGTCAAAGCTCAGCAGAACGTAGGTCTTAGGATTCGACACGGTATTCCCCCTGCTCTGACTGGCTCAGCTGGTAGGTTCTGGTGACGGTATCCTGCAGCGGGAAAATGCGATAAAGCGGGTTCAGGCGGCTGTTACCGTGGGTGACACGCACTGTCAGTGACCACTCGCCTGGTTCCAGATAGCGCGTATCGATCAGCAAAAACTCTTCGCTTACGCCTTTTGGTGAGAGGTCCAGCGTGCGCTGCTTGCCGGAAATGACCACTGTCGGATCATTACTATCGCGCAGCCAGTACTCAATTTTGGCTCCTGCAAGTTTACCCACGCAGGCAATGTTGAGGCGGACCGGGAATGCCAGCGCGTTGCCGCGTACGGTGGCCACACCACATCCCAGCAGAGACACTTTTTTACGTGCAAAGGCGCAACGATCGACAACCATCGCCGCCGCCATCGCTGTGATAAACAGGTTCTGGTAATCAATCATGGGCCGGAGCCTCCTTTTGACCCAAATACGCCATTTATTGCCGCAATGAGTCGTTCTTTAAACACGGTTGAGAGTTCTCGCCAGTTGTTGCTTGCAACTAACACGGCGAGGTAAATCACGATTTCGTCCAGTCCCTGCTGGCGGGCAAAGAAATAGGCCGTGAGGCCCGTAATCAGCGCCAGCACAAGCTCGGTGGTAAAGTTGAATACTGTCGGTCGGATACGGTATTCGCGTACTCCCAGCAGAAAAACGCCTGTGCCACTCAGCAAAGACAGGAGAAGCGAAACCGCGAGCATTTTTTCTACATCGGTCACATACCCCCCTTAGCACCTGGTAATCAGGTGGCGAGAGGGTACGGAGTCTGTAATTTAGAGAGGTAAAGAAAAACAGCGCACGGGGGCGCTGTTTTAAGGGGGATCAGAGTGCTGCCGGTGGTGCAGGCCAGGCAGATTCCGGCACGCTGCCAATATCTGTCTCTCTCAGCTGTCGAATATAGGCCATCCATTCCACCAGCTGCGCCTTGTCAGTGTCCGGCAGCAAGCCAAGCGCCAGCTCCGCCTGCCAGTCGCTGATATAGGCCCGCGCTTTGATTAATAGTGAACTTCTGGTGCGCTCCGCCATTTCCTGCCGCTCTGCGGGGGTATGCTCATACGCCCGTACTTTGCCGTTACGGTAAGCCCACCCGCCTAATCTATCCATGCCTTCTGGAATATCGGAAGCGTCCACTTCTGCCACCCAGCAGTTGATTGGCCACAGCTTTGAAACATCCATGTCAAAGCTGACAATCCGGCCCGCTTCGTCATAGACAATTTTCATCGTGTCAGGTGAAAACAGTGCTTGAGATTCATACCAGTCCTGACCACTTTTGCACCGAATGAAAATAATATTCATGTCAGTGAGTGACTGAATCTTAGCGGCCTGCTCTTTTTCTTCGTCAGTGGAAGATTCATTAATGACCGGCATATCCGGTGTATATTTTTTAAAAGGTCCGAAATTTAACATGTTCATCCTTACGCAAAGCCTGCTGTATACCAGCCACCGTTAATACAATACTGAACACATCGCGCAGTCACGACGTCGATATATGCATCCGAGTTGTCATTCCTAGCTGAAGTTAAAACGTAGCCGCTCTCTTCAGCAAGACCGGGACCGTTCCAAGATGTTGCCTGTTTAAAACCAGCAAATCTGACGCCCGTAACAAATCTATTAAGCAAATAATTAGAGAGATATCCACCCCATATAGAACCAGAGAGATTTCCATCCGGATGTATAATTACCGCTCCATTACCGCAGCGTAAGTAGTTCTGAGCAATCACATCGCCAGCGGAGTTGATGTTGGCGTTTACAGTTAAGTTGCCACCGATGCTCACATTATGGGACATATTAACGTTGCCATTAGTGCCGCTAAAACTGAACGGTCTGAGGCTGTTATAACCGCCATCGGGATCGTTCTGATTTGTGACGAGCATGTAATAGTTTGCGCCATCGAATCTGTGGATCATACCGATGCCGTTACCGCCAGGCGGACGTATACGCAGGCCGTTTGCATCTTCGGTGACAAATCGTCCGTAGGCATAAATCTGATTGGGACTTAAGCGAAATGTCAGCGCATTATTTGCGTAAAAATCAAGAATGCCATCCCCAGGGCAAACAAAACCTGTATCTGCGTCTCCAATATTGATAGACGCACTGGTGCTTGCAAAAACTCCTGTACCCTGATTACCTATGCAAAAACGAGTAGAAGTGAAGATATTGCCGCGAGAATAAATAGCGTCTTCGAAGTGCGCGTCTTTATCTACAACCAGCTGCCCCTGAATATGCGACTTCGCACCAATATTCAGAAGACCGGCAACAATATTCATTGTTGCCTGACCTATTGTAGTTGCATTTGTCGGGTCAACCAGAATACGAGCGTCGTAGTCATTTAACTGTGAAGTCGATGAATTGAAGTCAATATATGGATTCGCTGAAATTAGACTGACTTGGTTCCTGAACTCCGCAAATCCTTTAACTCGTAGCGAGTCAGTTACTTCTGCTGTCCCTCTAACAGACAGTGTCACGTAGCTATCTGGAATGCTTATATCCGTACCGCCAATGATCGTCTGACCGCGCATGTAATTTGGCGCGGTTCCCTGCATAAACAGGTTCCAGCGGCTTAATCCACTGCGTGCTGTCTGACGGCCTTCAAAAGCATAGGCTGTTGCAATACTGGCACTCGCTTTGTCATAAGAGCGGAAGGAGGTCAAAAGCGAGACTGCCGCATTGGTGTTTACAACACTGCTGTTGCCCCAGAACTCTACCAGGTCAGCTACGATCTGCCCGGTATTACCATCACCTACTGATAATTCTACCCCGAAGCCAATACCGAGCGTTTTTGCGTCTGCGCCAATATTTGCATAAGCCATTGCAGCAATTTGCGTCGAACCGGACATATTGCCTTTGCCGGGTGCTGAGTTCCCGATTGTCAGCATGCGGCCTGTGCTGTCACTCCCGCCGCCAAGTGCAAGGTGGCCTTTGTCGCTGAAAAGCGCGATATTCTGGTTCCATGTTACGCCGTTGTTCCGGTTATCCACATCAAGGCGCAGGCTGCTACCCTCGCCTCTCAGGCGGAAGCCCGCTGCGTCTGCGTCACGATCGATGAGGGTGACAGTAGGTGCAAAGCTGTTAACTGTTATCCCCTGAGTGCCGTCACTGCTGCTGCCCGTCACCACCAGCGCGGCATTGGTCAGATCGCCTACCGCTGTTGCCCCCTTCGCAAGCACATTTACCGGGCCAGTAAAGTCAGCGCCCCTATTTACCGTAAGGTTGCCGCCGACAACCGCGTTGTTCAGGAGATTCATTGTCGAAACGTTGGTTTCGCCCGTACCGTCACCTGACAGGGTGAGCCATGTACTCGTGATTGAGTTCCCCCAGGTAACGGCATCGTTACTGTCCTTGGACTGGCCGAAATACCAGTGCAGCGTGTCATCTGACTTTTTGCCGCGCAGATAGTAGGCTTTATCTTTGGTTTTGGGCTTCAGCTGCAGCGTAGTTGCGTCAGCGGCAAAGAGTCCGGCGCCATCCGACGACAGGCCTCCGCCACCGGTGATAGCCAGTCCTCCAGCCCCCTGCAGCGTTGCAGAGCCATTCCCGCTGTCCAGCCAGAGCCGTGCAGTGACATTGCCGCTGACTGCGCGCGCATCGAGGATAGTTTTACCGCCGCCATGACTCATGTTACTGACGGTCAAGCCACCCAGCGCCCTGCCGTTCCACTCGTCGTCCGTGGCTGAAGCCAGGCGACCATAGATATTAAAAATGCTGGTTTCACTGGCAGGCGCAACGCCATCAACCTGATCGGTGCGGACAAACGTCATGTACGCAGGGTATGGCGTTGAACGGATTACCCCAAATCGGTATCCGGCCCGGACCTCAGAGCCTACCGTCAGATCCTTTGACAGCGTTAATTTATCAGTGTTGATATTGGTCAGCTTACTGGTGCTGGTTATATCGTTATTATCGCCCGCCTTTGCTGCGCCTGCCTTGACCAGATCGGCTAGTGTCATGCTGGCGCTGTCCATGACCTTTCGCCAGCCGTTGTTGTCCGCGCCAGCTGACTGCCCGGACCACGCCCAGTCGCCTGAAACTTTGGCGGCCAGTCGCAGATACATTACACCACCCTGCGCCACCAGCAGCTGCAGGAGTGCAGCGTCGGCATCATATTTTCGGCGCATATTGAATAGCTGGCCGCGCAGCGTCTGCGTGGTTTTGCCAAAATCAATCGGGCCATCACTGAAGGTCCCGCTCAGCGTCCAGAAGGCATTCTGCTCAGTAACTGATACATCGGCCAGTAAGGTGATTTTGCTGTCGAGTACCAGTGACGGCGCGCCTACTCCAAATGCACCTACGGCCATCAGCGCACCTGGCGTCATATCCAGAGGGCTGTTCTGCTGATCTGCCTGTGCGGCGGAACCGAGGCCGAGGTGATTACGGGCCTCTGATACGTCAGGCAGATCACCCAAATTCTCACTGGCGACAAGCTGCTTCTCATTGACCAGCTGATCCAGCTCGATGTTTTTACGGAACATCGCTTTGTCGTGAATATCCGAGCCATTATTGGCAATGACCATGTTGTTATCGATCATGCCTTTGAGGATTTTCAGCCCTTTCAGGTTGGCCGCAATCAGCTCATCATCGCTGGTGTAAATCGAATCCAGCGTGATACCGACCTGCCGGTTGATACGGTAGTTGGTGACGATCATCGCCTGCGTAACTTGCGTGGTACCGGTTGGCACCAGTACGCGGCAGAGCTCCAGCTGGTTCGGCATCAGCGCAACTGAGATATCCTGGGCAAAGACGCGTGCGGCCTCAACTGTGGAGGTGATATCTACCTGATCTGTCTTCACTCCCGGCTTATAGTTTGCTTCCAGCACGATACGGGTAGTTTTGCCCGCTAGGACCGGCAACGTCAGATCGGCCAGGTGCTGCACGGTGATCTGGTGTGCGTTTACGTCGATTGAGGCCGCGCCCTGCCCACCTTCCGCCCCTTTTGAGGTAACGATAACGTTCAGCCCGGAACCGGCGACCGGCGAGAAGCCCAGGTAAAAGCCGGATCGCACTATGCCTTTCAGTTTTCGGTTCAGCGCGGAACTGGTGTAGGTCTCCAGATACTGCATATCGGCCGACAATGGCGCGGTGCCATAAGCCTTCCCCGCCATAACGCCGATATCGGTAATTTCATTACTGCTCATGTGCGTTACGCCGTTTTCTGTTCGATGGTGACGATAAGACGGTAGGCCTTACCACGGAATACGGTGTCCTGCTGCAGGCACAGCACGGCAAAGGCGTTGCCGTCAGCGTCCACCAGCGTCAGCGTATTGAGGTCATAGGCTTTGCCTTCCGGAAGAATGGCTTCATCCAGCTGAATGGTGATCGAGATATCCGCGCCGGTGCTGGTGAGAACCAGAGGCGTTTCAGTGAATTTACCGGTCAGGTTGTCGTTGCTGAACGTGGAGGGAATATCCGCGATGTTCCAGCCGCCAGCGGCGTTACTGCTTACCAGCGTGGACTTACCCCAGTAGGCTTTCACCATCTGGAATCGGGATCCCTTACCGATAGAGGATTCAGCGCGACGGATGTAGTAGTAATCCAGCAGCTTCGCTTTAAACAGCTTGCTGCTGACAGAGATAGTATCAGCCATAAAAAAGCCTCTCAGAGTTAAGAGGCCAGAGGGTATGGAGTTTGTAAAATCCGATGGTCAACTACGCGACAAATTGCTCATAAAAAAGCGTGGCGATCGTGCTGGTGCCGTTGCCGTCGTCGGGCAGCGCCAGGACAAACTCTGGTGTCCCGTCAAACGGAAACGCCATTGTGACGCTGCTGCCGTCCGTGCTGGTGGCTGTAACGCCCTGACAGCTACCCTTCTGAATGCCAATGTACTGCACGCCACCTTCGGTGAATAACCGGGCGCGGCTGTCAGTGGCAGCACTGGCAATATCAATGGGTGCTGGCGCTGCGTCCGGCCTGGCGCGGTAGTCATTCGTCCAGGCATCAGCGGCAAACATGTCGTAGCGTTCGCAGCGCCTTACCTGCCGCAGTGGCACTGCGGGAATATCAAACTGCTGCTGTGTGGCCATGTGCAGATTTTTGATCTCAGACTGAAGATCGGCGTATGACATTTTTGCCTGATAGTCGATACCGGCACTGATGAGCGTGATGTTCTCAGCATCAGCACTCATTTCAAACGAGATGAAGAGCGCCAAGCCGTCAAACACAATGTGAAGCGGCAGCAGCGGCGCAATGATACGGTCAAACTGCGTCAGCAGCTTCTGCACTGCCTGATCCTGCTCCATGTAGCCATACCGCTCGTACAGCTCATTCAGCGCCACCGAGATCTGCGCCCGTGACGTCAGGAAAAACTCGCCATATTTCGCTTCGGCAATCGCCAGGCCCTCTTTTGTGGTGAAGAAGGTGCCATAAGGTGCCAGCTCCTGATCCACGGGCGCATACAGCTCCTGCCAGCTGACCGGCAGGTTATCAAACTCACGCCAGAACGTTGAGGTGATCGGCTTATCGGTGCCTTTAAAATGCACTTCGTCCAGGCGTTGCGCCAGCAGTACGGGCCTGCTTGTGTCCGTGGTTTCAGCCACAATGAAGAAGCGGCCATATTCGCCCATGCGCAGCGTCAGATCGTCCTTATCCATTGTGTAATAGCTTTTGCGGTTGGTAATGCGCTCCAGAATCGGCTCGATCGTATCCTCAAAAATACTCTGGAGGACGTTAGCGAACCCCGACCATAATTCAGAGCTCTGCTTTTCCGGTGTAAGACGGTCTTTTACCCAGTTTCTGATCATGACCGTGCCTTACAGGTAGTTAAAATCAAACGTGGAGTCAGCCACATTGAGATAGATAAAATCATTCAGCTGCAGAGCCGTTTTCATGTTGTGTGGCGTCAGTTGATAAGAGATAAACAGGTTGAGCTCTTCAATGACGCGCCACAGGTCTTTAACCTGCACCTGCGGGAAGTGTTTACCGGCATCTACCCCATTCTGATCGCTGTCGCCAAATGTCGTTGCATCGCGCCCAAATTGGGCTTCCAGCGCCTCCTGAACGGCTTTCAGTGCATCAGAGAGGATGACGTTCTTTTTCGCCAGCGCAGTCAGGGAGATCGTGAATGGTTCTTCATTTGTCTGGACGTAGCGAAAGTTCTTATTGATCTCATTCGGAATTGCCGTGACAGCGGTCATGATCATAGTTTCGAGCTCAGCCTGGGTGTAACCCGGCTTATGCCCGCAAAAGAAAATCGTATTAATGTTGCTCAGCGACTTAACGCCGGTTGAAAGCTCCTGCTCTTGCTCACCCCAAGCGCTGATCCAAGACATACCCGGTACAGCGCCTTTCAGGAAGTACTTATAGTCGCCACCCCACACAACCTGTTCGTCATACGCTACGTAGTACTGTGCCCGGTTGCGCGTTTCCTCCGTGCTTTCAAAGCCACTGCCGCCCGTAATAGGCGTCATGGTCATGACTTCAATCTTACTGTTCATATCGGCAATATTGCCCGCTGGCGTCAGCTTCTGGCCCTGTGTCAGCGTGGTGTCGCCCCGGCTACACCATACATCTAGATCAACCTTACTGCCGGTCTTCGGCATCTTGCCGATCGCGCCGTCACCAAAACGCACGCCCAGCTGTTCAGACGGCTTATAAACCAGCACGTAATGCTGGCTGGTGCCGCGAGAAAGACGGAACAGCGGGTTATTTTCCCATCGGGATTTATTTTCGTTCTCCGTCACAAACACGTCCATTGAGACGGTTTCCTCCGTGATATCACGCGGCAGCATTACCGTATAAAACGGCGCTTCGGCGTCGATTGCGGAGGACACGTTGACGTGCTCCATCTGGCGGACGTCGTTCACAATAACACTGCCACCAGCAGGGATAATCACCACGTCGGTTGTGACATAGGGCAGCTGCGCATTCGACAGGAACTCTGCATAGATTGGCAGCTGAATGACTTCATCCGTTTTATTGGTGATCTTCACACTGCCCCACGACGGCGTGATCAAGTGGCCGAGATAGTTACGGTCTTCGGCTGCGGCCAGAATGCTCGACCGCTTCGTCGCCGTGGAGATAAAGCCCTCCGTGAGGCCGCGCTCAGCGGTGGTTTGTGCAGCGTAGATGATCTGTGCGCCAAACACAGCCATCATCTGAATGAACTGGCTGTTGGTAAACTTTCTCCACCAGCTGTTCGCCTGCAACTTGCCGTTAAAATTCTCCAGTAATTCTCCAATACTCACAATTTCCCCCGGTTAACTTTTGTTCATGGATACGCCCAGCGGGCCGTATGACGTGATGAATGTGATTTGCCATGTATCGACGTTTTGCGGCGCGCAGCGGATAGCACGCAGCCCCAGCCCTGGCAGATCGATACGCAGCTTGCGGATCAGCGCGGCCTCAATAGCCACTTCGGTTAAATGGCCGGTTTCAGAGCCGACCGGTTCATGTTTGTAGTCCTGCATGGTGTTGCCCCATCCGGGCAGACCGTAAACGCTACCCTGCGGCGTTCTCAGCCATTCCTCCAGTCGGGCAAGCCAGGCGTCTGACTCCCCCGCTTTCACCACCACCCCGCCCTGATCTACGCGCATCAGGCAGTCGATTTCGTTTTGCATGTTTTAGTCCTGCAGGAGTTCGTTGAGAGCCGGGTCATTGATGCTCAGGGTTGATGACGTGCGGGGAGCCGGTTGCGCCGTGTTGACCACTTTGTCCGGCGCGGTATCGCTTTTCTTCTTCGTGACGCCCAGTAGTGCCTCCAGCTGGGTGCGCATGCCTTTCAGCTCTTTGAGCATGTCCTGATCGTGACTGTTGGTGTCACCGCTCATCATCGGACGCATACCGCTGCGCGGGAGATCAGTCACATTCTGGATCTGCGTAGGGTGATTCAGCAGAGGCTGCTGTAGAGGCCTTGTCTGCGCCGCACTGGCTCCGCTCAGGTATGATTTACCGGCGCTGGTCAGCGACTCAATGCCACTGTCGAGCCAGCCGCCAGCCTTACTTGTAAGCGGTGCAATGGCACGGAGCATGCCGGGATCGGTAATGCCTGCCTGGTCCAGCACGCTGCTGATCATGTCATTGCCGCTGAAGCCACCCAGTGTCTGACTGAATGTGTCACTGATTGCGGGCATGATCGAAGCGCTGACGGCGTTCACTCCGTCCCTTGCACCACCCAGCATGCGATCAAACAGGCCGCTGGACTCCGGTGCGGCGGCGGGTGTCCGGGTGCTGGCCACAGTGATCGGTGCATCAGAGGTTGCAGAGCCTGGACGGGCGCGCACGCTGCCGGTTGAGACGTGAGATACAGTAGCGGGACGTGAGCGGCTGGCAATCTGATCGGGCGCCAGCGCGGCCAGCTGGAGGCCCGCGGGAAGAGATTCACCACCAGGCAGGGACAGGCCGCTGGTAGGACGTTTGCGGGACATACCGGCCACGCCCAGGGATTCAGTTGCGCCCTGCACTTTCCCGTCAGCCCACTCATTCAGGGCTTTGATCTGCCCCCATGCACCTGCTCCAGCGTGTTTAATCTTGTCCGCTGCGCCGTTAGCCGGCTTATCCTTACCGGCTTCTTTTGCTGCAGCAACCTGCGAGGTCGTGGGCGCTGCCGGGGCCACTGCTGGCGATGCTGCAGGCGCTGGCATGGGTGTGGGAATAGCAGCCGGTGCGGCGGCGGCCACTGCGCCAGCCGTCAGCTTCACTTTGTCGCCAGCAGAATAGAGTGAGTCCACCGCAATGGGTGCCTGGCCCTGCTTCGCACGCGCTTCATTCACCGACTTAAGGGATTCGTCACTGAATTTTCCGCCGACCCACTTGCCATTTTCATTGTGGCCAATGGCGTTCATCATGAAGTCGTTCGTGACCTGCGGGTTGCCGCCTTCGATGGTGGCAATGCCACGCATCATCTGCGTCATGACTTTAGGATCTTTGAGGTCCAGCTGCTGATCGCCACGCACGCCCAGCTTTTTCGATAGTGAGTCCACGTACTGTGACGTGTTGTTTTCACTCTCCGGCGCGTACAGCTTGATGATGTCCTGCACGGTATTCAGCTTCTTGTAACCAGCTGCTTTAGAGGTACCTTCTGAATAACTTGTCAGCTGATTCGCCAGCGCCCTGAATCCTTCCTCTGGCGTGTTGAACTTAGCGAACCGGGCCTCACCTTTACCGTTTTTGGCCTCCAGGCTTGCGCCCTCCTGCCCCACATAATTCAGGTTGCCAAAGTTGTTGTTGCGGAAGGAACGAACCTTTGCATTTGCGCCACCCACATTGAGATCTGCGCCGATGCTGTTTTGCGCCACATCGGCATAATCAGCGGCGTTTTTGCCCTGCGTACCTACGCCGTCTTCGCCCCACTCGCCACCCTGCAGCTGTGTACCGAGGCGATTTATAGCCGTGACGGTTTTCGTGGTGCCATCAGTGATCGCTTTCGTCTGCTCAGCGCTGGTGCCGGTCAGCTTGTCATAGACGCCCGACGCGCTGGTTGAGAAGGCGCTGAACATGTCACCCACTTTGCTCAGCCCGGAATCCAGCCCTTTCGCAATGTCGCTGGTATCAAAGGTCAGTGACTTTGCCACGCCGTCCATACCCAGCGCTGACGCTCCGGATGCTAGTAACCCGGACGCGCCGGATACCAGCCCGCCCATGTTCAGCACATTTGCTGCGGTGTACTCGCCCTTTTGTCTGCCGCTGACGGTAGCGCCTTCTTTAAGGCCAAAGGCCCTCTGCTGCCCCGCTGTGTCGTTGTAGCCTTCGTATGCGTCCATGCCAGCGCCGAACACGGTTCCGACCAGCGGGATCGCTTTAAGAGCCGTTTTACCGGCGAGTTTACCGGCCACTTTTAGCCCGCCTTTTTCTGCGGTCTTCTCCGCTGCGGCTTCCGTGGTTTTTTCAGCAACTTTTATCCCACCTTTTGCAGCGGTTTTCTCTGCTGCAGCCTGTGTGGCCTTTTCACCTGCTTTAGTCGTTTCACTGCCCGCCACGCTGCCTGCGGCTATCGTTGCACCGGCTGCAGCCGTCGTCGCTGCTACGCCACCAATCGTTGCCGCTTTTTTGCCGCCTTTGAGAACGCTCAGCGCTTTCGACAGCAGGCTTTTCTTTTTCGGCTTAGGCTTGGGTTTAGAGGCATCGGGCTTGCCTTTGCCGTCCGGCAGCAGATCACCGGCTACGTCAGCAACATCAGCAGCAGTCGAGAGCGCACCGCGTTTACGGCCGCGGCGTTTACGCCTACCGGGGATCAGCGAATCCATGAGCCCGCCAGCTCCTTTCTCCGACACATGCGACAGCTTTTTAACCTCCTCCCGCACATCGTCCAGGGCATCCACAATGCGATCGTCATTGGCGGCAATCACTTTGGTCTGTTCCTGAGTTACCTGAATGGCTTTTGCCTGTTGCGTGGATTTAAAGCCATCAGCCGATTTTGGCTTGCCGATCGCTGGTGGCGTTCTGGCTTCGGTTGTCACTGGCGGGTGCGTCAACGGTGGCTCAATTTTCAGCGCAGCGTTGCCTTCGGTTTTACCCTGCATGAAGTTTTTCAGCGTCACGACGTTCTTTCCAACTGCGGCGGAAATGTCGTACATGCCTTTACCCATCATCCATAGCGGACCACCTGCAGCCGTTCCAGCCATGTCTGCGCCGGAAGACATACCATCGCTGTTCGTTTCGGTGGCAGATTCCAGCATGCTACTCAGGGAGCGGAAAAATCCCTGCTGCTGTTTTTGCTCAGCGCGGCGCGCATTTTTTTCCTGTGTTTCGGCTGATGCAGCCGCAGAATCACTCCGTGCTGTAAAGCGCCCACTTGAATCACGCCCGCCAGCGCTCGACTTTCTGGTGTCGAATAAAGATACCTTTTCGGCCTCATAATTCCTTTTTTGTGCTTTATCAGAGTCTTTTTTAAGGCCATAACCGCCAACAGGAACTAAATTAGCCCCTACAGGTCTTTTCTGTACCTTATTAAAGCCCTTTTCGGTGCTTTTATCATTGCCCCAGTCGGTTAAACGAACGGAATTGGATTTATATGTCCTTTTTTGGTCTTTAATAAGGCTCTTTTTATTCCTATTTGGTTCCTTGCCAGAGCGGGGTGTTTTTCTGATGTTCTCGCTATTTTCCGGCTGTACATCATTTTGACCGGCGCTACGACGTGTCAGCGATCGCGTCACAGTCATCCCTGACGCGGCATTATTTCTGTCGGCGGAGGACGGCTGTTTTGTACCTGTGAGCGCATTGCGAATCAGGGTTAATTGTTTTAGCTCTGCTTCGCTGGCTTTCTGAATTGCATCAATGATGCGGGCCTGATCCTGCTGCTTCATCATTCCGACCTGCTGTTAGTCTTTCTCATTTGCTCTGTGAGCGTGTTATTCATCTGAATGGCGCGCCATAACGGCAGTGCGTCAACGTCACCGACTGGCTGGCGTGCGGTCAGCGTCAGGTTGTCAATGATGGTTAGCCATCCATTGAGGTGAAAATCGTGGAACAAAAAATCCAGAGCGAAATGGGATAAACAGTTGAGTGGTATTCATCTGTTTATCCTCCTTTTCGCAAGCGACGGGCGGCAGAAGAAGCCGGACTTCACCGTGTGTGATTTGCATCAGCAAGCCGTGGCGCAGGTTGCGCTGCATTAACTGGATATGAGCCACCAGCGGCGCGAACTCGAGATCGGGAACCATGCTTTCCAGAATGTCGAAGCGACGATTTGCGGCCTCTTCAAAATCAGCTGGATCGTCATCCAGCGCGGTGCAAAGCGCGAACTCTGCAATACGCATGCGCATAATGGCGGTTTCATAATCCGGCGCGTCAGCATCCGGCAGACCGGCGCGCATGCGCTCCAGCATTTCCTGCCCGCGCCCGGTCAAAGGCTTGAGCGTCCAATCAGTTGGTACGCCGTTTACCGGGACATTCACGCGCTCAACGGGCTCGATAGTTAGCAGCTCAACGGTCTCCGCCAGTTCACTCAGATCAAAGTCATAGGTGTGCAGTTCCTGACAGTGCTCACAGCTGTAGTGAAACGCCTCAAGGTTGTCAGCGCGGCTGTTGATCATGATCCACCACAGCGCTGTGCGTCGCTCCTGTGCGGTCCAGTCACGGCTGTCATTAATCGGACCTTCCTGCAGGGCATTCAGGTATTCCGTAACGCGCCGTTCGTCACCTAACACGTCGGGAGAGCAATATTTCAGGGCGTCTTTGATCACCGGCTGTCGGAAGATGATTTCAGTGGCAGGGCGCGACGCCAGCGGCAGTGGAGGAATGATCACAGTGTTGTCCTTCAGAATTTTATGAGGTTTGATGCGGATGATTGAACCTGGTTTGTAATTCCCCCTGTTACTCCTTTCAGCAGTCCGCTTGCGAGACTTCCGGCGCTGGTGTACTTCACAAATGTCACCGGAATGGTGGCAAACTCGCCCACGGCATCGCGGGCGCGGGAGATCTCGCCGATCGTGGTGATAAAGCCTTTCATTTCCTCTTCAAGTGAGGTGCGGCCGTCCTGTGAGACACGGTAGATCCGGATGTTGAGCAGGTAGGCTGGCGGCAGATTAAAGGTGCCGTCTCCGTTATGGATCCGCGCACGGCGCTCCTTAAACTTCTGGAGAATTTCGCCATCCTCGTTATCACGAACGGTCATCGAGACAGAGCCCGCCGTGATGTGAGTGGGCTTCACGAACTCGTTACCGCCGATCAGTTTGCTTTCGGTCTCAACGTTGCCCGTGCTGTAGGTGATATCTTTCACGTACATGTCCACGCGGGAGAAGCCGTCTATCTCGATGTTCCACTGCCAGCCCTGCGCGTACCGGATGCGCATAGCCAATTCGAGGATGGTTTTCGCGTTGGCCAGCTCAGGCGGCAGACCGGCATACGATGCGCCGGCGCCGCCGCTCATGGTGGCGGAGGCACGGGACAGGATGTTAGAGATCAGGTTGCTTCCAGCCTGTTTTGCCGTGCTGGCGGCAAAGCCTTTGATGTTCCCGGCCAGACCGTTAAAAAAGCTCATAGCGCCCCCTTACCAGGTGCTCATTGCGGGGATAATTGCCCGGCTGGCGGAGATCTGCATTTCCAGATCGGTTTTACGCTGGTGGAGCGTTGCCTCATCCGGCAGAAACGAGGCGTCGAACTTACCGGCGATGTGCAGGCGGCGCAGGCGCTCGACATTTGGAATGGCGATCAGCACTTCCAGGTAGTCTTCGAGCAGCCCGGTAATGTCTGCCGGTAGCTGTGTCTCTTCGTAGTCGCAGTCACGGATATTGCGGAAGTAGAGCAGGGTAAACGGCCATTTCTCGCGGCCAGTCAGCTCAAGCTCTATGGTTGAATCGTAGGGATCGGCATACACCAGCGCGCCATTGAAATCGTTCACGTTTACCAGTGACAGGTAATCAGACGGAAAAGGGAGGCTTGCGCCCCCCAGTTTCTCAATGCGTTTACGGCCTGGTACACCGGCCCGATCCTGATAGACGCCGAGAGCCTGGCGAAGAAGGCTGGTTAATAACGCCTCTTCATCCACCAGCAGCGTCGTGAAGCGCGCTTTCACGGCTTCAAGCAGTTCGACCGGCGTCATGATTATTCAGCCCAGTTGTAAACAACGCGCAGCGGCAGCTTCACGGCAGCAGTGGTGTCTTCAGAGCCAAAATCGACGGCATCTGAGTACACTTTGCAGTGCAGGTAGCTGCGTGTCAGGCCAGCGCTGTCGCCACCGTTCGACTCCGCTGCTGCAGCAAAGGTGATATCAACGTATTCCTTGTTGAGCACCATCTGGCGCACCGCTGCAAACACGTCACCTTTGATGGTTTCAACGCAGGTCATCTGGAACTCACCAGAGTTTTTCAGGGTGCCATGCTGGTTAAACTTCATGCCACCAGGTGCCACGTCTTCCACATCCTCACGGGCCATTTCTGGCAGCTGCGTGGTACGGATCAGGATCGACAGGTTCGGGTAGCCTTTAACGGTCATCCAGTACTCAGAGCCGATAAGTTTTTCGCCCGCGGCAAGGTTCTGGTTAAAGCGCTTTTTCAGAAAGGCAGTATCGGCTTTCGTGTTGGAAAATCCGGACATAATTTGTTCCTCAGATAAACATATATGGAATATCAGACTGGTTCTGGACGCTCAGGCCAGAGCACTGGAGCGTGACGGTGTTGTGGGTGTAATGCCCTTCGGCAGTGCGGGGTGCGTCCAGCTGGTAGCCGACGTTTCGGATCACCACATCCATCAGCTTCAGGCGACGGCCAACGTCCATGATCACGGGAAGAGGACGGCGGCCACCCGGCAGCGCAGCGTTCAATTCAGGGGAGGCCATCTGCTGCAGCGTCATGATTGCGTCCATCACTTCCACCTTCGCGTTCATCGTGGCCATCAGGTCTACAACGATGCTGAACTCAGGCGGCTGCTGGCCTTCCCAGATAAGCAGGGAGTTGAAATCCGACTTTGATGTACTGCCGCTTACCGCCTGCACACCGCCCGCCAGCTTGCCGCCAGCAGCACTCACCGCACCGGCGACGCCGCCCAGCGAGTCATTGGCGAACGGGGATTCCCACATGGATTCAATGCTGGCTGTAGAGCCTTCCCCGATGTAGCCCACAACCATCGCCGTTTCTGACGTGATATAGACTTTCAGGAAGGGGCTGACCCCATCTGGCATGATTGCACCGCAGATCATCGCGCTATCCTCAATGCCGCCGGTCTTACCCGGCGGCTATCCCTTACAGGCCGCGCTTCTTACGCAGTTTCATCGACTTTTTACGGTGCGCATTTGCCATCGAGCTGTGCGCCTTCGTGCGGGCTTTTTTCAGCGCCTGCTTCTGAAGCGACGTCATGCGGCGCTTCTTCGGACGCTTGCGGATCAGCGTCACCTGGCCGTCACGCACAGCTTTGAAGGTGGCCGACTCAAGCATCGCTTCACCGCCTTCACCGCCAGCCACGGTGTAATCTGCGATCGCTTCATCGTCGTCAGCCAGGCCGGAAAGTGCCTCGAAAACGCTCTCAGCGGCGCTGTCATCGTCGTCGTCGATCATGCTGGTGACGTCATCCTGGTCTGCGCCCAGGGCTACAGCGGCGTTTGCCAGCTGGCCCAGCGCGTCGTTGAATGCGTCTACCTGCTCGTCATCCAGATCGTCGTCGTCAGACAGCGAATCCAGACCGGCCAGCACCAGCGCCAGCGCTTCAAAGCTGTCAGAATCGGCTTCGCCATCGGCCACCCAGCCCGCCAGCAGTGAAGCGGCTACGGAGCGGGCGTCTTCGCCGGCGCGACGCTCCACAGCCTCAAACATCGCCACATTGCGCGCAGATGCGGCGTTGCCTAAGCCCGCGCTTTCCAGCATGGAATCTTTAATGGCTGGCTCTCCAGCTGCAGCAGGTTTCTCGAATGCAGCACCCAGCAGGCCATGCGTTCTGTGATTAAAAATGTTGTTCATAATTTCCTCTGTTAACGGAACAGCGTTGGCTTGCCGACGATGCGGCGTGAAGATCCGGTAGGGCAGACAGACCAGGAGGCTTCCCACAGGTCGATATCTTTTTGCACCACGGAGACAACAAACGGCTCAGTGCCTTGCGTGACGTCACGCGGTTTAACCAGTGCCTCAGCGGCTACGAAGCGCTCCAGCAGATCGGTTAAGCCATCAGTCAGGCCTTTGAAGGTGATACCGTCCGGCTCATGCTTCAGCGCTTCTGCCACGTCATAAAAACCGCGTGCGATCGCGTTCATCAGCGAACTGATGTGCTGCAGGCGCAGGTAGTTGTTTTTGGCGAACGTAGTCAGGGAGTCGTCGATATACATGTTCCCGGCTTTATCGAGGCTTACCGGATTGATGCGCGCAGTCACAAAGGCCTCGCGGTCGATCTCGTCCAGATTCGGGATAGGCTTGATGTTCTGACGGTTGATGATTGCGCGCGACACGCCAGCAGGTGAGTAATGCCAGCCACCGACGTCGGAGACCAGCGCCACGCCTTTGGCTTTCGCCACAAACGCATCACAGGAGATCCCCCAGTTAACGTTGGTGCCGGTGAATGCGTCGCGTGCGGTGTACGGCCAGTAGTAACGTGCTGGCTGATGTGAACCGCCGAGCCCGTGGCCCTGCGCCTCCGCCATCGCCGCTGCAGACAGCTGCGCACCATGCACGTCGTAGAACATGTCGGTACGGGTGTCTTCCGCCAGCTTGACCAGCGCCGCGATCACGGTCGGGTCATAGCAGCCCAGCGACAGTACAGCCGTCCAGGAGAACATGGATTTACGCAGAACCGTCAGGGCTTTGGTGTAGTCAGCCGTGGCAATAGCAGACAGATCGCCATCAATGCCGCCGCTAAACTGCATATCGTCGAAGCCTTCAGTGATAGGCTGCATCAGCGTTTCAACGTCGTCCGATACGATAGCGCGAAGGCGGGTAGAGCCATTTTCCAGCGCGGTCGGCAGGAAGGCAGGCGAACCCATGTCGCTGGTGGCATTGGTGTTGAAAGAAATCTGATGGGATTCCAGCACTGACTCAACGCCAGCCGCGTCAACTTCCTTCAGCGTCAGGATGTAGAAGCCCGGTGCCGTTTTGTCAGCTTCCATGCTCAGAGTGCGATTTGCTGAGGCGTCGCCATCTTCGATGTAGATCATCGCTGCAGCGCCAGCCGCCAGAACCGGATCGGAAGACGGCGCAAAGTTGCTGGCCACCACGCTCAGCTCCTGCATGGTGGTATCAGCCATCAGGGACAGGGCAGGGATCTTCATACCCGGCGCCGCCACACGGACCACATAACCATCACCGCCGTTAACGGCAGTCGCTACGTGGCGCAGCGGCTCAAATGCCGCACCGCTGCGCGGGTGAATGGCTTCGCCCAGCACCGCTTGATAGTTATCAGCCGTGACGCGCAGAACAGCGCCGATTTTGCCGCGGCGGGCAATAACCAGACCGGCAAAGACGGACGCGCCGCCAGATGCAACGGAAGTCGTCGCATCAGCGTTGACTTCCTGCACCGCAATGCCGGACGCCTGGCCCACAGAAAAACGAATCTTATTCATGTGAAATGTCCATGAAATGCCCCCTTAACGGGGGCGTTAAGGGGGATTAGCTGCCGGTGCCGGTGCCGGTGGCAGCTGCTTCAGGAGCGGTTTCGCCTTCGATCTGCTTACCGGTCAGCATGTTGTAAGCGCCGACTTTGGTGTTGGTCAGGGTCAGCTTGGCGAAGTAGTTTTCACCATTGCGCGGGTGCAGCTCGTTAAGTGAAGAGCCCCAAAGCGTGGTGCGGTTGACCAGCGACGGGTTGGTTTCGTGGACATACGGAATGGCCGGAACTGCGTCACCCGCGATCAGGCCAGCGTCACCGATAGAATCACCGCGGCCGTAGAAAAGAATGTCCTCTTTAGCCAGCGCCACGCCGTCTACCACGAACTGATCGCAGATAGCGGTAGGGACTTCGAAGATCTGATAAATACCGAACAGGGTGCCGATACGCTGGATGTACGGTGACTGCACAAAGTTAGGATCAGCCTGGAAGACGTTAGCAGGCAGGCTCTTCAAGAAGTTCGCCGCCTCACCACCAGCGAAGCCGCCACGGATACCGGCCTTACGGGTACGGTTCACCATGTCAGTGCTCAGCTGGGTGATCGCGTGCTTCATCAGGCCTACCCACGATTCGTAGGTCTGGCCTTCCGGCAGTGCCACGTCAAATTCACGGTTATAGACGTTATGGAATGCCATCGTGCGCAGACGCATCATGTCCTGCTCATGGCTCAGCCAGTTACGCATAGCGGTAAACTGGGTAGACGACAGATTGATGCCAAATTCACGGCTCAAATCAGATGCGGCCATAACGGTGTGTTCAGACGCGATCACGAACTGCGATGGCTTAACGGTGAACTCACGCATGGACTGGTTGATAACCGGGATCAGGCCTGGTGCCTTCTCGACGTTGATCTCAACCTGTGCCGCCAGCTCAGTACCCTTAGCCGGTGCATCGGTAAAGGTCACAGCAATGGTGCCTTTGTCGTAATCGACCTTACAGGTGGCCGCGAAAGCATTGCCTTTGACGTCTTTATCAGAGAAATACAGATTGCCGTCGCCGTCATCGACTTTGCCCGGACGACGGTTAATCAGCAGCTTGGCGCGGCCAGCGCGAATCGGCATATCAGCGCCTTCCACGGTCTTCATGGAGAAGGTGAAGGTTTTCTTGGTGCCGTCTGGCTGCATCGCAGCAGGGAACGGATACAGGCGTTTCATCTGCGAGTACACAGCAGCAGACTGCATGTGCATTTCGTCGCCCTGGTCAAAGCTGCCGAACTTTGTACCGGCGACGTTCAGGAGCTCGTAAATCTTCGCTTCATCGCGCTCACACGGGACAAAGGTACATGCGTCGCTGGTGGCCGCGCCCAGTACAGCAGGCAGGATCAGAGCGGCAAACTGCGCCTGGCGCATTACACCATCAGAAGTGCGCATGTCAGCCGCGACAGATTCAAACATCGCCTTGCCGTTGCCTTCGTGCTTCTCAGCCGCTGATTCAACCATCAGGTTTTCCAGCGCACGGCTGGCGTTCGCCAGCTGATCAGCTGGTGGATAGTGACCGTGACGCTCTTTGTACTCGATCATGCTCGACGCCCAGGCAGTGCCGACAATGCGGCAGAACTCCGGGTTAACGCCTTCAAACATCGGATCCTGGCCTGCTGCAGCGCCAATGTTCCGTGACATTTCGACGCGATCGGTAATCATCGCGCCAGAAGCATTGCGCTGTGCATCAACGGTAAAAGCCATGACACGCGAAGCACGGGTCATGATGTCCTGCTCACGCATACGTGCAGGGGTAATATCTTTGCTCACAATTCAGCCCTTTTTTCAGGGCGCGGCTGCGAGGGAATTTTTGACGAGGCAAATTTATGCGGTTTGTACTTTGCGGTGTGAGGGTGGCAAGAAAAGATTTTAAAATCTAAGGAAAATATTTATTTTTTGATGTACCTTTCCGCCATGTAATTGACCACTGGTAATCCTCATGTCTTATAAGCTCTATTTTCAGTACGGTAACGGCACTAAATCGCACACCTTAGCAACCGGAAGCCAGCGCGACGCCCGTCACCATCTGGACTATCTGCTCAGCGAAAAAGAGCCACGTTCACTGGCTAAGCAGATCGTCATCATGTATGGCGCTGAAATCATCATGGAGGCATGCCCGACGTTAGAGGACGACGCTATCCGTGGCATGGCACGCTGGCGCAGGGCAGGCAATACGCAGCAGATGCACAACCCGGTAACAGCGTCCATTTACATGCCACTCGCGGCGCGTGAATTTCTGGTTAACCAGGGTGACGGTTCCCTGGCAGCGGGCATGCGTAAAATTATGCTGGAGATTGGCGGGCCGGAAGTGGCTGCGGGCTACATGGTAGAAAATCAGGGCGAAGCCATCGCTGAGGCATAAAGAAAAACCGCCCTGATGGGCGGTTTTTTTATAGCTTCTGATTATGATCGGAAATCAGGTCGTTTCGCCGGTTGCATTCATCCACTAATGTCAGTATTCGCGCCACATAAGCGGGTAACTGGTCAGTGAATCCAGGTATGTTCTCATCCACCTGGCACGGCTGGTAGGCCTGCGCTTTTTGAGGCGGCAGCTCCACCAGTTTTGTAACCGTCACGACTTCGGGTGTTAATGGCACGGGCTTTGTCCCGGAGCATGCGAATAACGCTGGCAGGCAAAGCAGTATGATTAACACCAGCAAGCAATATCGCACGGTTGATCTCATCAATTTCATTCTGACTATCCTCTTTAATTTTCACTAATTCCTGCTCCAGCGCCGCCTGTTTCTGCGCGTATTCCTGCCGGTCTTTTTCCCGCTCAGCTAGGGTCCGCTGCAGCGTGGCCGTCTGCGCCTGTTGATCGGAAAGCGCGGTTTTCAGCGTGCTGTTATTGTCGGTGAGCCTTTTGTTGTTGGTGGTAAGCGTATCGTTAGCTGATTCCAGCTCCGCAACGTGCGCCAGGTGGTCCGTAACGGTCACGTAGCCCTTATGGCCCAGCAGCAGCAGAGCCGCGCATAGCGCCACGGCGACAGCGCGTTTAAGCCAGCCGGTGAAGGTGATTTCACTGAACATGGTTATTCCTGTGTAAGCGCAGCCATGACGGCTGCGTGCATGAAAAAGGGCAATCAGTTCACCTGGAATCCGGCATCGCCTGTTGCGACTGTCGATCCGCATGAAACCTGATCGTCAACGCACACAATGCCTTTGCCGTTAATGGTGAACCACGGACGGCCAGAGACCGCCTTGCCGTTGTGAGTGCTTTTCCCGTCCGTGTGATCCTTAAACAGTTTGCCATCCACCAACACGGCCTTGCCGTTGATGGTTAGCCCCGCGTCAGCCTCAGCGGTCTGACGTGAAGGGAAGGCACCGTGTCCGGAACAAACGGAGTCCAGCGTACCGGCAGCAGGCATTAGCTGCCCCCGGCGCCAGAGCGCGTTTTACTGGTCATCAGGTATCAGCTCCAGATCCCAGCGACGGTAGTTAAGCGGGCAGGTGTAATGGGGATGCTTCAGCACATAGCGCTGTCCATCCTCCAGCCAGTCCACCCGGTCAACCACGCATATCGCCCCCTCAAACAGATTCCCACGCAGACGCACGCGAGAACCTTTGCGGATCGGCTTTTCGGCCGCGATCATTACGACTCCATCAGCTCGTAGAAATCATCCGGGATATCGCTGAAGGTTACGAACAGGCCCAGCCAGACAGCACGGCTGGCATCTGTGATGTAGCGCGACAGCTTGACGGTACTCAGTACCTTCTCAACCCATTTGGTCTGCGTCAGTTGGTCAGCCGGTGACATTGTGCTCCATACGTCGGTGGACATATCGCGCCCCAGGTTAAGCGCGTAGATCGCGGCCCACATGACCGGCATCAGATCGACGGTCGCAGGCTCGTCAGATAGTGAGTCCTTTACCTCCAGGTAGTACTCCGCTGTCGCAAGGCAGACATAGGTTGGGATCAGCAAATAGCGGTGTTCCGGACGCATGGCCATCATGCGCACGCGAGTATTCTCCGCCGTGGCGTTTGCCATCGTCTGCTCAATCATGGCGTTGCGAGAGGTGCGCTGGGATGGGGTAAGACGCCAGTACGGCGTTTCCATCAGGGTGCGCGTTTCACGCGAATAGTCATATTCATAGGAAAATTGAGTGTCTTCGCGCATTGCCATATTCAGGTTATGGAATAGCTCAAAGTGCGTGGTCTTACGGTTGCTCATAATTCATCCGATTGTGTAATTGGAGCGAGGAGAATAGGGGGTTTGTAATTTAGAGGGGGGTGAGCGATGGCAACACAAAAAGATTTTAAAGTATAAAATTTACTTAAAAATTTATTTATGTTTTTGACACTTTTCCCGTATAGTCTGGTTTCGCGGCAGGTTGTGCCGCTGCTCACTGAAGAAAAGGAATGCAAAATGAACGATGTTTACGGACGAATGATCACCGATGCTAATTTGCCTGTTAAGAAAACCGTGCTGGCATCGTCTGAAAGAACTGGCGTGCAGCTGCTGGACTGCGGTGAGGACTGCCAGGGACGCTATGAAGTGATCACAGACAATATGCTGGTGGCCTGCACCGACGATTACGCGAGAGCGCGGGATTACTATTTCAGAGAGACCAGCCGTATCAGTAATGAATGTCAGAGCGCTTACAACGTAAGGGCGAGGGAGGCAAAGGCAGCAGGCCTTATCGGCTATCTTTTCCGTGAATATGCCTGTGAGCGCATCACGATGGATCAGGCTCTTCAGCTGCTAAATACCCCTCGCGGTATTCCAGCGGAATCATTACCGATGTTCAGAAGCAACGAAACAAATTAACCTTATATCAGGCCGTATCTTCCTAATATCTCTGCATAATATTGCGAATAGCTTTATGGCAATGAAGGATTTTATTGCATAGAAAACATGCGCATATAAAATTGCGTTAGAATGACAGCACGCTTTAAGGACGAAAGGTGATGAAGCATGATAGTTAATGAATCAGAGCTATTGAAATCAGGCTTTACTGACGCTGATTTGAAGAAAATAAAAAATAATATTGAGAACTATGGTGGATCGCTGAATCAGGCTGTAGTTGATTTAAAGAACAGGTTTAGTGTGTTGTTATGGATCGCTTCAGCCTGCGTGCTGGTGTTTATCTTTCTTCTCTGTTTCTCAACTAAGCCATACATTTTAGGCGGAGGTCTGTCTCTGCTTATCGCAGTAGTCATTGTGACATTTATCCAACCGCCAGTATTGGCCTGGAAGTCATGGCGCTACTGGCGGTTGAAGAAAGAATCAGTTTGAATTGTCACCCACACTGATCAAATCAAACGTCACTTTAGCCTTTACACCCCAGCCCACAATTTTCATGGTCAGTTTAGGGCGGCTCATGGTGTCAACTTTGCGGTAATAATCGCCAGCCATCCATCGGTATAGCCGCCATGCACCAGGCTTTTTCGCCAGCCCATAAACGCTGTAAATACTGGATAAAAGCGTTACTCCGTTGTAGAAAGCCAGTCCCGACTGCGGCCTGAATCCCATGAATTTCGCGGCCTGCATTGCACCGTCGGCAAACATGCCTTCGGTTTGCACGTCAGACAGGCCAGAAATAAGCTCTTTTGATATCCCATTAACACCGTCCATAACGAGAACAGCACCGGCCAGTACGCCGAGAGGTGTCATCGTCGAGATCATCAAAGCACCGCCGACAACAGCAAAACCTGAAATCACGACATGAACAGCGGAAATCACATAACCCACAATTTTGTTGTTTTCGCGCACGAACTCCACTTTGGCGTATAGTTCGGCTTTCTTGGTCAATAGTAGTCGCGCTTGCTCTTCCAGGCTCTCTGTTTCGAATCTGAGATTCTTAACGCATTCCAGGCATTCTTCATCAGATTTTGCCTGTCGGGCCGCGACGAACTGCTTATCAACGACGGATTTTATTTCCTGAACAAACTGTAATCGGGTAAGCCCATCCTTGAGATGGAAAGCTGCCAGCTTATTGGCTGTGTTAATCAGCTTTCTGGCTTCAAGATTGACCATTGTTTCAGCCCAGGCTTTATTCCTCCCACCTGAGCGCATCATTTCAAGTAAGGCTGCGTCCATTTTCGTCTCCCTGTACATTACATCATCAATAATACTCGCTGATTGCTGGCTGTAAACAAAAGCGGCCCGTTCCATCCTGAAAGTAAAGATCAAATAATAAACCCCGCACAGAGCGGGGCTTATTCGTTTCAGAGCACGGCAATTATGTCGTTGACCGTTTTGCGCGTCTCACTTTTACAGGACACGGATCGACGTGTGGCCAGCGGGGCGATTCTGAAACCATTGCTGATATACAGATGCAGAATGGCTGGTGCGCTGCTGTTAGTGATGACCACCTTCGCCCCACGGTCCCGCGCCGCCGCCAGGCACTCCACCAGCCGCGCCTGATCCGCAAACGTGAATGAGGTGCCGCTGTAGGCCGTAAAACCGGCTTCGTCTGGCAAAGGCTCATACGGCGGATCGCAAAACACTACGTCGCCTTCACCCGCCTGCGCTATCACATCCCCAAATCCGGCACACACGAACTCCATTTCTTTCTGCATGCCGGTGAAGTGCGCCAGCTCGCCCATCGGAAAATAGTTTGCTTCGCCCTTTTTATTCCAGCCCACATTAAACAGGCCTTTCTGGTTATACCGGCACAGTCCGTTATAGCTGGTGCGCATCAGCGCCAGGAAAAGCGCTGCATGCCGTACTGCGTGCGCCTCACGTCCGTTAAATTCATCCCGAATGGCAAGATACGCCTTATTGGACAGACAGCCTCGCTCCAGCTGGTAGGCCGTCTTAATCACGGCTTCAGGATTACCCTGCAGCTGATTGAAGAGGTTGATCAGGTCCGGATTAATGTCGCCCAGCAGGTTACGCTTAAAGCCCGCGTTGATGAACACCGTACCACTGCCGACGAACGGCTCAATCAGGCGCTTTCCTGCGGGCAGCATTGGCAGCACTTCATCCAGAACGGAGTATTTGCCGCCCGCCCATTTCAGGAATGAACGGGGGTACTTGTCGTCCGGAACCTTTCGCGCCGGCGCACGCTTTTTCTTTGCCGCTGGTGGTACGGGCAGGGCAGCTGGCTGCGGCTCAATGTCGCCAGTCACAAGCATGATTTGATTGGCAATGCGATCGCCAATCCAGCGCATAACCGGCACAGCCATAGAGTTACCGATCGCTTTGTAACGCGGACCATCAGCCGCCAGCCGGTGCGCCTCTTCTTCCGGCATGTCGGGGTGCATCAGGCGTAGATAGGTCAGTTCATCAGCGGCAAGCATATTGCGCTTCTTTTCCGGGATCAGGGTCCAGCCATCCGGGAAGCCCTGTAGGCGCTCACACTCTTTAGGTGTCAGGCGCCGGACTTCGCACTGGCTGACGACAGAGGGGAAGCCCTGGCCGGGTTTACCGCCACCAGCTGATAGCGCCCCGATGATCTGGCCGTCGCCATTAAACAACCGGAGCTCGCCGCGAGTGTTTTCGGCAAAAGCAGCATGATCCACACATCGTGCAACACATGGCGCTGCGTCACCTTTCCCCGTTTCCCCGGATTCAGCGTTAAGCGTGTGGCAAAGGTCGGCCATGTCACCGCGGCCGTTCCTCGCAATGCGAGTCTGAAAGCCATAAGCAACGGTTGGCGTGCCGCGCCCGGTGCCATCCTCAGAGGTGTCGTGACCTTCTGCGGTCAGAGTGTGGCTGACCTCACCCGTCGCGCTCTGCACAGCAAACGTCTCGACGTCAAAATCATTACGTTGGCCTTTAGCCGTCAGACACGCGGCCACGCTTAGCGCTCCTGAGCAGTTACCGCCGCCAAACGCAACAGGAATAAAGTGACCCGCTGCTGCGCCTTCTGGCCTGCCACCAGCGCCACCAGTAAACGAATGGGCTGCAATAGCTCCAACTACCTGCCCGCTATCTGTTTGCATGTGCGCATCAAACGCAGAAACTAAGTGACCGGCCGCGGCATGGGAGAAGTCAGGGCCACCGACTCCAGAGCCATTAGCAGTAAGGGGGGCAACTGCCTGCCCCGTTTCTCTGCGCGGCGGAGAATCCCGGCGCACGCCGTCGAACTCAAGAAGTATTTCTGCGGGATCAACGTCGTTTCGAGCACTTGAGACAACGAACACACGACGGCGGCGTTGGGCCACTCCAAAGTATTGGGCATCGAGGAGTCGCCAGGCGAGTTTGCGCTGTCGTCCAATAACACAACCAGACTTCGGCCACTTTGCCACATGCTTGCCATCGCTTTTTTTCCATCGCCAGCCGGGACCGCTTTTGCCGTGTTCAGGTCGTGGGCCTGGTTCAAACGCTTCATCTTCGCCAGCCATTCCGGCAAGGAAGTATCCAAAGGCGTTGTCATCTGTACTGAGGCTTCCCGGCACGTTTTCCCACAGGTGGACGGCTGGTGGTTCGCCGTCTGAGACTCGTTTTTCGTCAATTGCATTCGCTAAATCTACATAGGCAAGGGTGAGTTGACCGCGGGGGTCATCAAGGCTTTTACGGAGTCCGGCGATCGAGAACGCCTGGCATGGGGTGCCGCCAACCATCACGGCTGGGGCAGGGATGGAGCCAGCGCGAACGCCAGCGGCAATTTTGGTCATATCGCCCAAGTTAGGGACGTCCGGATAGCGGTGCGCCAGCACGGCCGCGGGAAACTTTTCGATCTCCGCGAACCATGCCGCTTTCCATCCCAGTCCGTCCCACGCGACGCTGGCTGCTTCAATCCCCGAACAAACAGAGCCGTAAGTGATCATGCGATCACCTCTTCAGCAGCATGAGGCGCTGCTGGTGGCTTCTCAAAGCTGATACGGCTCATGGCTATGTCAAAGTAGCCATCATCCATTTCAATGCCAACGAAGCGGAATCCGTGGCGCACGGCGGCTTTACCGGTCGTACCGCTACCCATGAACGGATCGAGCACCACGCCACCAGCAGGCGTAACCAGGCGACACAGGTACTCCATCAGCGCGACGGGTTTTACTGTCGGGTGATAATTGCCTTGCATACTGTTTCCGCCGTTTTCGTGCTGGCGGGGTGTGCTGTCGTGGCTGAATTGTGGGCCGGGGTGCTTAACGCCTTCATGGCGCTCTTTAGAGCTCGTTTTAGCGCAGTAGAAGAAACGCGCCGTACTGCCGCTGTCGGTGTATTCGGTACTCTGATGGTTGTCTGTTCCCCAGCTGGTGCCGTCAACACTTGCCGCTTTGCTGGTGTCGCTGCGCTTACCCGTCTGGCTGGATTGAGGAAACAGCGCCAGAACCGGATCGCTGCCATCATGGATCAGGTTCGCTGGCCACCGTCCTGGCGGATTGTAGTTCTCCTGCAGGCGATCGTACTTACCGTAGCTATTAACCGTTACGGCACTGTCTGTATTGGAATCGCCGTGCTTATTCTTACTCTTGGATTCGCTTTCATCAGCATTACCAGCGAAAGGCACACGGCATTCTTCAATGTTAATCGCACCAACGCCGTCGTTCAGCAGGTTCGCCACCAGCGATCCCCGGAAGGGTTTACGCGCAACAGAAATAGGTTCATGTGCTGGTTTTAAGGCCGTTCCCCAGCCACTCCATAGCTTAATCGCATAGTGGCTGTAGTCCGTTACCTGCCGGTAAATGGCCTTACTGATGTCCATATTTTTCGGGAAGCCACTGCCGTACATCCAGGCGATAGAATCGCGGATCTCAAAACCAGCGAGGCGTATGGCCAGCGTGCCTAAATCCTGTGTGCGGGGGCTGAAAAAGGCCAGCAAGTGTCCGCCAGGCCTGAGCACCCGCAGGCACTCTTTCCATACTGACGGACCCGGCACAAAGCCATCCCATGATTTACCCATAAAGCCGCCGCCAGAATGCTGGTAATCATCACCGGCTAACCAGTGGCCCAGCACCTCAGCCATGTCAGGCTCTTTTGTATTCATACCATAAGGCGGATCCGTAACAATGCTGTCTACGGAGTTGTCAGGAAGGGTGCGCAGGATATCCAGGCACTTTGCGTTATGAAGTGAAACAGCCGGGTAGTTCATCGCTTCGCCTCGCCGCCCAGCGCATCCACCAGCCCGGAGAAGAAGCCGGAAAACTCGGACGTGAAAAGCATGAAGTCGGCCAGCATGCGTGCGCGCTGATCCTCACGGTCGATATCATCATTCTGCTCGGTGAGCATGTCGGCGTACTTAATGCCCTTAATGCTCAGGTCATCGGATACGCGGCAGAAAATGCGCTCTTGCCAATCCAGGCTAAGCTGCGTGACCAGTTTCCCGGCCTCGATGTGCGTACGCACCTCGTCACTCAGTAAATCCTGTTTTTTGCAGCGGATTTTGCCGCCGTCTTCCAGAATTGCCGCCAGCTCGGCCTCGTCGCCTAGCGCAAAACCGGCGGGCAGTTCTGCGGCGCGTAGCCATTCTGTCAGCGTCAGCTCAATGGGATCAGCGGTCATCATTGGAATAACCGGCAGGGAGCCGATAGTTTTACGCAGCAGCGCCAGCATATCCTCAGCGGCTTTCGCGCTGGCGGCGTCAACATAGATACGGCTGTTAACGCTATCGATCCAGATATAGGACTCAGAGCGACGCGTGAAAGCACGCGGCAGAAGCACACACAGTGCCTCGTCTCTCAGACTGACTCTTTCGCTGCGGCGTACCTTGCGCGCCTGTTCACGCTCGATTATCTCCACTTTCTCGGCAACGTAATCGTTGAGCGTTGCGGCTGGCATAATTTTGGTTTCATGCTGACAGCACAGCAGGTACTGGCCGTTCACGGCCAGCAGTAGGCCGTCTGACGTGACATTGATCCAGCCTGATTTAGCCATGTCCTGCGCTGCGCAGGGGGAAAACGTCATCGCCTGCAGCTGCTGCTCCAGCTGCTCCGCATCGAGCGGAATATCCCGGTTCAGGCTGTAGGCCATGACGTTTTTAAAGAAGGGTGATTTCATTCAGGAATGTCTCAACTTATAGCGTTAACACATTCTAAATAATATTTTAGATTTAAGATAACCCTTACTGCTTGAACTCGAATTGCGGTGCGGTTGCGCTGAATGGCCCGCCAGACTGGAACACAATTTTCCCGCCAGCTTTGATAGTCAGGTCGCCGCCGACATCAATTACCAGGTTCCCCGGCCCCAGCAGATAAATATCTCCGCCTTCGTTCATCCCGACACGCGAACCGCTGGCCGTATTGGCAATCTCGTACCCGCCACCAGCAGATCGGATCTCCAGCAGGTTATTGCGGTGCGACACAAAATCCGTTGTTGGATTCAGGGAAGGGCGCGCCGGCGCGCCGCCCACTGCTGGAGGCTCATACCCGCCACCCTGGCCGGATGCTTCAGGCGCGACGCTTGGCACGCCGCCCGGTGCCGACTGCGCAGCGCCGGTGATTAGCGGGCGTCGTGTGTCCGGCTTCCCGCGGCCGTCTTTGTAAGGAAACTCCACCCATACCTGATCGCCTACAATGCAGGGTACAAACGTGTTGCCGATCGGCAGCTGATATTCCGCCCAGGGCAGGGTATCTGCATCTACGTCCGCCCACTGGGGAGTGAGGCGGATCTGCGCCCGCATGTGTCCCTGCGGGTCTTTTGTGGCCGTGATTATGGCGCGCTGCTTACTCACTGATTGGGTACTCCTAAAATCATGCGCGTGGTGTAGCCAATCCGATCCTCATGGTGAATGACCGCAACGGCGATAAAGTTTTTCGGTAACGTTTCGTCTACCTGGTTCTCCGCGTCATAGCGATGGATCTGCACGCCGATAATCATGCCAGCGGTGACGTCTGCGTTGCCGCTGACCTCAATATCCAGCTTAGGGACGATCACCCGCGCCATGTTGGTCAGCGTTGCCACATCGGCGTCAGAAATGTATTTGACCGGCTTCGTCTTATCGCCCACGGCCACGTAGCCCTCTGTCATGGAGTAGCCGACATACTGATAATCCCGGCTGCTGGTGGCGGCGGCATCCTGATTGATGTTGCTCAGCTTGCTGATCGTGTATTCGGCCTGCGGATTGTTGGCCTCATAGACAAATGCCGCCTTTGTGCCGATCAGCTTTGCCATGTCCTTCATGCAGAATTTCCCGCGGGCGCACCACACCAGCGCGCCGTGATCTTCCGCTATCTGGCGCAGCACGCCGGACGGCTTCTCGCCCATATTGAGGTGATAGGTCATCGCTTTGCGGAAGGCATCAGCCTCAATCGTCATTTTGCCTGCGAACTCGGCCATGACGTCACCTGGCTGGCGGTCGGCATACAGCCGCACGCGGGCGGATGGGGTTTTGAGACGCTTCAGGTCCGCGGACACAGCGATGATCCGCACCACGTCACCGCTGGCGGGCGCGGACGTCACGAAAAACGTCTCTGTATACGCGCCGCGCTGCCCGGTCGGGTCGCCCAGCTCTGCCACCAGCTCAGCGCCATACCGGGCACCCATTTCGTCCACCAGCTTTCCGGCTGGGTCGTGCGTCTCCAGCACCAGCAGCGGCGAAGTTAGCGACGTCTTCTCAATGTAAATCACAGACGTTATCCAGCTGCGCGGCATTTCCACGCCATTAAGCAGGACCGACTGCAGGAAATACTGCATGGGCTTGTTTTGCTGATCAGCCATCAGTTGCCCCCTGGTGCCAGCTGGGTGTCATACCGGACGCTCCGGGCATCAACCTCATGCGCGGTCAGCACATCCACCATGACAATCAGCGACGCCTGGCAGGCGTAAATCCGATCCTGGGTGAATGGCGGTGACATATCGCTGAACATGATGGTTTTGGCGTCCTGAATGCTGCAGTTGATCTCAACGGGCCAGTTGACCAGCTTTTCCTGCGCCTTGAAGTTAGTGGTGAGCCGGGAGCGGAAGTTAGCGGCCAGCGTGTTGCACATCAGCGACAGCGTATCTTTGTCACTGGCAATCAGCGTGATGGAGTAATTGAGCGAGGCCTGCGTAGCTTCAATCTCGGCCAGCGGCATCTTGCCCGGTGACTCGTCGGTAATGGCACCTAGGTTGCGATCAATCTCCTGGTCGTTGTTGTCATAGGTGATATCAAACCCGCGAGACAGGTTGATCAGTGGCAGGGCGTCGCGGTTCAGGTCCGGCATGTCCGACGCTTTCACGCTGCGGCGTCCGGCGCCCGCCTGGCGCACGGCGCGCAGAAAATCCATGACGTCATCAAACTTGCCGACGAATACACGGTCTTCCGGTTTCCGCGCCAGGAAGGAGCTATAGCGCTGTTCATGCTGGCGCGGGGTGGTCATTACGGCGCTGCTGAACACGTCATTCAGCGCCTTCGCTACAGCGGCATCAGCGGCGGTGAAGCCGGTACTCTCCACTTTGCCGGTGCGTGTAGTCACCCATTCACGGGTGCGGGAAAGCAGCTGATTCATTCGATACGTCCGTTGCTGGTGGTGTCAAAATTGCGGGCAGGGATGCAGTAGTAAAGCGATCCGACATTCTGCGTGCCAAAGCCATAAATCCGGTGAACGTACCACCACCGGCGCGCCAGGGTGCCGCTGGCCATCTCTTCGTTCCACTCAAGAATTGAGCCAACCGGCACGCCCTCGGCGGCGATGCGCAGGATCAGCACGTCGTCGGTTAATCCGTCCTGTTCGCCGTCGGCATCGAGCACCTGGAAACTCTCGCGCTCGTCCGGGCAATCCAGCACCGTGACAATGACCGGATCAACGTCTTCATAGCTCAGGTTCCGCTGGTTGTTATTGAGTTCGGTAAACGACGGCTGTTCAAAGCCTGTTTCGTCGTCCACTTCCCCGACGTCGCGCATGTCCGGCAGGTACAGCAGCGCCTGAAACGCGCTATAGTCGCTCTCAATCGCTTTAATCCAGTCACGGCGGACCATGTTGTTAAATGGGGCGTGGCTTTTGTAGCGTGGCTTCAGCGCCGTGCTCTGTTCGCGTGCGGCAAGGCTGTCCGGAAGCGGAGCGCTCAGCGGGTCATGATCCTCACTGCTGCCGCTGTCAGCGTCATCAGTACCGCCAGAGGTATCACCATCGGGGGACGTGGCGGCGGTCGGCGCGGCGGCGTCGAGATCGATAACAGCGCTGCTGCTATCCGACGTATCGACGGCGGTAGTGGGTTGCTCAGCTTCACTGCTGGTGGCCTCGTTAATCGTCGGTGGATTGTCGGCCAGAAATTCGTCGTACCGTCCCATTACTGATTACCTGCTTTTGTCTGGTTTTTTGCATATTCAATAAACATTTTTTCGGCCTCGGCGCGGGGCGTGCCGCTCAGCACCAGGGCGTCAATGAAAGTCTGGCGCTGGATCTTCGCCTGGTCCGCCAGCTGCTGACGCAGAAGGGCGTTTTTAGCTTTTTCGTCCGCCAGCTCCGCCTGCTTCTTCGCGGCGCGGGTGCGCTGCGCTGCGGTCAGCTTTTTGGCACGGGTCAGCTGGCCGCGCAGTTTGTCGATCCGCCCGTCGTCGTTGTCCAGCCGCTTCGCCAGCGCGCCCATGCGCTTCTGATACTTCTCATGCTCTCGCTTAACCGCAGCGACGTTCGTCTGCGAACTGCGGTTGCGGTTGAACTTCGCTTTGTCGGCGTCAGTAAAGTGCTCAGTGGTCTTGCGCGGATCGTCGCCATAGGCGTTGTTACCGGCGCTTTTATGCAGTGCCTGGCCGATGCGCACCTGCCATGAGGCGGATTGCAGACGGGTGAAAGCGTGAATGACGTGCTTACAGGCGACGCCTTTCAGGTTCGGGTTTTTCTCTTTGGGGTAGGCGTACTCTTTTGGCGGGGCAAGGGCGAAATTGCCTGCCGTGGCGATGTAGCGATACCAGTACTGGTGACGGCCGCAATCGCAATCAAAAGAGACGCGGCCAGCGCATAGTCGCTTGGCAATTTTGGCTGCGCTGTCTTTGGCATCGGTGATTTCCTCCATCAGCTGATCCCACTCTTCAAAGCGGAATTTCACGCGGTGATGCTTATCGATCGAGGCGGCGGACGCCTCCACGCTGACGGTCAGGACGTTGTGTTTAAGCGTGGTGGGCGTGGCGCGCTTAATGCCGGATCCGTCGTCTACCCGGTTATTGGCGCGCTTAATGTCGATCTGCTGACTACCGGCCACCAGCTGCGCATACGTGATACCGGCCTGTGATGAATTGAACTGCTGGCGGGCGCCGGCGCGATTTGCTTCGAACCCTTTCAGATCCTCTTTCGTGAAGAACGTACCGGACTTCTTTTTGCCCAGGGCAATGATGTCGTCCAGCGCCTTGTTCTTCAGGGTCAGCGGGTTAAGTGTACGCCGCGCAATGCGCCGTGATTTGCGACGGTCTTTGTCAATCTGGTCAAAGACGCGGGAGAACTCTTTGGAGGAAAGCCCTGCTGTGTCATAGCGCCCGGACCGGGTGCGGGCAAACGGAGTATCAGCCACTGATCAACTCCGGCTTACCGCCAGCAAAGTCGCGTATGCGCCCGCGCAGCCATGCCATGTCCGGCAGGGAAAGCGTCTGGCCTGCGGGCAGCGGTTCCATTTCCGACTCTATCCCGCACAGCAGGCGGAATACCCAGCGCAGATCGTCGTTACCCTCATAAGCCCGGTATGCCGCCAGGTCAGCGCGGAATATCTCATCGAGACGGATGGTGTAGTCGCGGTTGTCTTCGTGAAATGACGCGGATCGCTTGATCACTTCCTGGTGAAAGAGGCTGCGCAGCACCACGTCACTGATCGAGCGATCGTCGAGGCGGTTGTAACTCACAGAATGCGCTCCTCATCGCTGATTCGCTTGCCGGTCAGTGACTCCGGCACGGCTTCGGCGGCTTTGATTTTCTCATAGCCAATGATGCGTTTAAGCGAGTCCATAAGGGACGGCTCCTGCTCGGCGGTCGCGGCGGTCATGGCGTTGATATAGTCCGCTGAAGCCACGTTGTTGTAGCCCACGGCGAAGCAGCACAGGATGGTCAGTACCTGCTCCGGGCGGATCTCGCGCCAGTTGATTCGGTAAACCTCTTCACCGCTGGCGTTGTACTCCACTTCAACAATGGAATCAGGGATCTCAAATGCGCCCTTGTTCTCTGCTGGCAGCGCAATGTTGTCCTGCAGCATGAGCTCGTTGTAACGCTCAATGCCGGTGAGCACGGCAGCGCGCCCGTCGCTTCCCCGCGTTCTGAGAGATATATGGTTGCCGCCTACCTCGTTTGCCACTTTGCCAGTGGCTTCATCCACCAGCACTTTAAAGCCCTGCTTGCGCAGTGCCTCGACGAAAGGGGCAAGTTTAACCAGCTGCTTTCGCATGCCCTTTGGCAGCGTCTGCGGCTTTGACATAACGAGCGTGTGATCCTCGTAAATGGCGGTGATTGCCATCGGCTGGCTGGTGGAAAGGCTGATTACTGCGATTTTCTGTTTCACGTCTGTACCCCTGAAAAGGCGAAAGGCCGCATATAGCGGCCTCTCTGGCTTTTAACGTTCCCAACCGCGCGTTGCAGATTAGGTAAGTTGTCAAAAA
>Ga0157360_1000030_pt1 | contig 87979 bp, 91 predicted proteins | sample AttlaeALBM1_FD_111483 | JGI IMG/M metagenome (GOLD analysis project Ga0157360, IMG submission 111483) | Fungus gardens microbial communities from leaf cutter ant in Ribeirão Preto, State of São Paulo, Brazil - Atta laevigata ALBM1 | ecosystem: Host-associated > Fungi > Mycelium > Unclassified ...
AGGGCCCGGAGTTTACCTGCCGCGCGCTCGATCAGTGGGCCTTTGAGCATGGAGTGGAGCTGCGACTTATCCAGCCCGGCAAGCCGACACAGAACGGATTTATTGAGAGTTTTAACGGACGCTATCGCGATGAATGCCTGAATGAGCACTGGTTCAGCGACGTCAGTCATGCCAGGAAAACCATCAGCGAATCGCGTCAGGATTAAAACGAATATCGTCCGCACACCACGCTGAATTATCGGACGCCGTCTGAATTTGCAGCGGGCTGGAGAAAGGGTAATTCTGAGAGTGAAGGATCCGACATTACTAACTGAGCCTTTTATCTAATCCTGGGGGCAGGTCAGCATAGCTACGTGATTATCTGATTGATTCGATTACAAATTAATATTTTATCGAATGTTAACTAGTCAGCTAGAACTCTGCTGGTATAATAAAATACACGTATGTTTAAAGGATCATCTCTACGTCATAATGAGTAGGAACAGCTCAACGCAATAAAGTCCAGACGAACACTATATCAATATCAGTCAGTATTTTTTTATTCAAAACGATTTTATGAAATTATTAATTTTTTTATTAATGAAAGTATTTAACAGTGTATTAGACAAGCTCTTAAGTATGAAACCAGCCAAAGTTTAAGTATAATTTTAATTGGGTAATATAAGGAAATATATATGATTGATTTCACAAAGAAATTAAAGAAAAAAGAGTTACCAAAAAGAATTAATCCCATTGAAATATATGATTCTCTTGACAGACGAAGCGAAGCAGGTCCGTTAAGACCATCACAAAAAAAAATCCTAGCCGAATGGCACAATAACAGAAGAGACGAAAGAGATAACATAATAAAACTACATACAGGGGAGGGGAAAACTTTAATTGGATTACTAATGTTACTATCTAAAATAAATGAAACAAATAGCCCAAGCATGTATATTTGCCCAAATATTTATCTGGCTAAACAAGCAGTCAAAGATGCAGAAAAATTTGGTATACCCTATTGCATAATTGATAAAAGCAAAGTGATTCCTGAAGACTTCCATTCAGGAAGAAAAATTCTTATTACACATGTCCAAAAACTATTTAATGGAAAAACCTCTTTTGGTCTAGGTGGCAAGTCCATAAGCGTTAACTCAATCATTTTAGATGACTCTCAGGCTTGTATTGACTCTATAAAAAATAGCTTCACTATTAAAGTTGATAAAGAAAGCAAACTCTACGCTTCGATTCTTAACATGTTCTCAGGTGAACTCAAAGATCAAGGTGAAGGAAGTTATTTAGAAATGGAAAGTGGAGTTGGAAGCAACACATTGCTACCAGTGCCTTATTGGGCATGGATTGATAAAAAAGATCAAGTTGCGATGGAATTGATAAAAAACATTGATGATAAACGAATATCCTTCATTTGGCCATTAATAAAAAACGAGCTACATAATTGTCAAGCGTTCATATCGGGTGAATCATTGGAAATATCACCAATATTTTCACTGATAGACATTTTTGGTAGCTTTAGTAAAGCCAAACATCGTTTTCTCATGTCGGCGACAACACAAGACGATTCTTTCTTCATTAAAGGATTGGGTTTTGATATTAAAGCGGTAAAAAAACCGCTAATAAACCCTGACCTAATATGGTCGGGTGAAAAAATGATTTTGATACCTTCATTAATTGATGAAAAACTTAACCGGGAAAACATTATTAACTGGTTACTAACACCCTATGATAAAAGAAGTTTTGGTACTGTATGCCTTACACCTAGCTTTTCAAATACAAACCAATTTCAGCGCATTGGAGCTACAGTTGCAAAGACAGAGACTATATATGAATGTGTAGAGCAATTGAAGAAAGGCGTTTATGAAAAGGCTCTAGTATTAGCCAATAGGTATGATGGTATAGATCTGCCCGATAATTCATGTCGTATTTTAATTATTGATTCAAAACCTTATTCTGAAACATTATCAGATAGATATGAGGAAGAGTGCAGGCCTAGCAGTGATATTATCAACGTGAAGACTGCACAACGTGTCGAGCAGGGATTGGGGCGCAGTGTGAGAGGAGAAAAAGACTATAGCGTAATAATTATTACGGGTGGAGATCTTGTACAATTCTTGAAGAGCCCATTAACTACTAAATACTTTTCGCCACAGACAAAGAAGCAAATTGAAATAGGTAGTCAAATCGTTAGTTTTGCAAAAGATGAAATTGACGAAGGGGCTAAGGTAGAAAACCTTTTCATAGATTTGGTTAATAAATCCTTGTTACGCGATGATGGTTGGAAAGAATTTTATGTAGAAAGTATGAACGAAATTGATCCGAACTACACGAATGATGGCCTTTATGATTTAATTTTACTTGAATACAAAGCTGAAAAACTCTTTGTTAAAGGTGAGGTTGATAAAGCATGCGATGTTTTGCAAAATATTTGTGATAAATACAGTGATGATGATATGGAGAAAGGTTGGTATCTTCAACTTCAAGCCAGATACAAATATAGCATAAGTAAATCTGATTCTAATAAAATGCAAAAATCAGCATTCCAAAGAAATAGCAACCTACTAAAACCTAAAGACGGTGTCATATACAAAAGAATAGAAAATATAAATGCAACCCGTGCAAATAGGATCATCAAATGGATTAGTCAACATGAAGACTATCAAGCACTGATGATTTCTATAGATAGTATGTTGCAAAATCTATCTTTCGGCGTCCAATCAGATAAATTCGAAGATGCTCTTCACACTTTAGGAATTTCAATAGGATTTTCATGCCAAAGACCTGACAAGGAAATAAAAAAAGGACCAGACAATCTCTGGTTTGATATTGATGGACAATATTTCATTTTCGAATGTAAAAATGAAGTCAATGAAGATAGACGTGAAATCAATAAGACAGAAGCTGGTCAGATGAATAATCACTGTGGCTGGTTTTCAGAAGAATATGGCAATGTGAAATGTAAAAAAATAATGATTATTAATTCTAAAACTCTTTCATACGAAAGTAACTTTAATGAAGAAATTTTTGTTATGAGAAAATCAAAACTTAAGCTTCTGAGAGAGAATGTAAAGTCTTTTTTTAAAGAATTCAAAGACTATGACCTAAAATGCTTAGATGAAAAAACTGTTCATAAATTTATTTCCCCGCACAATCTTGATATTGAAAGTATGTTATCTATTTACTCTGAGTCAATAGTTAAAGCTAAAAAGTAGACAGTATCGCGCAAGGCAGTAATTAGGTGCCAGGAACGATATTTTAGTGGTTGAAAAAAAAGCCCCTTGAGGGCTTTTTTTATGCGTTACGTAATGCCTTCTTCTTTGGGCTAGTACCGCTAAAGACTGAGGAACGTTTAACGCGAAGGTTACTGTCACTGGACGCCACATAGCGGCCATTGACAATTTTAATTTCGCCAGAGGCAAGCTTTTCTTTCACATCTTTCCCTGCTACAGCCTGCAGACGTTTGCTCATCTCAAGATTAAGACGTGCCACTGCAGCATTATTAAGGCTGGTAACTTTGAGTTGTGACGACATAACTTCTTCCTCCTGCATCGATGTCGGTGTATGCATTCCAACCGTTTAAGCGACTGAAAAGCCTGCTTTTGGGGTGCCCTTGAAGACCCAGCGTTTTTGAGTATATTACTAAAAGATCAGTGTCTCTTTCATGTTCTCGGTCTTCGGCAGCGCTGAAAACATACGCACCTGCGTCACAGATATTATAGTGGTCATAAATTATACTTGCAACGTTTTGTAGCACCCGCCCCCCGGCCAATCCGTCGTACCTTACATGTTTAAAGCCTAAAGGGGAGTCTGTGTCTGCGTCAATAGTGTCAAAAAGAACAGCCCAAACACCGTTGTTATGAGGGAAGCGAAACTGTGGAAAAGCATCTTCCAATCTTATATCTTTTGCTTCTAAATCAGCTTGCGTAGTGATCTCTTGAAATCCGACGGCGTATAATTGGCCAAGATATAAAAATTTACGGTATACCATTCCCCCCGAGAAAGAGTCGTTGAATGGTTCTTCCCAAATTATATTATTGCTCACCAAGCACCTCCTTGCTTGTAAGTATCTAATTTTCAATCAATTGGCAGTAAATTAAATAAATAAATATATGTATTTTAATTAGAACTTTACTTGAAGCATTCGCTAATCTAATCTGCATTTAAGACCGAGTTTTCCTTTGAAACTACCGTTTCGTTAGATTAAACCAGATCCTATACCTTTCCTTGTAATTATCCTAATTCTCACCGATTGTTCTCAATGCCCTTTGAAATTCTTAGCGCCTGTAAGCCTGCATATAATTATAACCCAAAATAATATAGCTTACTATTAATTAGTACACTATCATTATTTTTGTATTTTGATGTTCTTCTAAACCTATTATTTCATACAGATTTAATCAAGTAAGTTATCATTCATAATGAAATAAAATCAATAATTATTATTGAGCGCCTAATAATACCTTTTATTAATTAAAAACATTCTTGCTGCGACTAAACTTTGACCTATTAGGTCAATTAGAGTGGCTAAAAAATACCTAGCCAATTTAAACCGATAACTGTTATTATTGGCCTGTAAAAACAAACAGGCCAAAATGGGTATACCCGCCGTCATTCCTTCCTCAGCATCGCCACGGCCTCATTGCCTGGCATCGAAAACTGCACCCGGTGACGTGCCGCCACGTCGAGCGCAAACACCTTCGTATAGACCTCCGTCGACTTCAGGCTCTTGTGGCCCATCAGGCTCTGTAGCGCCTTCAGCGGGATCCCAGCGTAAAGCATGTGCATGGCGTAGCTGTGCCGGAAAGTGTGTGGCGTCACCGGCACCGAGAACGACACGCCGTCTGCCGCTGCGGCCGCCACGGCTTCGTTAATCCAGGTCCTGACGGTGCGATCAGTCACGGTCCACAGGCGCACCTTTTCCGTCCGGCCGGTGTCAGGATTGCGCCGCTCAGCCGGAATGCGCAGCGTGGCCACCATCATCTCCAGCTGGGCGATGTACTGCGGATCGGACAGCGGAACCAGCCGGTGAGGGACCACGCCGGACGGCGCGCGCCCCGGCCCGCGGGCGGCCTTTTCCCCCCGCTGCTTCAGCGTGGCCAGCTGCACAAACGGGTGAGGCGGCGTCAGGGTGAAGTCGGACCGTGTCAGGGCCAGCGCCTCGTTGATGCGCGCGCCGGTGTTCCACATGGTGGTCAGCAGCATCTTCCGGTGCAGGTCCGGCACATAGTGCAGCAGGGCGCTGACCTCCGGCGCAAGCAGGTATTTCGGCAGGTCTTCGACAAGGGCTGCCATGTGGCGCAGCGCCAGCGCAGCCGGATAATCAATGGCAACCGGGAGGTGGGCCGTGTCTTGATGAGGAATATAGGATACTGGCAAATTCACAGCTGTCTCCGGTAAGCATTAATAAGGATTTTCATAAGCGCGACATCAAGGCCGGTAGCGGGAATCGCTCATCATGTCTAAAAACAAGCTGTATGATTCAGCGATATAAGAATCCATGCAGTCAAGTTCATAACAGGCCGCCTTCATCTTCTCGCCAAACAGCCGTGTATTAATGTGGGAAATGCCGGTCAGACTGGGCTCTCCTTCCCTGGTCCGGTCATACCGGAACGCCGTTGAACCAGAATCAATGGCAATCAGTTCCTTGATGACGGCGTCCGTATTACTGTGGTTGGCGCGCGGGAAAGAAGGGTCAACCTTTCTGACCAGTTTTCTGGCGTGGTCCCACAGAACGTTAAGGTCGTGAACGGCCTTTGGTCCTTTAATATCCGGGTCATTTATCTGCAGCAGGCAGAGCGTGATAATTCGCTTGAGGGCGAGTTCGACATGATGCCGGTAAAGGAAAACAACTGGATAGACAAGCACATCCTGATCCCGTCCTTTGGTATCAATATGCTCTATCAGAAGTTCAGCAGCCCGCCGGTAACCGGCCGCATAAGTTGCTCCGTAATCGTGAAGCCACTCATTCAGGCATGCGTTATTGTGCCAGTCGTCATCTCCGGAAAACAGCTCCGACACAAATTCCTTTTTCATCAATGATTAGCCTTAATTTCATCAGCCAGCGCCACAAATCCCTGATGCGCCATCTGCAGGTACTGGCTGTAGATCCGCGCATCCCGTTCGGTCAGTCCGTCCGGGTTGCCCTCAAACCAGCGCTGCAGTACCCCGATGGCGTGCCCGTAGGTGTCCAGATCATATTCATTATCGCCGAGCTCGCCGGCGTCGCGCAGCTCCTGGCGGAACTGGGCAGACTTTTTGCTGATGATGTTGAGCCCGAGGTGAGTGGCGGCATAAAGGTTGTTTTCACCCGGCGACAAAATGGCGTTGCGGATCTTCTCAAAGGCATAACTGAAATCATCACGCTGCTTCATTGATTCAAACATGACAGTTCTCCAGAGGATTATGTGGGTGCTACTGATAATGAATGTTACTTAGCATGCGAGGTATCATCACCCTCCAATCTTTAACTCACGTTACTTTAAGAGTAGTTATTAAAATCCTGCTTATATTCCCTCCCTGCAATTGCCGTAAGTCTTTCTCCGCCGGATCCGACTTTTTCCGTATCCGGCAGTAACCGGAAGGGTAGCACGGGGGCGGGGCGGGCGGAAGCGGGGTTTTCAGTACGCCTTTCGCCTGGCGCATCCCCTATGTTGTGTCACTTGCATGAAAATGAGCCACAACATGTGGGGTTGTGCGCAGAAAACCGCCACTCAGGAGGAAAGATCCGGTTCTAGTTCTTTTCGGATCTCAGCGCCTGAAGGACTTTAAAATGGCAATGTTAGTGGATTGCACGAAATACATCATGTAAATATAAAGGTGATTATTTTATGAAATTTAAAGATTCAAAAATGCTATGCTAGCATTATTGACAATACACATAACTGAGAGGCAGCATGCTGAGTCAGCTGAACCTGCGGTTCCCCCGCAAACTGATCGACAGTCTCAAAAACCGGGCCAGCGCCGAAAACACCTCCGTAAACGCACTCACTGAACGCCTGCTTGACGGTGCGCTGAAAACCACTTCCCCGGATGAGGCCTACTATGCACTGCAGGCCGATCCCGGCACGACCCGGCTGGCCCTTTACCGGAAAATCGTGCGCGGAGAAACCTTCGGCCGACATTCCCTGAAGCCGGCCGAGCTGCGCTGGCTGTTTGCGCAGGCGCACGCCGCGTGCCAGACCGGGAGTGCCTTCATGAGCTGGCCGGTCATGGAAACACTCCTGGGCATCACCTTTGACGCGCTGGTGTACGCCGCTGAAAACGGCATCCCGGTTGACACGTACTACATTAACCGGGCCTTTGATCTGAAGGGGGAAAACTACCGCGCCGAGACGGACGCGTTCATGGCGGCCATGCCGCACGGCGTGGACACCACCTGGGCCGAATTTCTGCTGCGCCCGCTGTCCTCCGGTGCCCTGAACCTGGCAGCTTTCCCGGATGAGGCCATCGCCCGCATCTGCACCCCGGAGAGGCTGAAGCTTCTATTTCCGCTGGTCATCCGCGCGCAGGATCCGTCCCGGGAAGAGATGAAGGCCTGGACCGCCGCCACGGGGCTGGTCACAGATCATTTCAGCCGCGTTGTCGAAGTCGCGGACATCAGCCTGCACATGAGGGTCACCGGTAACCGTTTTCCGCAACAGCCGGGAAGCGACTGGCACGCCCCGGCATTCAGCCTGTTCGTGACCGCCGGCCGGGTCAGTGAGGCGTTCGGATGGGACGTGTTCTGCGCCCTGATCCGTTATATGCAGGCCCGCGCATGGCAGGACGCCACGCACGACTGGAACGCCCGGGACAGCCTGGTGTCGCTTCACATTTCGCAGGATGGCACCGGGCAGAACAGCCGGGCCACGCTGGGTCTGGAAGGCATGCTTGTCGCCATGACACAGGACGAGTACCTGCAGCTGGAAGACGCGTTGCTGACGGCGGTGGCCGCGCCTGATACAGCACCGCTGATGGCCGGGCTGCGTGCCTTATACGGGGACTTGTAAAGTGACTATAAAGGACAGCGGTTTCAGCGCGGGCACCGAGACGCCAGTCAGTCGGGCTGAAGAAGACCGTTATGGCTTTGAAAGCGTAGCGGTTGGTCTTGCCCGCAGTATTCTGGCGCTGGACAATAACGTCAGTACAGTGATTGGGATTGAGGGAAAATGGGGGGCGGGCAAAACCAGTCTGCTACGCCTCCTCATGAACAGGCTTGAGAAGCATAAACCAGCCGGAACCTACGTTCTGCATATTGCGCCATGGCTGACCGCGCAAGGCACGAGTCCGGCCGACTCACTGCTGATGCCGGTCGCTGCGATTCTCCGGGAGGAAGAGGAAAAGCGGCAGCCTCTGCCTCAGAATCTCTGGCAGTCGTGGCAGCGGCATGTACGGAAAAGCCGCAACACCGGCGCAGCTCTGGACATGCTGAACTACCTCCGACAGACATCCGGACGGCTTGCCCCGCTGGCAGAGTTTGCCGGAAACTTCGTTCCCGGGCTTGGGATGGCCGCAAAAGGTATGGAGACGCTGGCGAATCTTGATCTGTCAGGCCGGCAGCAGACGGCGGCGGAGTTGCACGCCAGTCTTGACAATAAGATCAGGGAGCTCAACCTGAACTTCATCGTTATCATCGACGATCTTGACCGGCTGGAACCAGCACAGGCCGCTGAGGTGCTGCGGCTGGTCCGATCGGTGGCCGACTTTTCCCGCTTCCGCTACGTCATGTGTTATGACCGCGACGTACTGGCACACGCCGTTCAGAAGCACCTGGGCGTAAGCGACGGTATTCTGTACCTTCAGAAGATTATCCAGCTATCTTTCAGCCTGCCGAGACCGGAAAGCTTTGATCTCCGCCGGGAGTTCAGGGCCGGGGCAGCAGCTCTTTACCGGGAAGTTAACGGACACGATATGGACACCACAGCTGAATCCGATCTGGCAGAAGCTGCTGATGTCTACGGGGAAATGCTGTCAACGCCGAGGGAGGTTAATCAGACGCTGAACGCCCTGCGTTTCCGGTATGCAGGCCTGCGTGACTACGTATATTTTCCCGATCTGTGCCTGCTTCAGCTGCTCCAGGTCGTCAACCCCGGGCTGTACGACTGGGCAGAGCACTACCTGACCGAACGCGCGGTGGTTGAAACGGGTGATGCCAGCATCAGCGACGGTGAACTGGAAAACATGGCTAAGGCGCTCAAAACACATCTGAGCCGTTTTACTAATACGCGTGCGCGTTACGGCTGGAGTCTGGGACGCTGGCTGCCCGGTGTAAGCGGACTCAGCGATAAGGATTATTCTCTATTTCAGCAGGTCCGGGATGAGGAGATGCTCACTATAGGGCGCCGCCTGGGCAGTCTCATCTACTGGCGCTACTATTTTTCATTTTCAGCGCCTCAGAACGTACTGCCGGAAGAGAGCATTCAGGACATTCTGCTTCTGGCGGGCAACGACCCGCTGGCGCTTGAAAAGCGCCTTATGGAAAGCATCAGCAGCAACGGCGTATCAACACGTACCTGGTTTGAGCATATACTCACCCGCCTGACCCCTCGTGTAACCGGACGGGCCTCCAGAGAACAGGTAGAGGGCCTGCTGAATTTCTTTTTCAGTAACGGTGACCATGTGAAGGAGGCGTTCCTGGCGCGTAACGCTTTTTTTAATATGCATGACTCCGGTACAGACAGCCTTGTCCGGCAGCTTATCGCCCAGATGCTGGAAAAGGATCGTTCAAGAGCTCTCTCAGTACTCACCCGTCTGTTTGATACCAGCACAGCGATAGTATGGACGGCGGAGCTGATGCGCGATTTTCTCTTGCAGCACGGGCTGGCTGGTAACGGGTCATTGCATGAGCATGAGCAGTTGCTGGCGCGTGAAGAACTGGAAAGCCTGCGTGACAGACTGGCTCGGCGGCTTAACAGCGACCCGGTAAAAGCCTCGTTATTCAGTCAGCGCCGGTTGCTTGGCTACCTGAACGCATGGCAGCAAATACAGGATGAAGGAACTGTCCGGCGCTGGATAAATGAAGTCAGCCGGACTGACGCACAGTTTCTGCAGCTCCTGCTTAAACTGCGCATTGCGGTCATAAGCAGTGACAGAGGGCATTTTCTCAAGCTTGATTTATCTGCAGTCAGCAACGTATTTCCTGATGAGGAAAATATTAAAATCCGGCTTAAAAAGATTGAAGAAACCGGGTGTTATGATAATGAAATCAGAGAGATCAGGGATGCACTAAAGCTCACTTCACACTGGTGATCCAAGGAAGTGCCCTGACTGTTTTGCCCTTTACACTTATTGTGTCCATAAGGGCAAACATGTTTCCGCTCAGGGTATAAGTGCGTCAGACTAAAAAAACATTGTTCATCGTGTCTGATGGCTAGCTTTCAAAAGTTAAACGGTAAATCTGATTCACTGAGCACCACGCGATGACTCTGTTCAATCATACAGACAATGGCCTCTCTGGGACCGTTACGCCAGCGCCCGTCTGCGTAAAATGCCTCAAGTGTCTCATCCATTGCGCGGGTGTCAGGAAATCTTCTTATCAGGTAATACTTATCCGGGTTGTCGAGTGAGTTTCCATATGCCAGCACCGTCAGTCCACATTCCTCATGAAGCGGGATGCTTTCATTCTGCATAACGAAATGGAACTGCTGACCCGTTCCTTTCTTCAGGGTGTACTGAAGAATTTCATAAACGACTGGCATAAAAAACCTTCCTTCTTGAAATATGGTCTACTCTGTTATGGCGTGCTGAGTTCTCTGACTGCCTGCTTTTAGCTCTGCAGTTTAACGTTTCACTTCATTACTGTGACATTTTTCTTAATATTTTGCCGTGAGCAGCTTACCTTTCTGAATTTACAGGAGAGATAAAATCCTCCCAGACCACACTTGCCCATATTTTAAACTCTGCAAGAAACATATCCAGTGATATATTCTACCATATTAACAGGGGTTAATTAATTCACCTTGTTTGTAAGTTAATGTAATGATACTTTCTCGTTGCCTCACGTTATTAAATTTAAATAAAAGTAAAATAGTTAGTTTGCTAAATATGTGCCAAAGGATACCGGCAGTATATGTCAACAATTCAATTTGTTGGCATTGCTATTCATTAATTTGAATCAGGAAGTGTTTATGCAAAATGTTGACCTGCTAATGATAGGTTCAGGTCCGTCCAATCTTGCAGTTGGTGTGGCCCTGGAAGAAAACGAAACTCACCATAATATTCATTCCTCTGTAATACTGGAAAAAGACTCATCGGTATGCTGGCATCGCGGAATGCTTTTTCCCGAAGCCCAGTCACAGGTTTCTTTTTTAAAAGACCTGGTTACTCAGCGTAATCCCACCAGTAAATTCAGTTTTCTGAACTTCCTGCATAAAACTAACCGTCTGGAAAGTTTTATCAATCTCCAGACGTTTAACCCTTACAGAAAAGAAATATCAAATTATTTGCAGTGGGTTGCGAATCAGCTGAGTAAAACAGAAGTTATTTATAACAGCAAAGTCGTGTCCGTGAGCCCGGAAATTTCGGAAGAGGGGAAAGTCCGCGCCTGGCAGGTGCAGACAGAAAACGGGCAGCAGTATCTTGCAAAACGCCTTATTTTTGGCGCAGGAAGGGATCTGAATATTCCCGCCGTTTTTGCAGACATTGAAAAAGGAAAAGTGATCCACAGTTCTCACTACCTTACCTCTCTGGAAAGCCTGAACAAAACCGACATCAGAAACATCTGTGTAGTGGGCGGTGCTCAGAGCAGCGTTGAAGTTTATCAGTCCTGTATTGACGTTTTCCCGCACGCCCGGGTAACCATGATGATGCGCTCTATCGGGCTCGTTAACTACGAGGGAAGTCAGTTCACCAACACGCTGTATCAGAACGAATTTATCAATACCTACTTCAACTGTGATCCCTCAGTGCGTGAAAAGACGCTGGCGGCTATGCATACCACGAACTACTCAGGGGTTGCTCCCGCGACACTGTCAGGCTTATACCGGTTTCATTACCTGCAGGAAATGCAGACTGAAAAACGTGCCACCATACTGACGCAGTGCGATATTTTACATGCCGTTGATGACAATAACGGCGTGCTGATTACCTGGAAAGACAATAAAACCGGCCAGACGCACTCTGAACATTTTGATCTAATATTTCTGGGAACCGGTTTTAAAAATAAAACGCCGGAATTATTTAATAATATTTCCCGGCAGTTTGATATTCACAAACTGCATGTCAGCCGAAAATATCGCGCACAAATCCCCTGTGCCGAGGGTGTCTCTCTTCATCTTCAGGGAACAAATGAAGAAACGCACGGAATAGCCGATTCTTTACTGAGCGTTCTGGCTTTCCGCTCTAAAGAAATCCTGGATGACATCACCGCCTGAATAACGGGAAAAAATATGCACGCTTTTAAAGAGCTCGATCGCAATAACCTGCGCTTCGAGAATAATCTGCACGCTCAGAGAACGCTCCCGTGGGAAAATTTCAATGCTCCGTTTGAAAGCTCCTGGTGCGTTATTTCTCCGGGACAAAGCTCCACACCGCATCATCATCATGAATATGAAATATTCGTCGCTGTAAAAGGTGAGGCTTTTATAATTTGTGAAGGTAAAAAAACAGAATTCAGAGAGGGCGACACCGTTCATTTTAAGCCCTTCACGCAACACTGTGTTGTGAATGAAAGTCAGGAAGATTTTGAAATGTACAGCATCTGGTGGGACACCCATATGTCTGAACAATTTCTTCAGCAACACAGTACTGATAATAAGGCGGCTCAGAATGGCTAAGACACTGATTATTGCTCCTCCCCCGACGCCAAATGGTGATCTTCATGTGGGCCATATGGCGGGACCTTATCTGGCAGGAGACATTTATGCCCGATACCTCCGCCTTAACGGAAAAGCGGTTAATTACGCCACCGGTACGGATGACAGCCAGACGTATGTGGTGACCAGCGCCCTAAAACTGGGCACCACACCCGAAGAACTCTGCCGTCAGTCATCAGAGGATATCCACAGCAGCCTTAAGTTATGGGGTGTTGACCTTGACGGGTATGCTCCTTTTGACGATGGCTACAAAAAAAGCGTCTATAAATTTCTGAATCCGTTATTTGAGAACGGAAAACTGATAAAGAAAACGGTCCGATTTCCTTATTCCGCTCACCGCGGTGAATACATGGTGGAGTCGTTTGTGGCGGGTGAGTGTCCGGTCTGCCTGGCACACTCCCGGGGCGGCCTGTGTGAAGGCTGCGGCCACCCTAACAACTTCGACATGCTGGTAAGACCCACGTCAACTCTGCCGCCTTACGAGCCGCTTGAATACCGGGAGGCCGAAATTCTGGTTTTTCCGGTAGAAAAATACAGATGCGAACTGGAAGCCTATTATGCCGCCAGAAAAGGCCAGTGGCGCCCGCATATCCTGCAGCTGATGGATGAGCTCTTCAGCAGGGAACTCATCGATTTCCCTGTCACCTATCCTGTCAGCTGGGGGCTGCCCTCACACTTTCCCGGCACAGAAGGGCAGGTACTCAACGCCTGGATCGAAGGCATGCCTGCATCGATGTACTGCAACGCCTGCGGCGAAGTCACTGCGGGCCACTCTGTGGACGCGGATGCAACCTGGCGTTCTGAAACGGGCAATGCGCTGATGTATTTTCTGGGATTTGACAACTCCTATTTCTGGGGTGTCACCCACCTGGCCCTTCTCATGGCGCATGAAGGAAAATATATCCTTCCGCACACCATCGTGCCCAACGAGTTTTACGAGCTGGAAAATTCAAAATTCTCGACCAGCCGGGGCCACCTGATCTGGGCACGCGATCTGGTCAGTGAACTCCCGCGGGATTATGCCCGTTTTTATCTCTGCCTTACGAGCCCTGAGCATAACCGGAATAATTTCAGCCGGGCTGCGCTCAAGCAGATCCTTAATGAACGGCTCATTACCTCATGGAATCTGCTCGTGAGCGCGTATAAAGCACAAGACTGGAACGCGCGGATTGATGACAACGCTGAGAATGTTGAAGTGATCGTCGAAACCATGTCATCACGTCTTCATCAGTGCTGCCGTATCGAAACCTTCAGCCAGAGCCGGCTCGCAGACTGGATACTGAACCACATCACCCGCCTGCAGGAACTGATTGCCGAAAACAACGGCCTCAGCCTCTGGGCCGTTAACCGTCAGTTATCTGTGCTGCTGGACGGGATGGGGCTGGTGATGATCGATCTCCGTGAAAGCGTCGCGCCAGCCGGCACGCTCGATGCCTGTTCGGTGTTAACTCTTCCGGAACTGTCTCTCATCGGTTCTGATGCATGCAGTCAGTCTTATGCGTCGTGATATCGCCGTCGTGGGTGCGGGGATTACCGGCATCATGACCGCTCTCGCCTGCGCCCGTAAGGGCGCAGGGGTAGATCTGTATGAGGCTGAACACATCCCTAACAGAGAAAATCTTTCCTGGGCTTCCGGTCGCCTGTGGAAACACATTCACGAACATAACAGCTGCCTGGAGCCGCTTGCAGAGGCTTCACTGGCCTACTGGGAAGCGCTTATTTTGCGCAGTCGCGGGGAACTGGGCTGCCGGACAGAATCGCTGAGGCTGCTGCCCCCGGAGGACTGCCTGCAGCTTGAGCGCCACTACCGCGCCCTTGGCACCGGATGCCATATTCAGACGCCGCAGTCGTGTGAACAATCCGGTGTGTTCCGCTTTGCCGCAGGTAAGCAGCTGTTCACCGGCCATGACGCTGTTCTTCTGGATGCGCGGAAGATTTGTCTTCAGCTGCTCGATGAACTGGCAGAGTGCCGGAACGTGACATTACACCCCCTGACGCCGGGAGATATGAATGCCAGCGGGAACGGGGTTCTGTGCCTGGGTGGCCGTGACAGCAAAACGTACGCGGCCATTGTCTCCACAACGGGTCAGCCCCTGCTGGAACGGCCGCCAGCAACGCGTGAACGTGCCCAGATTCGCTATCAGGTGCATTTTGATGTTCACGTGAATGACAGCAGAAGAAGCCTGCTGAAGCCCGTTCTGCACTTTGGTGATGACAGACGAACATGGTGTGTACCGTCTCCCGACAGAAGCGTCCTGAAACTGAGCGCCAGTGAGTTTTCATTTCCTGACACCCCCCGCGCAGATGTGGTCGAAGCCTGCCGCACGTATCTGTTACAGAAGCTGAACATCCGCTACACCCGCGTTGAGCCGCATGTCTCTGCATACTATGAAATCCCGTCCGAAAAGCGTCCGTCTTCACCTTACTGGTACACCGATCCGCAAACAGGCGTGGTCACCGTGGATTCCTGCGATGCCTCAATTTTCAAAATTGCCCCGGCCCTGTCAGACCAAATCAGTCAGCACGTTATTAATGGAGTGACCTTATGAGTAATGAAAGTATTCTTCCGGTTTCAGCGGTCGCGCTCAGGCGCGGAAGAAAAAACGAAGCGCTTATCCTGTCGGCTTCGCTGGTGTCCACACTGGGCAGTGGCATCCTCACCATCGCCAACGCCCTGATCATTTCACAGAGCATGGGAACGGCCAAGGCCGTCGGCACGCTGTTTATTCTTATTGCGCTGCCGCAGGCATTTTTCTCTGTGCTGTTCGGAAAGCTCTCGGACGTTTTTGACAGAAAAAAAATCTGCATCATCACCAACCTGATTAACGCCGTGATCGTGCTGGGCGTGCTGTCAGGCATCCGTTACTTCACCGATCCGGCCATGACCATTTTCATCTGCAGCTTCATGCTTTCGATGACCATGGCCATGTTCTTTCCGGCAAATAACGCCATCATCAAGGATTCCGTTGAGCCGGGCCGCATGGCGGCATTCAACGCCAGGCTGGAAATGGCCGTGCAGATTGGCGCGCTGATTTCCGTTGCTGTCGGGGGATTCCTGATACAGCTCATCGGCGTTGATTTTGTTTACGTCCTGAATGCGATGACGTTCATTTTCAGCGCAGTGCTGTTTTTCCTGCTGCAGCCCTATCAGCAGGTTGCTGAAGCGGGCAAATCCGTCAGCACCGCCGCCCAGCAGGCGAGTCACGATGATAGCGGTGTCAGAAAACCCTGGCTGATGCTGCTGTACGGCACGGGCAACGTCATCGTCACGGTCAGCAATATGCTTCTGGTTTTGCTCGTCACTAAACACTTTGCTGCCGGAGCTGGCGTCCTGGGCGTCGTGGATGCGCTGGCAGGTGTGGGCGTGGCTGTCGCGGCCGCCGTTACGCCTTTCCTCCAGAAACGCTTTTCTCTGCTGAAGATTGTTGCTTTCGGGTACCTGGCTAATGCCTGTTTCATCGCCCTGCAGCCCCAGTTCAGCATTACCTGGCTGATGGTTTTCTTTCCGCTGGGTGCCGTGTGTTTCGGGCTGGCGCGTATTTCATGCCGGACGCTGATGTTCAATACCATTCCGTCAGAATATACCGGCCGTTTTTTTGGCTTCAGTAATGCGGTCGGCCTCACGTCGGCTGTAGTACTGACTTACGTCATCGGGGGGCTGGTCGACGGCCACAATGTGCTGCTCGGCTATGTTGCGCTGGCTGGCGCCGTCGTCACGTTATCCGTGCTTGCTTCTTCACTGGTTTTCAGAGGGAAAGGAAAATGAAATTACTTGCAATCGAAGTCGGTCAGTTTGGCAGCTATTACAATTCCCGGTATGAGCAGGTGGAAGCGTACGGTGCCGAACTGTTTGTGCTGTCCGGCGTGGCTGAAAGCGATCACTGGAAAGCGGGCCGTTTCTTTATTTCCCACAGCATGAACATTGATGACCTGGTCAGGCATGCAAAACTGCTTCATCAGGACTTCAAATTCGACGGCGTTTTCACCTTCGCAGAAAACAGCGTCATTGCGACGGCTATGATAGCCAATGCACTGGGCCTGCCGGCGATTTCTGTGGATGCAGCCGTGAAAAGCCGCAACAAGATATTCATGCGGGAAGCGCATCGCGAAGCCGGTGCCCCACATCCTGACTTCCGTCTGACTCCGACGCTGGACCATGCGCTTAAGGCCGCTGACGAGCTCAGATACCCAGTCATCCTTAAACCCACGCTGGGCTCTGCCAGTCAGTTTGTTTACAAAATCAACACCGCGCAGGATCTGAAAGACGCTTTTCCAAAAGCGCTGACCGGCATCGCCGAAATGAGTCAGTTCAGAAATGAAGGGATCACGGATGTGCTTGGGCCAAACAGCCTGCTTGTCGAATCCTATCTGAACGGCAAAGAATTTCTCATTGAGGCTTTCACCTGGGATGGCGTGACCGTTCTTGGTTCGGTCGTGGATCGCGTCACGCTGGAGGGCAACACATTCGATGATGACGTGCATCATGCCCCTACGAGTCTGACTGATGACGAGCTGCAGCTGGTGCACAGGGCCGTTCACTCAGGTGCGTTATCGCAGGGCCTCGACCGCAGTGTCATGCATGCTGAAATCCGTTTTCACGACGGAAAGCCGTATATCGTGGAAATTGCGGCACGCCCGGGGGGCGGGGGACTGGACTTCATGGCGCGGATTTCGTCTGACTACTGTCCGATAAAAGCGTTGACAGACGTGGCTTCAGGTACAAAACCGGCTTACCTGGCTTACAGGCCTTCCGGACGACACACGTTCGCCCTTTGCCTCATCTCTTCAGCTGGTGTGATCGAAAGCATCACGGTACCGGCAGATGTGACCGCCGATCCTTCAACGTTCATGCTGAAATTGACCGCCAGCGTGGGCGATGTGATAAAGCGCCCTCCTTCTGGCAATGATATCGTCGGCTTCCTGGGGGTAGCGGGCAGCAGCCTCGCTGAAACCGAAAGCAAGGCCATGAATTATTCACAGCGGGTCACCGTTACAACCCGATGAAGAGAATCGGACTGGCCATCGCATTAGGGAAAGATGCCAACAGCCACACGCGCACGTTCACTGAGGCTGTTAACTACAGTCTCAGGCATTTCCCGGAGTTCAGGAAACACCACCTGAAAATCGTGAACGATGAAAAATCACCGGAAGGAGGCGTCAGGGCCGCCACAGAACTCGCTGAATGGGGTGCAGAGGTTGTCGTCGGACATTTCTCGAGCCTTGCTGCGCTGGCAGCAATACCGGTTTACAGGGAGCATGGCATCCCGCTCATGCTCCCGGCCTCAACTGCCTGTGAGCTGAACACCGGGGAGAGTTTCAGGCCGTTCAGGTATCAGAAAAATAACGCAGAACTGATTGAGTACAGTGTGGCGAACTGCCTGAAGGACGGTAAAGAAGGCAAGGTGTATGCAATTCTGCAGGACAATGCCTATGCAAACCGTTTGCTGGAGCATTTCCCGCTGCTGTCTGACGTAACCGTAATCAGAAATATTCCTGCAAGAACGGCAAGGGATGACACGTACATGATTATTGGCTACAGCGATTTTGCCGCTGAAACGGTAAAACGCCTGTCGCAGGCCCATCTGCACAGGATCGTGCTTCTAGATGATGCGGACAGCCCGGTGACTTATGCCTCGTGCATCATAAGGCCGGCGCGTTTCTCACGGGTTCGTTCTGTGTCTCATCTTCACAAACACGGAAGAAGTCAGCCCTACTGGAATGAAACCCTGCTGGCGCTGTCGCTTGCGGCATTACCGGCTTACGGGAGCAGCCCAGGCACGGCGTTCAGCGCCGGGTTTATGACGTACCTGGGGTATCAGGAGTTTGACCGTCGCGGATGTTTTGGTGACTGCCTGCTTGTGGCTGAAGACATTGAATTCTGATCAACTGGCCTTATCAGGCATGCCGTTACTCATCTTTTAAGGAAACTGAATGACTGTAAAAATCCGCAATGCTGAAGACGGGGATTTTGCTTCATGGCTGGCCTTGTGGAAAGGTTATCTTGCCTTTTATGAGAGTGAGCTGGATGACGAGGTGACGCTGCACACGTGGAAAAGGGCGTTATTACCTGATTCTGACTTACTGTGCCGGCTTGCCGAGATTGAGGGGGAGATTGTGGGGTTTACGTTCTGCGTCATTCATCCCGGCACGTGGTCCCGTCAGCCGCTTTGCTATCTGGAAGACCTGTTTGTTGCCGGTGAAAAAAGAGGCCGGGGAGCAGGCAGAGCGCTTATCGACGCGGTCTGTGAAGAAGCCCGTGTCAGGAACTGGTCAAAAGTTTACTGGGTAACGAAAACGGATAATCCGGCCCGGGCGCTGTATGACAAAGTGGCGGTGCTGGATGATTTTATACGCTACAGCGTCAGGGTGTGAGGTGGAATTTCTCAACCTCCGTCGCCCGGCTGTGGGTGTTCGCCTTTTTTATCAGCACTGACAGCCAGGAACAGCTGTAAGACTCGCATGATCGGGCCATCCGGCACTGGTCCGTTAGCGTACCAAGGGAACATCTTTTCTCCCTCTGCTGTGTACAACAGAGAGGGGTGGATGGATTAGCGAATTTAAGAAAAACAACGTCTGAACAATGACAAAACACTTATTTAAACAGGATGGCTTATGATGACAGTTACGGAAACAGAAAAAGGCAGTCTACATTTACCTCCAGACGGACTTCTGCGCTACCGCCTTCTGACTGGCAAAGATGATGCTACTTTTTGCACGCGTGTATCAGAGGCTCTGTCTCAGGGTTATGAACTGTATGGGTCACCCGCTGCGACGTTCAATGGTCAGGATGTCATTGTCGCGCAAGCCATCATCTGGCCAGAGGCACAACCGAGCCAGCCCTGAATACCCGCAATTCACGACAGCTACGCCGGCTGGCAGCGTCCAAAGCCCTGCCGCCGCACCGTTTTCATTAAACGACAGTCACCCCACTTAGTTCGCCCGAAGTCCTATCTTAAGGCTTCCATACTAATGACGGGATCAGGTTCTTCAGGTATACCGAATCCGCAGGACGAGCAAGAAAAGCTATCTTTTCCTCACCGGAAAGGCGCGCCACATTAAACCGGTGATTCCCCCCCGCAATGTGAATTTTCTTGACGCCGTCATTATCAAAGATCCACAGCGCGGGCGGAGTCAGGGCTTTGCCCTCTTTCCAGTAATTGATGACGGCTTCAATCTTATCATCAACGGCCCCCTCCCTGAGTTCCTCGACAGAGTGGATTTTGCTGGCATAGGCCAGATGCGCATGTATTTCTGAGATTAATGCATACCCCAGAAGTAGATTCCCGGTCGGAACTGCCCAGTCAGGAATATTCCCGTCGAAAGCCCAATCCCTTTCATTTGGTTCTTCACTCCACGTGACCTGGAGTACAGGCCATTCACTGACCGGTTTTTCAAGATACATCCACATGTTCCTGTTAGCTGTTGTTTTATTGCAAGCGAGGATAGCCGCAAGCTCTCTCATTATCTAATGACTTCCGTCTCTATCAGTAATCGGATCTCCCATATGAAGAATGAAACCTTAATGCAGTACACAGTGAATAAAACAGTAAAGCTCCATGTCAGCCCAATATGAGCCTTATGACTTACTTTATCCCTACAGGCATAAAAAATGCCTGACGTTACATAAAAATCCTACAGGGCGTATTTACGCAGAAGGGATAAAAACCAGCGTTACGTGCCGCCCATTTTCGCCCCGGGACCGATAAAGTGTCAGTGTCAGTGTCAGTGTCAGTCAGTCTTTACCGTGGGAAAAGATCAAATCTGTTAGGAATATTCTCAACTCCAGCATTATGATGAACAGCTAAGCAACGCTTATCATTTCACACGTCGCCTGACATAACGACAGCCTTACTGTTTGCCCGAAAAGACGGGCGCAAAGGAGAGTGCATGCCCCTGATGCTGCAGAAGGAACATCCCGCGGACAGCGATCTGTTCAGAGGAGAAAGCCATAATAAAGTGGCACGGAAGATGACGGAGGTAATAAGAACATCCGACATCAATATCATTGGCCTGGAAGGGGAACTCGGTTCCGGAAAGTCGACGATAATCCAGTTGATAAAGAAAGACCTCTCTGGCGATTACACCTTTATTGAGTTTGACGCAGAGCGTTATCATCACGGCAACACGAAAAAGGCGTTAATCGAGGTCATCCACCGTGGAATCCAGGCGAGAGAGGGCGTTGATAAAAAATCACTAAACACGCTGAAACATAAAGCACTGGGAAATATCGTCGAGTACGACAAAAAGGTCAGCAGCCGGCTGAGTTGGTGGACTGTCTCTTTTATATTGTGTTGTTTGCTCGGCGTTCAGATGGTCCGGTACCTGCTTGTTGATATCAACAGTTATCTAGTGAGCGGAAAAATAACATCGTGGTGGGTGCTGGCAACAGAAATTACAGCCATCCTCTCACCCGGTGTTCTTTTATTGTCTCTGTGGGTAAAAAGCCGTACGAAAAATAAAGTGCCGCCTAACGTGGGAAACATAATCACCGTAGGCGATCTCTTCAAGCAAAACAGCGTTGACCGCATTTCTGAAACATGGCTGGTCAGCAAAGAGATTGGCACCATTGAATTAACCGACGCGCTGTCCGGCTTCACGGAAAGTCCGACAGTGCCTGCCGACGCCAGGTTTATTCTCATAATAGATAACCTTGACCGTATCAGCGCAGACAAGGTGAAAGAATTGTGGAGCGACATGGAGCTGATCGCGGGAACCACACACAGACAGTTCCGGATCATCGTGCCTTATTCCGCCCGGCATGTAGCGAAATCCCTGATGGTTGAGGGGTACAGCGGGCGTGAGTTTATTGCAAAACGCATTCCCGTAACGTTTACCGTCCCGCCGCTCATCACGGCCGGCTGGCAGGATGCCTTCAGGGAAATGTGGAAGCAGACCGTAGACGAAAATGACGGGATCTGCTGCACAGAGTCCATACAACTGCTGGAACGCTGGCGTCCTTCTGAATATCCCCGCATCACGCCGAGACTGCTCAAGAAGCTGGTCAACGATATTCACATTCTGGACATGACGGTCCCGGCCGGCGAACCGCTGCGGCACGTGCTGCTGGCGCTTTATATCCTTGTGGTGCGCTATTCTGATGAGGTACCCGTGACTCGCCTGCTTGAAATCCGGGAGCAGGACGAGAGCTCACTTCCCGTCAGTCAGGAAGAGGACAGGATGTATGCAACCCAGGCGCAGCTTGGCAGGATATTCAGCCACGACACCCGGCGCTGGAGCGAATTTTTAATGAGCATCCACTTCCAGACAGACAGCGAACTGGCCCGGACGGAGCTCTTTGATACCCCCCTGACCGATGCCGTTAAAAATCACGATGCTGAACCCCTCGAGAAACTGTCCGGCCTGTATGGATTCTCTCATGCTTGGCAGCGCTGTGCCGGGCGCTTTACTATGCAGGACTGGATGGAAACCGTCATCAAACTGCCCGACGATGCGTTAGGCAAGATCAGGGAGGAGATAAACGGCGCCGTGGCCAGGCTGAACACATCGTATGCCTTGTCTGAGCGGGAAAACTTTCGTGAAACGTTCAGCCAGAGCCTCACAATATTAAAAGAAAAGGGGTATGTGAACACGGAAGACTTCATGATCCGTCAGAAAAATTTTGTTATTACAGAGCTGAATAATCTCCAGAAAAAGCCGGAAAATGATGATGTGTATATTAAAAATCTTCTGAAAGAGGCAGATCTTTATTCAGCCATCTTTAAAGAAAACCTGTTTAAACTGATAAAAAATCCTTTGAGTGGCTATCTTTATTCCAGATTCCTGCTGAATGAAAAAGATAATTTGCCTTACCTCAGCATCAGTACTCTTCCTCTGTCTGAAACTGAGCAGGAAAACATGCTTCGCCATTTACTGGAGACTGAATCGCACAATATCTTCAGTCCTGACGTTATTCGTTTTTTCAGGCTCTGGTCAAAAGCTGTTGAAAACTTAATCAACGACAAGGATAACTTTCCAGATAATATCACTAATAAGCTGACAGAATTGCGCAGCTCAACACCCAGTGAAGACATCAATGAGCTTCGGTATTTAATTTTCACTCCGGAATGGTATGAGGCCTCAACCACAACCTCGCTGAAAAAACTGACCGTCATCAGTGATGATTACCCGGAAGAATACGCGGCGCATATGGTCGCGCACCTGGTGGCAACAAAAAATTATTCTGAAATCCCTGTGTATGGCGAACATTATGAAGATGATGCAAATTACATAAAATATCTGTCTTTCTATTTCCGCTACATGAAGAATTTCAGTATGGTCATGGACTCTTTAAAAGACCCGGTTTCGTCCGCCTGTGTCAGTAAGTCCCTGGAATTAATCTTCAAAGAAAATCACCTTAACTACATCAACACAATCGATTACATCACTACTTATTATCCGGTAGTCAAGAGTGAAATTGAGGACGTGGATTATATGCGCCCGGTTATCGAGCGTGAAGATAAAATGATAGGAATAATTGCAGAAGTACACATCGGGAGCATAAGTACAGAATTTCTTGATGACCTTTTTTCCGATAAGCGGCTGCTTAACCTGAAAGAAAAACTGCATACACTCAGTCAGGATATTTTCTCCGGTCAGGAGCAGCTTTACAGCGCCTTCAAAAGTACTGAAAACCGCAGAAGCATTATCCTCAGCCGGATGGCATCCGCAGGGAATCACGTACACATGACCACAGGTATCAGCCTTTTCGCAAACTGGTACCGCAGCCTTGACGGCGTACAGCTGAAAAGCAGTAACAGCGTGCGACTGTTATGGTCGTTCCTGGAGGAAAATCAGCGCGCCGAAATACTCAAAGAGCTTCACGACATCCTGATGGAAGTGGATACATCAAAAGAAAAAAGGGTGAAAGTTATCCATGATTTTCAGAATGTTATTAAGTTTACCGAGCCAGAGGGAAATACCTCACGGCGGGCAATCGCCGCCCTGTTCAGTATCGCGACCGGTGATGAAGTCTTACGTTCGTGGCTTGACGCACAGCAGTACACTTTCAGCGACTGGCCAGTAGCCGAAGCTGAAACGGTGAGTCAGGTTGTTAACGAAAACCAGGAAAAATTTCCGGGCATTATCAGCCGTTCCAGATTCATCAGAAATCGTCTGCCCGTACCTGAGGTGGAACCGGATGCAACAAACACAGAGGATAATCAGGATGAGACATGAAACCACCCTCCGCATCCGTGCATTTCGTGAGGCCCTTGAGCTCGCTGCCGCAGAACAGAGAGAGGAATACCGGGGACTGGCGTGCTGGCTCGATCTCAAAGACTTTCCCGGCGGCAGCTGCGATCTGGCCAGTAATTTTCTGGCGCGTTATCTGATGGATTCTGATAAAGGGCTTCATCCCTGTATCATATGCATGTGCGGCAACGATACGTTCCGCGAGGCGGAGAGCTCGACCGTTAATGGTCATGTGATTGTCATGCTGGACGGGAATTACATTGACCTGACGCTGGATCAGTTTGAGGAATATGCGTCCTATATTCAGGCTGAACCCATTGAATCCGGCGGCGTAATCTGCTCGCTGCTCCACAAAATTCACATGCACGAGGGTGAAATATCAACCCGGCCTGTAAGAATAGGGGATGGACACGATCTTTTCAGCCTGCTGAGTCAATCTGCTGATGAGTTGCTGGCCAGCTATCCTGAAATGCAAGCTCTGCAGCGGGATGCTGAAGCTTCCAGGAAAGCATTTAGTCAGCTTTTCCAGCAATGACCATATTATCTCTGACACCTTCCAATGAAAACGCATGCAGATGTTTGAATGAACAGGTTACTTAATAAATTACTTATGCGTATACGGACTGCACTGATGCATCAGGCTGAAGAGCTGGTCCGAAGAAACTTCAGCTTCGAAATGAACGAGGCAGCACTGCTTTTTCTAGATGACGTCAGACTCTTTTGCCCGACGGCAGATGCTGACACGATGCTCAGGCTGGATTCCGTATTTACTAACTACGCATTAGAAAGCCTGTCAGAAGATCTGCAGCACATTCTCAGAAAAATCGTTTCTTCCACCAAGTCTGTTGTACCGGATTTCGACTTCAGGAAAATAGACAGTCTGACGGCCTCCAAAGGATTTGGTATAGGCTATAACCCTCATATAAACGGCAGCTGGTTCAGAGATCTGTCTGCATGGGGCAAAGGTATGTTCCCGGGTAAGAATCTGCCTTCAGAGTCCCTGAACGACTGGGAGGCGAATGTCAGGCATATTGAAAAAGAAGGATTCAGCCCAAACAGACCGATAAACGTGCTGTACTACGAATGGTACAACCGGTATGTGGTGTCAAATACCGGTGGCTCTCACCACGCGGCAAAAGTTATTTTTCAGGCTCGTCGGGATAACATAACCTATAACCGGGAAGCCGTGGTTGAGCATTTGTCCATTAATTCAGAAGCTGTCCGCGAGCTGGAGACCCGGTACGTTACGTTCATATACCGTACCCGGAACGAGGACGGAAAGGGGAACAGAACAGAAGCTGCCTCTAGATTTCAATTTTTACTGAGCGAACTGGTCAGTAACCACATCGATTATCTCGCTCCCGTTCATTACAGCGAAAATATCAGGCTGGCATTTATTCCACGTTCAGAGCTAAAAGTGGATGAAGTGCTACTCGGTAAGTGGATAATTACAGCAGTAGAGGCGAGTAAAATCATATCGTTGACAGATTATCTGAATAATCCCGGGCGATTTCATGTAAAGCCTTACCTTCATGAGGTTAACCATATACTGCTTAGGAGTCCTTTCGAATGACGAGCGCATTAACTCAGGCAGCTGCCAGTCCGCAACCGGCTGTGAATCTTTACGAGGCCCTTACCCGAACGAGCCTGCTTATTCGTAGCATCAGTGACCTGCGCGGACGGACTCGATGAGCATTTCTGTCGTCAGAGGGATGGCCTCGCGAGGATTGTTAGAACAGTAACTGCTGAACATCACCTGATCGGAATCCATTCCAAGGGCATCAAAGACGTTTTGCAGGCATACGGCCGCATCTTCCGGGTCCAGGTCACGCGAACTTTTTCAAGTTTTCGCAAAGTGAATGAATCTCACAATCACACGAGGAAGAATTTTGATTACCTGGATTTCTGAAACTGGCAATTGGACGGGCGCTGTAGCGTTGGCTGCTTTTTTCCTGTCTACATGGCAATGGTTCAGCTCGAGAACATCTATACGTCTTTTCCTGGGTTGTGACTATCAAGAGGACAGGATTTACGTTTCCAACAACAGCGCCCATGATGTGACGTTGAGTTCGTCCGGTGTTGTGACTGCAAGCGGACGTCTAAGAATGCTATCAGATGAAAATTCCGACGAGTACATGATCAGCCCAATGTTGCCACGCCGACTGAAAGCTCGTGATGAAATGATCCTTAAAGTGCCATTCATCAATAAGGCATACCATAACAAAACACATCATCGTGGTGGTGTGTATGTGAAGACATCAGACGGGAAGCTGTTCAGTGATGTTAGTTGGCTGCGTCGCCGTTGGTGGTGGCTGCTTTCCGTAATCCTGAAAGATTCTAGGCGTTGATGCATTATTTATCCATAAGCAAGAGTCGCGGAGGTAATGACAAATGGCAATCGCCTTGGTCATTTTTCCACGGCTTGAACAGAGTATTCACCTTCATAGAACATCGGCAGAGCATCAACACAGCGCTTTGGCAGGGCGCCCCTAACAACATGAAAAATTACTCAACCGCTTATTAAATCGAGTAATTTTGGTACACATTTACCATAACATTTCATCCTTACCGCTGAAAATTGGAACAAAATCAACCTTTTTGGTATAATATGTACATATAAAACAATAACATAAGGAAGTTGTTCATGTATAACCACGAATGGCATTTTTACGATCTCAATGGAAAGAAAACCATAGTTACAATCGTAGACACAGAGACCTATAACACTGGTGATGGGAAGAGGCATAACGGCAAGAACTACCGTGTTGTCGGCAAGATAACAGGTACGACAGGAAAGAAAGTAGCCATCCTACTGGCAATAGAGGTTTAAGTTTTTTTACCATAACATCCCATCAGTGACGGCTTCCAATACTTAATATAGGCGTTCGTTTGCAACGTCTGTTTCTGGCACATAGCTGCCGGTCACGCAATGCCATGACTACCCCCTCAGTATCAGTGGCGATTTTTTGTTGGAGATGGTCAAGTAAAATGCAAACGGGTAGTCAAGTGAATGCAAATACCCATTCAGCACCTTGATGCGCTGAAGGCACTGAGTGCGAAAGATGAGGTGCGCATACTGTTCCGTTTCGTGGGTTAGGACGCACCCGAGCGCCTTCATATCCCAGGGTTACGGAAATGCCGGCATCTCTGACCTGTCGGCAGCATTCCAGTACCACCAGTTACCCGGTCCGTATTCCCTGTCGTAGTGGGCGGTCTTCTCCTGCTTATGCAGCAGGTACTCAGGTGTATTCATGCCGAAGACCTCCACCGGCAGCGCATCCACGCCGGCAACGTCCTTCAGCACAAAGTCCGGAAACACGTCTTCCTCGCCGTCGTAGCGCAGCGGCTTGATGAAGGCGCGCTTTTCCTGCCACAGCTTTTCTTCGAGAGCACCCTCATAACCGGAATCCAGCGGAATGAAGCGGGGGCTGACCGTCATCAGCGCCACGTCGATGACGGTGCTGCAGCTGGACGGCCGGTTGCGCCCGTCAATGTGTCTGAACGTCGTTTCGGGTGGTTCCGTTTTCGCAATGACCACGACTTTCATTCCCCGGCGCCAGTCGCCCAGCTCGCGGCCAAAGCTCCTCTCCAGGCGCAGGCGCACGTCCTCCGTCAGCACCAGGTCAGGGAAGCCGAAAAACAGCCCCAGCGGGAGCGTGGTCTGCAGCCGTGCTTCCGCAGCCTCATTCCAGCCGGCCAGCACGGATACCACAATGAGCCGCCGTTGGTTCTTTTCGGCTACTCTCATGTGCTCCCGGTTTGAAATGACCTGCGGCGTGCCCTTCATGGCCATGAGCAGCAGCGACTCCTCCAGTGGCACGCGGCCGACGCGTATCCGGCCCGCCGTCTGCTGCAGACGCCAGCTCACCCAGCCGGGCGTGCGTTTCTTTTTGTCGAAGGCGGGGTGCCAGACGTTGATGCCGGACTGTTCCCACAGCAGGTGAAGCAGCCCCAGCAGACGCATCGAGGGACGCCGTTTGCGCTTTACAGGCTCATCAACAGACACGTCTTCAGCCGGCTTTAAATCTGACGGGGCCTTTTTCTGAAGGCCGGTAGGCAATCTGACCACGATGGTCCCGTCCGAAGCCGAGCGGACCGCATCGCCCTGATAAATCTCCGCCTGCCGTTCGTCTGACCACACCGAATAAAACCGGCAGTCCGGCTTGTGTTCATTACCTGTAAAGGCATATGAAGAGAGCCAGCAGCGTTCAGTCTCCTGAGAATAATGCACTTTCAGGCGGCGTCTGACGGGGTCGGTCTCTGCCGGCAGGCAGCTGCAGGTGACCACCGTGGTCTTTTTGTTGTCGCGGGCATGCTTCAGCCAGCGCTGCCAGACAGGCGTTTCGTTCTGCTGAAAAGCTTCTGACGCCTCGTGCTGGCCACGCTGACCGGTGAAGTAAACCGGATACACTTTTTTCTTGGTCATATACAGTCCACCTCACCGGCAATATTAATTATATTTTTTTAACGGCTGCACTGTACAGGCGATGATTCCGCCCAGAGCCGGTTAAATTGATCATGATACTGCTTACTCACTGGCAAACTGTCTCTGATAATCAGCGCATTTTCAGCATTACGCTTTTCCGCCGACGAGGTGTAATTAAAAGAGCCTGTCTGCACGCCGTTATTTCCTGTCACGATAAATTTGTTATGCATAATACTGTACTGCGCATCTGTCCTGACCTGTATACCTGAACAGGCCAGTTCATTAACCAGCGACCAGCGGTCGTGACTTTTCTTTTCGTCGGCCACTAATCTTACAGGGACACCGCGGCGCGAGAGCTGCACAAGCGCCTCTTCCACAGGCTCACTGGTAAATTCGTAAGCAGCCACGTCAGCAGAACCCGTAGCAGAACGGATGAAGCTGATGATGAGTTCCTGAGCAGTACCGCCCGGTGAAAAACCCGCCTGCAGGTCTGTTCCGGAACAGGAAGAAAAAGGCAGTGTAAAAAAAAGCAGACAGAAAAGATTTGTTTTTTTCATTATTTATTCATCCTGTTTAATTAGAAGTTAATAATACATCTGACGAGATCAATAAATAAACAAATTATTTTCACAGCTAAAGAATTTTAATAACTTATAACAATTATCGACTGAAGTAATGAATCCTCGCTCCGATAATCTGAACAACAGATACTGAGAGGATAATATGAACCAGTTTCATGAAATTAATTTACTGACATCACGTGGTGATATTAATGGTGCGCTGTCGCTGATAAATGGCTGGAGCGAAAGTGTTGCGCGCAAGATCATGAAAAAGGCCGGATATCCTGTGCCCTCAGAAAAAGGACGTGCTTTCTGGTTGTGGGTCCAGCAGACGCTGATGCAGGCCGCACGTAATAAACGCTGTGGCTACCAGCACCGGTTCTCACATTCGTTCAGCCGTGTAAGGTCAGAGGCAGAAACTCACTACGAAGATTATGCGAGGATGATGGCTGAACTGAGCGGGAAAAATGAACCTCAATCCCTCTCAGAAAGTCAGCTTCCCGCGAAGGGAAGTGTAGTGCCCGTCGATACAGCTCCGGAAATAGGCATCCGGATCTCTGGCCCTGCAGAAGGTGTGGTAAACTTTGACCGGAACGCCCAGCCAGCGGCGACTGCTTCCGTTAATGTACTCCAGTTCGAGAAGGCCACTGGTTGCATCGTAACGCACAAGACTGAAAATCGAAGAATCAATAGAATGCGGTTTCATGTTACTGCGGATTCCCTCCTGTCATGTCTTGGATTTAACAAGCGCTCCCAGAATTCTAAAAAACAGGCCTGTTCTCGTTTGTCTACGTTACGGATCATTTTAAACGTTGCAGTTATTTCACTCAGCAAAATTCTTCTGGTTTATGGCAAACCCTGTGCCATAAGCACTCACTTATCTAAGGTAAGTTATGACAAAAACAGACTGGTTAATGAAATTCAGGCGCTGTCGTTCGATGGACACGCTGGAGACCGTGTACGAACACCTGAAATACGAAGGCGATCCAAAAGAAGAATATGCGATGACTTCAGCATACGATCACCGTAAAGCCGAACTGACAGTGAACAAGCTGTTTGACCGCGTGCCAGTTCATATCTGGAAATTGGTAAACTGATAATACTAAACGGTTATGAGCAAGCCTTTACCGGTAACGGAAATCGCATTCGCAAATTTTTTGCGTGTGCGATTTCCGTTGAACAAGCCGAAGGCGCGTTAGAAAAGACACTTATCCACATATCCACTGGATAGATCAATTCTTTAGTTCATATATAGATCACTTTAAGATCAAATAAGATCACAGATTCTGTAAGCTACTGTCTTTATTGCCAAAATGTAACTTTCAGGCGGTCACTTTCATAATGAAAGCGGTTATATTCATAAAAAAGGCGTTTACTTTCATAAGCAAGGCGGTTACTTTCATAAATCTGAGGCGGTCACTTTCATAAAACCGGATGTCATTATCATTTTAGGTGTGAGTAAATGGAAAAAGAACAGGAAAACATACACATAGACAGTCCTTTTTCTATTGTAAAAAAAGAATCAAACACAAGTTATGAACTGGTGCCTACCAGTAATAAATCAGTTCAGCCCGTTGCCCTCCTGCGTTTGAGCGTGTTTACACCGGTTGCTCCAAAAGAGAAGGGGAAACGCGACTTTTTAATCGATGCCTCAGAAGAACTCTCCAGCCTGGAAGTAGCACGGCAGGAAGGGTACACAGACATTAAAATTCAGGGTGCTAAGCTCAGTATGTCAACGGACTTCAAGACCTGGGTTGGAATAATTTCTGCCTTTTCCAAATACGGCTACAACAGTGAGAAGATTACACTACCGTTCTCAGAGTTTGCTCGCATGTGTGGTCTGAAGCCTACTGATATCAACGGCCGTGCCAGAGCGCGTTTACACGATTCACTTTTTAACCTATCCAGTGTAACCCTATCTTTTCGTGGAAAAAATGCAAAGAAATCCCTCGTAACTCACCTTGTACAGCGAGCTGTCCTCAACTATGAAACCGATCAGGTTGAGATAGTTGGCGACAGCAGTCTTTGGGAACTTTATCGGTATGACCATAAAGTTTTGCTTGGTTTGAAAGCTCTTTCAGAACTGTCAAGGAAAGAGGCTGCTCAGTCCCTCTACGTTTATCTTGAAAGTATGCCTGGAGGTACGCTTTACATATCAATGAGAAGATTTCGCGAGCGCCTGGCGCTTGAATCTCAGATAAAAGATCAAAACGCTATCATACGACGTGCTTTAGCCGATTTAGTCAGAATTGGATATCTTGATTTCAATGAGTACAAAAAAGGCCGTGAAATCATGTTTGTAATCAACAGCAGGTCACCAAAGCTGCAGCGCCAGGCGCTGAACAGCGCAGATTAGGCGGTTACTTTCATAACCAGATTTATTGAGGCGTCTACTTTCATAAGTATCATCTTGCTGGATAGGGTTCTTTCATAAAATTACCATGCTTTCAGAGCCTGTAAGGTGAACTGATTATGAAAGTAGACGCTTTTTGCTCTGTTTTTATGAAAGCAGACTACCCTTACAAGACATTTGAGCACTGTATTATGAAAGTAGCCGCCTAAGCTGAAGAAGAACGCAACCGTAAACAAGCACGGACAATATCGCGGTTACTAAAACAGTTTAACAAAGCCAATTTCAGGTGGCTTTTAGCTTCCTGACCACCATCCGTATCAGGCCGAACAGAATCGCGGCGTATAAGGTGATAACCGCAAGCAGAGCAAAGAAGGTCACGGGATCGGTGCCAGCCTCATAAACGTCAGCCTGGTAACGGCCAAAAACCAGATGAGAATGGTCAACAATCCACGCCGTCAGCGAATAGAGCGGCATCCCGTAACGCGACATCATAAACGCCACTACGAAGCACAGAGCGAACCCCGCCGCTTTCTTAACGAATTTTGCAGTCTGCAAAGTTGCTGTCTCCCTGAACGTCAACGTAGCCATAGGCCATCAGCCCGTTCCGCGAACCGGGAACGCGGATCTTTTGTGTACGTAACAGTGCCTGCCTGACCGTGTAAAAGTCAGTGCGCCGCACAAAAGTAATACATCCCTCACTTTCTCCTGAACCGTCCGGCCGTAGGGGGTGCAGGCGAAAACCGCCCCGTGCCACACCGTTGATAAATATCGAGTCAGTCATGGTCTGCGAATTAAAGAGCGCAAACCACTCTGAATGGTCTGAGTTATTCCATAAATCAACAACCCATCCTCTGATCTGGTTTGCGATACTGCCTTCGGGCCGCGGGACAATCCAGTAACGGCCAACCGGAATGGCACTGTTCGGCAGGTAAGCGCAGTTGGGATCGTTGGTGTAGGGTTTCTGGCCAGAAAAGACCGGAAAGGTACCCACGCCGTAGACCTGCAGCTTTGCCTCGCCGCCCCCCTTTGCCAGGTCGTTGTAGCTCATTGTCATCTTTAGCATGGAACGCTCCCTGTAATTTGTCAGGCCGATGCTATCACTCCTGCAGGGAAAAATTAACGATCGGCCTCCGGCTTTGTCACCCAGCATCACACGTGTCTTCCCTACGCCCGGATTTACCATAACAGCCCGGCCACTTAGTGCCGCTGCGCAGCCGGAACGGACTTCAGGAATGTGCATCCTGCAAAGCAAACGCAACTAAACTCTGATGATCTAATCGGAAATACTGCTTTTCTTCGACCACAGAAGCCCCAAGTGACAGATAAAATTCGGCAGCTTTCGGGTTGGTTGTTTCAGCAGTCCAATCAAAACGTGTGCAGCCATGTTCAACTGCGAAAGCCGCAATAAATCGCATGAGTGATTTACCGACCCCCTGGCCTCTCACTGCGGCTGATGTGAAGAGATCTTTCATGTATGCCTGTCCGGAGCATTTCGGCGCAGGGAACATCAGCGTGAACGTGGCAAATCCGACGAGCGCGCCGTCTTTCCATGCTCCCAAGACGGTCACACCCGAATAGGAGGAGAAAACGCTGTTGGTCAGATAAGAGTGCATTTCGTCATAGCTGGCAGCCTCACTTCCGAAGTAATAGGATTCCATTTCGACAAAAATTTTCGCCAGGCCCGGAATGTCCGAATCCCTACAGATCTCGATTTTCATACGCATCCTTTATTTTTTGCAGTCAGTACATCACCCGAATTTACCATGACATCTCTTGCCCCCCCTGAGAGGCCCTCAGCGTCATTTTAAGGCGTAAGGGCCGTTTCCGGCACCTCTTTCCCTGTCCCAAACCCTGAAAAATGCCCCTGATGATTTTGGCGCGTCTGCATGACTATGCACGAACATGAATGGCAAAGGATTTCAGGACAAAGGCCTGCTGAAAACCCCTTTTTGTGTGATTTATCAAAACCCCAAGTAAAAACTCTTACCACAGCGGATAAAGTGGCACCGCGTTTAATTTTTATCGTATAAAAACATTGAAAAAACGAATTCTATCGTATATATTTGATGAAAAATGAAATTCATTCACCTTTTAAGGTTTTTTATATGAAAGATATGAAGGCCGTTGTTGTTTTTACTGGTAAAGATTTAAACATAATGAGAACTGAAGGGGGGTCAGGTTACTGGCATGCCAAAACAGACAGGCTCAACGATGCCGAATACCTCGTTGCAGTACGAAACAGAAGAGAAACGTGGGCAGTAAAGGACCTGGAGCACGGCACAGCTTTCCTTATTGCCAAAATTACAGGGTGTTTTAAAAACCCCGATTACGAAGACAGGAACGTTATAACCTTTGATGAATACGCAGAAATTCACTCTCCCAACGCATGGAAAGTGCTAACAGATGGTCAGCGCTATCCTGTTGCTTATTTGAGTGCGCAAGAAGCATTTTTGCGTATTGAGGTAACACCGGAAAAACTGGAGTGGAAGAAATTCAATCCATCTCCCCTGTCACTTCCAGGCGCAGCGGTTCCGAACCCTGCTGAAGAAAGGTCAGAGCAACTCCCTCTCAGTGAGGCAATTGAAAGAGCAAAAAGGGATATTAGCAAGGCTACAGGGATTGATAGCTCTGCAATAACAATAAGCATCACGCTTTGATGAAGCGCCAAACTAACCTCGTAATGATCTTTAGTGACGAGTGGCACCTCCAACATGCTTCAGTAAATGGTGATAAAATAAGGGCTAATTTTGCCCTCAGATTAAAAACATCCTTTAGGGAGCATGATATTGAGCATCAGAGTTGAGTATGAGGTTTTTACGCCAGAAATGGCTGCATGGATTTGTGAGGCTGGTAGTTCTGCTGAGGGCATCGATACAGAAAAAATGCGTCAAATCGTCTCTATTGGCCGATTTCCCGCTGGTATATTAGCCGGTATTGGTTGTGATGATCTTGAGATAGTCACCACCATCTCCGTTTTTGAAAAAATGGTTTTTGATCATGGTATTGGAACTGACATTCTTTCCAAATTCCATGCAATCCTTTGCGCGCCGAAACAGATTTTTAATTCCGCATCGCGCCCAGGATCTGTCGTAGTAGTGACCCTGGAGTTTCAGCGGGGTAATCCAATTATCATCCCCATTCAGCTGAGCAAGCATGTAGGCAAATACCAGCCAAACGTTCATTGGGTGTCGAGCGCTTACGCGAAAGATAATCCTGATCAGCTTCAAAAATGGGAGAATGATGGCTTACTGTTGTGGCGTACAACTTGAGGGGGTGTCTAGGGTAACGTAATAGCGCAGTTCCAATTACTGAGGCATTCGCACCCTAGACGATTATCATTGTATCAAAAAAGAGTAATACGTCAACCTTATCTAAGCTCCCCTAAAGGCTACCAGAAGCTGTTTCCTTATCGTTTGGTTCAACTAAAAGTGGCGTTGGATAAGAAACCGGTTCGAATATCAGCTCTACCTTCAACGAAAGTCATTCAGGCTTCATAGCAACTAAATACCTACCAGTAAAAGTCGTTAGCTTTTGCCGCCACAACCTTCAAAACAGAACGACTATGGCTAGAGATTATGACATATGAGGTACGCATGGCCAGTGCAGCTTTGCTGCTGTCAATTTAGCTGAAACAGGCCAAAGAGAGCGTACCTCATATGTCATAAAAGGGGTCAGTTTGGAGATCGGAAATTATTCTACGGTAGGCCTGTTTTTTGGACAGGCTTACGTATAGCGATAGGGTGTACTCCCATGCTATACGCCGTTTACCGTGTATTTATTTACCACAAATCCAGGCAACCAGTTTTCTTTGCCGCGATAGGCAAAACACCGTTTTAGCCATGAAGGATTCGTGATTGTGACAGCCAACAGCAATCAGGGGATGATTGATATTCATGACAGAAGGCCGGTCGTTTTACCTGCAGGAGTCTTGAGAGAATGGCTCTGTGAAGACACAACTTCCGAGAGGGCAGACGAGATAGTCCATGAGGCTGCACTGCCGGAGGACGACTTTAACTGGCATAAAGTCAGTAAGGCTGTAGGAAATATACATAACCAGGGGGCCGAGCTTATCGATATTTTATAAACCCCGAATTATTTATCAGGGGGGGGGGCTTTCGGCGGTCAGTTCTTATCCCACAGAAGCCAGAAAGTAACGACTATGACTGTGACCGCAAATATTGCTGTTGAACCCCACGCGTAAGCAGGCCAGTAATTCACGGCAAGCACTCCGAAAGCGAGGATGAGTATTGCCGGAATAAGCGTGCTTGCAAAGTATGTCAGCTGCGTGCGCAACCATCTTCTAAAAAAATTAATCATCTGATAATCCGTACAATGTCGTCAGCTATGTCCTTGTCTGTTCGCGAGGAATTAATCCTGTGCGCGTTTCGGCTGATAACGGGTTCAATAATAAAATACAGCATCTCAAGCTTTGCAGCGTAGAGACCGGAATAGTATCTTGGATTTTGGTATTTAAGTCGCTTTGCAGCGTCTGCCGCCAGTTGCACATATCCGTAATAGCTCACAAGGGTTACGCCTGCAGCGGAAACTTTTGCGAGGTTTGTAGTCACGCCCATTCTGATGCCAATACTGTAGCTGGCAGCCATCACGATAGAATAGGCCAGCGCCTGGTTTGTTAACGAACCCGAAGCTATCGTCACTCCCATACCGATGAGTATCTTCCTGATGCGGGTTATGCGTTCTGACGTCAATCCCTGAAGCAGCTGGTTGACGTAAATCTCAAGCATTTTTCTGACTACGTGGTGCTCTTTAACCAGCTGGCCAATGGCTTCCATAAACCGGACATCTTCGGTTTTCTGAGCAGTACATACGTCCTGATAGTTTTCAGTAAAGCAGGATGTATAAAACGCGAGACGTCTTGCTCCGAGCTGAATGCGGCTTGCCTGTGCCAGTACTTCATCTTTCACACCACTCAGAGCCTTATCGAGACGTACTCCGAAAAGACTGTCTGCCTGCATCCTGTTGATGATATCAGTGTTGCTGATCATTTGATCTCAGGTCCGTGATTTGTCATGCCATAACGCTATTAAATCGTATTTTAACCGGGAGGAAAAATCCGGCTCAGCGCGGAGGGTCCATTAACTGCTCAATCGCAAACATGAGAGCGGGTTCAACCTTATCACTTCGTTCCAGACGTGCCCTTAGCAAAAGAATAAGATCACGTTTGATCTCTTCGCGGCTGATTACGTCACCATCACCCGCTTTCCTCAGACAAACCATGCCGGTGAGTCTGCAAGCTTCCCGGTAAGTAGACTGAACTTCGTCATCATCAACGTTCTGCATGAGGATATCTCCTGCACTGAATCAGGTTTTATGCGCGACAGCGCATGAAGGCGCCAGCTGATGCCCGCCAGGGGAAACTGGCCACATGGCGCCGGTAGCCCGGCGAAGCCGGTTACGGTTTGATAGATTCTGCCTTTCGGGCACTTCGTCCTGAAAAGCCAAACCCGCTTACCGCCGCACGAAAGCCACTGTACGCCGTCGGAGTGGTCACGGCAAGGCGAAGCCGCAGTCGGGGCGTATCTCCGCGTCAGCGGGCCGTGAGGGCCGCTTACGGGCGTGTTCACTGTATCCTGAAGCGAGACTACTCACAGCGACACTTAACCAGTTAGTTACAACACCCATTAATCAGCCACTGCAGTTCCGGCCCTTCGGGCCGGGCGGCGGCGGCTGGTCAGTGGGGGCGATGGGTTATCAGGTCCGGCTCCGGTCCCTGCCTGGAGGGGCACTTCTGGTTCAGGACTGCGTGGTCTGCTGTTTACAGTGAATTCATGTATGCTGTAACTAAAGTGATTTGCTTTTGGGGCCCGCGTCAGCGGGAGCTACTTGAGACTCTGAGCGGCGCGGACGCCTGCGTCCGCTGCAAGCGAAGGCCTTCTTCACTTATCCACAATGTCGCGGGTGACAAAGATCATTCCGGGTTTACCGGAAGACACTTAAAACAGTGTTTAAGAATGTTTTGCAGATTATCTGATATCTGGTTGCTGCTTTTTTCAGTTATCCCGTTGCGGATTTTTGTGGAAAAGAAGGTGACGACGACGAAATTTGCCGGTCGCTGACGTGCGGCCGGCGTTTATGCACGACCGGAATGGCCAGAAAGGGGAAAACACGGCTGGAACCTGGAAAAAAACCACGACAAAAGCCCCGGTTAAGGGGCATGGTCTTTATGTCGGGTTTCACGCGTCAGACGTGGGTGTCGTGTGCCTCAAACAGCTGCATCTGGAAGAGCTGCCGGATGGCCAGCTTCTCGAGGCGGTCATCCGTGCAGTAAAGCAGCTCGCCCGTAGGTAGCGTTTTACGCAGGTGTTTCATCATCTCAAACACCTGAACGTCTCTCGGATGACTGCTCAGCCGGTTGGCCCGCTTACGCATCGCCCCCTGCTGGCGGCGGTACTTCAGCGACTCGATCCTCCTGCGGTCGTACCAGCGACGTCGGGCGGCCTGTGGCGAAATATCTTCATCCTCACGCATCAGACCTTCCGCTATCATCTGCCGGCGTTCCTCGCTCCTGCGCAGCGCCTTTTCCTGCTCTTTCGCCAGTCTGGCCATGTCCACGCCCAGCATCCGGAAACCGGCATCGGTGATCCAGACGTACTTCGGCAGCCACTGCCCCGACTCGCGGTCCCACATTTTCTCTTCGGACTGCGCGAGCACGCCATATCTCACCTGTTCACTTATCAGTCGGGACATGCGGCTTGTGGTGACCGCCGTATCAGGAATGACGTTGCCTTTCGCATCTTTGGGACTGACCTCGCGGGCCAGCCGGGAAATACACATGCCGACCGAATGTTTGCCTGCATCGCAGAAACTGACGAGAACCGGCCAGGTGGCGTCAATCAGGCGGGCCTTTTCCGGCTTGAAGTGGTTTTTACGGCCCGCCTTCTGACGGTTCATCAGATAGTAAGGATGCAGCGACATGCGCATCCGCAGCCGGCAGAGGCCGGTTTCCGGATCGGTTTGCACCATGCGGTTATAGCCGTGACCGAGCTGGCCAGCCAGGCGTTTATAGTGCGACGGCCGGAACCACTGCGGATTTTCACATTTCGCCCGCGTGGAGTGTTCGCCCCTGACGCGGCGGTTTTTTGGGGCGTCGGCCGGAACGAGGAAAGAGGCCGTTTCACCGGTATCAATGCCCTGCCAGAAGCGTATCTGTTCTTCGGTGCTGAGCTGGCTCCAGTGACGTGTCGGGTTACCCTGCTTCATGACAGAGTCCCCCTTTTCAGTTGTTGTCGCTTACATTTCCGTCTTGCCGCGCGAAGATGATCAGGCCTGATTCGAAGAGCAATAAAAAGGGTCGGTGTGAAAAAGATACGAAACTCGCCCTGCTCATCTGTGCCGCGTACGATGTATTCAAACTCATGTTCGAGTGACTGCAGTGCTCTTGCCGCCCGACTTATGCTGATTGAACCGTTTTCAGACCGGGTGGCCAGACCGCAGTCTGTTGCCAGTAAGGTCAGAGAACGCTGAACAGAATTCGTCAGGGGATCGTAATAAAAACACATCCCCTGAAGGAGAGTAAAAACAGCCCTGAGTCTGTCCGCTCTTGGTTTCCTTTCACGCTTGCCGAGCCATTTCAGTCGATAGATGACCATAAAAAGACGGTAGCCGTGAGTCAGCGCTTTGGCTTTCCTCATCAGCTGGCGACAGAAACGCGGACGCACCAGATTCAGCGCTGGCTCAAAATGAGGTTCCGGGCATTTGCAGATTGCAGAATGATCGCCACGGCGACGTCTGTCTTCTTTCGGAGTCGGGCAGTTTAACCCGATTAAATTCTGATCATTCACCCTGTCCCGGACTTATGGCGGGCAGGGCTTGTCTTATGAAATGCATGCGTTATAATCCTTCACAGGCGCTGCGCCTGCTTTTGGACCCCCTGATTCTGACTCTTCCGCCAAGTTGAAACCAGTTTCGGGGGGTTTTTGCATTCAGAGTCCGGCAAATGCCGTTCTCCGTACCCTGGACGTTTTCACGGATACGTCCCATCCACAGATTCTTTGCCCGTACCGCGCATGACCGGTCCGGGATACTTCATCACCTGCCTTTGACCACCACAGTACCCGGCAAGGATCGCACTTGATCGCCGGAACCACCCGGCGAAGTCTGAAAATCATAACCGCAGCAATCGTCTAAATCCAGCACTGAATACGCGATGTGCGTACCGGATGAATAAAAAAAACTCATATTTTGAGCATTTTACTTATTCAGGAGGGGGCGTGCTGAAAAGTATCAAACGCATGGCGGTGCGTTCAAAAACTCCATCGATGCTGCATGACTCGGCTTGTAGCGGGAAAAGAATAAGGATCGGAATGGATCACACCCTGCCGCGAGGGCGCTCAACGTCTCTGTTAAAATTATAAAGATTTGCTCAACAGGTCCGATAACGACGGCTGACACGGCGCTGATGTGACGCCGGAGTTGCTGGTATTCCCGGCAGTACAATCCTGCCTGCCGGGCTTCTTATTTCCTGACGGTTGAAATTTGATGGTAGTTAATACATGTCTGGTTGAAACATTTCCCGGGTAGCTTTATATAAGTAGGGCTACACAAATTTGCAGTACCGGAAACGTCACTTTTAAGACATAAGGAAAGTCGCATGGCAACCTCAAAAACAGTTCATATCGTCAGAATTAACAACGGTTCAGACCATTATCACATCGTTGAAGAAGAAGGCACCGGACACTTTTTGCACGAATGCGATACCCAGGAAGATGCTATCAAGTGGGCTAAAGACGAAGGTCATTCCTATAAAATTCACCGGGAACGTAACAGAGAACCCGGGGACGAGCACGGTCAGTTCCGTTGATACAGTCCCGGCGGCGCAATCCTGCCGCCGGGCGTTCCTCACTTTCCGGCCGCTTTGTTGATGGCCTGTTGCATTACCGCTTCGCTGACCACGCCCGGTATGACGGTTGTGTTCTCCACGGTAGCATTCTCTGCCGGCATGACAATAATCCCCGGCGTTCCTGTAAGCTCAAGCATCTCAGCCAGAGAATCATTGTTAGCAATCAGGCTGTCAGATTTTGCATAATCCTCCTGCTTTTCAGGCCCTGCACCCGCTGTTTTCGCAGCAATTTCTATGTCTTCAGCTGTAAGCTTTCCCTCATTGTGCCCTGTCCGGTAAATGCCGTTGTGATAAGCCATATAGCCCGCAGCGCCCTTCTGCCTGAATACGTCAAGACCACGTCGGGAGGCCTGAGTGGACTCCGGGAAACGGGAGGCAAATATCGTCCAGTCACGGAATGCAAACCTGACATCCGGATTACTGGCCATCACCTTTTCCATCACCGGCGACATCATGCTGCAGGCTATACATTCGTAATCAAAAAACTCCGTCACAACGACCTTTGAGTCAGCGGGACCTGTCACCGGCACACCGTCGAGCTGCATCAGCAGCCGGTGGGCTTTAACGGCCGCACCGACATAGGCCTTTTGCTTCATCTCTTCCTGCCGCGCCTGAAGCTTTTTGCTGACTTCAATCAGGACATCCGGATGCGCAACCAGATAGTCAGCCGCAATTTCGCCGATTCGGGCCTGCTGCGCAGGCGTAAAGTCCTCTGCTCCAGCCGTCGGTGCCGCCTGGGCGGCGCAGGAAATGCCAGTGGCCAGCATCACTGCCGCCAGTTTTACATGTTTTTTCATAAGTTTCTGCTTTCTCTTTCAGGAATTCAGGGAAGTTAATGGCTGGCTGTTTTGCCAGATTTCGGGAGCTGCAGGGCCGTGATACTGCCCTGCGTGCGTATCAGCGCTCTTTCTGAATGTTGCGGGTAATTTCAGGGACAGGTTCTTCACGCTCCCGCCCACGCCCTTCTGCCGGCAGGGTGTGCTGACTCTGTCTTTCAAGCTCACGCGCCGCGCTGGCAATGGCGCGCTCCGACAGTTCGGTTTGCGCCCTGACAGGGGCCTGCACAGACCGGTCCAGTTCTTCTGTCGCCTTCCGGATGACAGATGCTGGTATGGCACCCGCACCGCCCGTCTCAGCAGGCAGACGAATATCACCATGCTGGCCTGCGTTCGCCAGTGCACTGAGCACCGCACTGGCTGAAGCCGCAGTCAGACCTCCCTGCGACGAAAGCTCGCCAGCAGCCTGACCGATAAGCCGTGCATAGTCAGGTTCCTTTTCCCCTGGTAATGCCGGTATTTGCTGTTTAACCGACTCCACTACGCGTGTCAGAAGTCGTGAATTCAGCGTCTCCTTTTCAGCATCAGTTTCAGGCAGTTTCACCGCAGCCTGAGCCTCAGCCATAAGCTGCTTCGCTAGCTTCTGCATCTCCGCCATTCCGTCCGGCTCTGTTTTTTCGGGTAGCTTTATGTCTTCCCTGGCGGCTTCGGTAGCGAGCTTTCTGGCCAGCGCTTTCATATCGGGCTCTCCTGCCCGCTCTGACCGGTCCGTTTCGGGCAGTGAGAGCGACGCACCCTGTGATTTTTCAAGCGCCGCGAGGGCCGCCTGCAGCAGGGCTGACTCGTCGCGGACGGGACCATCCGGAGGCAGATTTCTGAGCATATCCGTTAACTCATGCTGCACAAGGCTCACCAGCGCAGCGTCGGAACGGTATGCCCTTTCTGGCTGGCCACCGGCGACTTTCAGCATCCTGTCAGTCGGTGTTTTACGGCCGGTCTGAAGGATAACACCGGTATGTGGATGCGTCCTGGCAGCGTCAAGCCCCTGCCCCAGTGACGTGACTATCATCGTTTCTCCGTTCCGGCTTTTCTGCAGCACAGCTGCCTGCGCTTCGCGGGTGGCCAGCTCCCTGCCCGCACCTGTTGTCATCTGACCAGCGTCCGCACTGATTGGGTAGAGACTGACGCCGGCAGTCTTGCCATTGCCGTCAAATACCGGCAGGGCCAGGTGAGGTTCCGGATACTTTTTAGTGGGGGGAATAATTCGCACGGTTAACGGACTGTTTTTAAGCCCCTGCTCCCGCAGAAAGGTCCGGCCTATGGCCGTTTTTGACGCCGGTTTTCCCATACCCCAGATAAGTCTTGCCTGAGAGCGTTCAGGCTGAGGATCGATGGCGTCGTGCGCCGTTTCAGGCCCGTTATTCCTGTTACGAAGCGTGGCCATCCAGTCTGCCATTCCGTCCGTGTAAATCTGCACGTGGTCAACCGCACGGGAAATGCTGATGTAAAAGGCGCGCATACCGCTCATGCGCTGACGTGCCCCCTCAGTACCTTCAAGCGCAATGACGTACTCTGCACTGGCCCCCTGAGCACCGTATCCCGTTACCGCCCACGCATAGTCAATATGCTGGTCTGCAGTTACCTTCCCCGGCTCTATGACCTTTTCCCCTGCTGCACTCCTCAGTACCACCTCACCATTATCCCGTAGCGCCTGTACCCGATACTGTTCATGTGCGGTGTGTCCGGCCTGTTTCTGCGTTTTGGTCATGCGCAGACTGTCGCCAACCCGCAGCTCCAGGCTTTTGCGTTCAAAAACCTCGATCTCCGTGGCATTGAGTTCAGCCGGTGAATAAAACTTTGTCCTCCCGTCTTCATCCCGTAACACGATGCGGTTAATACCCGAATCAACAGCCGTCACACTGAGATAGCTGTCGTTCACCATAACCACCTGCCCTGACTTCCAGGATGACGTGCGGTTAAAGTCATGCCTGCCGCCCGTGACACGCTCCAGAACAGGAACGTTTACGGCTTTATTACCCAGCTCCTTCGCCTCAGACAGCCTGTCATGAATGCCCTGATTGATTGCCCGCCTGTCTTCGTTCAGTTGTGCGATGATCAGGGTCTTTTCCCTTGCCCCTGCCGTTCGCCCCATGTAGTCCGCAACGATGGCCTCCACCGGCGCTTTGGTTTCAGTAACAGAACGTTCCGGCTGTACCACGCCGGCTGCACGCGGAACCGCAGAGGGCTGGACCTGCATGATTTTCTCAATCGCAGCCGCTGCCTTGTTCTCGATAACGCTGTAAACCGCAGATTTGAGGTTTTCATCACGCTGACGGACGATTTCTTTCATTACGGCGACGTCGATGGGACTGCGTTCCTGAACCAGCCTGAACGGTGCGCCGCTCTCGGGCGAGGTGAACTGCGCGATGTCCCCGACCGACACCGCCCGGCCGTTGCCGGTCGATATGGCCTTGTAAGCCACGGCCGTGTCCTGGTTTCCCAGCATGGAAGACTCATCGATGAGGAAAAGCGTGTTTTCAAAGCGGACGCTTTCACCCGCAGCCGTGCGCTGCTGCCAGTCAACGATGAAAGACTTCAGGGTCTGCGCCTCGATGCCGACGCTGCGCATTTCCTTCACCGCCCGGTGCGTAGGCGCCAGCCCCACTATCTGCGGTCGGGAGCCCTCCGGGAGCGTATCCAGCGCAGCTTTAACCGCCCTGAACTGGGTGGTTTTTCCCGTACCGGCATAGCCCTGAACGGCAGTGAACCTGTCCTTACTCTCAAGGATCAGCCGCGTGGCATCAGTCTGGCCAGCCGTCAGTCCCGCCGTCACCGAACCACTGACGTTCTGCATCAGGGCAGGCACTGCGTTTTTTCCGGCCGCGATTTCCCCGACGATGGTTTTCTCCATCTCCCAGGTGGCGCGGGCGACGTAGCGGAACTCGCCACCGGCCTGTACGCGGATCAGCTCCCTGTCGGCCACCTGCTGGTCAAACTGCTTCTGCAGATCGGGAACGCCTGGCCCGAACTTCATTGCCTCCTTGAGCAGTTCGACCTCAGTAAAGGCCACATCACGCATCTGCTCAACCGCGCGCGAAAACGCCTTCTGAACGTCTGTCTGAAGGCCGCTTTTAAGAGCAGTCAGTGCTTCTGCTGCGTCATCCCTGCCGCTCGCCTGGCGGACCAGAGACAACGGAGAACGGGTTGCACGCATCCGTGCGAGCCGGTCTTCTGCCCGGACAAGAGGCTCCCCCGTAAACACTTCGGCTTCGTGGCCAGAGCGGGCAAGACTGTTCATCATGTTGGCCGTCAGATCGCGGCCGTTGAGGCTGGCCAGAACCGTGCCACGATCATTGTCCTGGCTTCCCGGGGCGGATACATAGGCGTGGGTCAGATAAAGCGGCCGGCCGGTTTCAACCCGTACCGGCTTTTTCTGTCCGTCACGCAACAGTGTTATCTGGCCGTCGGTGACGGACTCAACCGTCAGCCGATCGCGCGCCTTAATTCCTGCCGGCTTGTCGCCGGCGACGGCAAAGAGACGCTCGCCGCCTGCGACCTGCAATGATTCACGCTCAAAGAGCCGCCAGTCACCAGTGAGCTTCCGGATGTCCTGTACCGTCTCAACACCATCGGAATCAACCAGTGACAGTTGACGGCTTTTTTCATGAACCCGGTCGATGACGTAATGACGTGTTTCGTTTTTATCCGATCTGTCCTCCAGAACCTGCCCGGGACGGTAGGTACTGGTAAGCTTTCGGGTTTTAGCGGACGTAAAAACAGGAATACGCGCTTCTACGGTCACCTCTTCCTGTCCGAGTTTACCGGCATCTTTAAGCGCCGAACGGATCTGATCGTTCAGCTGCTGCTGTTCACGTTCGCCGACGACCGTCGCCGTCAGTGCGGTTTCCGGACCGCTCAGCTCTGCATAACGCGTGGCCAGCGCCTGATAGCGATCGCGCTTGTCCGCGATACTGATAACGCGGGTTTCCAGGCCGGACGACGTTTCGCTCAGGGAGAGTCGCGGCACACCGGACTGTTCAAGAACCGACAATGCGCTGGTTGCCGACGTGCGGCCGGCTCCGTCCAGGAACAGCAACTGCGCATTCTTCTCCAGTGCTTCGCCGGTCAGCACGAGCATTTCTTTCAGGCCCAGTCGCTCGGCCCCCTCAACCACAAGCGTGCTCTGTGGCGTAAGGGTAAAGCTGCTGTCCAGAATTCGGCTGCGGTGCATCAGGTTATCTTTGAGTAAATCTGATTTACCGAGTGACAGTGCACGCTCTGCAGAACTGGCCATGACCATCACATCTCGCCCGTGGGCACGTGACAATGTCACCAGCTGTTCAGCGGTTTCACGCTGACGCAGAGCAGATGAGGGCGAATTAAGGATGGCCACCGGTGACTGGAGAGCCTGAACGAAACGCTCAGGGACTTCACTTTTCGGCGTACGGAAGCTGGCCACAACATTTTCTTTGACCGCATCGGCAGCCACAGACTGTAATGACAGCTCATCCAGCAGGTGTATACGAGATGTAAACACGCCCTTTTCCGCATCCAGAGGGACAAGCTCGCCGCTGCTGATCACCTCATCAAGGGCGCGTTTCAAATCCGGTATCTTTTCTTCGTAGTCGCCTGCACTGAACGCGGTGACCAGCAGGTCGCCGTAGGTAAAACGCATCTGACTGTCGCTCAGAACTGAAATCGCTTCCTGAACTGACCAGATGGCGTTTTTGCTGATATCCGCCTGGGGTTCAGTCTGCTGCACCTCGCGGGACTTCGCCTCACTGATCACTTCCTGAATATCAAAATCCAGCTTCTCCATCTGGCTTTTCCAGCGCTCCTGAAGACGGCTGCGGCCCCGTTCAGTTTCGGGCTTGGCAATGGGCTCCTCATCCTGAACCGGTATCATGTCGGGGTTATTTGCGTTACCCGTTCTGTCATCTGTCAGCGCGGGTTCAGCAAGCAGCAGTTCAGTTGAATGTGTTGTGGTATTTTCAGGTCCGTACGCCTTTTCCGGAGAATCATCTCTTCTGGCCAGATTTTCGTTAAGCGGGCCAGTAACCAGCCGTTCTTCAGTGCCGGCAACCTTATCAGGGAGGCCTGAACCGAAGACGTCCGGCTCGCCGGAATGACTGATGACTTTACCTGCGGCTTCCGGAGAGACACTGTCAGCTTTGTTGATACCGCCAGCCTCTTTCAAGGCGTCGGCCTTAACCTGCAATGGCGTACGCTCATCCCGAACGGCCGGCGTACTGTTTTCAGGAACCGTTTTAGGGTTTACGTCATCCTCACCATAGCGATCGAGAGACTGTTTTCTCTGGCGGGTATCGAGCGCCGCCACATCTCGGCTTTTCAGGCTGGCTTCCTCACCCACGCTTTCGTGAATCTCCCTGTGCCGTGATGAGAACTCCTCCAGTACAGTTTCAGTAAAACCTTTAACCTCCCACATGTCATGCGGTCCGCCAGTCAGCACCGTTTCGTAGCCCAACGCTTCGGTTTTACCCTTCAGCGAGCTGCGGTAAAGCTGGCCAAATTTCACCTGATGCTTGTAAATCGTCTCAATAAATCCCGTTTTGTGAATGTAGTCGGTGGACAGGGCTTTCCACTTGCCCTCATGTTCGGTGGCATTAACAATAACGGCGTGGGTATGTATCTGCGGATCGAGGTTACGGGACGTGTCATGGGTAAACAGTGCCGCCACCATTTTTTCGGTGGGTACAATGCGCGTTATGCCGTCCTTTGTATCCCTGACGCTGATCAGGTTTTCAATCACCCCCAGCGTCTCTTTAACCGCTTCGTGGTGAGCATCCAGCAGGCGTTTGTCGCCACCGGCAAGAATGAGCATGGATATACTTTTGGGTGCGGAAAACGTCAGATCATGGCCGGGCCGGTGGACGTGGGAACCCTGAACATCTTTGCCCAGTTCAACGCCGTTCGGCAGTTTACCGTGCAGGACGTCTGTAAACGTCTGCAGGTCCACTGGCCCCTCCAGTCCCAGCTCTTTTGCACCTTCGCCCAGCCACTGACTTTCCAGGTCATCAAGAAAATAGTAATTGTCTTTGCTGCTGTAGTAGCTGGCAGCATCGGCGGCCGAAGCCACCGGCGCAACGGTCATCATCTTTCATGCCCTCCGGGTTCATGATGTTCTCCCATTTCCTGCCAGACCTCGTAATCTTCTCGGTGGCGCAGGATGTTCTTTTCATCGTCAGCCATTTTGTAGTTGGCCTGCCGGTACTGATCAGCGTAAGCCTCCTCCCTGCTGTCGGGTCCGGTTTTCTGATGGCCAGCCGTATGCACAATCAGCTGACCTGCATCGTCTTTTTCTGCCAGCATTTGCAGATCGGGTGCCTCCCCCTGAGCGGACTCATCAGACGTCGCTGATTCATCACCTGTCGCTGGCTTGTTTGAACGCTGTGCCAGCAATTCAAGCGCGCTCGCCGTTCTGACCGGTGATTTAGCATTTGCGGGAGAAACGGGAGATTTGGTGACAGGAAGGCCGGGGTTTTCCACAGCCGGAACGGACGTCTGAGGATTTGCATCGGTCCGATCAGCTGCAGCCTCTTTACCGACCGACGCCTGAGACAAGCGGCCAGGAAAGGCCCTGACGTTGTCCGGCAACCTTCTTCCGGACTCAGGCTCTGGCTCATCAATCCGGGGCGGTATACTGCCTGCGGGTTTACCGGCGTTTACGGCGCCCGTCTGCTGATGTGACTCCACAGGCACTGAACGCGCTTTTGTCTGCACCGGCTTAACCGGGGTCTGCATTTCCTGCGCGGGCTGCGGCTCACGAGCATTAGCAGCCGGCGCAGAGGCGGCGTTACCTGCTTTCGCCGGTTCAGGGTTTTCAGCTGGAAAAATGGTTTCAGCGGTCGGAGCTGGAGCCTCCCCCCTTTCCAGATGCTCATCTCCGGTCGGAAAGCGGAGGCCAAGGTTGACGGCATCCCGCTCGTTCTGGCTGATGATTTTTTCCAGCTCAGGACTGAGGTTGTCCCTGAAATCACGCTCGATGAGCGCAGGATGGTATTTTTTCTGTTCGCGGTACTTCAGGCTGAGTTTCACTACCGGATATTCGCCCGGCAGACGGACGTAAAAGCGCAGATTGGGCAGCTTCATGATCTGGTCATAATCCACAACCGGCTCCCTGACCTTGTCCTTGCTGATGGAGATACCGTCACGCTCCTGCGCCAGACCAAAGCTGTTCTGCTCCCGGGCTTCGCGCCGGCGTTGATAGCCCAGATCTTCTTCCACCATTTTTGCCACTTCAGAACTGGGAGAGCGGCCGTAAAAGCGCGTGTTCAACAGGTCAAAAATGGCTCTGGCCATTTCGCGCCCGTAGACGTTAATGAGCTGGGGCATGTTCTGAATACCCAGCACAAAGCAGGCACCGAACTTACGGCCCTCGGCCAGCGTTTCACCCAGATCAGGGAGTTTCTGCAGGCCCAGAATTTCATCGCCGATAATCCACACCCGGCGCTGGCTGTCCTCGCCCATGCTCTGGATAAACAATGTGGCCAGTGAAAGCCACATGGTTATCAGCGGGCGGACAGATTTACGGTGACGGGCCGTGGTGGAGATAAACAGCCAGCTGTTGTCATACTGCTTCTCCGTCATCCACTCCCGGATACTGAACTCCGGTTTACCCTCTTTATCCAGCCCCTGAAGGTAGCGCAGCGACTTGGCGTAGTTGGTCAGCACCGAGCGTATCGAGATGGCGGTTTTTTCAATTTTCTCCTCCACCAGGTTGGCGGATGGCGTGTTTTTCAGGAATTCGCGCAGGCTTTTCAGGTCGATGGACAGCAGGGTTTTCAGGAATTTTTCAATGTTGCGGTCCGGGTCCGATGCGAACTGCATGGCGGTATCACTGAAGATGGTCCGGGAAGACGAAACCCAGAACGGGTCCGAGTCACCCTCGACCGGCATCAGCGCGGCCGTCATGTTCTCGTAGTCAACCACCTCACGCCCTTCACGCCACAGCACCCAGTTTTCGCAGCGTCTGTCATGCGTGTTCAGGATTTTGTCCAGGCGTTCGTCATAGTGTGTTTCGACAAACGTACCGCCTGAGTCGTATATGATGGCGCGATCACCCCGCTTACGTATGTAATCAAGCAGCCAGCGAATAATGGTGGATTTACCGACATTTACGGTGCCGTGAATCAGGTAATTCATGATCTCAGCGTTGCGAACCATATGAAGCCCGGCCACCTGCAGATTTGACTTTTCTCCGGCCTTTTTAAGCAGCCGGTTAATCTCTTTCAGGCTATCCGTCAGCTCCATACCGGATATAAATTCATCCGCACTCTCTTTTTTGCCTATCCGGCCCACATACCAGAATACGAGGCTGAACAGGACCATTGCCGCAACGCCACACCAGAAAGCACAGTGTTTAAAATTCTGGACAAGCAGCGCACCCTGCTCCTGCATCCAGGGATTTGCGAGCAGCTGAGCGAGGGTAAGATTAATGGTGCATATTTTGTCTGGCTCGCAGTGCCAGCGGATATCCCACACGGGAGGGCCGTCGTGCTGCATCAGCCGGATAAACCCGGACTGCATATAGCCCGTCCAGTACCAGAAGCCGTTTCGCAGCGTATCTTCAGGGGTGATGTACCAGAACAGGCCCAGCGTAGTTAAAACAAAAAACAACAACATCCAGTGTGATATCCACTGGTTCACCTGTATGAACATTCGCAGGCGGTAGGCCGTTATCTGACCACCCTGAGTAAGATTTTTAGGCGTGAAACTCATGGAATAACTCCGGCAGACGCGCGCAGGCGGCCCGCCCCGGTTAGCAGGAGCGGGCTGGGGTTACAGTGAAACGGAAGCGCCGGAAAGAGATAACCGGCGTTGGGGCTTACAGCATCAGCCCGGAATTTTGCGAATAAAACCAGTACGCTTAAGCAACCAGCATCCCGCCAGAACCGGCAGGCCACAGACTGCGAAGAGAATATTCCAGCAGAGCAATGTCAGTACCGACAGCACGGCACCGGCCGTCAACGTCAGCAGTGCCATCAGGAAAGAGATCATTCCCGGCGGTGTCAGGCCGTTTTGTGTGCTCCGCATGGCAACGTCATACGCGAAAAAGTCGCTGTGCGACATGATGTACTGAATCACTGGCTGGCCGAACTGGCACAGAACAAATGCACTCCAGGCGAGGAAAAAAGTAAACCAGGTAATGAGGGTGCGTGGTGCGCCGTTAAATTGCAGCATAGGTATCACCTTGTTATCAAAGTTGAATGAGAGGATTGAGAACGTCTTTTTTAATCCAGCGCCCGCCGCAGGCGCTGGCTCAGTAAGCCAGCGCGAGGAGGCGAAACGTTTGTGGTAACAAATGAGGCACGTACGCCCGGCGTCTGAACATGAGCGCGTTTTGAGTCTTTGAGAAGGACTGGCAGGTACAGGATTAGGACGGCACACGTCCGGTTGTCAGGAGAGACGTTGTATTGTCGTCCTCAGACGCATGCCGTTTGTCTCTGTAACCGCCGCCGTTAAGGCGGCAGTCAGGATATTGAGCAGTTGCGCGATGATCGTAATCGCGGGTAATGCAGTTACGGGAGAATGTTAGTAATTGATTTCGCCAGCTGGGCTTCAAGTACCGGTTTGGCTTCTTCGAACTTCAGATTGACCTTGTTGGCATTTGAAACTACACGGGTCTGATATTTCAGGCGGTTGCCCTGCTCGCTGCTGGTCTGCAGTTTGATGCCTGAAGTACCCTGACGCAGAGCGGCAACGTTATCAGTGGTAACGGCGGCTTTACTGCGCTCAGAGATTTGCAGATCGGTCACCATCGTGTAGTTGACGTCTTCCACCATTGCATCAGCCGCCATGCCTAAAAGGCCTACGGCAAGACCAGCTCCGAGCACTGCGCCACCTGAATTGCCGTTATAGGCAGTGATACCTGCGCCCAGCGCTGCACCTGCTGCGCCGCCTTCATAACCACTGGTCAGAAAGCCCTGAGCCTGACGCAGGTCCATTTTATCTGCTTTAAGTACGTTGGCCTGAACCCAGTAGAATGCGGTGTCAGGGCTGCTGGACAGGTTATAACCTTTTGCCCGAAGGTCGTTGGAGATCATGGTCTGCAGGTCACTCATATCTTTATCGGACGTATTGCGCACCTGAACCCAGACTGTTTTTTCACTTGAAGGCTCCATCCAGACTGTCTGACTCATCTGAGTCTTCACGTCGAGATTACGCTTTTTAATTGCGGTGCTCATTGCACCACAGCCCGACAGCACAAGACATGCAGCAGCAATGGCCGCCACAAAAAATGAACGGTTTTTCATTTCAGTATCCTTGTTAAACGAAAAAAAAGGGCGCAGTTGCCCGTTGGTTATGTCTTCAGAGGGATTCTTTGGTGGTGATCCCTTCCGTCAGAAAGACGGAAGGTTTATCGGCTGGATGGTTTGAAACTTAAATCTTTTTGATGATATTCGAAATTTTTTCGAGCGCCAGCCCTGCACCTAGTCGATTAACTTCAGCACCAATAGCAATATTGATTGTAAAGAATAAAACGACTTCAAGGGCTGTCACTCCAAATGCAAACCAAGAATAGAAACCTGCTAAAACAGTGCTAGCACACATCAATATCAGAAAAAACATTATGGTTTTCTTTGCAATGTTTTTTAGATGGCTCAGTATCAGTGAACTCTGACGTACATGTTGAGGAATGGTCATGTACATAATCATGTTGTTGTAAGCCATTAGAGCAAAGAGCATTCCCACAATTGCAGTAGGAAGAACAACAATCCAACCATCACTTACCAAAAAATCAAAGTAACCTTCGATTGATTTTGACGCTGAGCCAGGCAAATAAACCGACACTGTGCTCAAAAGGGATAAAAGAACTGAAATCGCAGGAACAAAAAAACTGGTTTTAAGTAAGCTTGAGTTTGATGGGATTATGCGTTCACCCGACGAAAACCCATTTGTAAGCATCGCTATATCTGCGTTAACTTGTGCTGTCGTTAGATTCGCCATAATCCCTCTCATTTAAGCTTATTAGGAGGCTTCTTTTTGATGAGCTCTTAATTGCTCAAGCTTAGCCTTAAACCGGTCCGTTTCATTACCATCAACAACAGGCTTGGTCTGCCTGATATCTTCTTCAGTTCGACCAATTTTCTGGTTGTTGACTGCACCCTGATGCTCTCTTTTAAGTATATCACTGGATGCCTGAACAGTGCTTTTATTTTTGCTTATTTCCCGGTCAATGTCTCCTATTTTTCCTGTATTTTCAAAGTTTCTGTCTGCCACTTTTTCAGCGATGTTTTGTGACGTATTAAGTGAGCCCGACTGCTCATTCACACGACTTACGCTTGAGTTGTAATCCTCTGCGATCTCAGGGGACGTAACGGCATTGCGCGGGGTAATATTTCGCTCATTTCCTCTATGACTGTTTTCACCTGTTTCTGCATTGCGGATGTGAGCAGAGCCCACGGGGCTTACCGACCTGTGGGATGTGCTCGGACTGTCTGTGCCATTGACCGGATGCAACGAACCGGAAGGGATTAGGGCCTGCGATGCAGTCTGCTCTGTTCTTCCTGCATAGTTCTGCATGATCTCCGGTTCAAGACGCTCTTTCATAAATTCGGTCGCTGCAGTCTGCGCCGTATTCACGTTTGTCAGGACATGTTGTGCATCGCTGCCGTACTTGGCTGTAGTCCAGTCCACAAACTCCTGGTTGTAATTAGCGTCGAGGCTTGCACTCTGGTTCTGCGCGAGCGTGGCCATCCGGCTGAACTCCTGACTCCGCGTGGTACTGTCGGTGTACTGATGATACTGGCTCTTGGAATCATTAAGCGTGGCCGCAAATTGCTGCACTCTGGAATCCGACTCGTTGTTGCTGTGGCTCCCCGATTCACTCAGGCGCGTTGAGGTGACCATGTCCATACCCTGACGGAAATCCTTCGCTTCCTGGCTGTTTTGATCCTTACGGTAGTCATGCCCTTCGGCGTGGCTGTCCTGCGTACCGTGTGAGCTGCCTGAAGAGTGGCGCCAGTCAGCATTAAGATTAACTTCCCCTCCAACACTTAGACCGGTTGCCCATTTACCCAGCTTACCGGCAAGCATATCTCCACTATCATATTTACCGTAAACCTTACCTCCAGCTCCCGCACTGCCCTGATTGGTGATATCCATGAGCTGGTTGTAAGCCTGCTGCTCAGAAATGTTGTGCGATTTCGCATAGCTTTCCACCGCAGACTGCATCTGGCTTGCGCCGCGAGAAACGTTTGAAGCAACGCTGTTATCACTGCCCTTCGTCAGCGTATCACTGGAACCACTTTGGTGACTGAACTGCTGCATCTGCTGGTAGCCGCTGGTTACGCTGTGGTTATAGCCGTCCAGAGCCGTCTGCGCCTGTTGCTGGGCCTGACGTGACTGTTCGGAGAAACCGCTGCTTGCAAGTGAACTGAGTTTCAGGTTAACCGGCAGATTTGAGATAGCCCCACTGGTGTCGTAAACGTTGTGGCCATCGGCCGTCTGCGTGTGCATCGCGCCATTGCTGGTCTGGAAAGCCTGCTGTCCGGAGCGCTGCATGACATTGGTGTCAAACTTGTTGGCACTCACGTTATCCATCGACATATTGTTGAATGACCAGTTGCCATCCGCTGTCGTGGAGGCCTGCCCGCCTGTGGAGAACGCACCGGAACTGATGACACCGCCCACCACCTGAGAGGCCACCGATGCCGCGCCCTTTGTCAGGAAGAACGACATGGCGGGTATCGATGCACTGAGGTAGCCCGCGATGTTGGCCGCATCTGAATGCTGAAGCGCGACCTGATCGGCGTTGGCCAGTACCAGAGGCGTGGCACCGGTTTTCGTCTGCAGGTAAAAGTTCATCATTGAATTCAGAATGGCGTACATCACAGGCCACATCTGAAAGTACAGAAAGCCACCGGCATACATCTTCAGCGTGTTTACCCCGAAAATGGTGTGGTTGGTCAGAGCAAGCGCAATCACCAGCGGGAAAAGCCCAATCAGGATCAGCATCATCAGCGACTGGAAAATAGGCAGCGTACGGCCGATGACGACACCGAAAGAGGCCCAACTGAGTCGTTGTTTGGTCATGCTGGATTCTGTGGCCAGATTCACCAGGTTTGCCGTATCAGACGAACGCGCCGCAAAGCCTTTCCATCCGTCACGGATAGCGGCATTGGTCACGTTGTTTCGCATAATCTGCGCTGCGCTCTGGCCACCTGAATAGAAAAAGCCATAGCTGTCGTTCATCGCATTACCCAGGAGCGTGTCTGCGCTGACGCGGTTACCAAAAATTCGCGTAGCCAGCGTGTGCCAGCTGAGCCCTCCAACACGAATGTCGTCGTTCATCAGCGAACGCATGGTGACAGATGCCTGCTGACAGGTTACAAACTGCCGGCCATTACCGGTATCCTGAAAAATCCCCCTCAGCTGACTTGGGTTACTGGTGATAAGCGTCAGCGGGTCGGTACTGTTGAGCAACTGTGAAATGGTGTACTTGTTGTTCAGCATGATGTCGCCGATTACGCAGTTTTCTACGTAGTCGGTAAGCAGCGCGGCCAGCTGAGGATTCTGTGTGCGGAAGTCCGACGACTGAGCGACGACTTGCGAACCAAACAGCATGCCCGATTTGGTATAGGTCAGAGAATCAGGCCGCGCCAGAGTATAGTCATACAGCTGGGCCATCCCGAACCCCGTTCCTGTCGTCAGGCCTGCAATCATCGCCAGCCCCACCGGCACGTTATCCACTTCATACACCGCTGCCGGATCGGTAATATCGATAATCTGCACACTGCGCTTGGGCACCAGAAGGACGGAGGTGATCAGCATGAAAATACCCAGCCAGTGGAGAAACGCCATCGGGTTTCGCGTTTTGATAAAGGTGACCATTACACCCAGGATGCTGAACGTGCCCACGATATGAAGTACCGTGGTGAATGTATCCGAGCCCAGTATGGTGACGACGCCGTTAAACATCTGCCGCCACATGTCTCCGCCGTAGATCGTGTAAACCTCAGTCATTGCCGTTTCCCCAGCGATAGTTACTCTGATAGGAGGTTGAGATAATGGTGGACACCTGCTGCTGCAGGTACTGCATGTTACGGTCGATGCCGTCGAGTGCGTTCTGATCCGCTGCTGACTGCAGTTTCATCTGCGCCAGGAGAGACTGAGCATTCAGGACATTGCCACGAAGTTCACCTGCCGCCTGTTCCGGATAGTTTTTACCTGCAAGCGACTGACTGGCCTGCTTAACCAGTTCCTGCAGGTACTGAATCATCATGTCCTGGGCAATGAAGTCTGCGACCTGAAGCAGATAGGTCGGGCTCATGCCCATGCTGCGGGAGTTGGTCAGGTATTTGAGTACCGGCACCGACGTCGTGTTGATAAAACCCTTTTCACGATCAGTCAGTCCGGTATCAGCCGTGAGTTTACTGTCGATAGACAGCATGATGTTGCGTACCTGCGTCACCAGTGCAGCGTCACTGCTGATGTTAACCGTCCCTACCGTGGGACCGAGGCACAGATCCATCGTGTCACAGCCATAGATTTTTGCACTTCCGCCCCGCATAAGTACGGTGATGATGTCCCGGTTATCCACCATTGGGGTCAGAATGGTGACCTGCCCCTGCGCGTTAAAAACGATTGAGCCCACGATGCTCATCACCAGTTCTTTCAGCTCGTTGTTACCGTCAAACAGGTGGTTTCGGCCCAGCGCGTCCCAGATCAGGTTTTTGTTCTTAAGAACCATGTCTTTCATCTGGTCGGAGGCGCGACTTGTGACGCTGTCCCCCTGCCCACCGACCGTACAGCCCTGCCGGGATGCCGCCCAGTCTGCGAAAATATTGCTCTCACCGGCAATGTCCTGGCAGATTTTCTGGTTTGATACCTGCGACACGGGCCACAGCCCCCCGATGATGCCCTGCGCAGCCTGACAGGAACTCATGTTTGCTGAGTTGACGTCTGAGGCCAGTTTTTGCAAAAAGTCCTTAGCCTGCTTGAGTTCCGGCACCATTGTCTGCAGCGCTAGGTCAAAGGCATATCCGGCTGCGTTACTCATGATCTGTTTCACGAACCGCTGCAGTTCCGCGCCGTTGATGAAAGAGAATGCCCCCAGGTAGGCGTCAATGCCGCCGCAGCCCGCGTTGAGTGAGGGCACCTGCATAGAAATCAGTTGAACCTGTTTAACGGGGTTGCGCAGGTAAATTGATCCACCCGTGATATAGCCCGCCGCCTGCCCCTGCCAGGCCTGCGCCTGAGAAACATTGCCGTCAAAGCCGAGGCTGCTGAAATATCCATTAAGATCTCCCTGAACGTCGGCAAGAACCGGGCTGCTGATGGTCAGCGCAGCAAGCGTGGAAAGGAGTAGCTTTCTCAGTTTCATTGTTTTTGCTCCCCGTTAACCCGGCGTTCAAGCATCTGCCACACGACCGGATATTCCGGCCAGTCGTGTTCCACCACGACGCAGGCAAGGTTTTTCTTTCCTGCTTCGCGCCGCCCCTCCCTGACTTTTTGTACCAGTGCCGCAAGTTGCGTCGCTTCTTCCTCGCTCAGCGCGTGCTGGACGTCTGTTTCCTTAAGGACCGTGTACCGCTCTTCAGCACTGAAGCGGGCTCCCCGACTTCTTTTCCATACTGATCGCCTGGGGAAACTGAACAGCAATGAGGGGCAGATAAGGGCCACTATCAGCAGCATGGCCAAAAACAACCCCAGGCCCACCACATAGAGCGTCCATACGGGCACATGCCATAAAAGCGAAAACAACAGGGGATGTGTCCGGAATACCGGCGTGTCCGTCAGAGCGTCAAAGAATTCGCCTCCGGCGAGATCCCAGATTAAGCCTGCGCACATGAGGGCAAAACCGGTAGCGGCCATTACAGCTGCAAGATGTTTGATAAATTGCCTGTTTGTGTCGTTCATAATGTTTTCTGCCTGTGTGCAATCAAAGCCTGTGCCCGTACTGCGCTGGCGGGCATATCGTTCAGTGTCATCGTTAGGTCCGTTAAGTCGTTAAGCATCTGCCAGCGCAGCGCAGGGGTGCCCGGCAAATGAAACAGCAGGTAGCCAAAACAGAGTGGGGGGACATGCCGCCACTCTGTTTCGGTGTATTCTTGCAATTGCGTGGTTTAAGGCTGAAGCGGTAAGCCAGTCATGGGTTTAGCTGTTTAAAAAGGTATTTCTGATGGAATATCGCAGTCATCTATGTCGGCTTTCGAAAGACGCAAAGCACAAAAAATATGCCCCATAACAGCAGGTATGACAGGCAATCGCCTTCCCCCGGAACAGCCGGATAATTCCGCTGGCTGTATATCCTGAATGCGATACCCAGGCTGGCGGTGGCGATGAAACCATAGCGTCTCAGCCAGCCTGCAGGAGCCGGAAGCACGCCGTAACGCTTATAGTCCAGCCAGAGACACCACAACGGAACTTGCGCCAGCAGCCAGCCTGAAAGGTTCAGCATCCTGACGTTCATCAGAAAACGTGCAACCTGAGGCGGTGGCAGAGGCGGCTCAGTGACTGACGAGAACAGGAACAGCCACCCCGTGGCAACCACCCAGACAAACGCCGCGAAGATGACCGCTGCTTCCGTGACGGATCGGGTTATTTGAGTTTTCATTCTGATTTGCATCTTCATCTGTCGGCTCATGATAGATTGTGACGTCTATTTCACCAGAGAAAGGGTGGCGGGACGGCCGGACAGCCTGTCATAGCGCAGTTCAGCGATCGTGCTGACTTCCCGCATAAGAAGATAAGCATCCGGACCGCTTTCAGTCAGCGGCTCCTGGGAAAAAATGAACAGGCTCACACCCTTTTTTCTGAGCTTTCTCAACTGATGACTTATTGCCTCTTCGGCGACTGTCGGGAAAAAACCATCGAGGATGATAACCGGCCTGTCACTGGCCCCGAGCCCCTTCATGATTTCACTTAACCCGGCTTTGTATTCGTCTGACGTCAGCAGTTCGTGGCTGAAATAATCACCCTTAAGACGTGCAGCGAGTTCGCGCCCGACAACCGATTTACCGGTGCCAGTCTTTCCCTGCACGTAAAAATGACCTTTGCGTTCGTGAAACAAACTCATCAGCTTTTTCACGTTGTCTTCAGCGTTTAGTTGCAACAGTTTTTCAGGCGAAAGCCCGGTGTTTGTCATATCGGTCATGTTTTATTCCTTTGGTACAGAGTGAGTACGGTTTGTTTCGCAGGTATCAGAAAGCACTGCGGTCAGCTATAAAACCGTTACGGCGCAGCGTGATGCTGATTAGCGCCCCACAACCCGCTCCCCCGGCGAGGGAAAACAGAAAGAGCAGCGGAAAGTCCCGGACGGCACTGAGGAGTCCGGCATCCGCTCCGCCTCTGAGAATGAGCAGGCCGCCCTCCGTAAACTCACTGACAAGCCAGGCATAAAGCCCGGCCGCCGCCAGAAACGAGGCACAGATAAGCAGTAACGCCGTCTCCAGGCCGGAGAGCGTTAAGGGATGTTCAGTCATGATTTTTCCGTAGGTGGCAGAGCTGCGAATTACTGAGGTGTCACTAATCCGCTGTTGGGAACCGGCCCTAATGTGTCCGGAGAAAGGTGGTCGATATCAGCTTCAATCATCAGTGTCAGCCGCTGGCTTATGGTGGCCATGTCAGCCTCCCCCTGATAAAGCGGATAAGCCACGTTGGTGTTCACGTTAACCATAAATGTGGTTGGGGTTGCTATCGGCAGCCCGTTACCGAAGAACGTAAGTATTTCACCGGCAATCGGCTCGTTTGGCCCTGCCTTACGGGGTATCAGCACGACCGGAAATGAACTGTCACCGTATCCGTCCAGCGTGTAGGGATACACCTTTATGCCTGCGTCATCCGCCCATGCCTTCAGCAGCGGGTCAAAGTTGGCGCTGTGCGTGCAACTGCGTTGCATGAAAACGACCACGGCATAATCATTCAGGTTTGCCGTTCTGCCGTCAGGCAGCGTGATCGGATTAGGCGGCCTGGGCGCACCGCGCCGCAGCGGCTTAGCGGCCGGGAGTCCGAAATCCGGTAATACCGATCCTCGCTGCGCCTTTGTCTTCTCCATCGCGGCAATCTGATCCGCAACGGTAATGGCGCTGGCGGCAAACGACAGCCCCAGCAGGAGAGAACCCAGCAGGATATAACCTTTCATTGTCCGGTTACTCCCGGCTGTCTGGAGCGCCTGAGTGCCTGAACGAATGAAAATATCCCCAGCACACCGGCAATGGAGCCGCAGGTTACGGCTCCCGTCGTCAGCACATCAAGAGTGAGTGCGGCAGAGTAATTCAGAAGCATTCGCAGGCAGTTGAAGATGACTGCCGACATGAAAAATATGGCGACCACTGGCAGATGATTCATGATTTTTTTCCTTTTGCATGTCCCCGATATCCCCATACGCAAATGCTCAGGCTGAGAGAAAGTAATACGCCGGACTTGTAGAGCATCCACAACGTGTTATTGGTCTGTTCAACCCATGCATCGCGGCTCACCGGCGCCCTCTTGCACAAAACCGGAACCGGAGCGGGCTTCAGCTCTGGAAACTTTTCAGCATTGGCTGTTTTAGCTGTGCCAGCTACGTCACGCAGTGTGGGTACCAGGTACGGGTGGCACCCCCAGACCTGCGAGGCTGGCGCATCACGCACCAGGTTTTCCGCAGAGTTCAGGAGCATCTGGCCGCCGCTGCCGGTGCCCATCGAAATCTTTAAAAACAACAGAAAGAAAAGCAGCGCAGGATGTATCACAAGCGTCTGCAGGACGAAGTTTGCCAGACGACGGAAAGCAACAGCGCGCCCGTGCCAGACAGGTGAAAGTACCAGCATAAGGATGTCCTCAGAAGTTGGGTTTAAAGCCCGTGGCCACGTTAAGAAAACGCTTTGCCAGATCGTCCTGGGTCATGAACCCATAGGCGAGCGGCCGGAAGTTTTTTGATTTGGGGTCAACGAGGAAAAGAGCCGGATAATGCGTGATCCCCATGCGGACACTTTGCCCGTCATCCTGACGGCTGTCCGGGACCTGCGGTGAAACATGCCCGTCCACACTGACCGGTATCAGCGAAATGTGCCGCAGGTGCGCGAAATCAGCTACCACGCCTGCCATCTGTGCGTCTATCGGATCACCGCCCCGGTAGAAATAAAACAGCCCGTACTGTCCGGAAAGTTTTGCGATGGCCTGTGTCTGCTCCTCCTGATCCTTTGCCTGCTGAAGCGGGGCCGTACTGTTGTAGTGCGGGTGCTCCAGGTTGTAATCGAGGTCCGGATGGTCGAGCTGGGCCACGGCAAAAGACTGACTGAACATCGATGCACGGTCAGTCCAGAACTTCTGCCAGCGCAGAAACGTTGCCGTGTTTTCCGCCGAGGGGTGCAGAATGGCATTGTTCAGCGCCTCTTTCGTGTACCCCTTAAGCACATTCGCCTGCTCAGATGGCGACAGCTTGCTGAAATCCGGTATCCTGGGCGGTGCCGGCGTGAGTTTGGGTGCCGGTGCGTCCGGCTTCTTTTTGGGTTCGTTGTACCAGTGCCATCCGGTAAAAGGTTCAGCGGGCGTCACCACTGCATCAGCAGGGACATCGTCATCGGCACAGGCCGGTAAAGCGCCTGCCAGTAACAGGCAGGCCAGCAGCGTCCGTTTCATTGTTTACCTCCCGTCTGAGTCTTAACCTGTGCCGCGATTCGGTCTTTTGCCTGTTTTACCATTGCGTCCGCGTTGGGGATTTTCTGGTTGGCCATCAGGTCGCTGTAAAAGTCCTGGAAGTTAATCAGGTCGAAGTTGATGCTCTGCAGTTCAGGAACCGTGATGCCGCGACAGTTCGGCGAATCCCCGCTGCCGAAGTCCACATGCAGCTGGTCACGACGGCCCTGCTCCTGAATAATGCGGCTCAGTTTGCCGCCAAATACGCAGTAAACCTGACTTTTCTGCACACAGACACCCAGTACGGCGTGGTCACACTTGTCGCCCACGTACACCGTCACCTTTTTCGCTTTCGCCTTGCCGATGGCCATCTCCTCGCTGTTGCAGTTGGCCAGTCCGGAGCTGTTACCCCAGCCGGTATCCACGCAGCAGTTAGAAAAGCCCGCAACGGCCTTACGGCACGACATGGCCTGACCGGTAAAAGCCCGGATGTCGATCTGACTGCCGTTTTTCACGTCGTCACCGGCAGAGGCCAGTCCCGCGAGCTTTGAGACGGCCATGTCGAAACCGTTGTCACCCGTACCATCGGTATCGCTGCAGTCCCCGGTCTGACAGAAGTATTTTCCACCACACATCAGTCCCTGCGACGAATATGTGGTCTGACACTGATACGTGTCGTTTTCATGCATACAGGCACCCGCCTCAGACTGTGAGCAGCTTCGTCCGGCCAGCGTACAGTTGCGGTTGTTGATGAGCTGATCGCAGTTGCCCGTTGAGTTAACCGGCACGATATAGGCGTCTGAGTACTGCCAGCAGTCGCTGTACTGGGTGTAATCCCGGCCGTTCTGGTTGATGGTGCGGTTACCGCCCGGATCAACGCACTGAGAGCCCGCGCCGCCGGTTGCCGTTGATTTGTCGAAAGGACAGCTTTCGGTCCAGAACACGCGCGAGGAGGTGGTGTCGCGTTCTGCGCTCATTTGCAGATGAATGCGGAAAATCAGACTGCCGTTTGAAAATTGTCTTTCGTTGCCATCACGTGCTTCTTCGTAGTGGCCGTCGGTGTCGTAATGGATATACATGGATACGACCTGGCCCTTTGAAACGCGTTGCGGGCTGATGTTGAAAGCGCCTGAATAGTTGTATTTGGTGGTGATAGAGGTGCCAAAAGCCCGCATGGTATAGCCCAGGCGGTCACCGTGATAATCCGGGGCTCTGGGAAGCAGAAACTCCCAGGAGCCGCTCGTTAACGTACCGTCATCCGGCACGGTATAGTCGTAACGAAGCCACCAGTTGGCTTCGTGGTGCGCCGGTGCGTTTCGTGCATCCATGACAAACTCCGTGTTGTACGTCTCTTTAGAGCCCGTAACCTGAATACTTGCCGTTCGCGCGCAGGTCTGTATCTGATTGATATCTCTGTCACAGCTGTAGTTCTCAAACACCGACTTGGAGACGACCTTCTGGCTGCAGTTGGCGTTGGAGCCGTCAACGATGCTTCCGCCGTTGGCCTCGGCGTTTTTACCGTTCTGAATAAAGTCAGCACTGGGATCGATTTTCACAGGTGGGTTTTTGGTACTCGAATCGTTCGCAGCCTGCCCGGCTTCGTTCTGACCGAGCGACGTCTGACCTTTATCCGCAATGCCACCATCACCGCCCCGCACGCCACCGTAGTACCCACTCTGAGAAGGGCTCGGCGTGTAGCCGGGGATCACGGCCGAAGGGTCTGTTCCGCTGGCCACCGATGTGCCCTGACTTTTATTGTTCTGACCAAAGTTACTTGCATCGTTGAAGGCGTCACTGTTGGCGTCAGCGAGAACACCCCGGACGCCGGTTAGCAGCAGAAGCGCAACCAGACAGAAGCGTTTCATCGTCCCTTCTCCCCTTCCTGCAGCATCTGCGCTGCCGTGGCGCTGCAGTCACCGCGTTGCTTCACTTCTTCCAGCGCCTGTTTAAGCGTCAGGCTGCCATAAAGAACATCAAATTTCTGGCCACAGGTCACCACCAGTGCCGGCACGGCTTTGATGCCGTACTTCTGATAGAGCGTCGGGTCAATCTGCACGCCTGCCTGCTTATCCTTTTTTGACAGTTCGAACATCGTCTCGGCCGTCTTGCGAAAGTCGTTGTCCAGTAGCCCGCGAAGCGTTGCCGGAATACCGAAGCGCCGCGCATCCTGAAGCATCGGCAGCAGCCCTTCTTCAGGAATGCTCAGACTCACGAAATAAACGGCACGCGGCGTCGGACGATCGGCACTGTTCTCCCCCGCCTGCGAGGCTGCAATCTCGTTCTGAAACTGATTAACACGTCCCTGCTGCATGTCCGGGAGGGCGATGTTTGCGCCCTGCAGCTGCTGCTTGAATTGCTCCAGTTCCCGCTGCTGCTGTTTCATATACGCCATGTCGTTGTCTGCGATAACGGGCTGTTCAGCGGCGTGCGCGCAGGAGGCTGCGATGCTGAAAACCAGCACCGCCATCAGTATGTTTTTCATGAGAGTTCCTAAAAAATAGAGGTAAGTTCTGGCCGGCGCAGCCTCACGTCCGTACGGGTCCGGCCTGCCCGCAGTCCTGATAGCGCTCAAACCAGAACACTACCGGTTGCGCCGTTACCTGAAGCTGCCCGAACCGTTCAGCAGTGCGGAAATTGACGCTGGATGCTCTGGCCCTCTCCACCTGCCTGGCGATTTGCTCCCTGAACGTCTCAATGCTGTAGGTCGCTTTAAACAGATTGCACGGGGCGCACGCCGGGAAATGATTTTCCAGGCTGTCATGCTTTTCATAAGTCAGCTTTCCGGTGGCTTTCAGTTTCCACACGCCTTTCTGGCGCGCCTTCTCATCCACCTCGGAAATACGCAGAACCGGCTCCACGTGGTCGGCGTGCCATCCCTTTTCGGGTAACACTTCGCCGCAGTAGGCGCAGCGGCCACCAAACTTCAGGCGCAGTGCTGCACGCTGCGCTTTAGTAAGTTTCATGGTAATCGGGCTCCTGAACATCAGAGGTATACGCAGTTCCGCTTTCGCCAGAGCAGCCAGCCAAAGTTCTTTTTGGTGGCAGGTGTGTTATGGGTACTGCCCCAGAGCTGCGTCGAAGTACCAAAGGGATGACAGTCACTCGGCTCCGGATACATGTTGACCATCTGATATCGCCAGCGGGATTTTGGGATGATCGGGGACGGATATTCATAACAGACCGCCACATCCGCCCCGACCGTCTCCATCACCAGGCCCTCACGGTGAAGCTTGAAGGCCATTCGCTCCGTCACAAGCAGTGACGCCTCCAGCGGTGAAAACTCGTTACTGGTGTAGCCCGTGAACGGGTACATTGAACCCTGCGCGCCGGCACACCAGAAAAGCGGGTCCAGCGGCAGACCTGCGGTGGAAGAAATGGAATCGGCTGCACAGGCTCCCTGCGCAAGCAGGTTATTGAACAGCGCAACTTCCGGATTGATGATCATCGAAAGCGTACTGTCGTTCCAGAGCGGGTCAACTTCCGAAAGATAGGCAATATCCATATCTCCGACCTGCATACAGCCGGTACTGGTGATGATGTTCAGCCAGAACAGAAGCGGATATTTGTACCAGTGAACGTGATAAAAACTCCCTGGCGTGGGGGCGTCACTCTGCCCGGCCCGGCCTGTACCGGTTTTGCCCAGATTGATTTTAAAGCCCCCCATATTCACCATGACACCAGGCTCACGGGTCACATCGGCCAGGGCGAGAGGTTCCCAGAATCCGATGGCCAGCCCAAGACGGTAAAAGATGCCGTAGGGGCATAACTGAATGGGTGATGCCGGATTTGGCGTATCCGGATGCGCGCCTGACGCCAGCTGGATACTGCCGAGTGACATGGGAAACAGACACTTCCAGCAGACATCGCTGATGGGGTTCACCCAGCGCCCGTCACCGGCATTGTCACCACCCGCAAGGGCCGGTCTGGCTGCAATAACAGACAGCAACAGGCACAGCGTCAGCAATAATCTTTTCATTCATCCGCCTTTTCAGCCAGCGGACAGAGCCACACACAAACCGGGCCGTCGTCAGTGTCATGAATACTGCCTGTAAACCAGCCTTCCCCGGGCGGTCTCACCGGCTCCCAGTCACTGCAGTTACCGGTTTTCCAGTAGCGTTTCATCTGCGACGGATCGACGTCATTTTCCATCCAGGACGTCGCAGATTTCAGTCGGTGCGCGTTGAGCCAGGCACTGAAATCGTCAGAAGCGGCAAATTCATTCCCGTCAACGGAGGTAAAATAGTCAGGATGGGTCCAGTGTCCCCAGCGATCGCGCACGACATCGCGCGCTGAGATTTCAGCGTGAACTGTCATAAAATGAATTCCGTGATTGTGGCAGCAGCGCTGCCGGCGTCAGTTAATCAGGCCTGCCTGCGGAATGCAGGCTGAGGCGTACCGCAGCAGGGCGAGGAACGAACAGCCTGTGTGCCGCGGGCGGAGAATGTCAGAATATCAGGGGGAGAATGCTGGCCAGCACGATGAAGCCTGCACTCATTAATATTGACAGTGTGATTAAAGATTCAATCCTGTTCATAAACCGGCCTCGGGTCTGGTCAGGTCGTGTGATGCGGCTTTGAATGTTCTGAAAGCCCAGCCGCCAACAGCGTGCTTTTCTGCTTTTTCCGTGATGCCCTGCTCCAGTGCGGTGGCCAGTTGCGTGAAGCGTTCAACAAGCTCCTCCTTCGGGCCACAGGCATCCGCCTCCAGAACAATCCACAGGTGGTCCTGCGTCATATCGCGGCCACTGCTCAGGTTTTCATGCCAGTTCCACGCAACAGGCTCCACGCAACCGTCCTGTGTTTCGGAATGGAAGAAGGGGTACGTATACGTCATCTCACAGGTGTTGCCTGACCAGAGGACGGGCTCACTTCCGCGTCCACGAGCCTCCTCCTGTTTCCGAAAGGCCTCCAGTGTTTTCCCGAACAGGTGAGAGTCCGCACGCGTTTCAGGAAGCCTGCAGGGACCGCCGTACGTGCAGTCAATGCTGCTGACGTGGTCGTTCCAGAAAAAATATTCGAAGAAGTCGAAGTTTCTGAGAAATGCCGGAATGACCGAATGAAGCTTGCCGGCCGCCACGCTGCAGGTCAGCGTGACCTGACGCAGGGGCTCATGGCCTTCACCTTCCTCCGGTAGGGCCGGATAAGCGCAGTAGCACATCCCGCACTTTTCATGCATCACCACGCGGTGGCGTTCGGGGAAGTGACTCATCCTGACATTGACCTGATGCAGGAAAAAAGACAGGTCGCGGTTATGCAGTCCGCTGTCGGTCTGTATTAGTACGACCAGCCAGTCCCGGTCCTGACCGGGCCTGAAATCTTTGAGAGCATCTATCCAGTTCATCGTCCCGACCATCCAGAAATTCTCTCTGCAAAACCTGAAACGGCTCCCGGGCCCTTCCTGCAGTTGCCAGCTCACACCGCCCTCACTGCCGCGCAGTTCGCCTTCTGACTCTGCGAGCGGATGCCCTTCCAGCCTTTCTGACATGGCCTCTATCACATCGGGAATGCCCCTTTGCAGTCCCCCAGGTGCAGCCGATAAAATCAGCCTGTAGTGAGTCAGTTTGCCTGTTTCCTCGCCCTCACTGCAGGCGTCATTGTCATTCTTCAGTTGAATGCGTGTCGCTGCATTGCTTAAACAGGCATGATTAAGTGAATCAGGTGGGATCTGAGTCATAACGGGTTATCTCCAGAATAGCGTTAAGCCGCCAGAGAATTCCGCGGCCTGAAAAATGAGAGTGAGTTCGCGCTGCCGGCTTACTTCGCGCCGGCAGATTTTGCGGTAAATGCACGAAGGGCGTACTCCGTCAGGGACGGGAACAGTCAACAAGTGTGAATCGTGAAGGAAAACTTCAGATGTTCAGAAGAAAACTCTTATTTCGCAAAGGCGCGCACAGCAATATCACGCTCAATACCCTTCGGTATTCATTCATGAGCTGAGCTTTTACAGCGCGCAGAGAAGTTTGTAGCGCACGTTGTGATTAATGGGGGACAGGCCATGAAACTAATCACCACCCCCGCCACCATGACCACCTCCACAGTGACCACCCATATCGGATGAGCCACAACCGACATCATGCCCTCCGGTATACGTGTCACTCATCAGAACGGACGTATTTACACTGCTGTCATCGCCTGAGTTGTTTGTTGAATGCGTCCGGCCCTGTGAGCCGGATTCAGATAAACGGGAGATAAAGTGATAGATCAACCACGGCAGGGTTGCCACGCCGAAAAGGACCATCAGGATTTTTGCTGTATACATGATTCAGGTTTCCTTTCAGAAGCCCGCACTTTCTGGCGGGGTGATTAAATGCTGGCCGGCGTTGCGGGATAGGCACGAAAGGCGTAGCCACTGTCATCATCGTGATCGCCTGCGGCCACCTCACCTTTTTCAATGCGGCTGGCCGTCTGCTCCAGAAACCAGACTGTTTCCTTTTCTGAAGTATGGCGGGTCAGCTGCAGCAGCACCAACAGATTATCCTGGTCAGATACGTCACACGGCTCTCCAAACACCGCTGTCCAGACCTCCGGGGCAACGTGACCGCCACATCCCGCGGTGCCAAAGTAAGACGGCTTGTCGGCGTTCGTCCTGGCAGTCATAAGTACGGTTACGTTGTGGTCTGAGAAAAAACGCGTCATTTCTGCGCCGGGCGAACACAACTGTGATACCGGAAGGGTACGCAGCAGTGAGGGTAAAGATGTCTTCAGGGTTCCGCGCGGCGCTGATATGTGCAGGCTAATCTGGCGTACGGGCCAGGCCTTCTTATACCAACTCAGGTGCCTGCCGAGGCTCTCTGCCAGCCTGCTGAGTTTTTTATCTTCTTCACTCTCCTCAATCCTTGTCCAGTGCTTTCTTAAAAAGTTCATTTCATCCGGATCGTTGTAAAGCCCGTGAATTTTCTGTTGCACCCAATTCAGTTCTGTCCGCAGTTTTCTTACCAACAGGTACAGAAACAGACTAAGTCCTGCAGCCATCATGAGCCCCGCGTACAGCAGATATCGTTCATGTATCATCGTCATCCTCCCTGTTGTGACATGGCCCCGACCGTCCAGTCGTCTTTCACACTGGCTGACTGTAAGGGGCGTGCATGTCGTGATGGATAGGTAATAAAAGCCCAGCCGGTATAACCGTCGTTAACGCCATACTGGATGATCCCTTTTTCAATCTGCTCAGCGACAGACCGGAGAAAATGCGGCAATGTTTCAGGCGCGGTCTGGTGCGTCCCCTGCAGCAGTACCACCACCAGTTCCCTGTCCGGCATCGGCATATGAGGGCCAAAAACCTGCGTATAGGCTCCCGGCTGCGCGGCTCCCCCAAAAGAATCAGGACCAAAAAAGGAGGGGCTGTCAGCGGTGATGTCCGACTCCATGTGCCAGCGTAAAACGCCGTCCCCGCCGAGTTTCCCGCCGGTCGTCGTCCCTTTTTCTTTACGGAGGAAGCGGGCCAGCTGACGCAGGCCATCAGGAATGTCCCGCTGCAGCGTGCCTGGTGAGCCCCAGCACATGATGCTGACCTGCTGCAGTGGCCACATATCCTGCAGCCAGCCTGAATGCACATCACGCCGGTTCAAAAACGACTGAGGGGTGATGGCCATCTGAGTATCAGCGTGCTGCGGGGTATTACGTCCGTCGGCCCGGTCTGCCAGCGCTTTTAGCGTCTGCTGACGCACCTTTTTTCCGACGATCACAGCCAGCCACACAGTGAGGGCAAGTGCCCCCGCTGCGAACAGCACATTCAGTTTTTCCACCTTGCATCTCCCGTTGAGAAGGGCTGTTCCGGTGCATCGTTAATGAGGTGTGTTCTGGAGTTCCTGGTCTGTCATGCATGGCGCTTCTCCTTTCCAGACCACAAACCAGCCCGCTGCTTCTGCACCTCTCCGGCACATTTCTGTCCAGCCGGTTGCATGACCATCCTCAGTTGCGGAAGCCAGCCGCCTCTCTGCAACTTCATCTGACTGAAACGGTGCCAGATAGCGCTCCCTTGCCATAAAAACTTCCGCACCTACACGCTGGCGTACATAAAAGGGAAGCTCTGCAGCCGACTTCGCATCGGTTCGCAGCGTATATCCCTCTTTTTCCAGCGCTCCGCCAAACGCCGCCAGCAGGAACTGCCAGTAACGAATGTTTTCGCTCTCAGCCATATAAGCAGCCATCTTTCGGCTTCCGAGCTGCGGTGGGGAAAACACGGTGAACGTTTCTTCCGGCTGCAGCGTATTCTCCTTCCGGGGCGAAAATGGCCGGACAAAGCGGCGCAGAATCAACGCAAACGTCAGGAGAAGCAGAAACATACCGGCTGCAGGAAGATGATCGATAAGCGCCCCCAGCGCCCGTATACTTTCCGGCGCGATGACGATTTCTGACCGGCAGCTCTGCAGTGGCTGGACCTCAGCCATCGGGTGACCGCTGACAGGCTCAGCCACCATCGGGACGGGATTTTCAAAGGAACCGTCTGGTACGGCGGTGAGTGTTCGTTCAGTCATCTTCACTGCCCTCAGCGGTCAGATGCGCCATACCCTGCTGACGCATGACTTCCCCCACATCCCTGTCGGTCAGTGACGCAAGCACAATGGCCGAGCGGGCAGATCCACTGCACGCAAGCAGGGCCTGTAGGCCTGCGCGGAGAATGACGGACTCGGAATAAAGCGGGAACTCATCAACCAGCCTGCGAAGGCCAATTTTGTCATTATCATCCAGGCGAACCTGAGAGTTATGACGCTTGATTTTTTCAGGGGGCATCGGCCCCCTAGTGATGTGACTCATCTCAGTGCCACCTCCTCCACCCTGAGCGCCCTGTCAGCACGCGTTATCCGCACCGGGGTGTGCTCAAAGCCGAATTTTGTTGTTAACGTTCCGTACTGGTCGAAATACACCGGCTCATCGAGCGCCACGCTGCTGTCGTGAATGTTGCCCCTGACCAGAATGACTTTGAAATTCTGCTGGCCTCTGACCTGCGTTTTAATCCACGCCATCTGTAAAGGGTTATCACCGTCAATGAAATAAAGCGTTTCGCTGTAGGGCACCTTATCCAGCGGGTTAACTTTGTCTCCCGCTCTGGCTATGACGTTTCCGTGTATATCGCGCACGGTTTCACGAACCGTAAACGTCGGGTCGTAGAGAAAAGCCCGATCCTTAATGGCGGGCGTCAGCCCGGCAACCGGCGCAGGCCTCACAGCATGCGCTTTCACCCGCGCTTCAGCTTCACGCTGAATACGGGCCATTTCGCCGCTGTCCTGCATCGATTTCAGACGCTGCGCGATAAATATCAGCAGATCCGGTTCAGCAATCTGAAACAGGTGGCCGATACTGCCCAAATCTTTCGCGCTGGCCGGTAATGAAACCAGCGCGCAGATCACAAGCGCGACCAGCCGCCTTTTCATTGTGCCCCCTGCATTTGCCGGGCGATGTCAGACTGGATTTCCGGTGTGATGTCCTCTGCACCGCTGACAACGGCACCTTTCACCAGGATTATCCCGCCGTGTTTCTGCCTCCATGCGTTCAGGCTGCTTTCAAGGGCCGAACTGAAACGGCGGGTCAGCACCTCAGCCGTTTCTTTGGTCAGTTGCGCCTGTGAACTCTGCTGTTTGAAGGTGTCGATGGTGCCTTTCATGTCGAATTCGACCGTCTCCTGCTGGTAGCTTGCAGAAACCAGCATGCTGATACCGGCATTCAGCCCCAGCAGAAGTAATACAGCGAGTGAAATCACTAAAAACCGCCGCTGTAACAGCGGCGCCATTCTGCTGCCCTTTTTCACTGCCTGCCCTTTTTGTTCCGTTGTGGCCAGAGGCGCATCGTCTGCGCCGGTGTCCATCGCTTCATCGTTATGCATGTTCTTCCTCCTTCAGGCCTTCGGGTTTCGTCATCCCCGCCCAGAGTTTCAGTTTTTCCATCTCGTCCTGGTACATGTCGGGTTCCGAAGCAAGCAGCCACGCGGCTTCCTCACTGGTCGCACCCTCATCCTGAGCATCACTCATGTACTGGTAATCTGAGCCTCTTGTGCTGAACATTGCCCGCGAGACCGGGTCCACAAACACCCGATAGAACGAACTCAGTTCACCCGTTGAAATCATCACTGAGCCGTAGCCGGTATTGCCTGCCTTCTCAAATCCGCGAATGATTTCCGTTTCCATTTCGCTGAACTGGTCAGGGTTGGCGTTAAGGTAGGTCGTAAGGGCCTTACGGTCCTGAAGCAGCGTAATCTTGGTGCCGCTGTTGTCCCACGCGGCAGCCGCCGCTGACGGAGCCGGTTTTTCAGGAAGTCCGGTGAAGTCTTTCATGCCCTGAGTGATCGTAATGAACGCGCCTTCATGCCGGCGCACGGTGCGATAACCGGTTTCGATGAAGCGTGCAGCGTGCGGGTTCTGTCCACTGAAAAGCCGCCAGGCCTCATCGATAATGGCCAGTTTTTTGACATATCGAGACGATTTGTACATTTTTTCCTGAATCGCGAGGATCAGGGAGTAGAGCACGGCTGACAGCAGATTTGGTCTGTTTTCAAGGCTTAACAACTCCAGCACGGTGAAGCGTGTTTCGCTATCGAGGGTCGGCGCATCGGAGTTAAAGTATTCCCCGTCACTCCCCCAGGTGCACCAGCGGTCAAGCAGCAGAATCAGTTCATGCATACGGTTCATGATCGTCGGCTGAGTGCCATACTCGCGCTGTACCTCTTCCGACTTCAGGTAATTCACGACGTCGTCGATGCGTGCACGGTTTTGCCGTGACGCATAGGCCGCCACCACGCCTTTTTGCAGTATGGCCTCGCTGATTTCATCGAGCCGGCCCTGCGGGCTGGCCAGAACGGCCAGCAGACCGGTGATCCCTTCGGCAGACTCACTGATGTCTGTGACGTTGGCAAACGGGTTAAAGCGCAGTGTTTCTCCTTCAAGGTAGGAACCGCCCGCCTGTCTGCAGAAGTTTTTGTAACTCCCGCCCATATCAATGACGAAGCCGTAACCGCCTGTATTGAGCACCTCACGCAGTACGTTCTGGATAAGAAAACTCTTTCCTGCCCCCGAGATGCCGGTGACCGCCCAGTTAAAGTTGCTTGCCTCATTATCTTTGTCATACATGTCCAGGAACGTCAGCTGATTCCGGTAGGTGACCAGCGGTATTCCTTTCTTGGACAGCTTGCGTTCAGCAACCACAGGCATCATGTTGACGGCATTGAAACTTTTACAGCGCAGTGTGGCACCCATGTGCTTCATGTCATCCCACAGCCCCTCCTGCATAAGGAAAGGCAGCGTGGTGAGCCAGTTGCGCAGCTGCTGATAGCGGGGAGCGGAGATTTCGAGATCGTTTTTGCGGAACACGTTGACTGCCGCATCTTCACACCGCTGCTGCTCTCCCGCATTGTCCGGGGTAAACAGCGTCAGGTTCAGGCTGAAATCACACATGGCAATTTCATTGTTAACCAGCCCCTGTCGCAGTTCACGCCATTCCTGATAGGCACGTTCCGTACCGGGGAAAAGTTTGGCGTAAGAGGTGGCCGCTTTTTTGCCGAGATCCTGCTCTTTATGGAAGGCGTCGTTCTGGCTTTTTACCTGATCCTCCACACAAATCGTCCAGCTCAGAATAAACGGGCAAGGAATACCGAGGTCGGGGTAGCGCATGTTCTGCAGGTTATCTGATGCCTGCCACAGCGCAAACCGCGCCGGTGGCTTCGTCAACTGCATACTGACAATGCGGGTGCTGGCCACGGCGTCATCCTCGCCCTCACTCAGTTTTCTGTCCTCCGGCTGGCGTGCTGTCGTCATGCGGAGGTAACTCGGATAGACTTCAAGCTCAGTACTGTGGTCCACGCTCTGACGGTGCAGCTCCTGCTCTGTGTTCCAGTGTGAATCACTGGCCGTCACCTGTCCGGGGCGGTAGTTCAGCTGTTCACGCATGACGGACAGGAATTCTTCGGGACCAACTGGCTTCGAATCCATATGTGCAGCCTGCAGCGAAATCCGGAGGGTTTCACGCAACTGAGTGACCGCATCCATCGCCTGAATCCCGCCTCTGCCCGCCTGGCCGTAAACCAGAAAAACGCGGTAGTTACGCAGATACAGTGGATAATCTCGCCTGTTGCTCAGACCACACAGTGACGCGCGCTCCCAGAACGCTTTAGTAATGCTGTTCAGCCGGGGGGCCATGCTGCCTTTCCACATGTCCTTGCTCAGCCCCGCATCAAGCATATCGCCCACACATTTACTGGCCACCATCAGAACGGTGACGGGTGTCTTGCGCGGCATTTTTTTACGGAGCAGGTCATCCAGCCCCTGAACCACTTCCTTGTTTGCCCCGGCCAGCGGGGAGACTTCCATAATGAAACCCAGGGAATGGCTGTTGATGTACAACTCGGTTTTGTCATCATACATTCGCCAGGGGAGCAGGCTGGTCAGTTTGGGGTAGCTGAAATGATTACGCAGCATGCTTTGTGCGGCCTTCGCGCCACCTTCATGTTTGCTGCCGGTTAAAAGACCTGAAAGCTGATTAAGGAGGGATTCAATCATGGTCATTCCCCTTCACTGATAACGCGATAGTCATCGTCCCAGCGGGATTTTTTCTTCACAAATTCCACGACTGCGGGCTGATGAAAACTGTCCTGTTCATCCACCCAGGGCGCGATCCACAGACGCTGCGTTGCGTCAGGGATACGTCGGGCGTCTACCTGTCCGGGGCCGTTACTGTCTGCTGCTGTTACGGTGCCGGCAGGCAGTGATGATGCACGTACAGGAACCGTTGACGCTGTTATTGTGCCTGCCGTCACTGCCTGACCTGATACCGGACGCGGGGCAAGCGTTGCGACACTGACAGTACGGTGGGGGTTAATGGCGGGCTTCACATTGCCGGGCGTCGCCAGCGCCTCAGCGGCAGCCTTTGGGGCGGAGTCCTTTTGCGCGGTCAGGTCATCCAGACTTTTACCTTTGTCAGCCAGATGACTGGCTTCGGACATCGTCAGGCACTGGTCAGTCGCGGTTTTGTTGCAGTCGAAATCAGTATTCATACCGGCGCAGCCGGTGAGCGCAGCGCACAGCAGTGCGCACGCAAACAGTTTTTGCATGGTGAAGTCCTCTGGTGCGGCAGCGCCGCGGATAAGGGGGTGAGTGAAAAAAGTGGCGGTGAGAATGACCTGTAGGATTAAACGGGGTTCACCTAACGGGGCTAACTGGCTCCCTTCTCACTGATAAGGGTCTGGAGCCTGCTGTTTGTCTCGAATGCTTGTATGTCGTCACTGGCAGCGTCGTCGCTTTTTATTCATAACGCGCACGTTCTTTTTCGGCCCAGCACACTGCTGCCCTCAGCGTCAGCCTGTGATTTAAAGCCACATCTTCCTTAAGCTCCAGCCAGGCTTCTGCACTGACAGGCTTATAACGTTCAAACTGTCTGTAAACACGTTCAGACCAGCTTTGACGGGAACGATCAATCGCCCAAACGTAAGCAATGGTCCATGTGCCTAACGCTATCGTTACTGCCAAGACCAGATTTCCGCTGGTCGCTGAAGAGGCTTTTACAACTGCCAGAAACTCAGCGGGCACCAGCACCAGACCAATAAGCGCGAGATAAAATCCGGGGCGTACCCACTGCGCAGGGTTACCGCGTTTTTTCCAGCTTTCCAGGTCTGCCACTATCTGCCAGAACAGGCGTTGATTACTTGTTAACTTCAGGGATTCGTTGAGCATTCTCTGTCCCTCTTTCATGACGGTTATTGTCTGCTGACATCCGGGATTCTTACTCAGTGTCACGACGGTTCAGCGACTGGTTGAGAGATTCGATGGCCGTTAGCAGTGAAGCCAGGGTATTACTGTCTGCCTGTGCCCGCCATGCCTGACGATACCGGACGCGGAGAGAGCAGAGCCGGATACGTTCTTCACGACTGCTGTGCGTTGTCATGATGGCGGTCCTCTGTGTCACGGCCCTTTTTGCGTTTATTCCGGATTGCACGTTCTTCCTCTCTTACCCATTCATCCAGCATGTACAGATCAAGGCGGCCCCCGTTTAAAATACTCTGCTGCAGTCTGGCAAAGGCATCATGATCCGTGGGCACGTAGGAAACCAGTTCACCTGAAATAAGGTCAGGCCAGTTATGCGGTTTCTTTTTCCAGCGAAGCCATAACACAGCCGACAAAAAGACTGAGACCAGACCTGCCGTCAGGAGTACAGGACGGATTGGCCCCACAAAAAAAACCTCCAGATTGATAACAACGATTAAGGCAGTCAAAGCCCACACCGCAAAAGTTTCAATATGAGGTGGATGTCTTACCAACCATCCACGATGCATCATACTGATACGATTAAACTGTTTTCGCTGCTTTCTGAAAGTAGCTTCAGTCTGTTTCTGTTTCTGTTTCAGGTTCACTTTCCCCTCCACTCATTTGAGAAACGGTCAGCAGGCGCTGGTCCACCCAGCCCTCTGCACTGCAGGTTGCCACAGCAGAAAACGTATTTTCCGGCGTCCAGTTCAGCACCGCCGCGTTGTTTTCCGGCACGCTCTTTACATCGCCGAGTTCACAGGAAGGCAAAACCACTTTCCCTTGACGAAACGCCGTCACGACGATTTTTACCGACTGGCCACTCACAATCTGTGCCGGAACGGCCCACTGAAAACTCACGTCAGACTCCCCGGGTGCGGGGGCTGGCGGCTCACTGCCGCCGCCGCTGTCAGCTTCACGCAGCCGGCTGTTTATCCATTCGCGATCGCTGGAAGACAAATCGTGCTGACTGAGTAACCAGACCAGCGCAGCCGTTCCCACCCAGCCGGGACCACTGGCCTCTTTCTCCCTGATGATGGTCTGAAGCCGGGGCGAGGGCTGAGGCCCGTTGCTGTTCAGCAGAGACTGCCGGTTAGTGGGTGAAGGCCGGTATCCCGGAGACGCGCCGCTAACCCGGCCCGCTGGACTGCCGTTTCCTCCGGCAGATGTCGCGCCGCTGCCCGATTCCGGCCTGAAGCTTTTGTAGGTGGGCGCGCTGCCTGTTGAGGAGGGCCGGTACGACGGACTGCGGGCGGCAAAGCCTGATGAAGATTTAAAAGATGATCGGGAAGAGAAACCGCCCGCCATAACGGGCAGCGTCTGCAGAAGGCAAAGCGCGACAAGCGTCCCCCTGACGAGAATGTTCATTTCGCCTCCCAGTTTACCTGCCCGTTCACGGTGATAATGCTTCGGTCTTTAGCAAGGGACTGAATGCGCAGAATCTCTCTCGGGCTCATCGTCTCGGCGTCATCGGTTATCATGAGCCTGTTGTAACACTCGCCGATACAGCGCAGCCGCCACAGCAGTGCACTGGCATTATCGTGCTGATCGTTGTAAAGACGGCTGAGACTGGCGGGTGCCCTTGTGTCGCCTGCAAGCCAGGCCTGAGCAAAAAAGGCAGCGGCACGGACGCTGTCTTTCTGCACCCACTGCCCCTTTTCTAATGTGTGAGCTGCTGCAGCCAGAACATTCGCTGACGCCCTGTCACCGGCAGAGTGACTGGCAAGCGTAATCAGTTCTTTAGCAAGTTCAGGCATCTGTGATTCAAGCTCGTCTGGCGGGTCATCCCGCATGAACAGGTCAGCAAAGGCGTCCGGAGAGTGTCGTTTGAGCGCTGAACGATAGAGTGAAATTGCAAGGTCGTGGTACTCATTCATAATATGGTTTGAACACGTCGGCCTCAGCTCCAGAAATCCGTCGGGGCAGTTTTCCTCCGCATCCTTCTTCAGCTGTTGCCAGGCCTGAAACGGATCGGGATTCTGCAGTGCTCTGGTCCGGGCCTCGTCAAACTGGCTGTCACTAAACTCACATCCGGCCAGCAGCATCACGGACAGCAGCACAAGCGATCTGATTACCTTCACAGCGGGTATGGATTTATTTATCAACACAAAAATCTCCTTTCTAACGACAGCGCAATGCATACAGTGCCGCCATCACAGTGAAGGCAAACGTAATCAGGACGCTTACGGACAGTGCAAAAAACAGAAACCCTGGGCTGTGTGTCAGCGAATGGTTTCCCGAAACGGCATCAAAGATGTACATTCCGGCTATCGCCAACCAGCACCAAAAACCGTACTGAGTCGCAGAAGAAACCAGTTCGCTGTCAGGTTTTGTCAAATGCAGGAGCAGCGTCACAACCGAGGCTAACGCCATCACGCCCCACACTGACCATGACAGGCCGAACCCGCGGGACATAAACAAGGCCATCACGCTCAGGTTCACAGTCAGCAGCGCGAGTGTCGCCATAAACACGACCCACTTTTCTTTAATTACGTTCATGTCCTGTACTCCCTGCAGCTTTTGTGACGGAACCTGACGCCTTCCTTACGCAGTTTCCGCAAATCCAGTTCAACGATGCGGCCCATCAGGGTGACAAGCATGACTGCCCGCTTTGTGCCGTTTGGCTCATGCCAGACGGCTTCAAAACCCTCAAAAACGCCGCTTTCCAGAATGACCGTGTCGCCGTGAGCCGGGGGTTTTTCCTTTGTTTCCACAACCTCACCCGTCATTTCCTTCAGCGCGTCCATCTGCCTGTCACTCATGACGGCCAGACGCTCACCGAACCGGACAATCTGCGAGACGCCACGCGTTGCCTTAATGGTTGTGGTGTGGATTTTCTCCGGATCGAAGCGCGCAAAACCGTAGCCAGGAAACAGCGGCGTCGGCTTGAGGGAGGTCACTTTTCCCTCAGCCAGTCGTCTGCCGGTGTAAAGAGGAAACCAGCACTCCACTTCCTGATTAACCAGATGCGCTTCAGCCCGCTTTTCCTGGGCAAAGAGAGTTTTCAGTACGTACCACTGTTTCATCGCGAGTCCTTTCAGTTGATGGTGTCGCCGAGCCGCAGCTGGCTGGCCTGCCTGAGCACTTCATCCGGGTTCAGAACGGTTGAATCAGAACCCCCTTTTGGGCTGTTAGCCGCAGTGGTGGCCGCCGTCTGCTGGACCTGATTTGCCGGGGCCTCTTTCTTCTCTTTCTCAGCCTCTTCCTGCTCGATCGTTTTCAGCCGGAAACCCTGCTGGAAGACCACGGTGACCGCGTTACCCGCCCCGATATCTATAACCGGGTGATACTGCTCTGCACGCTTGATGTAATACTGACTGAGCGTATCGGCCGCTTTGCTGGCGCCGCCGCCGAGGCCCTGTTTGAAAATGTCACCGGCACCAATCGTTGTCGCACCGCCCAGTCCGACCATAGGGGTGGCGGCAGACTTGAAGCCGTCGCCGAGGCCAGACAGGAAGCCCGCCCCGCCCGCATTCATCAGAATTTGTCCGTTACGCATCACCGGTTTTCCCCGAATGCCGACCTTGCCCTGGTAGGACACATGCCCTTCAAAAGGCATATCGATGTGGTCGCCGTTTTTCAGGATACAGCTGATGTTTTTGGTCCGGACGTCACCGCGCTCGCTGGAGATGTCACCGTAGATTTCACCGGTCACGCGGCACTTGTCCATGTTGTAGGTGCGTCCGTTCGGCATGGAAACGTCGCCCTGCAGCGTAATGACCACGGGCGAGGTGTTCTGCTGGCCGGTCACGCTGGCATTGGCGTCGGCCCCCTCAATCATGGTTGCCTCGGAGAACGAACCCGACGGAATCCACGGCAGGGTGTACTTTGGCTTCTGCAGCGCGGCATAGGTGAACGTGTCACGCTTCAGCCCGCCGGGGCGTACGGTTCCGCTGCCGGGATAAAAACCCTGTCGTTCTTTTGAGGGATAGAACTGCCCCCCCTGACCGGATGCCGGCCCGTTGGCCGGATCGGTCACCTTCCACTGCGCAGGGCCTGCCGGCCCTTTTGACAGCGGGCCGTTTGCGGGCATCCCGGCACTGCTTTGTGTGCCTGTGCCGCTGCCGGCTGAAGGCGGTTTGTCCGCCTGATTCTGGAGTTTTTCAAGCGCACTGCTAATCTGCTCCAGCTTTCGGGTCATCGCTTCATTCTGCGAACTGACCGCGCTGGACAGCGTATCCAGGCCCTTTTCCAGCGTGGCCGTTTTGTTCTGCTGCTGCGTCAGCACGGAGTTGGTCACGGTTTCGGTAAAGTTGGAGGTGACCAGTCCGTGTCCGGTCAGGTCCACCTTCACCGGCGCAGGTTTTTTCAGCTCCTCCTGATGATGTCTGTACCACCAGACACCCGTGCCGATGGCCGCTGCAACGGCCACCGTAATCCCCGTTATCACCCACTGACGGCGGCGGGTTGCCGTGTTGATGTTGCTCATTGCGAACCCTCCGCGTCAGTGGAGAAAATCACCCAGGCGTAGCCCTGCCCACCGGCGTACAGCGTGCGCGTGGACAGCATCACGGCGCGTACCCCTTTCTGCCAGAACTGCCTTTCGCTCAGCTCGCGCGTCACATAGCCGGTGTTGCTCATGCGATAGCGCATGACGCGCAGATGGGAACCGGCAAGCTGACGTTCGGGCGTCAGCGTCACGCCAGCAGCGGGCGTGTATGCTGGTCCCCGGTCGGCGCTCAGCTCGGTATAGGTATCCGGTACGCCACCGTTCACGACGGTACGGGCGACGCTGACAAGCGTCTTCTCCCACGGCTGACTTTCTTCCCAGGCTTTCGCGTCAGGATTGGCTTTGAATTTTGTTACGGCAGGGATGAGGCGCAGTGTGCGCCCGTTCCCCGGACGGGGTGACACATCGAGTGAGGCGCTGATGCCGCTCGCCGTTTCCAGGAAAATGGTGAAGTCCTGGCCGGTCGTGGGCGTAATCAGCAGCGCGCCGTCCGCGGTGGTGTCGCGGTTGTAGGCATTCTCAGGGCCGGTCACGCCCGTGATGAGTTCGCCGTCGATAATGACTTTATTGGGACTGGTGTTGCTCATCTGCGCCTTCAGGTGGGCATTGTTTTCAAACACCGTTCCCGTGGGGCCGCTGACGGCTGCCATCGCGCTGCTGGTCAGGCAGGCTCCGGCAACGAGTAGCGCGGTAAAGGTCAGTTTCATGATTTTTTCCCTGAGTCGTCAGCGTCAAAGGCGGCTGGCCACTTCACTTCGGAGAAGTCTGTCAGGCGGATAAGACCGTCAACGTAGTGAAGATTAAAGCGGTAGGCCTTTCTGGCATCCGGAAGGTCAGTCCTGTCCTTGCCACTGGCGGCTCTGACGCGGTTTGCATCAGGCGTGACGAGGTTAAGGCTGCCGTTGGTGGTGCTGGCATGAAGCGTGCCGCCGACTGTGATTTCACCGGTGGTGGTGTCGGTGAATTCATGCTCGATACTGAACACGCTGGAAATGCCGTTTTTCTTGATGTAGTCGGTCTCAACCGCAAGGGTTTTCTTCATTTCGGAGCGCTGCTCCGGGGGAACCCAGCTGAGTAAACGCGCGTACTGGCTGTCTACCGTTTCTGGCGTCACGTTCAGGCGGAGGCTGGCGAGAGAGCGAACCAGCATGCTGTTCAGGTTCGCATCGCCTCCGGTGGCCGTTGAGCTGAATGCACGGTCAAACATCATCGGAACGGTGATGGTTTTCTGTGTGCTGTAAAAATGCCACGCAAGACCGCCAGTAATACAGTTGCCTGCGACGCTGAGCGCCAGAAGGCCGCCCAGTCCACCCAGCAGTGCCACCGTCAGTCTGTTTCGCGTCTCTTTTACACGAAGTTTCATTATCCCTCCCGCGTGGGGAAAAGGTGCCGCCCCGAAGGGCGGCAGGGTCATTACTGCATCCAGTGCCGGTTGGCTGAATCAGGCACGCGCCGGAACTGCACCCGAAACAGCACTGTCGGCAGATACCAGTACAAGAGGTTCAGAAGCCACCAGGAGCCCTGCCCTTTCTTGAGGTGCCGGATGAAAAGCCAGAGCACCGCCCCGACAACGAGCATTACGATGAACATGTCGATGTAAAAGCCGAGCAGACCACAACCGAGGAGAATAAAAGCCTCTTCAGGCGGCAGCCCTATCCATCGTTTCTGCTGGTTCAGTGTTTCCGGGAAGCGGTATTTGGATGATTCCCGCTCGTCCACGATTCAGTTCGCAATCAGTGGGTAGAGCGTACGGGTGGCAATAATCAGGAGGACGAGGCCACCGAGGACCATCGGGTTGCGGGTTTTGACGTACAGCCACAGACAGGAGAGGAACTCAGTGACATAAATAATCCACTCAACCGTACCGCCGTGGCCGAAGGTGTCATTGATGTCGGTTTTCTGCCCTGCCAGCAAATCCTGCGCACTTGAAATCTGAGGGAATGCAGAGAGCAGAAGCATTACCCCGGAAAAAATGAGAATACGCTGCATAAACGGGCTGGACTTAACGAGCAGGAAAAACGCGGAGGACTTCAGTTTAAAGCGGGCGGAGAGCTGGCCGATAACACTGCGTTCAGGTGGTCTGACACCGTCCGGTAATGCTACCGCCACCGCCCCTTTTTCAAGGGGGGTTAAAACATCTGGCTTCATTGTAATTAATCCTTGATTTGAGTTAAGGAAATGTCATTGCGCGTAAACGGATGTAACGCTGCGTAAGTGTACATTTTCTCAAAAAAAAAAAATCTGTGACGCATGTCACACTTTTACATGACTGTTCAGTTAATTTTAAGATTAATCCTGAATGCCGTTGGCGTAGGCTTGGGCCCTGACAAGGGAACGCCTCGTAAGGAGGACAGCGGTATGAAAGTTAAAGAAAAATTGGGCGAACGCAGAGGAAGGCCCAGAAAGTACGCTCAGGGTGAAATGCAGTACCGGAAACTGTGGCTGCCAGAGAACTTACTGACCGAGCTGCGCATTGCGGCAAGGGTTCGCGGATATACAACGAACGACGAAATCATCAGCAGATTAATTACCTCCCTGCAGTTCTCTCCACGAAGGCCGGTTATAAAAACAGGCGAAGGTCAGCGGCTGGTCGCACTGGCCAGGCTGTTTGATGAATTTATACAGAGCCGTCTGGAAATTATCCGGCAGCAATATGCGTCAGAGTTAAAGAATCAGGAGGATAAAAAAGTATTTATAGCCGGACAAAAGCGCGCGTTCAGCAGCAGTTTTCCGGTTAATTTAAAGAGGGATATTGGCATAAGCGCCCGGTTTAATAAGCAGAGCATGAACGAGGAAATTATGCAGCGTCTGCTGGGCTCACTGAATTACCTGACTGAACATCAGCTGCCTGAGAATGAAGAGGTTCACAGACTGAGGGAGCTGGCCGTTTTGTTTGATGAATTTATAACAGAAAAAGTCAGCCGGGCAGAGAACCCTCTCATATCCGGTTAGACCTGCATTCTCATCACGCCGTTTTATTTTCACCTTAACGATTAACTGATTTCTGTACACTGATATTCTGTGTGCGCAGCACAGTTGCATCCCTGACACAGTGAAAGGGACTATCGCGGGTCATTTAAATCAGCACAGGTTTATCCCTTAAAGGGAAAAAGACTTAACACAGCGGAGATTAAGGGCGAACCAAAAAGAGCTTTCTGTCTTGATGCATTCGCCCTTAAATCACTTCAGATACTTTTATCCTGCATGCCTGATGAACCTACAAATTACACATTCCGCCCTGCCGGAGATTATCCCGCCTGCACAGAAAGCGCCACAGTCACGCCGTGATAAAGTGAAGCGCATCCCGGGTGGAATATCAGGCGGGAAAGAAAAGATATGACTTAACCGGATGGAGGTGAATTAACGGGTCGGGAACAGCAGGAAGGATAAGGCGGAGAACGGGCGCAGTCAGAATGCAACCGGAAAGAAAATGAGTCGGGATTTACCCGACTCACTCAGTAAAGTGATTACTCTTTCTGGATGAAGTGTTTGCTCTCCGCGTCATATTCCGCCTGACTGATTGCCGAAAGATTTTGATTCAGCAATTCGCTCAGTCTGTCGTCAGAGTTTTCACCGCGCATATGCAGATACATTTCCGTCATCATGGCCGTCATAATGCTGATACCTTCACGCACGCCAGCCACTTTCCGGATTAGGTCACGGTTATAACCTTCTTCATCAAAAGTGTTCCCCTCCCCCTGATGTTTTTTGATAATCAGACCAATCCCGACCAGCTCATTAACCATTGAGGAAAAGTTAATTTCCCCGTGCGTGGCACCGTTCTGAATCTCAATCTCAACGAGTTCCTGAACATCCCTTTCCGTTTTTTCTTTAAAGTAAATATTTCTTCTGGCCATCTCTCATTCCTGAATGCCGCTGATATAAATACGGGCAAAGCGTTAGCTTAATGCGGATTTAAGTTTTGCTGTTCCTGACCACGAAAGCGGTGTAAAACAGGTGTGGGTTTCTTTTTATTATTCGGCTGTTTTTAACTGTGTGTCAATCAGGCACTGTAATTTTATTTTTGAGCTGATTTTATTCCTAAAAGACACCTCCGTGCGGAAAGCCACTTTACAGAAAAACGGGTGCTTTTTAGCCGTTTTTCAGTGTGTTAATCCGGCACTGTGGCCTCAAAACAGCGCAAAGAAAGCCCTTTAATTGCCCGTTGCAGGTGTGTTAATCCGGCACTACAGGGCCATTTTGTGTGTGTTAATTCGGCACTACAGGGCGATTTTATGTGTGTTAATCCGGCACCATCGCAGAATAAAACTCACTTAAGTTAATGATTAAATTATATAACCACAATTAACACACACGACAGTGCCGGTAGCAGTGCCTTTTTGACACACAATCCGGCACTACACCAACACACAATCCGGCACCTTAAAAACACACAATCAGGCACTGGATTAACACACAATCCGGCACTGACATATCATCTAATCCGGCACTGCAAAGTGTGTTAATTAACACACAATTCAGTTTCAACCTCAAAAAAAACATAATATTTTAAGCCTAACTCCATGTTTTAAAAAAACAAAACCGCAAGATAAAATCTTGCGTGGGGTGTGATGAAAGAGAAACTATAAAAGCGGCTTGTTGAATATGTGTCTTAAGTGGAATTTAATTAACCCCGGCCTGGCACTGACAACACACGTCAAGCGCAGAGTGCGCGCCTGTAACGAATTATCTTGCACAGGATGATCTGAGAAGGTATTTTTTGCGCAGACACAGCACGGCGCATTTTGCGCACGCACATGAGATTCCATAAATATGAAGTGGTTACCCGCCGCCGTCCTTTTTATCGCATTCACCGTTCAGGCTGAGCCAGAAATGTGTTTCACGAAAGCCGGGCATGATTTCGGTATTGATCCGCGTTTACTCATGGCACATTCCATTCAGGAGTCGCATATGCGTAATAACGCGATAAACAACAAAAGCGCACGAAAAAGCACTGACGTATGCAATATGCAAATCAACAGTTCAAACTTCAATGCGTTAAAGAAATTCAATATTACGCGGGAACGTTTACTGGCTGATCCGTGTATTTGCATTTATACCGGCGCATGGATCGAGGCGAGCAATTTTAAAAAGTATGGCAGGACGTGGGATACGGTCGGTATGTATAACACCGGACCGAACCCGAAATTAATTAAACAGCGCAGGGAATATGCAGCGATAATCAAGAGCATATACCGCGTATTGCTGGCACGGGACATGATTTACAGCAAGAGGCATCCGGAGCGGGAAACCATTACAGACAGCCACCTGACACAGAATATTGAAATGCCGCTGGATAAATAAAAGCGATCCCCGAACATTCAGAGGATCGCATCAATATCATTCCGGAACTAAACCCCGCATTCTCAGCTAGCGTGCAACATACCCGTTTCCGCCATTGAGGTGCATTCATTACCCGCCACAATAATATGGTCAAGTAAAGCGATATTAACCAGTGCCAGCGCCTGATTTATTATCTGGGTGATATGCTTATCCTGACGTGAGGGTAAAACACTCCCGCCCGGATGATTATGGCTGAGTATTACGGCAGCCGCGTTGTGTTTCAGCGCCGCTTTTAAAACCTCACGCGGATGGACCTCTACGGATGCAATACTCCCGTAAAAAATCTCCTCCCAGCAAATCAGCTCATTCTGGTTGGTGAGAAAAGCTGCGCCAAATACTTCACGATCAAGACCTGCCAGTTTAGCCTGGAAAAAATCCCGGGTATCACGACTGGTTGTTAACGTTATCCCTTTTCGAAATTTCACGTCTATTGCACGGCGCGCTTCCTGCAATATTTCTTCCACCGTTGCCATGCGGTATTCGCCGTCTGCGCCGCGAACCTGAAGCGCAGAAAAAAATGCCACCTCCCGCACCTCCGCGCAACGAAATAAATCCGGACTGGCAACGGGCGAATTATTCATGACTGCCCCCTGCCAGGTCAGACAGTAGTTTTTTTGCTTCAACCGTTACGGTATAGCCGAGGTCGAATTCATACAGCGCAACCGGCCAGTGATTAAGGGTAAATATCTTACGGGTTTCGTTATCTTCGCAGGGATCAATAATTTCCTCGAAATATATTAAATCCCGCCATGACAGACCGCAGGGGCCGATGAATTGCCCGTTGTCGATAACAAATTTGCAGACGTCCTGAAACTGATCTGCTGTCAGTCCGGTGTTGACTTTTGTCCCTTCAACCCGTGTTTCGGTAGATTCAGAAGCGGCGGTCTTGAAGTTGTGTGTGTTCATGCTGGTTCTCCTCTGTCGGTTGCTGTTAACCATGTTTCGGTGAGTTCATCGCGGCGAAGGGCAAAGTGGCGCCGGCGAAGTGAGGACAACCAGGGGCGAAGACAAAAAGTTTTTGCGGGGGTATGCAAAAAGTTTTTGGCTGAGTGCATTTCACCCCTGATTGTCTGAGCTGACGGTGGTACTGTCAGCCCTCCGCGGTGAACCACCGGAACAGAACAGCCGCACGGGATAACATGAGCATGAACACCTCCGGCACGACGGAACGGCGTGACGGCCTTACAGGGCGCGACCGCGCCCGGTGAACGCACCGGCGACAGCCGGTTGCAGCCCTTGACCTCAGCCATCAGACCTTAGCCGGGAGGCCCGAAACGCGGCCCTTTGCGGTTCGGCGGAGACGGGCGGCAGCTTTTTCGCCGCCTGTCGGAGTAGGGCTGACGACTGCCCGCCAGGGCAGGAGCCGAAGGGGGCCATGTTCCGGCCGTGGCTTCTGAAAAGGCGAAAAGGGTTCATCAGGCAGAGGAAGCTGGCCATAAACTCACCCGGCCATACCCGTTCTGGCATGAATACTGGCCAGAATGGTCACATTACATATCAGAGTGGTCACGCTGCCCCGCAAAGTCACAGCACGCGGAGGGAGGGAGCCGGTGCGTCAGCACCGGGTTTTGCCCGGCCCGGAGGGCCTGCAGGGTCTGCGCCCTGCACGGCACCGAATCAGCCTGCGGCTTCAACCCTGAAATGCTCACCGGCGCGGATAAGCAGCTCGCAGAACGGCAGATCTTTAGCGCTACACAGGTGCATAAGATTTGCCAGCAGATCGGTAATGGCCGTTTCTGCCAGGGCATTTTTACTGTCCAGCCCCGTGCAACGGGCGAAGGTGACGACTGCCGCCGCAGCGCTACAGGACACGTCGGTTGTCTCCCACGGAATCGGGTGCAGTGCGTAATCGGCCAGGTCATCGAGGTCGGCTATTTTCAGCGATCCCGGATTCGCAACCTGTGTGGGCGTTGTCACACCGGATGGAGTGTTATTCAGCATGGGGCATTTCTCCTTAGTTTGAGAGAGGGGGGCCGGAAACCACCGGCCCCGCCCCGTCAGATACGCACTTTACGGTTATAGATGGCACGCCAGTCGTTGTAATCGCTGCCTTTTCGCAGCGGCTCCAGACGGCACAGGCTCTCGGCCAGCCCGTTCATGACCAGAATGCGCTCAACCGCTTCAAACCACGACTCCGCCTCTGCCACCGGAAACCACATATTCGCATTGTGGCCACTCAGCAGCGGATGACCGCAGAAATGCACACCCCTGCCCCGCTTCGTTTCGCAACCCGTAACAGTCACCGTGGCCCTCACTTCCTCAGATGGCGTGCGGCGGGCGAGCTGCTCGACGATGTCATTCCAGCACCATTCTTCGTCTTCCGGCACAGCCAGATTGATGCAGTTCAGCGACTGGCATTCCGCGCGGGCCGACAGCCTGGCGATTTCCTTCAGGGTCGGATCATCATTCGCCCCTTCCGTGCTGTGAATAAACTGACCGTGGATGTAAAACGCTTCATCCCCGTTATCCAGGGTGATGACACAGTACTGGCCCAGCGCGCGGGCAATGTCGTCCTCGGTGACAATTGTCAGGTCGGCATTTTCTCTCTGATTCTGCTGGCTCATGCTCTGGCTCCCGTCAGTGTGTTAACGGTCGTCATGAACTGCTGCCAGAGATAAAACGGCATCGCAGGCACATGAGCGTGCTGGCCGCTGAGCAGTGCGTTTACAAACAGCGCCGCCTGTGCGACGATTTGCGGGTCAAAATTCATATTCGTAGCTCCGAGTTTGATTTTGATGTGGTGGGTAGCTCCAACTACCCGCCGTGAAGAAAGCAGGGGCAACCCTGCTTTTTTTGCGCCTAAAACTCCATACCCTCCATGATTTCGGTTTCATCCAGGCGCGTGGACGGATGCTGATATTCCCGCAGCGCTTCAGTCACATGCGGATCGTTCAGCCACACAGCGTGAACGCTGGTCAGGTTGAGCAGGTCGGCCTCCTGGCGTAGCTGGCGGGCCGTCTCATAGTTATCCCAGCCGGACTCGTAAGCGGCCTGCTTACGCAGCGCCTGTTTCTGTGCCGCAATACGTTCTAACGCAGCCGGATCGGTTTCCGGCACAGCCCACTCCAGCGTGCGGGCATTGCCGCGCAGCACGACGCGGCGTGCAATGTCGGTAATGGTGGCGATGTGCGGTTCAAAACCTAGCGCGCAGTACTGGCCCTCAAGCCAGTCACCGCTCAGGCTTGTCTTTACCAGCAGCTCCATTGCCTCCGGGAGAGTGTCCGCACGGCCCAGGGAGATTTCCATGTCACACCAGTACGTGCCCGAATTCCCGTCCTCTTCGGGAAACTCCATGCGACCGCTGACGGTAAGGCCAAACGGGCGCGACGCCTCAATATAAAACTGACGCACCAGTTCACGCTGACGTGGCGCATGTTCCTGAAGGTGTTCCAGGGCTGGCAGATCAGGCCCGTATGCCCAGCGCCACCCTGCAGAGAATGTTTCAATGGCCAGTGACCGGACGGACGTCGCCAGTTCGTGCGCAAACGGGGTAGCGATATCACCTTGATCAATCATCGTCGTGATGAGTTCTGACGCGTACCGGATATCAGATAACATGTCCTCCCCGTCATCCGTACCAGTCGCCTCCAGCGCATCCAGCGCGCGGTACGTCATCAGATTACCTTCCAGTTGCGCGAGGGCGAACAGGCGGTTTGTACGCACGGCCAGTTGCACGTCGAAGTTTTTTAAAACCCGTGTTTCGGTAGATTCAGAAGCGGCGGTTTTGACGTTGACGTTGTGGGTGTTCATGCTGGTTCTCCTCTCTCGGTTGCTGTTATCCATGTTTCGGTGAGTTCATCGCGGCGAAGGGCAAAGTGGCACCGGCCGCCGACCGGAACACAGGCGTCCCGGAAGCCGCAGCGCAAGCGAGCCGGTTTTCCGGCGAGTGCGAACGGGTGAGGAACGGCGTCAGCGAACCTGTGTGGGAG
>Ga0157360_1000031_pt1 | contig 83101 bp, 67 predicted proteins | sample AttlaeALBM1_FD_111483 | JGI IMG/M metagenome (GOLD analysis project Ga0157360, IMG submission 111483) | Fungus gardens microbial communities from leaf cutter ant in Ribeirão Preto, State of São Paulo, Brazil - Atta laevigata ALBM1 | ecosystem: Host-associated > Fungi > Mycelium > Unclassified ...
TCGGCTTTTCCGTTTTTCGTATGGTGCCCAGAAGAAGACTCGAACTTCCACGTCCTTGCGGACACAGGTACCTGAAACCTGCGCGTCTACCAATTCCGCCATCTGGGCTCAGAGGCTGTCCGGATCGCCGTTTTTTCGGCATCCCGTTCGGTGAAGAGGCGTTTACCGGGGAGTGCAGGGGGCGTCAACCGTCCCTTTGAAAAAAAGAGGAAAAAATTCATGCAACGCTCTGTCGTTACTGTTTTCGGCGGGAACGGATTTATCGGACGATCACTGGTGCGCCAGCTTGTCTCCAAGGGGCATATCGTCCGGGTAGCGTCGCGAGCGCCGCAAAAGGCGACTGCGCTGATTGCAGAAGGACCTTCAGGGACCATCATGCCTGTTTATGCCAGTGTGACTGATTCAGCCTCGGTGCAGGCAGCATTGAAGGGGGCCGATGCCGCGATCAATCTTGTTTCGATCCTGACCGAGACAAGGAAGACGAGCTTCAAGGCCATCAATGCGGAAGCACCCGGCCGGGTCGCGCATCTGGCCGCCAAGGAAGGGGTCGCCCGTTTCGTTCAGGTCTCTGCCATCGGTGCGGCTGCTGACGCACCATCGCACTACGGAAGGAGCAAGGCGGAGGGAGAGAGGCGTGTAAGGGAAGCTTTTCCCGACGCGATCATTCTGCGACCCAGCGTCGTATTCGGTCCCCGGGACAGCTTTCTGAACATGTTCGGCTTGATGGCCAAACTGCTGCCCGTTCTGCCTGTGTATTATCCTGATACTCGCCTGCAGCCGGTCTATGTCGAGGATGTCGCCCACGCAGCGCGCCTTTGCCTTATCCAGGAGAGTGAGTCGTTTGCGAAAGGACAGGGCGTGTTCGAGCTGGGTGGCCCAGACCGTATGAGCATGATGGAAATCATGAAATTCGTCGCACATGCGGTGGGACGCAAACCTCTTTTTCTGGAAGTGCCGAACGGTCTTGCCATGGCGCAGGCGCGGCTTTTCGAAAACCTGCCTGGAAAGCTGCTGACGCGCGATCAGCTGGCGATGCTTGGTCAGGATAATGTTGTGGCATCTGATGCGGCGACTTTGCAGACCTTGGGAGTCGCTCCCCGGGGCGTTCATGATCGGGCTCCTGAATATCTGAGAAAAATCAGCGTATTGCGAACCTTTCTCAACTAAATGGTCCGAAACGGACCTATTAATTTCCGATTTATGTCGTTTTCGTGCAAAAAGAACAAATAAGCGCAGCAATGGGTCAGTATTGATGACTTATCGTTAGTTTGGGCTTGGCTTACCTCTCCTTCATGTTTCGAGAGGCGCCCGTCGCGCTTGCTCGCTCAAGGGGAGGACGTGACGTGGCCGAACGGATGCTGCAGTTTGTCTCATTGCCGCAGGAGATGCCTGAAAAGCGTGCGGCCGCCGAACGGCGTGAGGATTTTGGTGAGATCTACCAGGCCTTTGCAGTGGACCACGCAGAGCGTCAGGCGAGCCGCTGCTCCCAGTGCGGTGTACCGTTCTGTTCGGTTCACTGCCCGCTGGGGAACAATATTCCCGACTGGCTGAAGCTCACTGCCGAAAACCGTCTGGAGGAAGCCTATCGTCTTTCTGCTGCAACCAACAGCTTTCCGGAAATCTGCGGTCGTATCTGCCCACAGGATCGACTGTGCGAAGGCAATTGTGTCATCGAGAAAGGGTTTGAAAGCGTCACGATCGGCGCGGTCGAGAAGTTTATCACGGAGACAGCATTCGAGCAGGGCTGGGTCAAACCGCGTCAGCCTTCACAGGAACGGGCCCAGAGTGTCGGTATCGTCGGCGCCGGACCGGCCGGTCTCGCAGCAGCGGAGTGGCTGCGGGCGCTCGGTTATCAGGTGCATGTCTATGACCGTCACGACCGTATCGGGGGATTGATGGTTTACGGGATTCCGAGCTTCAAGCTTGAGAAACACGTAATCACCCGCCGCCATGAATTGCTTGAGGCACAGGGTATTGTTTTCCACCTTTCCACGCCGGTTGGCAGTGGAGCGGGAGAGACATCCTTCGAGAGCCTGCGCAAGAAACACGATGCGGTTTTCCTCGGGACAGGTGTCTATCGTTCGCGTCAGGTCTCTGTGCCTGGCAGCGGGCTGGGCGGTGTCGTTCAGGCTCTTGATTTTCTGACAGCGTCGAACCGTCGTGGCTATCATGAAACACCGGGTGATGATGCCATTCTTCACGCCGGGGGCAAGCATGTGGTTGTGATCGGCGGTGGCGATACGGCCATGGATTGTGTACGCACCTCGATCCGTCAGGGTGCCGAGAAGGTGACCTGCCTCTATCGTCGCGACCGGGTGAATATGCCGGGTTCGGTTCAGGAAGTGAAAAATGCGGAGGAAGAAGGCGTCGAATTTGCCTGGCTGGCCGCACCCGAAGCCTTTCTGGGCGACGACACGGTGACTGGCGTCCGTGCTCACAGGATGCGTCTCAGTCTGCCTGATGCGTCAGGGCGTCAGTCCGTCGAGGCTGTGCCGGAGAGTAGCTTCGTCATCCAGGCTGACCTCGTTATCAAGGCGCTGGGCTTTGATCCTGAAGATCTGCCCGGTACGTGGAATGCGCCGGAACTGGCCGTTACCAAATGGGGCACATTGAAGGTTACGCCCGGTCGCTTCGAGACCAGCATTCCGGGTGTCTTTGCCGGTGGCGATATCGTGCGCGGCGCCTCGCTGGTGGTCTGGGCCATTCGTGACGGGCGTGAGGCCGCAGCAGAAATGCACCAGTTCCTTTCTGAAAAAGAGAACGCGACAGCAGATCAGGCTGCCCATCTGGCGGCGGCGGAGTAAGAGCCATGACCGAGAAGAGCTATATCGAGTCCTATCAGGACAATGTTCGTGCCCTCGAAGGTCTTTACGATCCGACCATGGAGCGTGATGCCTGCGGCGTGGGCCTTGTGGCTGCACTCGATGGCAAGCGTCGTCGTGATGTGGTTCTGGCCGGCATTGCTGCCCTCAAGGCGCTGTGGCATCGCGGTGCCGTCGATGCCGATGGCAAGACCGGCGACGGTGCGGGTATTCATGTCGAAATTCCGCAGGATTTTTTCGCTGAAGCCATTCACAGCGCCGGTGACGATCATATTGAGGGTCGTATTGCGGTTGGAATGGTTTTCCTGCCGAAGACCGATCTGGCATCGCAGGAAGCTGGGCGCGCGATTATCGAAAGCGAGATTCTCGATTTCGGTTATGGCATCTATGGCTGGCGCCAGGTCCCGATCGATACGGCCTGTATCGGTGAAAAGGCCAATGCGACGCGCCCCGAAATTGAACAGATCATGGTGCGTAACCGGCTCAATCGCTCGGAGGCTGAGTTCGAGCGCGATCTTTATGTCATCCGTCGTCGCATCGAGAAGGCAGCCGCCAAGGCGCATGTCGATCTTTATGTGTGCTCGCTCTCCTGTCGCTCGCTCATCTACAAAGGCATGTTCCTTGCCGAGAACCTGACGGATTTCTATCCTGATCTTCTCGATGAACGTTTTGTCTCGCGCTTTGCGATCTATCACCAGCGTTATTCGACCAATACCTTCCCGACCTGGAAGCTGGCCCAGCCTTTTCGTCGGCTGGCACATAATGGTGAAATCAACACGCTTTCCGGCAATGTGAACTGGATGCGCAGCCACGAGACCCGTCTCGCGAATGCCGAGCTTGATCCGTACATGAACGATCTCAAGCCGGTCGTTCAGGCGGCGGGCTCTGACACGGCCATGTTCGACAATGTGTTCGAGCTGCTCACCCATGCCGGGCGTGATGCCCCCATGGCCAAGACGCTGATGGTGCCCGCAAGCGCTGGTGGCAACGCGGCCATGACAGACAAACATCGCGCCTTGTTCTCCTACTGCAATGCCGTGATGGAACCATGGGACGGTCCTGCGGCCATCTGTGCGACTGATGGGCGCTGGGTGGTGGCCGGGCTCGACCGCGCCGGTCTGCGCCCGCTGCGCTACACCATCACGCAGGACGATCTGCTGATCGTGGGTTCCGAAGCGGGTATGGTGCGCGTGCAGGATGCCAATACCCGTATGAAAGGGCGCCTCGGGCCGGGAGAAACTCTGGGTATCGACCTGCAGGAAGCCAGACTCTACGCGCCGCAGGAGCTGCTCGATCTTCTGGCCGAGCGTCAGGATTTCATTTCCTGGACAAAGAACATTCGCAACATCAGCTCGGTCGTGCGTGGTGATGTGGCGGAACCGGTGTTGTTCACCTCCGATCAGCTCCGTCGTCGCCAGCTGGCCATGAACCTGACCCATGAGGAGATGGAGACCATTCTCCATCCTATGGTTGAAACCTCGGCAGAGGCGATCGGTTCGATGGGCGACGATACGCCGCTTCAGGTTCTGTCGAGCACTTATCGCGGGCTTGCCCATTACTTCCGTCAGGGCTTCAGCCAGGTCACGAACCCGCCTATCGATTCCCTGCGCGAAATGAACGTGATGAGCCTCGTCACGCGTCTCGGGAATCTGGGCAACATCCTGGACCAGTCCCCCGAGCAGTGTGATCTGCTACAATTGCCGAGCCCTGTGCTCACCACGGGTGAGTTCGAGGCACTGCGCAATTTCTGCGGCAGGGACGGTGCGACGGTGGATTGCACCTTCCGCGCCGCCGATGGCGAGGCCGGGCTGCGCGACGCCATTGCGCGTATTCGCCACGAGGCAGAAGATTATGTGCGTGGTGGTTGCACCCATCTCTTCCTTTCCGATGAGGGGCAAAGCGAGGAACGGGTGGCCATCCCGATGATCCTCGCGACCGCTGCCGTGCATATCCACCTTGTGCGTCAGTCCCTGCGTACCTTCACCTCGCTCAACGTGCGCTCCTCCGATGTGATGGATGTGCATGGCATGGCGGTGACGGTGGGGGTGGGGGCCACGACCGTGAATCCCTATCTGGCGCAGGAATGCATCGCTGATCGCCTGCAGCGCGGGCTGTTCGGGGAGTTGTCATTGCGTGAAGCTGTGGAGCGTTACCGCAAGGCGCTCGACAAGGGGCTGCTCAAGATCATGTCGAAATCCGGCATCTCCATCGTTTCAGCTTATCGCGGCGGGTATAATTTCGAGGCGATCGGGCTGTCTCGTGCGCTGGTGGCCCAGTTCTTCCCCGGTATGCCTTCGCGCATTTCGGGTATCGGTCTACCTGGTCTGGCGCGTAATGTGCTCAAATCGCATGAGATGGCTTACGCGGGCGGTGTGGATGCCCTGCCGATTGGTGGTCTGTACAAGCTGCGTCGCAAGGGTGAGGTTCATGCCTTCAGCGGGCAGCTCATCCATATGCTTCAGACGGCCGTCTCGACCGACAGTTTCTCTCTGTTCAAGCGTTATGCCGATGCCGTGCGTCGTCAGCCCCCGACCGCACTACGCGATCTGCTCGATTTCCGTCGTGTGCGGGAGCCGATCCCGGTCGAGGATGTGGAGAGCATCACCTCCATTCGTCGCCGTCTGGTAGCTCCGGGCATTTCGCTTGGTGCACTCAGCCCGGAAGCGCATGAGACCTTGGCCATCGCCATGAATCGTATCGGCGCAAAGTCGGATTCGGGTGAGGGTGGTGAGGACGCCTCGCGCTTTACGCCGCGCGAGAATGGCGACAATGCGAGCTCAAAGATCAAGCAGGTGGCCTCGGGGCGCTTTGGCGTCACGGCGGAATATCTGAACAACTGCAGTGAGATCGAGATCAAGGTCGCTCAGGGGGCCAAGCCCGGTGAGGGCGGACAGCTGCCCGGATTCAAGGTGACAGAACTGATTGGCAAACTGCGTCATGCCACACCGGGTGTGACGCTGATCTCGCCACCGCCCCATCATGACATCTATTCCATCGAGGATCTGGCGCAGCTCATTTACGACCTGAAGCAGATCAACCCCGAAGCAACCGTTACGGTCAAGCTGGTTGCCCGTACCGGCATCGGCACCATTGCCGCCGGTGTGGCCAAGGCCAAGGCCGACGCAATCATGATTTCGGGTCATTGCGGCGGTACGGGTGCCAGCCCGCAATCCTCGATCAAATATGCCGGTCTGCCGTGGGAAATGGGGCTGACCGAGGCTAATCAGGTGCTGACGCTCAACCGTTTGCGCCATCGCGTCACGCTGCGTACCGATGGTGGTCTAAAGACCGGGCGTGATGTGGTGATGGCCGCCATGCTGGGCGCCGAGGAATTTGGCATTGGCACGGCAGCGCTGGTCGCCATGGGCTGCATCATGGTGCGCCAGTGCCACTCGAATACCTGCCCCGTGGGCGTATGCGTTCAGGATGAGGAATTGCGCGCCAAATTCGAGGGGACGCCCGAGAAGGTCATCAATCTCTTTTCCTTCATTGCCGAGGACGTCCGTAATATTCTGGCCGAGCTTGGCTTCAGAAGTATGGAAGAAATCATCGGGCGCACGGATCTTCTACGTCAGGTCTCGCGTGGTGCAGATTATCTGGATGATCTGGATCTCAACTCGCTGCTGGTTCAGGCCGATCCGGGACCCGATGCCCGTTATTGTACCCGAAAGGGCCGCAATGAGGTGCCGGAGACGCTCGATGCTCAGGTTATTGCCGATGCAACCCCGCTATTCGAGCATCGTGAGAAGCTGCATCTGCATTATACAGTGCAGAACACGCATCGTGCTATCGGAACGCGCGTGTCATCGTTGATCACGCGCAAATTCGGAATGAAGACCCTGCCGGAAGGTCATCTGACCTTGCGTCTGCGCGGTTCTGCCGGACAGTCTCTCGGGGCCTTTGCGGTGCAGGGGCTGAAGCTCGACGTTGTCGGCGATGCCAATGATTATGTTGGCAAGGGGCTGTCAGGAGGCACGATTGTCGTGCGCCCATCTCCTACGGCGACCTGGCGTTCGGAAGAAAATGCTATTATCGGCAACACCGTGTTGTACGGCGCAACGGCAGGAGCGCTGTTTGCGGCCGGTCAGGCCGGTGAACGTTTTGGCGTGCGTAATTCTGGCGCGACAGCCGTCGTCGAAGGCTGCGGTTCGAATGGCTGCGAATACATGACCGGCGGAACGATCGTTGTTCTTGGGCAGATCGGCGACAATTTCGGGGCAGGTTTCACGGGCGGTATGGCCTTTGTGCTCGACAAGAACGAGACCTTCGAAGCACGGGTCAACCCGGAAACCCTTCTTTGGGGTCGTGTCGAGGCAGGAAGCGCCTGGGAAGAGACCCTGCATGGCCTCGTACAGCGTCACGCTGATGAGACCGGCAGTGCCTATGCAAAGGAATTGTTACATCGCTGGGATCGTGTATTGCCGCAGTTCTGGCAGATTGTGCCACGCGATTACGCACGTATCATCGGTTATGAACTTCCACATGAGGTACAGGCGCTCTCAGCCTGACTTTTGATTTCATGAAAAAAGCCGACATCACAAGATGCCGGCTTTTTTCATGCCCGGTCATAACCGGCTCAGAGATAAGGGTGGAATGATAATCATTCCTCCATGAGTCCGGGCTATTTCCTTATTATTCCTGATTGCCATTCGTGAGGTAGGCTGCATTCCTTCTTCGGCAATGCACCTGACAAGGTCTATCGAGAACGAGTTTTGCATGATCCGTATAGCCGTCATCGGAATAGGGCAGATTGCCCGACAGCAGCATCTGCCCGTCATTGCGCATGATCCGGATTTCACTCTTGTGGCAGCTGTATCGCCGGTTCCCACCGTCGTGGAGGTCCCTGTTTTCAGGTCACTTGCCGAACTCAGGAAGAGCGGTCTGGCAGTGGATGCGGTAGCCCTCTGCACGCCTCCCGACCTGCGTTACGCCCTTGCCTATGAGGCGCTCTCTGTCGGGTGGCATGTGCTGCTCGAGAAACCCCCGACCCTGACACGTTCACAGGCGGTCGCGCTGGTGCACTTGGCCAACCAGCAGAATCTTACGGTTTTTGCTGCCTGGCATTCTGTCTATTCCGCCGCCGTGCCGGAGTTGCGGAAAGTGCTGCCAGAGCTTGGATTAAAACATGTAACGATTACCTGGAAGGAAAATGCCGAAAAATGGCACCCCGGTGCTTCCTGGCTATGGCAGGCAGGAGCGCTGGGTGTTTTCGACGCCGGAATAAACGCCTTGTCCATTCTTTGTGCGGTTTTACCTGAAACGGTTTTATATGAATCGGCAAAATTGTATTTTCATGCTGGGCAGCAGGCCCCTTGCGAGGCGACGTTATCTCTTCGGGGGTGCAGCTCGGCCGTGCCGATTTCCGTGCAGTTTGACTGGCGGCATGATCCTGAAAACGAGATCTGGGAAATCATATGGGAGGGAGAAAACAGCAACAGGGTCGTTCTGCAAGACGGAGGCGCCCGGCTTTTCGTCAATGGATGTGAAATGATACAATTACCCAGTCAGGAATATGCAGGGGTTTATCAGCATTTCGCCTCCCTGATTGGTCAGAAGATGTCATCTCTCGATCTGGGGGCTCTTGATCTGGTGACGGATGCCCTTGCTTTTGGTGAGCGGGTACATCGTCAGTAACGCTTGCAGAAATTGTGATATGAACAACCGGGTACTGGAATGTTCATGTTTCAAATTATCAGCAGGCGATCACATTCCTCGTTTTGCCCAGATGGAAGTACCTGACCCCGGCTTGTCGTGGTTGCGAATGCGGTTCATCACAGTGCGACAATATTTCGCGGCTCTGGATGAAAACAATGACAAAAACGGCGCTGGGACGGATAGTGCGCAAAAGCGCGCTTTTTCTGCCTTTCACGGCTCTATTGATGTGCAGCACAGCGGCAATGGCAGAACCAATGCGGTTCCAGCGTACCCTGCTCAATACAGGGGGCAAGACTCCTGAACTCTGCCTGCGTTTTGCTGATGCACTCGATAGTCAGGCCGGGCCGCACTATGCCGACCATGTCCAGATCACGCCCGGTCTCCGCCCCGACATCAGGATCAGCGATCACGATCTGTGTCTGGGAGGTCTTTCCTGGAGTACGCGCTACAGGATCACGATCAGTAACGGGATTCACGATGCCAATGGCAGGATTCTTGCCCAGCCTGTAACTGTCAGTATGGCCACAGGGGATCGCAAACCAACCCTGAGTCTCGCCGGTGACGGGTTCATCCTGCCTCGTCGCAGCGTAGCCGGTCTTGATGTCCAGACCGTCAATATGGACAGCGTGCGCCTGAGTGTCTGGCGTCTTTCACCCAATGCCGTACAGAACATGACAGGTCAGGAGGTTTATCCAAGAGTCGATACGACAGAAACCTCGCTGGAAACCTATGAGTTCAACAGGCTGCGCGATACCCGTCTCAGTCAGGTCTGGTCTGGTACGCTGGAGACAAAGGGCGCGCGAAACGGAAGTGTGGTCACGGCTTTTCCGATCGCGAAGCTGGTTGAAGGCCAGAAGCCGGGTCTCTACCTCGTCACGGCCGAAAATGCGCGTACACCCAGAAGCGAGAGTCGTATCGCGACCTCTGAAGACAAGCCAACAGACTCTTCGGACGGATATGACAGTGACTACGGTTCAGCGATTGCTGCGCACTGGGTGAATGTCAGCGATACTGCATTGACCACAATGCGTGGTGCTGACGGTCTGCATGTCTTTGCACGTGCCTTTTCAACAGCACTGCCGCTCAAGGGCGTCACCATACGTCTGGTCTCCCAGGGAGGAGATGATCTCGGACGAGCGGTCAGCGATAATGAGGGTCAGGTTGTTTTTCCTGTCGCACTGACACGAGGCAAGGGAGTGAACCAGCCTGTCTCTCTTATTGCGACAAGTCCGAATGGCGATTTCTCGACTGTCTCCCTGACGCAGGCCTGGTTCGATTTTTCCGATCGCGGGGCAGAAGGTCATCCAGCACCAGGTCCCCAGCAAACGGTCATCGTGACAGATCGCGGTATTTATCGTCCTGGTGAGACCGTCAATGCGACGTTCCTGCTCCGCAATCCGCAGGGCAAGGCGCTGGATACGCTACCGCTCACCGTTATTCTGCGTCGCCCTGATGGCGTCAAGGCGCAGACCCTGACCCTGAAACCGCAGGAGGGGGGAGGATTCATCAACAGTTTCGCCCTTTCGCCAAGCGCTGCCCAGGGAATCTGGTCCCTGGAGGCCTATGTCGACCCGACTCTGCCTCCTGTTGGTCGTGCGTCCGTTCTGGTGCAGGATTTCGTACCGCAGACTATCGCCGTTGATATCAAACCGGCCAAAGAGGTTCTGATCGAAGGCGAAAAGCTCCAGATTGCCCTGGAGGGACGTTATCTCTATGGCGCGCCCGCAGCGCATCTCCATGGTGAGGGGCTCGTGCGTATCTTGCGCGATGAGGCGCCTGTGCCAGGAGCCAAAGACTATGTCTTTGGCCTGCAGAACCAGAGTTTCAGCCCTGACCAGCAATCTGTCGTCGTGCCCGACACGGATGATGCCGGTCATGCGGAAATTTCTGTCTCGCCGGATCTGCCTGAAGGACTGACCCTTCCGCTCAAGGCGGAAATCAGACTGGGTCTGTTTGATCCTTCGGGGCGAAGCGTCAGCAAGACAATATCGCTTCCGATCATGCGTCATCGCCCTCTTATAGGGGTGCGTGTTACGCCCCCTGTCATGGGGGATGATATCGTAACCCGCTCTGTGCCGGTCGACGTGATCGCGGTGACGCCTGATAACAAGCCGATTGCGTCTCGTGTCCTGACCTGGACGCTGGTGCATGAAAACGCGACGTATGACTGGATATCCGAAGCGCGTGGCTGGCATTTTGCCCGTCATGTGATCGATGAGCCGCTTCAGCATGGGCGTATCACGACTGACGCACAGGGCAGGGCGCATTTCGCCACCGAGCTCGATAGCGGCAGGTATCGTATGATCCTGACTGATCCTGAAACGAATGCAGCCAGCTCCCAGCGTTTCACCTCTGGGTGGTGGTCCGATAGCAGTGACAAGCCCAATGCTCCTGACAGGCTGAGTCTTTCCGTGCGCGACAAGGTTCTGCCTGCAGGAGGCCAGACAGTTGTTCATGTTGAAGCGCCTTTCGCCGGCGAAGCCCAGATCGTGATCGCGACAGATCGGGTGCAAAGCACAAAAACGGTCAAGCTGCCTAAAGGTGGGCTCGATATTCCCGTCACGGCAGAATCTGACTGGCCGGGCGGGGCTTATGTTCTGGTCACGGCGTTTCGACCCCTCGATACACCGGCCCGCCCCCATGAACCTTCCCGCGCTGTAGGACTCGCCTATATTGGTCTGGATCAGTCGGCACATCACCTGAAGGTGGCGGTCGACACGCCCCCGGTCATCCGACCACAGACAAAGGCGATGCTTCCCCTGACGGTACAGGGCGGGAAACACGTGCATCTCGTCGTATCAGCCGTCGATCAGGGTATTCTTGCCCTGACACAATGGAAGCTGCCTGATGTGTTTGATCTCGTCTACGGACGCAGGGCCTTCGGTCTGGATGTGAAGGACAGCTACGCTCATCTGATGACACCGGTCGGTCAGGCAGGCGCCCTGCGTGAAGGCGGAGATGAGGGCGGGGATGGTGGTGGCCTCTCCGTGACGTCTACCCGTATCGTATCGCTCTTTTCCGGGACGATAACGCCGGATGAGCATGGCCATGCACTCGTTCCGCTTGAAGTTCCGGATTTTGAAGGCACCTTGCATCTGATGGTGACCGCATGGTCCGATGATGCGCTGGGATCGGCAGAATCCGATCTGCTTGTTCGTGACCCCGTGTTTGCCGATCTGACCCTGCCACGTTTTCTGGCGCCGGGCGATGTCGCCACAAGTCTGGTATCCCTGGTCAATACAGAGGGGGCACCGGGGCATTACGTTGTTACACTGAATGCCGATGGGCCAATCCACCTGACCGGGTCATCGCGTTTTGAGGCTGATCTGCAAAAAGGTGCCCGTCAGTCTTTCGAAACGTCGCTCCAGGCTGGAGAGTCGGGCATTGCACATCTGACGGCCAGGCTTGCCGACAAGCGCGGTCACCTGATGCTGACACGCAACTGGTCTCTGCAGGTCCGGCCGGGCCATCTGCCGGTCACGCAATCGAGCGAGGAGAAGCAGGATCCGGGCCAGAGCTATCAGGCTTCCGCCTCGTTGCTTGCTCCTTTCGAGCCCGGAAGTTCTGTTGTCACGCTCGGCTATTCCGGTGTGCACGGTCTCAATACGATTGCCCTGCTTCAGAACCTTGAGGCAGGGTACAGTAACGAGACGACAAGTCTCGCCGCTTCTGCGCGTGGGCTTCTGGCCTTCAAGGGCCATGAAGCGCTGGCACGTATGACCGTGCCGGAAGGCGCACAGAAGCGGATCGAGACCGCTATTGCCATGCTGATCGATCGTGAGGATGCGGGCGGGCGTTTTGGTTCATGGCGGCTCAATGATGGCAGACTGCTCCCCTGGGAACAGATTTATGTTGTTGATTTTCTGACCCGGGCCAAAGAGGCAGGTTATGCTGTTCCACAGGATGCGCTTGATCATGCGCTTGACTGGCTCGTCACATCTCAGGTGCAAAGCCCCGGTGTCGAGGATCGCAACCAGGACCAGTCCGAAAATGCGGTGACGCCAGAGACGCGGGCTTATGCCCTGTATGTTCTTGCACGTGCAGGACGTCTTGATACGCCCGCATTGCGTGCCCTGGGCGATAATGTGACATCCCGCGCGGTCAACGGGACTCAGCAGGTCTTCTGGGGCAGCTATGCCAGTCAGACCACTTTTGCCAATCCGCTCGCTCTTGGACGTCTGGCTGGTGGTCTTGCCCTGGCCAATGAACGTCAGATGAGCAACACGCTGTTTGGTCTGGCTATCGACGCTCTCGGAGCAACCAGATCCGGACGCCCCACCTTTGCCGATTACCTCTACTGGGTTTACCTGCGTGATCTGGCCGGACTGGTGCCGCTGGCAGCAGAAAGCGGCAACAGGGGCCTTGCCCAGAAACTCACTGATCGCTTTGGCCTGCTCGATGTGCCTGTTTCGTGGATCAGCAACGCCACCACTACGGCTCTTCTGGAAGCTGCAGTGGCCATGAACAAACCTGATCCGGCACGTGGCATTGCGATAAACGGCACCGAGCAGTCCCGTCCGATCGCCCTGCCTCTGGCTTTTACTCCGGATGCCAAAGCGCTTGACGGAACAAAGCTGACCAATACCGGTACGGTACCGCTCTGGATGACAGTCACGATAACAGGGACTCCCAAAGAGGCTCCTCTACCGATTACCAATGGCTTTACGGTAAATGTCACGACCCGAACGCTTGACGGGTCACCCTATGATCCCTCCCGTGGAAGACAGAATGACCGTTTCGTAGTGATCGTCGAAGGAGAGGCGCAGGACCGCAATCCTCATCATTGCGTCCTGACCGAGCTGCTTCCGGCAGGCTGGGAAATCGAAAGTGTCATACACGGCCATGAGGATGACGGGGATTCCGACACGGCAGTGGCGTCGGCCGGGCCCTCATTCCTGGGGGAAACAACGCAGACCAGCACTGTGGCTTTGAAAGACGATCGTTTCTTCGCGGCCTTCGATCTCAGAGGCGGCACCTATCATCCCAACTCGTCCCGTATGCTGGGCAGCAATGAATTCCGGATCGCCTATATTGTACGTGCCGTTACACCGGGGCAGTTTCTCCTTCCCGAAACGCTGGTACGTGATCGTTTCATGCCAGCCTTCATGGGGCGCAACGCTGCCGGCCGGATTGTCATAGCCCCGCGATGAAGGGGCTGCGGTGGTCTGGTCATCCGCGCTGTACCATAACATGGCAGCGCGGACTGGCTGGTTTTTTTGCTGTGCTGCTCGGTCTTGCAGCTGCTTTGTATGCTGCTGACCGGATCTTTCCCCCTGATATGAAGCGGGCTGAACAACAGGCCCTGCTGTTGCAGGATATGAGGGGAGAGCTTCTCGACGGGCGCGTCAGCGCAGATGATGCATGGCGTTTTGCAACACAACGTGAAGCGGTCGATCCTCGCTATCTGGCCTTGTTGTTGCAGGTGGAGGATCGGCGCTTCTGGTTCCACCCGGGTGTTGATCCGCTTTCCCTGATCCGGGCCGGTTTTCAGCTTGTCACACGAGGCCATATTGTATCGGGTGGCTCGACTCTGGCCATGCAGACGGCTCGTCTCCTGACGCCTCACCGCCATAGTCTGCGTGGCAAGATCTATGACATGTTGCGTGGTGCCCAGCTCGAATGGCGTTACGGGCGGAGCGGGGTGCTCGATCTCTATCTGACCCTGGCGCCGGAAAGTCGCAATATAGAAGGGATCAGGGCCGCCTCCTTGCTCTGGCTGGGTCACGAACCCTTGCATCTGAGCGCCGAGGAATCAGCGCTTCTGATTGTCATGGCGCGGCATCCTCACAACTTGCGTCCCGACCGGCACCCGGTTGCTGCACGTGCCGAAGTGGCCCGACTTCTTGCAACCCGGTCTGCTCAGGGCTGGGAGCGCCGCGGTGCCTTACCTTATGTTCTGCATATCAGTCATCTGGTGCATGACGCTCCGGGGCCGCTGAACTGGCAATGGCGCAGGGGTCTTCGCGGTGTGTACCAGACCTCTATTGACCGGCGCCTTCAGGTCAGTCTGGCAGGTATTCTTCATGATACGCCTCCTCCTTCTGGCGGGACATGGGCTGCCCTGGTGGTCAGACGCAATGGCAGTATTGCTGCCTGGCAGGGCAATGCAGGTAATGGCTGCTCCGGCTGTGCAGGCGATATGATAACAGCCTGGCGCTCGCCGGGCTCAACCCTGAAACCGGCCATTTATGGCCTGGCTTTCCAGCTTGGTCTTCTGGCACCGGATACGGTAATCCAGGATAGAGCCAGCCATTTTGGTGGCTATGCGCCGCGCAATTACGACCGCATCTTTCATGGTACCACTACGGTGCGTACAGCCTTGCAGCGTTCGTATAATCTACCGGCTGTGCGGGCACTGGATATGATCGGTGCCGGATATTTTGCAGGAACGATGGATGCTGCAGGGGTCAGGCTCAAACTGCCTCCCAATAATTCTCCCAGCCTGGCTCTGGCTCTGGGGGGTGTTGGTGTTACGCCGCTCGATCTGGCAAGGCTCTATGTTGCTTTTGCCAATCAGGGGGTCTCTCACCCTCTGGGTCTGGAATGGCCTGTCGAGCCTACGCCTGGTACGCGCCTGATTGGTGCGCGGGCAAGCCGACAGATCCTCTCCATTCTTGGAGGAACGCCCTTGCCGAAAGGGCGCGCCGAGACAGGTCAGACGCGTGTCGCCTTCAAGACCGGAACGTCTTACGGGCAACGTGATGCCTGGGCTGTCGGTCTGCGTGGTGACTGGGCTGTTGTCGTGTGGGCGGGACGGCCTGATGGTACGGCGGTTCCCGGGATAACCGGTCTTGGTACCAGCGCACCTCTACTGATGCATGTTTTCGATTTGCTGCCAGAGAGCGACGACACCCCTGCCGATTCCATGCCGCTTCAAGGCGCGCTTTCACCTGCCTTGCAGAAACTGCATGAAAACCGCGGGCCGCAGATCGTGCAGCCTGCCAATGGCGGGATGGTGGAGTGCTTTGACCAGGACGGGCGCGTGACGCCGCTTGGTCTGGTAGCAAGCGGCGGGGTCGAGCCTTATCGCTGGATGGTCAATGGCGTGCCACTGGACATTCCGACAGGAATTACACCGTCATGGACTCCTGATAGTCCCGGCTTTGTCCATATTGCCCTGGTGGATGCGACAGGGGCGGGGAGTGCCGTCGATATCCGGGTACGCTAGGGATTAGACAAGCTCTGGACAGGGTGATCCGCCTGGCACTGGTGGGGTGGTTACTCTGATGCCGCAAGGGGGCCGTACCGCAATGTAGTGGCGCCGGCATCCAGATGTGGCAGAGAACCATGACGCTCCGTGAACGCCTCCCGCTCCAGGCGTTCACAATAGTCCAGATAGCGGATCATTGCCCTTTCGGCCCTTGGGGTAGCGCCATACAGTTTCTTGTAATGACGCCAGAGAATGAGCGCGTTGACCGACCAGGCATCATACACATGTTCAGCCAGACGATGTCGGATTGTCTGCGGCAGGGCGTCGAAAGCGGCCCAGGGATCGCCTTCATACCGGCGCCAGAGCGTCTTGCGACAGGTGCCATCATTGGTGAATTCGGTGGAGGATGAAAGGAGAGAGAGTGCGCGCATATAGTTATGTTATAACATAACCATATCAACGTCTATCTCTTGTCTGCACAACAGGCTAGCCTTTGACGAAATCCGTACCTTCAGAGGTGTATCATGAGCGCAGCAGGGCAGGACAAACTCTTCGATCAGGTCGGATCAGGCTTCATGCCTTTTCACGACGCTGAAGCCGCGCTTGACCGTATCGAGGCGCTTTATGATGAAGGGGTGAAACATCTGCGTGACAGCTTTGCCGCCAGAAAACCGGCAGACGCGTTTTATCCCTGTCTGGTTTTTTCTCTGGCAAATGGCTCAATTCCCGTGGACGTGAAGCCGCGTTTTGGTGTGCTGCTCGAACCCGGTTTCTACAGCACGACACTGACCCGTCCTGCCTTGTTCCGCAGCTACTGGCGCGCGCAGATTGATAATCTGGTCAACTGTTATCGTCAGCCTGTGCATGTCGGTCTTTCCAGACGACCGATACCCCTGCCTTATGTCATGGAAGAAGCTGTTACCGGGCTGACCGAGGCCGATCTCAGACGGCTGCAGGACAATTATGCCCTGCCAGATCTGCACAGAACCGATGACACTATTGCCAATTGCGAGATCATACCCGATCCGGAAGCACCGCGTGCCCTCGCGCTTTTTACGGCCGAACGCACCGATTATTCCCTGGCGAGGCTGCATCACTATACCGGTACGGCGCCACGTCATTTCCAGCGGTTCATCCTGCTGACCAATTACCAGCGCTATGTCGATAATTTCCGCGACTATGCACGTGCGCAGGTCAATGCTGGTGGTGAATATCATGCGTTTGTAGAGCCTGGTGACGCATTTTATACCCGGGCGGGCCAGGAAGGGCAGGCTGCGTCCTCATTGCCGCAAATGCCCGCCTATCATCTGTGTCGCGAGGATGGCGATGGCATCACGCTGATCAATATCGGTGTTGGCCCCTCCAATGCCAAAACCATTACCGATCACCTGGCTGTGCTGCGTCCCCACTGCTGGCTGATGGTCGGTCATTGTGCTGGACTACGTCGTACGCAACTTCTGGGTGATTACGTTCTGGCTCACGGTTATGTTCGTGACGACCATGTTCTTGACGATGATCTGCCAACCTGGGTGCCGGTGCCTCCCATTGCCGAGGTGCAGGTTGCCCTGCAGCAGGCCATGCAGAAAGTGACAGGTCTGGAAGATCGTGAAATCAAGACAAGGCTGCGCACGGGTACGGTCATGACGACCGATAATCGTAACTGGGAGTTGCGTTTGCGTGCGCTTTTCACGCAGATCAACATGAGCCGATCGATTGCGGTCGACATGGAATCAGCCACGATCGCGGCCAATGGTTTTCGCTTTCGTGTTCCCTACGGCACGTTGCTCTGCGTGTCGGACAAACCGCTTCATGGCGAACTCAAGCTGCGGGGAATGGCCAATGCCTTCTATCGTGAGCGCGTCAGTCAGCATCTGATGGTGGGTATCGAAACCATGCGGCTTTTGCGCGAACGCGGTGTTGACAGCCTGCATTCGCGCAAGCTGCGCGGTTTCGATGAACCGGCATTCCGTTAAGCCAGTCAGACTGATAACCGGCCGGAGGTGACATCCTTCGGCTGTCCGGGCAAAGATCCGCAGATCAGGAGTGGCTTTGCCCTCCAGGAAGATAAGGACATCGTTTCATGGCTCAAGCCGATAGCGCCACCCTGCCACGCTGGGATCTTTCTGATCTCTATAGCGGGCTGCATGATCCGGCGATCGAGCAGGATCTCACTGCCTGTGACAATGAGGCGCGTGGTTTTGCTGAACGCTGGAAAGGTAAACTGGCTACAGCAACCGGGCAGGAGTTAAGTGAGGCGATTGCTGACTATGAACGTATTGATCAGCGTATGGGCCGCCTTGGGGCATTCGCACAACTCAGTTTTGCAGCGCATACGAGCGACCCGGAGACCGGACGTTTCTCACAGGGTATGACGGAACGTCTGACCGCCATCTCATCTCACCTTCTCTTTTTTACGCTCGAGCTCAACCGCCTTGAGGAGGGCGATCTTTCCAGACGTCTTGCTGTACCGGAACTGGCCCGCTGGACGCCTTTCCTGCGTGATCTGCGTGTATGGCGGCCATATCAGCTGTCCGATGAGGTCGAGCAGGTCCTTGTTGAGAAGTCCGTCACAGGTCGCGCCTCCTGGAATCGCCTCTTTGACGAGACCATGGCGTCGCTTTCGGTTACGCTTGATGGTGAAACCCGCCCGCTGGGTGAGGCACTCAACCAGCTTTCCAGCCCCGATCGTGAAAAGCGTCGCATTGCTGCGGCTGAGGTGAGCCGTGTGCTGGGGGCTAACCAGCGTCTTCTGGTGCTGATCACGAACACGCTCGCTAAGGACAAGGCGATTGAGGACGGATTGCGTGGTTTCCCGTGCCCGGGCTCGAGCCGCAACCGTGCCAATATGGTCGAGGATGAAGTGGTTGAGGCGCTGGTTTCCGCAGTGGATGCCGACTATGCGCGTCTGGCCCATCGCTATTACACGCTCAAGGCTGGCTGGCTTGGTCTGGACAAACTCCAGCACTGGGACCGCAATGCCCCGCTTCCCGGAGATGAGGATCGTCTGATCCCCTGGGACGAGGCCAAGACGATTGTCCGCAATGCCTACACACGGTTTGATCCGCGGCTGGGCGAGCTGGTCGGTCGTTTCATGGATAATGACTGGATCGATGTGGCCCCTGTGCCGGGTAAATCATCGGGTGCCTTCGCTCATCCGGTGACGCCTGATACGCATCCTTATGTTCTTCTCAATTATCATGGGCGCAGTCGCGACGTGATGACCCTGGCACATGAGCTGGGACATGGTGCTCACCAGATACTGGCGGCCAAACAGGGCTATCTGCAGTCCTCAACGCCCCTGACCTTGGCAGAGACGGCGTCTGTTTTTGGTGAAATGCTGACCTTTCAAGCGCTTCTTGATGCTGAGACTGATCCGGGACGTCGCCGTCGCATGCTGGCAGGCAAGGTTGAGGATATGCTCAATACGGTTGTGCGTCAGATCGCCTTCTATCAGTTCGAGGTGAAGCTGCATGATGAACGGCGCAAGGGCGAATTGTCACCGGAGCGTCTGGGCGAGATCTGGCGAGAGGTGCAGACGCGCAGTCTTGGCCCGGCCTTCGACTTTACTCCCGATTATGATGCCTACTGGTCCTATGTCCCGCATTTCGTCCATTCGCCGTTCTATGTATACGCCTACGCCTTCGGCGATTGCCTGGTGAATGCGCTGTACGGCGTTTATCAGAACGAGAACAAAGAGCAGGGTGGAACAGGCGGGTTTCAGGATCGTTATGTCGCGATGCTGGAAGCCGGTGGGACAAAGCGCCATGCTGAGTTACTTGAGCCGTTTGGGCTGGACGCCACTGATCCGGGCTTCTGGCGCAAAGGGCTTGATGTGATCTCAGGCTTCATCGACGAGCTCGAAGCTCAGGAAAAACAGGACAAGAGCGTTTAAGCGATGAGTAATCCCAAAGATCTGGACCAGACCGGCCTGTTTGGTGAATTCAAACGCATGGCCCGTGCTTCAAGCACTGTCGGCGGTATTGCGACGCGTGTGATTGGCAACAAGCTCGGGTTCAAGTCCAATCAGGCTATTCATGCGAATGATCTGCGTGCAGCCCTTGGCGGGCTCAAGGGGCCATTGATGAAAGGCGCCCAGATCCTCTCGACCATTCCCGGTGCTCTGCCTGAGGAGTATTCCAGCCAACTGGCCGAATTGCAGGCCAATGCGCCGCCAATGGCCTGGAGTTTTGTACGCCGTCGTATGACCACCGAGCTGGGTGTGAACTGGGAGCGGCAGTTCCGTTCTTTCTCACATCAGGCGGTTGCCGCAGCAAGTCTGGGTCAGGTTCATCGTGCGGTTACTGCCGAAGGGCAGGAAGTCGCATGCAAGCTCCAGTATCCCGATATGAATGCGGCCGTGGAATCCGACCTGCGCCAGTTCCGGGTTGTCGTGGGGCTGGTCCAGCAGTTCTTGCCGGCCATCAAGCAGGATGAGGTTGTCAGCGAGCTTGAGGAGCGCCTGCGCGAGGAACTCGATTACGAGCGTGAAGCCTCACATATGCGCCTCTACCGCGATATGCTTCAGCATATTCCTGAAGTAACGGTGCCCCTGCCGGTCGAGGCACTTTCCACACGACGTCTTCTGACCATGGAATGGGTCTCAGGGCGCGGCATACAGAAAATTCTCGATACCAATCCGAGCCAGGAGGAGCGCAACGCCATTGCCACAGCGCTTTTCAAGGCATGGTACACCCCGGTCTATCGCTACGGGATCATCCATGGTGATCCGCATATGGGGAACTTCACCATTCGGCCGGACTGGGGGCTGAACCTGCTCGATTTCGGTGCCATCCGGATTTTCCCGCCTCACTTCATCAAGGGTATCATCGATCTCTTCAATGCCTTGCGTAACAATGACGAGGAAATGGCTTTTTCTGCCTACGATGCCTGGGGTTTCAAGGGACTCTCACGCGAGACGGCTGCAGTTCTCAATGAATGGGCGCGGTTCATTTACGGACCTCTGATGGATGATCGCGAGCGTTTCATCCAGGAAAGTGATGACCCCAATTTCGGGCGTGATATTGCGGAAAAGGTCTATGAGGGGCTCAAGCGCACGGGAGGGGTGCGTCCCTCACGTGAATTCGTACTTGTCGACCGCTCCGCTATCGGGCTGGGAAGCGTTTTCCTGCGTCTCAGGGCCAAGCTGAACTGGCACAAGCTTTTTCAGGAGCTGATTGCAGATTTTGATGAGGTAGCTCTGGCTGAACGTCAGAAGATTGCTCTGGAGGCGGCACACGTACCACCTCCCCTGAATGGTCTGTGATTACTGTCAGTCGGCATGCAGGAATCTCCGGAGGCTCCCGGAAATTCCTGCCTCTTTCGTATATCTGTTTGTGGATTTCAGTAATTCAATAAAATATACAGAGCTGAACTCTCTCTGGTAATGTGGATGAAAAGAGAGGGATATCTGTAAGGATATATCCACAGGAATAGCCCATTTACCGTCTTCAGCGGGGATTGAAATGGCAGATTATCATGAGCCCCAGAGAAACCCTTGGTTCAGAGCCAAAAAATACGGTTATGGCTCTGGTCTTCCTATCACCTGGCAGGGATGGGTCAGTTTAGGGCTTGTGCTCGGTATACTCCTGATGCCGCTGCTATTCATGTCATTCGTTGCGGAGCGTTATCAGCCCGGCATCATGATTGTCTATTTTGCCGTTAGCCTTCTGGCCATGACCCTCTTCTTCTTTGTCTGCAAGACACACACGAGGGGTGGTTGGCGCTGGCGTTGGGGGGATCGGGACTGAGACCGGTTTTTTCGGGATATCGATGCGTTTTCAGCAAGGATTTCAGCTTTTCTGCAGGCTGCCGGTCGCAACGGCGAAGAGGCAGCTACCAGACGTGATGACATACGGCTCCAGTAACCACCTGTAGAGTTCATGTCAGGCTATGGCACTGATGCCGAACCGGGAGGAACGGCACAAGGAGAGCTGGGTCTTCAGACGTGAAGGCCCGGCGCTTCCTGGCCTGTTGCAGCCACGTATTCGTGGTAACCACCTTCGTAGCGATGCAGGCCTTCCGGAGTGACTTCCAGTACCCGGTTCGACAATGCCCCCAGAAAATGGCGATCATGGGAAACGAAAAGCATCGTGCCTTCGTAATCGGCCAGAGCACGTATGAGCATTTCCTTGGTATCAATATCCAGATGGTTGGTCGGCTCGTCGAGTACCAGGAAGTTTGGCGGATTATAAAGCATCAGCGCCATGACGAGACGGGCTTTTTCACCGCCTGAAAGCACACTCACATATTTATCGACATCGTCGCCTGAAAAACCGAACCCTCCAGCGAGGGCTCGAAGAGAACCCTGGGCTGCAAGCGGAAATTCATGTTCAAGCGTCTCGAATATCGTGCGCCCGCCATCAAGAAGATCCATGGCATGCTGGGCAAAATATCCCATTTTGACACTGGCACCGATCGTGACACTGCCGGAGTCAGGTTCGCTGACACCCGCGATCAATTTGAGCAGTGTCGATTTGCCGGCACCATTGACGCCAAGAATGCAGCAGCGTTCCTGCCTGCGGATCTGCAGGTCTAGCCCGTCATAGATGATGCGTGACCCATAGGCCTTGCGAACCTGACGGAGCAGTGCCACAGAATCCCCCGAGCGGGGAGCCGGAGCGAAATCGAAAGAAAGTGTCTGTCGACGACGGGGAGGCTCGACCCGGTCGATCTTGTCGAGCTTCTTGACCCTGCTCTGCACCTGCGCTGCATGAGAGGCGCGCGCCTTGAAGCGTTCGATGAAAGCGATTTCCTTGGCCAGCATGGCCTGCTGACGATCGAACTGCGCCTGTTGCTGCTTTTCATTCAGGGCGCGTTGCTGCTCGTAGAATTCGTAATCACCAGAGAAGCTGGTGAGGGTGCCACCATCAATCTCAAGGATCTTGTTGACCACACGATTCATGAAAGCGCGGTCATGCGAGGTCATGAGCAGGGCGCCGTCATAATTCTTCAGGAACTGTTCAAGCCAGATCAGGCTTTCAAGGTCGAGATGGTTGCTTGGCTCGTCAAGCAGCATGACGTCGGGCTGCATGAGCAGAATGCGGGCCAGTGCCACGCGCATCTTCCATCCGCCTGAAAGCAGGCCAACATCGCCCGACATCATTTCCTGTGAAAAGCCCAGACCGTGCAGCACTTCGCGTGCCTTGCTGTCGAGGCCATACCCGCCGAGTTCCTCGAAACGTGCCTGCACATCCCCGAAACGCTCAAGAATGGTTTCCATCTGGTCCATTTTGTCGGGGTCGCAGAGATCCGCTTCCAGCTGCGCGAGTTCGGTCGCGATTTCTGCCACTTCACCAGCGCCGTTCATGACTTCTGCCACAACCGACCGCCCATCCATCTCGCCGACATCCTGGCTGAAAAACCCTATGGTAATGCCGCGATCCTGAAAGACCTGTCCCTCATCGGGTGTTTCCTGCCTGGTGATCAGCCGGAACAGGGTCGTCTTGCCTGCACCATTGGGACCGACAAGACCGATCTTCTCGCCTTTCTGGATTGCCGCGCTTGTCTCGATAAAGATGACGCGCTGGCCGTTCTGCTTGCTGATCGAATCAAGACGGATCATGGAACCTCTGGAATATCGGGGAAGGGCGTTGATAGGGGCTCGTTATCCGTTAGGCAATTGCGTTCACAACTCTTCAATTTGACGCATTGCCCGGATCGCGCTTCCCTTGCGGGGCGTGGCTTGTGCCGAATGCCGCTCTGATCCAGGAATATAATCATGAAAAAAGGTAACCGTCTTCCTGAGCGCCTTTATGCTTTGGCGATGTGGGGCGTTTCGGCAGTATTCGCCGTGTTTCTTGTCGGTCTTGGCGGACTCGTTATCAATGATCTCCCTCGGCATGGTGAGAACGTTACTTTTGCGCCGGTCTATCCGGCTGATCTGCAAAAGCGCAGCCAGGCTCTGAGAGAGGCGCGCAGCGCGCTCAATGCCGAGCGCGAGATGGACAGGATCAGGCTTGATGCAGCACGGAGCGCTGCCAGCAACGCGAAAGAAAGTTTTCAGGCATGGATCGATACACGCAAGGCCACTACCGATCCCCGTCAGGACACGGAGCTCATCGCCCGTACCCATACTCTCGAACAGTTCCAGAATGCGGCTCACGAGGCTGAACGACGGATAGAAGAGCTCGATCGCAAACAGATTGAAAACGACCGGGCGCGTGCTGCGCTCAGCGAAGAGCGTGACGCTGCCGAAGAGGCTTACCGACCGATCTATGCCCGACAGGTTCTTGCGGCCCAGCTCCGGGTTTTTCTTCTTCGCCTGGCCTTCACCCTGCCGCTGCTGCTGATTGCGATCTGGCTCGTTCTGCGTCAGCGCAAGAGCGCTTACTGGCCGCTCTATCGTGGTTTCGTTCTGGCATCACTTTATGCCTTTTTCTTCGAGTTGGTGCCTTACCTGCCAAGTTATGGCGGTTACATACGGTATGGAGTGGGGGCGGCTCTGACCATTCTGGTCTGTATCGTACTGATCAGGAACATGCAGGCCTATCTGGCACGCCGGCGCCTTGCCGAAGCAGAGTCGGAAAAGGAGCGGCGTCAGCGGGTTGATCGTGAACAGGCATATGCAAAAATTGATCGAAAGATCTGCCCTGACTGCGATCGCCCTCTTGTACTGGCCGAAGGGCTGGAGACGAATTTCTGCGTTCATTGCGGACTGACGCTTTATGAGCATTGCGGGGTCTGTCAGACGCGTAACCTCGCATTCAATCGCTTCTGCATGAGCTGCGGTAGCAAGGAGATTGGTCATGCCGGACTGGCATGTGCCGGACAACCGGTCGAAACCCGTGAGGAGGATGCCGATGATAGCCACCATTCATATCACCCGGATCACAACTGATCTCTGCCTGCCGTTACGTCGTGAGGTTCTCTGGCCAGGTCTGACAGAAGAGGAATGTCGTGTACCTCAGGACCCTGAAGCCATGCATCTGGGTGCGTTTCAGGGGGGGCGTCTGGTGGGATGTCTTTCCCTTTGCCTCTTGAAGCCTGGTCTGGTCCAGCTGCGCAAATTTGCTGTGGCGGCTGATTGTCAGGGGATGGGCATTGGTGGACAGCTGATGCATGAGGCATTGGCGATTTGCCGTCAGACCGGCATACAGAGACTTGAACTCGATGCCAGAAGCAGTGCGCTCGGTTTCTACGAGAAATTCGGGATGGTCCCTATGGGCGAAGTCTTTTTCAAGGGACCGATCGAACATCAGCGTATGGCTCTCGACCTTGGAAACTGACATGTTTCCCTCTCATCAAAGCGTGTTGGAGAGTCATGAGACGCTGGTCTCTCCGGGGCTGACCTGATGAAGGTGTGTCTGGCAGAAGAACAGTGAGACCTGACCCTGCAGAGGGCCAGAGGGAAGGGGAAGTCACGGGATGAGCCGCTATTGTGTCACGGTGACATGTCCGGCGCGGCGTGGGATTGTTGCCGTTATTTCGGGCTATCTGGCCGGGAAGGGCTGTAATATCACGGATAGTGCACAGTTCGACGATAATGAGACGAACTGCTTTTTCATGCGTACGAGCTTCATTGCTGAAACCGGCATGACGCTTGATGTGCTCAGGCGTGATTTTGAACCACTTGCCCGGCAATACGGCATGCAGGTGCAGTTCCATGACGAGACTCAGAGACTGAACGTCGTCGTCATGGTCTCACGCTTTGGTCATTGCCTGAATGATCTGCTCTACCGGGTGCGTATCGGAGCTCTGCCAATCAATATCGTGGCGGTACTTTCGAACCATGAGGATTACCGGAAGCTGGTCGTCGATCACGGTATTCCGTTTCACTATATCAAGGTTACGAAACACAACAAAACGGAGGCCGAAGCCCGTCAGCTGGAGATCATCGAAGCAGCAGGGGCTGATCTGGTCGTTCTGGCGCGCTACATGCAGGTTCTGTCGGATGAGATGTGCTCGCGGCTTGCCGGGAGGACGATCAATATCCATCATTCCTTTCTGCCGAGTTTCAAGGGTGCCCATCCCTATCATCAGGCGCATGCGCGCGGTGTAAAGCTGATTGGGGCCACGGCTCATTACGTCACTGCCGAGCTGGATGAGGGGCCGATCATAGAGCAGGATATCATCCGGGTGTCCCACAATCAGTCACCGGAAGATTATGTGGCGCTGGGCCGTGATGTGGAAAGTCAGGTTCTGGCGCGTGCCATTCATGCCCACGCTCATAGACGGGTGTTTCTCAGCGGCAAGAAGACGATTGTCTTTCCTGCAAGTCCCGGCTCTTATGCCTCGTCCTTTCGAGGCTGAAAGCGGCGAGGCATGAGACGGGCATGATGTCGCTTCTGACAAGATGAAGCATTCGGACTGGAAGCTGCTGTAGACGAATGAGCCTTATGCTGGAATGCTTCGGTATGTAGCAGGCACACTGGCGTGATCAGCATTGAAACAAACCGGCTTTAGAAGCCATAGTTGATGATGTCCGGAATCATATGGTCAACGGGGCGTTTCATGGTCTTGTGTTACGACTGGCGCATTTATGGGCTGGCATGGCGGCAGCTTCATGCGATAGATCGTCGTTGGTCCCTTGAGTGGACGACTGTTCTGGAAGGCGATCTCATCAAGCCGTGAGTCGCTGATATAGAGCCAGTTCTGGGCGATCGCAAAGCCGTCTGCCCAGTCGAGCACTGCAGGATTGTCGAAGATCTTCTGCGTTTGAAGCGCCTTCGCTCCTTCTGGCAAAGACAAGGCATAAAGACCGTGGTTTTCAATGTCTCCAACCCAGAGACGGTTGCAGGAGTCGATCTCCATGCCGCCGCTCATGACGGATTGGCCGAGATACTGGGCCTTCTTGTCGAGTTCGGCATCGGTCAGATGCGCATTGCGCAGATCTGCCGTTGCGATGCGCCAGTAATTATGGTCGGTCAGGGGACGATAATAGAGCCAGGTCCGATCCGGTGAAAGGGCAATGCCATCATCCTGGGTAACCGGCAGACTGCCATTTTTCTTGCGTGCAAGCTCACCATAAATATGCAGATGCTGGTCAGGATCCGCCACACCAGAGCGTGTATTGGCCAGTACCAGACGATAAGCCCCTGTATCCAGATCCATCACGACCAGACCGCCATTCCCTGACTCATTGGTGATATAGGCTGTGTTGGTCGTGGTATCGACACGGACATCGTTAAGTGAGTCTGCGGGCGTGATATCAGGGCCGAAATGGTAGATCTGGATCAGCCTGCCTGTCTCGGCGTCGAACTCGACCAGTTTTGGGGGAAGCGTTTTCTGATCGACCGATGGCAGGGAGGAATCCAGCACCCAGAGATGGTTACGGTCATCCACCCAAAGTGCCGGCACCGAAACCCAGACTTCACGCTCGACAGGATTATGTTCAAAGCGGTTCCAGCCCTTGTCGGGAAAAGGAATTAATGCGCCGCTTTTTGCGTCGATACGCACGACGCTCGCGCTGTAACGCTTCATTGTGGCAGGGGCTGAAGCATAAACGACCCCGGAATGCGAAACGCCAACACCTATCATATTGAAATCGCTCGGGAAACGTTTGACAGTCTCAAGGCTGGGCTGCATGGCCATTGGCCGGGCAGGTTCTGCCGCGCGAGCTGAAGCCGTTAAACTGGCTGTGGCCAAAAGAAGGGTGAGCAATTTCATCAAAATAATCCAGCCTCATGTGTAGTGATCTCAGAAGAAAACCAGCTTCTTGTGCACGGGTTTAACCAGGCCCTGCACAATTCTGCGCCAGGTCCGATCATTCAACAAAAAGAATGCGATCTACGAAACTGACCAGATGCGGGACTGTCTGGTTGTAGAATTCGTAATTGCCAACTGAAGATCTGTCCATTTTCATGGCAATAAGGCACAGTATTTTATGCATATCTGTACCTTTTCTTATATCGAATTCATTGGTAGGTTCGAGTGAGTATTTTTCAGACTCAGTTATGTCTGGTGATGATGAAATAACTGTTCCTCCATTGGTTATTGGTCCAGGTACTGTCGGCGTTATCGTAAGGTAAAGATTAACGCTTTCGTCCAAAAGAGATATTTCTCCATTATCATTTCGTGTGAGCAGAAGTTTTTTTACAGGACCATCCTGCAAACTACCCTCAAGACCAATAGACGAATCAAAAATATTAAAGAGGAATAGATATCTGGACCATTCAGGATTCTGGAAGACAAGGGCAAAGACCTTTTTGTGAAAAGGACCTTCTTCTGTTGTTAGACGTCCCGTACGAAGGTCGATATTGATATATCTGCCAGTCTGGGATTGAAGATAAAAAGACGTGAAATCAATTGGTCTGGAAATCGCTTTTCGTCCCATGTTGGGAATGTGTATTCCAGATCTTTTGTCGGTGACAAAATCCGATATATTCTGGGCTAACAAATCAATATTTGTTATTGTTTTTGTGTCAAAAAATCTGTGATCTTTTTGCGGGGACTCTATGATGAGATCACTCTCTACGTAATCAATCTCGGCTTCATTAACGCCATCCATCATCGTGTAATTGGCATCAACATGGCTCTTGGCATTGATGGCTACCCCCGACGGGTTGGGTGTAAATATCGATGTGTGAAAAGCTGACCCAACAAATCCGACAGGAGTATTATGGTTCCTGAATAGTGAAATCTGCTCCGGAAATGTCAGTTCTTCCGGATGAACTATCTGGAAGCCGCGATCAATCAATGCTTTTTCAAGGAGGGGTTCGTTGTCAATCAGAAGAGTGCCACCATATAGTTTAGAGCGCGACAGATATATTTTCTCTCCCTTTACAGGATTGATCGCATTCTGTGATAAATCTCCAATCCTGTTGCAGAATTCTGCCATTTTTCTGTAGCAATAACCTTGCTCTGCAAAAGCTGGAGAAGGCACTACGAGTTCTCTGATAGTAACAGGGATTTCCGGGGTAATAAAATCATCCTTGGTTAACCCAAGAGCGTCAAAGATCTCAGCTTCCCACTTGAATGTAAAAACTTCGTCCAATCCACGCACACACCGTACAAGTAGCTTGTCACCAGGTTTACGTATGTTCGCAAGGGCCCAGAGTCTTGAAATAAATTCGGTTATAAGGTGGCCATACTGATCGTGTATGTGGCCTACAAAGATGGCTCGCTCGATAACAGGATAATATTTGGCACTTTCGGGATTAACCCATTGTGGCTGCCCTTTGAGAACTGCCGGATTGCGATGAAAAAATGCGGCCTGAGGTATCAGATATCCCTCACGGGTAAAAACGCCGCCAATCAGGTCGAAATGTGCTAATCCACAATGATAGATAGCGTTATTGAATGTCATTATTTCAGGGTTATCATAAAAATTGACAATCTTATTCGGCGCCAAGGTGGCTTTCTTTATTGTCATCTCTATTTATCCCATTGGAAATATTTTGGTGGACCAAGGCTGGATCCTGTAAATTACGCTGTAGAGTGGGGATGGTCTATAGATTCACAGGATTTCTTTGGTCTCGGCTGGCATGACAGTGCATGCCGGCCTGAAGCTGGGGGAGGGTAGACCATCCCATGCTTCAGAGTATCGTATGAGCTGTCATCCTGGATAATTATCACGGAGAATTTCGGTGAGGTAAATTCGTCCGTAAGGAGCATGAACAATCTTCGTCAGGGTTCAATGCCAATGTCATATTGATTGTGTCTGGTTGTGTAAGACAGAACGAGGCGGGGATGGAGACAACTGATCTGACAACAGGTTCTGAGATGGAAAGAATAAGACATCCCGGGCCTTCTGACAGATCCGGGTCCTTGATCCCGGATCTGTCAGATCACTATCACGCAGCCAGAGCTTCGTCGGATCCGAAGAATTCGTGATGAATGCGATCGTTTGTTACACCGAGCTTGCGTAGGCCACCGATCAGATCGTGCTGAAAACTGCGAGGACCACAGACAAATATATGTGTCTCGGGGGTGATATTATCGAATATCCACTGGGCCGAGATGTGACCTTTATGGCCGGGCAGGGATAGATTGTTCCCCGCTCCGGTACTGCTGAACAAATCAATACGTGGAGCAGCTGGGGCGCCTGCAAGTTCCAGAAGGCTCGATCTGAACGGAATACGATCGTAATCATGATCGCCATGGACGAGATGCAGAGGTTTGGTAATTCCGCCTGCCCTGGCTGTGAGCAGCATGCTCATGAATGGTGTGATGCCTATACCCGCGCTGGCCAGAAGCACTGGTGATGTGCCTGTGGCAGCAAGAGTAAAATCTCCGGCCGGCGGGGCGACGTCCAGCTTGTCGCCTTCACGTAGCCTGTCATGGAACCAGCTCGAGACCTGGCCATTCGGGTCACGCTTGACAGAAATGCGATAGCTTTGTGCATCAGGAGCATTCGATATGCTGTAGCTTCGTCTGGTATTGATGCCGTCACGTTCCAGCTTGAACGTGAGAAATTGCCCAGGTTTGTGCAGGAGAACCGGTTTGTTGTCGACCGGCGCAAGCCAGAAGGATGTGACCGTGTCGCTTTCCTGTACGCGTGAGGCAACGCGAAATGACCGCCATTCACGCCAGCCGCCCGGCAGGGCTGAGCGTTCGTTATAGATACGCGCTTCGTGGGAAATGAGTATTTCGGCGAGGAAACGATAGGCATCGCTCCATGCTTCCATGATCTGCGGTGTTGCAGCATCTCCCAGTACGGTTTTGATCGCTCCAAGCAGAGCGGTGCCAACAACCGGATATTGCTCCGGTTTGACCATCACCGCGACGTGGCGTTCGACAATCAGACTCAGAGCTGATTCCAGTTTCTCCGGATGATCGATATGGCGAGCATAGGCGAGCACCGCTGCGGCGAGTGCATGGGGCTGACGACCATTGGCCTGGTCGGTCTGATTGAACATCGCGGCTATGGCGGGGTCGCGCATGAGAGAGCCGTACATGGTCTTGGTGATGGTAACGCCATAGGCTTCAAGGGCGGGAATAGTAGCTTTGACAATCTCGGCGGTGCCGGATTTGAGAGGCTCAATCATCGGGCGACTCCTGAAAGATGTATTTCACGCACATCTTTTAGGATGGATGCACGAAAGATGCAAATCTGGTACATCTTTTTCATGCGTCTGACTCTTCATACTGATTACGCCCTGCGCGTGTTGCTTTACCTCGGGCTGAACCAGGAGCGTCGTGTATCAATCCATGAAATTGCCCAACGTTACGGGATTTCCGAAAACCATCTGGTAAAGATCGTGCATCGGTTGGGGCAGGGCGGGTTTGTGACCACGATGCGTGGGCGTGGTGGGGGATTGGTACTGGCGCGTTCGCCAGCCGAGATCAATCTGGGGGATCTGGTCCGTTTTACCGAGGAGGATATGGCGCTCGTTGCCTGCTTTCAGACCGGGCAGAGCTGCCTTCTGACGGGCGCCTGCCGCCTTCAGAATTTGCTGGGTGATGCGCTTGGCGCATTCATGGCCGTGCTGGATGGTCGGACACTGGCTGATCTGCTCGCGCCCCCGGAACGGGCAGCCTTGATAAAACGTATGGAGAACCGGCCCTTTCATGACGCTTCATGAGGGGGATGCCGATCATTGGTACAGGGATGTCGGATCGATATCCTGCTGAAGGTACGGAAGCAGAATCCTGTTCCGTACCTGATTGTGTCTCAACGGCTGTTTCGCCATCAACGCATGTGTTGCATAGACATATGCTTTTATGGCGAGACTGCTGGTCGGAGAGACAGGTCAGAATTCAAGGCAGATTTTGCCAAAATGCTGGTTACTTTCCTGATAGCGAAAGGCTGCCACAATCTCTTCCAGAGGGAAAGCACGGTCAAGAACCGGACGGAGTGTGTGGGCATCAAGCGCTCGGATCATGTCAATCTGGTTCTCACGGCTGCCTACCAGTACGCCTTGCAGGCGGAACTGCTTGATCAGCATCGGTACCAGTTCCAGCTTCGCCGATACACCGCTGAGAATACCAATTGTCCCGATATGCCCGCCGACCCTGACAGCCTCCATTGACTGGGCGAGCGAGGCAGCCCCTCCCACTTCAATGATATGATCCACCCCGCGTCCCCCGGTGATTTCCCAGGCGGTGCGTCCCCATTCCGGATTGCTGCGGTAATTGATGAGGTGATCCGCTCCCAGATCGCGCAGACGTTCAAGTTTTTCGTCACTGGACGAGGTGGCGATGACCGTAGCTCCTGCCATTTTGGCGAATTGCAGGGCAAAAATGGATACACCACCAGTCCCTTGCACAAGGACGGTACTCGCTGGTGTGATGCAGTCATCAACGAACAAGGACCGCCAGGCAGTCAGGCCGGCCGTGGTGAGAGTGGCCGATTCAGCATGGCTCCAGTTCTTGGGGGCATGGGTGAAAGAGGTTGCCGGTGCCGTAACTTCCTCACGGGCATAGCCATCGATCCCGTCCCCCGGGACAGTTCCGAAACCGATGACTTCCGGGCGTCCCGAAAGCCAGCCTGGAAAGAACGTACTGACGACATGATCACCCGGAGCAAATCCGCTAACTCCCTCACCGATCTCCAGCACTTCTCCGGCACCATCGGCCATGGGAATGCGAGGCTCGGAGGGTCCCCACATGCCACTTACGACTGCATAATCGTGATAATTGAGGGATGAGGCATGAATTCGTACCCGGATTTCACCGGGACCAGGGGAACGCGTATCAAGTCGGATAACGGAGGCCTTGTCGAAGCCCCCGGGCGGAGCGATTACGATAGCGCGTGACATGATAAGAGTAACCCCTTTCTAATTTCGAATTACATCGAAATAGTAAGGAGGATGCCCCTGTGCAAGGGGGCGGCCCTGTCTCCAGGATGCCGCCTCCCCGATGATTTCTGCAAAACGGGTATTTATTATGCTGTTCAGTTCGGTGTCAGGGTACGCCGTACAGCGTCTTGCCAGCCGCGGAGGAGCTCAAGGCGAAGTTGCGGTTCGATCTTTGGTTCGAACAGTCGTTCCTGTTTCCAGATCGTGGCAATTTCCTCGAGCGAGCTCCAGACACCGGTTGCGAGGCCGGCAAGGAAGGCTGCGCCCAGCGCTGTGGTTTCGAGATCTGATGGACGCTGAACTTTGGCATCAAGAATATTGGCCAGAAACTGGGAGAACCAGTCATTGGCCGACATGCCGCCATCGATCCGCAGGGTCTGTGCCTGCATTGCGCCATCTTCGCGCATGGCGTGAGCGAGATCAAAAGTCTGATAGGCCACTGATTCAAGCGCGGCACGGGCGATATGTGCCTCTGTCGAGCCAAGTGTGAGACCGCAGATAAGTCCCCTTGCCTCGGGGTCCCAATGCGGTGCGCCAAGTCCCACAAAACCAGGCACCATATAGACACCGTGACTATCCGGCACACGTGTTGCCATATCGTCGGTCTGGGATGCGTGGGTGATGAGATGCAGTCCGTCACGGAGCCATTTGATGGCGGCTCCGGCCACAAAGATTGATCCTTCAAGAGCGTAGATCGTCTTGCCGTTGATGCGATAGGCAATGGTTGTCAGTAGACGATGAGTCGAAGTGACAGGCTTGTCGCCTGTATTGAGCAGCATGAAGCAGCCCGTGCCATAGGTGGCTTTTGCCATACCGGGCTCGAAGCAGGCCTGACCAACGAGGGCCGCGTGCTGATCGCCTGCCATGCCGCCGATCGGAACAGGCTGGCCGAAAAGTTCCGGCGCTGTCATGCCGAGCTGACCGCTGTTATCGCAAATCGTTGGCAGAAGGGCCGCGGGCACGCGGAAGAGAGCAAGCAGCTCAGGATCCCATTCCTGCGTATGGATATTGAACAGGGCTGTACGACTGGCATTGGTTACGTCGGTTGCATGAACCGCTCCCCCGGTGAGCCGCCAGAGAAGGAAGCTGTCGATCGTACCCATGGCGAGTTCGCCAGCCTCGGCGCGTTCACGCAGTCCGTCGATATTATCGAGTAGCCAGGTAATCTTGCTCGCAGAAAAATAGGGGTCGAGCAGCAGGCCGGTTCTCGATCGTACGAGTTCTTCTGCACCATCGCGTTTCAGTTCGGCACAGAAGGCGGCTGTCCGACGGTCCTGCCAGACGATGGCGCGATGTACGGGTTTGCCTGTGGTGCGGTCCCATAGAACAACCGTCTCACGCTGGCTCGTGATGCCCAGTCCGGCGATTTTTTCCACGCCACCGGCTTCTGCAATGGCTTCGCGTGCTGTGGTGAGGGCATCGCTCCAGATATCCTCTACATCGTGCTCGACCCAGCCCGGATTGGGGTAATGCTGGGTGAATTCACGGCGTGACAGCGAAAGGGTCTTTGCCTTGTTGTCGAAGACGATGCTGCGCGTCGAGGTCGTGCCCTGATCTATGGCGAGGATATGGGTCTTCTTGGTCATCGGGTAAACTCCTTCTGGCATCGGATGGATGCGCAGGGAAACTGAGGCAAGCGAGGAATAAGGACGGATCGGTTCAGGGAACTGGGCTTGCACCACTTCCCGGAATGTAGGCGGGTTCTCCACCTGTCAGGGCTGAGGGCGCATGCTCTGTTGCGACAACAGATGGCTTGTCGGCTGTGTAATTCGGCATGAACGGGCGCAGGGTGAACTGATAGATGCCCGCGCCAACCACACCGCCTACCAGAGGGCCTGCAATGGGAACCCACCAGTAATGTTCAGGGGAGGGGAAAGCTGAAGCCCCCCAGCCAGCGAAATAGGCGAATGTGCGTGGTCCGAAATCGCGCGCCGGGTTGATGGCCCAGGCATCGAGAAAGCCGGAGGAGGCGCCGATAATGGCAACCAGAAGCCCGATGATGAGAGCTCCGGAATTCGCCTGTGGTGCCATGGTATTGTACTGGCAGGTAATCGCGAAGATTCCGAAAACCAGAACACCAGTCAGCACGATCTGCACCACGAAGGAGTGCATGGCAGTCACGGCAAGTCCGGGGTGGGTAAAGAAGACACCGGCTGCCCCGCCATCTCCTGCACGGGTGAGATGATGAGTCATGTTGTAGTGATCAATGACGGGATGGAAATTGAGATAGACGATTGCTGCTCCGGCAATGCCGCCAAGCACTTGTGCGACCCAGTAGGGCAGAACCTTTTTCCACGAAAATCCGCGATAAAGGGCGAGCGCCAGGGTGACGGCCGGATTGGCATGTGTGCCGCTGACAGCGCCTGTGGCATAAATGGCGATCGTGACGCCAAGTCCCCAGACAATGGCGACGCCCCAGTAGGCGTTCTGATAGGGGTTGGGATCATACAGCACGATCATGGCTGCGACGCTGTCGCCGAAAATGATGATGATCATGACCGCAATAAATTCGGCAATGAGCTCGCCGAGATAGCGTTTTCTTTCTGACATGAGAGTCTGTCCGTCAGCCAGAGTGGGGGGAGGGAGAAGAGAGATCAGATGATCTCTGTTACGGATTCAGATCTGCCATCCGGCGCATTGTGGTGAAGGCGGCGGGTAATGTAATCTTCCAGCCTTGAGATATCTTCGTCAGTAAAACGAAGGCCAAGTTTCGAGCGTCGCCATAATATATCCTGGGTATTGCGTGCCCATTCATGGTCTATGAGGTAATCGACTTCACGCTCGTAGAGGTCGGCACCGAGCAATGCTCCCAGGGACGCATGCTCACTTCCTGTTTGTTTGGACAGGATATGTGTTTCAGCCAGTGTGCCGTAGTTGCGCACCAGTCTTGTTGCCGTCTCTGTCGATAGACCGGGAATGTGGCGCAGGAGTGAAGCCACGAGCTTGCTGAATTCGGAGCGTTTGAAATCACCTCCTGGTAATGGAGAATCCGCTGTCCAGGATACAAGGCTCAGGCCCTTGAGATGAGGGGCAAGTTTTTCGAGTGCGTGCTCGGCAAGTTTGCGATAGGTCGTGATCTTGCCGCCAAAAACCGAGAGAACCGGTGCGGCACTGTGGTCAAGATCAAGACGGTAGTCACGGGTGACTGCCGAGGCATTGCCTGAGTGATCATCATAGAGCGGCCTTACACCGGAATAGCTCCAGACGACGTCATCAGGGGTCAGGCTGCGTTTGAAGTAACGGTTTACGCTTTCGCAAAGATACGAAATCTCGTCCTTGCTTATCGTCACTGAATTCGCGTCCTGATCCCACGGGATATCGGTTGTGCCAATCAGGGTGAAGTCTTTTTCATAGGGAATGGCAAAGACGATACGACGGTCCGGATTCTGCAGGATATAGGCCTGCTCGGTGTCGAACTGCTTCGGCACGACGATATGGCTGCCTTTGACCAGGCGTACGTGATTGCGGCTATCGATCGAAAGTCTGTCCTTGAGCAGTTCTGCTACCCAGGGACCAGCAGCATTGACTACGGCGCGCGCGAATACCTGGCGCGTTTCACCGGTCGTCGTGTCTTCCAGTGTTGCGACCCAGTGGTCGGGATGACGTTCGGCATTTACCAGCCTGGTGCGTGTGCAGATTTCAGCGCCGCGTCGGGCAGCGTCCTGGGCGTTCAGGGCAACAAGGCGGCTATCCTGCACCCAGCCATCGGAATATTCGAAACCACGCACATAATCGGGGCGCAACACACGGCCAGCAGCCTCGTCTTGCAGTCGCAGACTGCGCGTCTTGGGCAAAGTCATGCTGCGGCACAGATTATCGTAGAGAAACAGGCCGGTACGCAGCAGCCAGGCAGGGCGCAGCATGGCCGAATGCGGCAGGATGAAACGCATTGGCCAGATGATGTGCGGGGCAATATTCAGAAGACGTTCGCGTTCGTTCAACGCTTCCCGCACGAGGCGGAATTCATAGTATTCGAGATAACGTAATCCGCCATGGATAAGCTTGGTGCTGGCTGAAGAGGTGTGGCTGGCCAGATCGTCTTTCTCGACCAGTAACACTTTCAGACCGCGACCCGTAGCATCGCGGGCAATACCGGTCCCGTTGATCCCGCCGCCGACAATGAGAAGATCACGGATTGGCCCGTCTGAAGACCGTGGCAGGCCAGAAGGGGATAGAGTCGTCATGACAGGAACCTTCGGTAAAAGCGACTACGAAGGCATCAATAGAACACAAACGAATAAAAACGAACAGAAATTGTTATAAATAACGATTTCGTGTTATCGTTTTGCGATCAAGAGCTCTCAATCACGTGAAGTGTAACATTTTTTGTCTCAAGCTGTGTTCGGAATTCTGCGGAAGGAAGTCGGTCAGTGACGAAATCATCGATCATCGTGAGATCTCCCACCCGGCCGACAGGCTTGCGCGTGAACTTCGTATGATCGGCGAGCAGGATGACCCGTCGGGCATGACGCATGATCGCTCGGGCGCACTGGATTTCGTCGAGGTCAAAGTCGAGCAGGGTACCGTCTTCTTCAATCCCGCTTATACCGATCACACCGAAATCAGCGCGGAATCCCGAGAGCGATTCCGTTGCACCCGCGCCGATGATCCCGCCATCCTGTGGGCGCACGAGACCCCCGGCCAGAACGGTGCGAAAATCGCGTCTTGGCGAGAGGGCTACGGCAACGTGCAGGTTGTTGGTGATGATATGGAGGTCGCGATGACCCGTCAGGGCGCGCGCGAAAGCTTCTGTCGTGGTGCCGATATTGATGAAGAGCGAACTGCCGTCAGGGATAAGCGCGGCGGCGCAGGCGCCAATGGCATCTTTCGCCCTGGAATGAAGGGTCTGTCTCTCGCCATAGGCAATGTTTTCGGTTGAGGAACTTGGACTGGCGCCACCGTGATAACGGGCGACATGGCCGGTTTCTGCCAGCGCGTTGAGGTCGCGTCGTATTGTTTGCACCGTGACACCCAGTCGCTGGGCGAGGTCTTCATTGGACATGAAGCCATGGGCCTGCACGAGGGCGACGATCTGTCTGTGACGGGGCGTGTTAAGCGTTTCATGCATCATGAACCCCTGTCTGTCATGGGGCGTTGAGGCCTTCAATACCGTACTTGCGACAATGCGATTGAAAGCCCATTTCCATACCATGGCGACAGCGACACGATCCACGATGGAAGCAATCCCCGAGCACAGGCTTGTGGGATTCAGGCCCGAGCGCCAGCCGGTGAAGGAAAAGCTTCGCCGTATGGTGGTCAAATCTGATTACGAGCCCGCCGGCGATCAGCCAACGGCGATTACTACTCTGGTACAGGGTGTGGCAGACGGCGAAGTTGATCAGGTTCTGCTGGGGGTAACAGGTTCAGGCAAGACGTTTACCATGGCGAAGGTCATCGAAGCGACCCAGAAGCCGACCCTGATTCTTGCGCCTAACAAGACACTGGCAGCCCAGCTTTACGGGGAAATGAAGCAGTTCTTCCCTGATAATGCGGTCGAGTATTTCGTATCCTATTACGATTACTATCAGCCAGAGGCCTATGTGCCGCGCTCTGACACCTATATCGAGAAGGACAGTCAGATTAACGAGCAGATCGATCGTATGCGCCATGCTGCGACCCAGGCACTGCTCGAACGAAATGATGTGATCATCGTGGCTTCAGTATCCTGCATCTACGGTATCGGTTCGGTCGAAACCTATTCGCGCATGGTGGTCAAGCTCGAAGCAGGCGGCAGCATTGATCGCGATCGTCTGATCAAGGCACTTGTCGAGCTGCAATATCGACGCAACGATGCGTCATTCGAACGTGGCACGTTTCGTGTGCGCGGCGAGCAGATCGACATTTTTCCTGTGCAGAACGAAGATCGCGCCTGGCGTGTTTCGCTTTTTGGCGATGAGATCGAGGCTATTACCGAATTCGATCCGCTCACGGGCAACAAGACCGCTGATCTGTCGGAAATCAGTGTCTATGCCAATTCGCACTACGTGACACCGCGCCCGACGCTCAACCAGGCCATGATCGGTATCAAGGCAGAGCTTCGCCAGCGTCTGGAAGAGCTCAACGCGGCAGGAAAACTGCTTGAAGCCGAACGTTTGCAGCAACGTACCATCTTCGATCTGGAAATGATCGAGACAACAGGCGCCTGCAAGGGGATCGAGAATTATTCACGCTATCTCTCCGGACGAGGTCCTGGCGATCCGCCTCCGACATTGTTCGAATATCTTCCGGAAGATGCATTACTCATTGTGGATGAGAGCCACGTTACCGTGCCGCAGATTGGCGGCATGGCTCGTGGTGACTATGCCCGCAAATCGGTTCTTGCAGAATATGGCTTCCGTCTGCCCTCCTGTCTCGATAACCGCCCGCTCAAATTTGAGGAATGGGAAGCGCTTCGCCCCCAGAGCCTGTTCGTCTCCGCAACGCCGGGGCCATGGGAGATGGAACGTACCGGTGGCGTATTTGCCGAGCAGATTATCCGCCCAACCGGGCTGATTGATCCTGTGACGATCGTGCGCCCGGTCGAAGGGCAGGTGGATGACCTGCTGGCTGAAGCGCGCGATACAATCAGCACCGGCGGTCGAGTGCTGGTCACGACGCTGACCAAGCGCATGGCCGAGGATCTGACAGAATATCTTGGCGAGGCCGGGATCAAGGTCCGGTATCTGCATTCCGATGTGGATACGCTGGAGCGTATCGAGATCATCCGTGATCTGCGTCTGGGTGCATTCGATGTGCTGGTCGGGATCAACCTGCTGCGCGAAGGGCTGGATATTCCGGAATGTGCGCTTGTGGCTATTCTCGATGCTGACAAGGAAGGTTTTCTGCGAAGCCGTACATCTCTGATCCAGACTATCGGGCGCGCAGCGCGTAACGTCGATGGGCGTGTTCTGCTTTATGCAGATAAAATGACCGGTTCGCTGGAATTCGCGATTGACGAGACGGCACGACGTCGGGCCCGGCAGATTGCCTATAACGAAGCGCATGGCATTACTCCCCAGACGGTACGGTCGCGTATTGGCGATGCACTGTCTTCGGTATTCGAACAGGATTATGTCACAGTCGGCCCCGATGCTGCGGGTGATACGCAGGAGTTCGTCGGTAAATCGCTTGGTGCCTCTATTCAGGATCTCGAGAAACGTATGCGAGAAGCCGCAGGCAATCTCGACTTCGAGCAGGCGGCACGGCTGCGTGACGAGATCAAGCGGCTTGAGGCGATTGATCTCGGGCTTGAGCCGCCCCCCTTGCCGAGTTCGACAGCCGGGCGTAGCTCTTTCAAAAGCAAGGACAAGACACCCCGTCCGCTCGGTCCGGGCGGTGGGGGCTATGACCCTGCAAAGAAGCGGGGCGGCAGGAGGAAGCCAGGATGATCGAGCTCAAACTGGGTGAAGCCCATCTCGGGTTGTTGCCTGCTCTTGGCAGCAGCATTGCCTTCTGGCGTCTGCGTAATCGTGATCTTCTGGTCCCGACAGCCGATCCCAATCTTGCGGCACAGAAAAACACGCCAGTGGCAGGTTATCCGCTTGTGCCGTTTTCGAACCGCATTGGGGGAGGACGTTTCACCTTTGAGGGGGTAGATTATACCCTGACCCGGAATTTTGGCGCTGAAGACAATGCCATTCACGGCAACGGATGGGAGCGTGAGTGGCAGGTTGCCCAGCATGATGCGGAACGGGCAATTTTCTATCTCGATCATGATCCGGCCAAAGGAGATGATCCGGCGCAATGGCCTTTCGCCTATCGCTGCGTTCTCTCTTTCATCCTGCACCGCGACGGGTTGAGTGTGGAAATGCTGGTCGCCAATCGCGACAGTCGATCACAGCCTGTTGGTCTGGGTTTTCATCCCTTCTTCGCACGAAGTGATGACATGACATTGCAGTTTGTAGCCAGCTCGGTCTGGGAGAATGGGGCAGACATGCTCCCCGTTGCACAGAAACCCTGCGAAGGAGAGAGAGATTTTTCTGCCGCCCGTCCTGTTGGCAATACGCGTCTGGATAATTGTTTTGCTGGCTGGGGTGGCAAAACGCGACTTGCCTATCCGTTGGCCGGTTACGAGATGACAATCGAGGCAGATCCGATCTTTCAGCATCTGGTCGTCTTTACCGCACCTGAAAAGCCTTTTGTGGCGGTGGAAGCCGTGTCGAACATGAATAACGGTGTCAATCATCCCGATCTGCTCGAAAACGGGGTTCATGTTCTCGCGCCAGGGAACACTGTTTCCGGCACGATCCACTACAAGCTGAAAGAACTTCGTGGCTGAGTCGCTGAAAAACACACTGTCGCACTATCTGACGCCTCAGGGGGCGGCACGGATGCGAGAGGAGTTGCGCGAATTGATGCAGGTGGAGCGGCCCAAAATTGTCGAGATCGTTTCTTGGGCCGCGGGTAATGGGGACCGGTCCGAAAATGGCGATTACCTTTATGGCAAACGCCGTTTGCGCGAGATTGACCGTCGGGCCCGCTTTCTGAGCAAGCGTCTCGAACATGCCCTGGTGGTCGATCCTGCAGCGCAGACCACCCGTGATCGTGTTTTTTTTGGCGCCCGCGTTTCCTATATTGATGAAGAAGATATCAGCCATGATGTTACGATTGTTGGTTGTGACGAGGCCGATATGACGCGAGGCGAAATCAGTCTGGTTTCCCCCGTTGCCCGTGCCCTGATGCGCGCGCGCGTGGGAGATGAGGTGAGTCTTCAGACCCCGGGTGGTCCTGTAATGCTCGAAATCCTTTCCATTACCTATCCCTGAAGCATCAGCAGAATTGCTGTCAGGCGCGTTTGTTTGAAACCGGGTCTCGCTCTGTTAGAGCAGTAAGAGATGGCCCGCTCAGATCATGAGTTGTGGAGATGATCCCCCGGCCGGGGTGTTCAGGATCGAAAGGACAAAGCCGATGGCGCTCAGAATTGCTGTGCAGATGGATCCGCTCGAACACGTCAATATTGACGGTGATTCGACTTTTGCCCTGATGCTTGAAGCGCAACGGCGTGGACATGAACTCTTTGTCTATCCTGTTGACTCCCTGTGCCTTGGTGAAGGTGGGGCGGAGGCAGCGCTCGATTGCGGCCGTCTCTCGGCGCGAGCCCGACCGGTCAGAGTGCAGCGGGTCAAGGGTGATCACGCGCATTTTGGCGAAGAGTCACGCCTCGATCTTGGTACGACCGACGCGCTGCTCATGCGACAGGATCCTCCCTTTGATATGGGATATATTACTGCCACTCACATGCTCGAACACGTGCATGGTGTCGGAGCCGGCAAGACGCTTGTGGTCAACGACCCCAGATCCGTACGGGATGCGCCCGAAAAACTGCTCGTCACCCATTATCCTGATCTCATGCCGCCAACACTTGTGACCTGGGATCGGGAAGCTCTCACAGAATTCCGTGCACGTTATGGCGATGTCATTCTTAAACCGCTTTACGGGAATGGGGGGGCTGGAATTTTCCGTATTCGCGAAGGCGACGAGAATTTCGCCTCGCTTCTTGAGATGCATTTCAGTCGCTCCCGTGAGCCGCTTATGATCCAGCGCTATGAGCCGCTCGTGCGCAAGGGTGACAAGCGAATCATTCTGGTCGACGGCAAGCCTATAGGTGCGATCAATCGGGTGCCCGCCACGGGGGAAGCGCGTTCCAACATGCATGTCGGTGGCAGGGCTGAAGCTGTTGCTCTGACCAGGCGCGATGAAGAGATCTGCGAGCGAATTGGGTCACATCTTCGTGATAATGGACTCATTTTTGTTGGAATTGATGTCATTGGTGACTGGCTGACCGAGATCAACGTGACATCCCCGACGGGTCTTCAGGAGCTGGACAGATTCAACAACGTGAATAGTGCCGGTCTCATCTGGGATGCCATTGAGTGCCGTATCGGCTGAGACCTATTCTCTGGACTCATCCTCCCGGGCTGATTTCTCGCTTATGGCAGAGTCGGCCTGGGGCGGCTGGGGAGAAGAGACGTAGCGGAAAGGCAGAGATACCTCCGATATGCCATCAGCAGGCAATTGTGGAGGTTTTTCAGGGCCATAGCGATTGACGAACCATTCGTATATATTGTCCCTGAAGCGTACGACAAAAATCGATACCCACAGACCCAGTGCAATAATGATAAGGCTGATATTCGACAGCGACATTTTGCGTCTTCTCCTGGTATCTTCTCGAGCAGTTCTTTCCCGTCAGGGTCATTATCTGCCACATAATAGGAAATGCAAACCGCCCCTCGCCAGTTCTGGCGAGATGGGCTAAGACCGCTCCTGCAAGATGATGCCTGTCACGCCGTCTGATTGTCAGGCGAGATGTCGAACCCCTCTAGCCAAAAGGGTGGGTTTAAAGCAGGTATCAGGACGGAACACATGATTTTGCGCGACCAGACGAACGAAGCCTGATGACACGACCGGACCCCTTGACCGACCCTATTACCTCCATGGACGATGCCCATCCCCGGCCGCGATCCGCGCTCGATGCTGACGCGGTGCGTGCTGCCTATCGCCGATGGGCGAAAGTCTATGACTCGGTTTTCGGCGGCATCTCTGCTTTCGGTCGTCGCCGTGCAGTTGCTGCTGTCAATGCCTTGCCGGGCCAGCGCGTGCTCGAGGTAGGGGTCGGTACCGGTCTCGCGCTTCCGCATTACAGCCGTGACAAGCATATAACCGGTATTGATCTGTCAGAGGCGATGCTTGGACGGGCCCGTCCGCGTGTGATCAACCAGCAGCTTGGCAATGTCGATGACCTGCTGGAGATGGACGCTGAAGCAACCAGCTTTGAAGCAGGAAGCTTTGATATTGCGGTGGCAATGTTCGTGGCCTCCGTTGTTCCGAGCCCGCGTCGCCTGCTTGGTGAGCTCAAACGCGTTGTCAGGCCCGGTGGACATATCCTTTTCGTTAATCATTTTCTTGCCACGGGCGGTGTACGTCTTGCAGTCGAACGTGGCATGGCTCGAGCATCACGCTCGCTTGGCTGGCATCCGGATTTCGCCATGGAGGCCCTGCTGCCACCCGAAGATCTGAACCGGGCCCTGATTACGCCGGTACCGCCGGCAGGGCTGTTTACACTCGTGACATTGCCGCTTGAGAAGGATAGTAAGGAAGAGACGGCCCTGGTTGCCTGACACTTACGTGCCCGACAGTTCATACCAGACTGGCCTTGATCACAGGGTCCCCGAAGATAGCAATCCGACAGGGACCTCCAGGACTGCATGAGGAACGGGGCTTGTTACACCAGTCTATGACCAGACGCTCTCAGGACACGCAATTTCGTGCTGATGGCGCTGCCTTTCTCGCTCTTTCACTTTTTTGCGGGCTTGCCGGCGGATTTCTGGGAGCAGTGTCGCAGAGTGCCGGTCCTTTTCACGCGCTGAGCCATGGTCTGCTTCTCGACCTTTTCGTGCTTGTCCCGGCTTTTCTGGGAGGAATGGGTCGTCTTGTTCTGCCGGGTGAACTGACCACACTTCCCAGCCTGATGTTGCGTTTCGATCGAGCAGCTTTTCTGTTTCTCCTGACTGGTGCGCTCTGCGCCATCAGTGGTGCGCGCGCACCTGTTGCCTTTGCAGCTGCATTTGGTCTCTGGGGCTGCGGCGCCATTCTTCTGGCGCTCTCAACCATCGTGAAATGCCTGGAATGCCGTGTTGTGCGTTTCCGCGATCTGTCCCCTTTCGCGTGGTCCCAGCTTCTTGCTTCGCTCGGACTTGTTGTTGTGGCTCCCGTAGTCATGGCGGGGCTGCTCCACGACCTCATTGCCGGACATTCTGTATTTTTCAGTGTTCAATACTGGCTGGGCAAGTTGCAGGTGCCGGTTCTGGCACTCGTCGTGCAGCTCGCTCTGGGTGCTGTCGCCAATCTCGTTTCCTTTCATTCCACGCGCCTCAAGGTCATGCTCCCGTTGCTTATGGCTGTGCCAGGTCTCGGTGTGCCGGTAGTCTGGGCGCATGGTGTTACAGTGCCGGGACTTGCTGATGACTGGCTTCTCGGTCTTGGCGTCGCCCTGCCATCATCGAGTATTATAGGATTGATCTGTGTCGCTCTCTGGCGCCAGAGCTTTGCACTGAATGCTGCCTTGTCCTGGAGCTTCCCTGCGCTGCTTCTTCTCTCTGCTGGCTGGGTACTGAGTTTTCTGTCGACCCGTCCCGAAGCTTTTCATTCTGCGATGCTTTTCGGTGCCGTGTTTGCCCTTTTCGGTTGCTATTATCGCTGGCAGGAGCAGTTTCCTGCAATGGCAGCGCCGCATTGGCTCGGACGTGTGCACCTTGTGTCCATGGGTGTTTCCGTACTGGCCATAATGCCGCTCTTGCCTGTTTTCCAGCTTTGTGGCGAGGCCGGTATGATCGTCTCGCTTGTCTGCGTTGCCGTTCTTGGTGCGCGTCTTCTTTTATCCAGAACCCCTTCAATGCAGGAATGTCCTGCCAGGGGTGACCGTTCATGAGCGCCTCCCGGAGCGTCGCCGAAGCGCCACGCCAGTTTGACAGGGAAGAGGGTGCAACCCTCAAGGACTGGCTCGCCCTGTTAAAGCCGCGCGTTATTTCTCTCGTGGTTTTTACTGGCGTGGCAGGTATGGCCGTAGCGCCGCAATGGCCTTCCGTACCGCTTGGTCTGATTGATATACTGTGTATCTGCGTAGGAGCGGGCGCGGCAGGTGCGATCAACATGTGGTACGATCGTGACATCGATGCGATCATGAAGCGGACTTCGGTAAGGCCTATCCCTGATTCCCGTATGGATGCCGACGGTGCGCTGATCTACGGTATTGTATTGTCACTGGCTTCTGTGGCGCTTCTCTGGCTTGCCAGCAACGCACTCGCTGCAGGAATTCTGGCTTTCTCGATTTTCTTTTATTCCGTGATCTATACGATGTGGCTGAAGCGCAGCACGCCACAGAATATCGTTATTGGCGGCGCTGCCGGGGCTTTCCCGCCGATGATCGGATGGGCAGCTGCGACAGGCTCGATGAGCGTTCTGCCTGTAGTGATGTTTGCGATCGTCTTTCTGTGGACGCCGCCGCATTTCTGGTCACTCTCCCTGTATGCCTGCAAAGACTATACCAAGGCAGGTATTCCAATGCTGCCCGTGGTCAAGGGCGCGCGTCACACGCGCTGGAATATCTTTGTCTATACGCTGATCCTGATGACGGTTTCACTCGTGCCGTCAGTTCTGCATCTTTGCGGCCTGATTTACACCGTGAGTGCCACGTTGCTCGGGCTTGGTTTTGTCTATTTTGCTTTTCGCGTTCTGACGGACAGGCAGGATGCTCAGGGTGTCAGCCTTGATGCCGATAAACCGGCACGCTATGCGTTCCGCTATTCACTTGCCTATCTGTTTTTCCTGTTTCTGGCACTGCTGATCGACAGGGTACTTTTTCCATGAACAAATCACATGGTGTCTCGAACCGTCAGGGACGGATCATGGGCCTGCTTGGCGGGCTTTTTCTGGTAATGATCTCGCTTTTCACGCTGACCTATCTGCGTCTGTAAAATGATGGCTCCTGATTGAAGCGGCCTGGCTTCAGCTTGCCTTTTTCCTCAGGGCCTTTTCGTTGGAGCTGTTGCATAAATATATCTGAACGCGGCAGCCTTGGAGATCGTGGTCCCTCGAATTCCATGAGGCGCAAGGCAGGTAGTAGGCTCCGCAGCATAGCGACGCTCTCAGGACGAAATGGATGAACTCTGCCGGATCATTGGCGCGCCATATGCTGAGAGTGCTGTTGCTCGTGACATCAGGCGCGGGGAGGGACGATTGCGGGAGTGAATGCTGTCCCATTGAGCGCAAGGGGCGGCTCAGTTATCCGCCCCTCAATAAGCCATATTATCCAACCTGCTGAATAGCAGAGAGAATCCAGTTGCCGCGCCCATCGGCACGCACGAATGTCCAGAGCTCGGTGACCACCTGACGCTCGGTCTTGCTGCCATCAATGACATTGCCGAAAGAATCGGTTGTTACATCATAGAGTGAATACTGCATGGCAACCGTCGCGTAGGTCATATTGCCTTCACGCCAAGCTTCAGACAGATCCCCGCGCATGAATTGTACGTCTGAGACGATATTGCGGGCACCACGGCTGGCATAATCGGCGAGCTGTTCGTTGAAATAGGAAACCATCTCCGGTGTCGCCATGGTGGACAAGGCGCGCATGTTCTGCGCACTCCAGGCGGCCTGGATATCGAGCAGCAATTGTTGAAAATTCTGATAATCGCTGTTGTTCAGCGTTACCGAAGGCGTGCCGGCACCGCTTGAGAAACCGGGCTGTGGCGAACCCGCCGCGCTGCCATTGCGACGATTACCCAGCCAGCGCAACACCATGACGATCAGGAAGCCGAAAATGGCGATCTGGAAGAGGAGTCCGATAAAGGAGAGAAAACCACCCCCACCACCGCCGAAAAAGCCATGTCCTGAAAGCATGCCGAACAGACCGGCGCCGATCAGGCCGCCCATGAAGCCGGTCATGAAAGGCCGACGCTGGGCAAAGCTAGGCTGACTCATCGGGCGAGAGAAGGGCGCGTTCATGCCCGGCGAGGGAGAAGTCGGCGCATAGCTTCTTTCCATCGGCCTGGCTGCGTAGGGGGCTGTCTGCGTCATTGGGGGGGGCGAATAGGTACGGCTGCCTCGGCTCCCCATGGAGCGTCCGCCTCCTGGCCGTGCATCGGCAGGGGCTGCCAGAAGCGGGGCCAGAGCCAGAAGCAGGAGGGAGGCACGAAAAATGGGGCGGGACATGAAAACTCCTTGTGAGCGCATTGCAGGTCTGACCCTTGTGAGTCAGACGAAGTAAGCCCTAGCTTCCTGCAACGCTCATTGTGTCAATTCTGAGAGTTGGCGCATCAACGCCGTGGCGGAACTCGAGATCATCTGCAGCATGAAGAGAGGCGAACATTTCGATGAGATTGCCCGCGATGGTCAGTTCGGCAACCGGTTCGGCGAGTTGTCCGTTACGGATCATGAAGCCTGATGCGCCGCGACTGTAGTCTCCGGTCAATCCATTGATGGATGAGCCCATCATTTCCGTTACATAGACACCTTCCCTGATGTCTTCGAGTAGTGCTTCGCGTGTTCCTGTTCCACCAGCAAGGAAAAAATTACTGATCGAGGGCGAAGGTGGTCCGCCAACGCCCCGCGAGGCACGACCGTTATTGGTCAGACCGAGCTGCATGGCCGAGCGGCTGTCCAGTATCCAGTCCTGCAAGACACCATCCTGCACAAAGGCGAAGGATGCGGGCAGAAAGCCCTCGGCATCGAAGGGTTTTGAACGCAAGCCGCGTGGTCGTGTCGGATCATCGATCACGCTCAGTGTTTCAGGCAGGATGCGTTTGCCGCGATAGGCAGAAAGGAATGATGAGCCTCTGGCAATAGAAGCACCATTGATGGCCCCCGCCAGATGACCAAGCAGACTGGCGGAAACACGACGATCAAACACGACAGGAAACGCCCCTGTACGGGGTTTGACAGGATTCATGCGTGCCAGAGCGCGTCGAGCGGCCTCACGGCCAAGGCTTTCGGGTGTATCCAGATCCTCCAGATGGCGCGCGCTATGACCGGCATAATCGCGCTGCATGGTCTGTCCATCGCCAGCAAGGACACTGATGCCGTTGCTGTGACTGGTCTGGACATACTGTCCGGAAAAGCCGTTGCTTTCAGCCAGGGCAATCTCGACGCGGCTGTAGCCTGCCGAGGCGCCGTTGCTGTTCGTGATACCCTCAAAGGAAAGACCGATCTCTTCGGCTTTCCGGGCTCTTTCCAGCAGGGCTTCCAGACTGGGTGTGGCCGTTGAATCAACCAGATCGAGTACAGTTATGTCGTAGCTTCCCTGCTGATCGGGATCGACAAAACTTGTAAAGGCGTCCTCCGGCACGACACGAGCCATGGCGACTGCCTGTTCTGCCAGAGCACTGAAACGGCCCGGTTCAAGCGCGGTCGCCGAAATACTGGCGGCACGCTTGCCGATGAATACACGCAGACCGAGCTGAATGGTCTCGGAGTGCTCCAGCCCTTCAGGCACACCATGGCGGCACATCGCGGAGACCGAGCGTGAAGCAACCAGAAGCGCATCGGCCCTGTCAGCCCCGGCACGCTTTGCCGCGTCGATGAGTTGGGCGAGACGTTCCTGATCTTTGGTCATGCAACAAGCCTCTGGCTGATGGCGTCGAAAGACGGAATGGCGCCGACAGGACCAATCGTTGCAAGGGTCGGGCGGGCACGGAACAGGGTCTCGGCCGCACGGATCATGGCGGCTTCATCGACAGCATCAATCTTTGCGACCGTTTCGCTGGTGTCAATCACTCGACCGAAAAGCTGCAGCTGACGCGCGATCTGCTCGCAGCGGCTGCCCGTGCTTTCCAGAGACATGAGCAGTGACGATTTCACCTGCGCACGGGCGCGGGCGATCTCTTCAGCGCTGATGCCGTCAGACAGACGACGAAGTTCGTCGAGCATGACCGGCACCAGTTCGGCGGCTTCCTGTTCACCAGTACCTGCATAGATCCCGAATAATCCGTTATCCAGGAAAGGCAGGGCGAAGGAATAAACCGAATAGACCAGGCCGCGTTTTTCACGGATTTCTTGAAAAAGACGTGATGACATGCCCCCGCCGAGAACGGTCGAGAGGAGCATCGTCGCGTGATAGGTCGGGTCGCTGTAGCTGACCGAGGGAAAGCCCATGACGAGATGAGCCTGATCGAGATCCCGGGATTCGCGATACTCACCGCCCAGATAGGTGCAGCCTTCGCGCGCCGGAGGCTGATGATCAGGCAGGTCACGGAAATGCTCCTGAACCAGATCGAGCACCTGCTCGTGACGCAGATTACCCGCAGCGGCAATGACCATATTACGCGTGGTATAATGCGTCTGCATGTAGCGCATCATTGTTTCGCGCTTCATCGTGGCGATAAGGCTTTCCGTGCCGAGTGTCGGGCGACCCATGGGCTGGTCGCGAAATGCGGTTTCCTGAAAATGATCGAAAATGATGTCGTCAGGCGTATCATTGGCCTGGCCGATTTCCTGCAGGATTACGCCGCGTTCGCGCTCGACTTCCTGCTCCAGAAACGTGCTGTGGGTCAGGATGTCGCCGATGATATCGATGCCCAGAGGCAGATCTTCTTTCAGTAGCTTGACGTAATAGGCCGTCTGCTCACGCGCCGTATAGGCGTTGATATGGCCACCGACATTCTCGATCTCCTCGGCAATGCGAGCCGCTGTGCGGCGCCTTGTACCCTTGAAAGCCATATGTTCGAGAAAATGGGAAACGCCGTTTTCCTCGGCAGTTTCGTTACGTGTTCCGGTAGCGACATAGGCGCCGAAGGAAACGGTTTCGACGCGTTCCATCCTTTCGGTCACGACGGTAAGGCCATTGGGAAGGGTGGTAACGGTGATCGGATCGGTCATCGAGTGGTGATGGTCCTGAAAAACGGGAAAAAGATCTGGTCAGACATGGCGTGTCGAAGGGGGGAATCCTAGTCCCCTCCCGCGATTTGGCCATGTTCAGGCCACTTGTGTATGCGCCTTGATGTGACGGCGTACGGCGTCTTCAATAATATTCAGCTCATTGGGGAGCGTTTCGTAGCGTTCTTCACGCGAGAACAGGTCAGCCAGATGAGGCGGCAATGCAGGGTCGATACCAGTGGCCTTGCGTACGGCATCGGGGAATTTTGCTGGATGGGCTGTTGCTGCCACGATCATGGGAATGCCAGGTTCCTGAGCCTTGCGGCCGGCAGCCAGCCCGATTGCGGTATGCGGATCGGCAAGATAGCCTGATCGCTCACAAAGTGATTTCATCTCGGCCAGCGTTGCTTCGTCATCAAGCATCAGCGCGCCAAATCGTTCATTGGCACGTGTCCAGACAGACTGATCAACGACCATGCGCCCGGTCTGACGAAAGCCCAGCATGGTGTTGCGGCAGGCTTCAGGGTTGCGATCAAGCAGCTCGAAAAGCAACCGTTCGAAGTTGGACGATACCTGGATATCCATCGAGGGTGACAGGCTCGGTTCGACTGCACGCATTGACATGTCATTGGCCGTCAGAAAGCGCGTCAGGATGTCGTTGCGGTTCGAGCCGATGCAAAGGCGGCGCACTGGCAGGCCCATCTGGCTGGCGGCCCAGGCGGCAAGTACATTACCGAAATTTCCGGTGGGTACGGCAAACGAAACTTCACGGTCAGGTGCGCCCATCATCAGCGCCGCGCGCACATAATAGGGGATCTGTGCGGCAATACGCGCCCAGTTGATGGAATTGACAGCAGAAAGACTAATCTCGTCGCGGAACGGGGTGTCGGCGAACATGGCCTTCACCATGTCCTGACAGTCGTCGAATGTGCCTTCGACGGCAATATTCAGGATGTTGTTATCCTTCACCGTCGTCATCTGGCGGCGCTGCACGTCGGAGGTGCGCCCCATGGGATGCAATATGGCCACTGAAAGATGCGGGCTGCCGCGAAAAGCCTCGATAGCAGCAGATCCAGTATCACCTGACGTGGCACCAACAATGGTGACGCGCTGATTACGTTCGGTCAACACATGCTCGAAGAGCTGGCCAAGCAACTGCATCGCCATATCCTTGAAGGCGAGCGTTGGGCCATGGAACAGCTCCATTGAAAACAGTCCGTTCTCGACTTCTGCCAGCGGGGCGATGGCAGCGTGCGAGAATCCGGCATAGGCTTTTGCGCAGAGCGTCTGCAGCGTTTGCAGATCGATGCTGCCTGCCGTGAATACCGAGAGGATCTTTGCAGCGAGATCCGGATAGGACAGGCTGCGCATGGCGCGCCATTCATCAGGTGTGAAACGTGGCCAGGTTTCAGGCATGTACAGCCCTCCATCCTCGGCCAGACCGGCAAGCAGAATGTCTGAGAAGGAACGCGCGCGCGCATCGCCGCGTGTGGAACGGTACTGCATGTTAGCCTTCTTGGTTCAGTGTCAGGGTGGAAGGGGCATGAAAAGACGGAGGTCGGAAATCGGCCATCAGAGACATCTCAGTGCAGGACAATACGCAACAGGACATGGCCTGCAGGTACCCAGATCGTACCTGCCGTGTCGTTCTGTGCAGAAGTCTTCACCCAGCCCGGAATCCCGGCCTGGACGAGCCTGGGAGAGACGAGCAGGATATGAGGGAGACGTGCCGTGTCGAAGCTCAGCAATCTGCCATTCTCGATATCCGTCAGATAAAGTGTCGCCTTGTCATCAAGCGTCATGCCGCTCACGGTCGGTGTACCACGCCATTGTGTTACGCCTTCCATCTGTTCTGCAGCAGTAACCGACGGATCTGTCAGAAGATCTGTCGAGAGACGATAGATCGGGCCCGTCGGAGCCAGTTCATAGAGCCATTTTCCGTTGGTTTCGAGGGCGAGATAGGCCATGTCGCGTGTTACCGGATGTCCATCCGGACCCATCACGATGTGATGGTCTATGGTGAGTGGCAGATGGCCTCGTGAGGTGGGATAGCCGGCAAAAAAACGTGTCGCCTGATGACGTGCCATATCAAGCATCGTCAACGATGCGCTGCCCTCGTCAGCCAGATAGGCCATCTGGCCATGAATTGCGAACATGGTGAAACGGGTGGTTTTTGTCAGGCTCTCCGGCGGAAGGACCTGTTCGGCCAGAATTTTGCCTGTAGTCGGATCAATCCTGATCAGTCGGGGTGTCAGGCCCTTACTGCCCTGATCGATCAACCATACCCCACCTGTCTCGTCACGGGCGAGGACGGTCGGTGCAAATCCTTCCCCGGCACGAGTGCCTGATGTGACATCGCTCCAGTCCGGAAGTAATGGCGTGATTTCGGTTGTATCTGGCGCCAGCCGTGCAAGAAGCGGTGTGTTGTCGTTGTCGCCTGGATCACGCAGGAGTATGACGCTGCCATCACTCAGCGGGAGAGCCTGATGCCAGTCCGCCTTACCTGGCAAGGGTATGGTCTGGGCAATTTCCGCAGGGCTGGTATCGGCCAGCCAGGGGCGCTCATGGGCAGCCTGTGCAGGACCTGATGAGGCAGCCAGAGCAAAAACCGCCAGTGCAGGGCAGGCTGAGCGGCGCAGGAAAAGAAGAAAAGCGACCATATCTCCTTGTAAGCCCATTCAGACCCTGTGCAAGATTGAGCTTGCCTTGCAATGCGGTTTTTGAATGGTTTGCGGGGATGTCCGGCCGGACAGATTTTTTCAGCCCAGGATAGAGACAACGTGACCGCCCTTATTCTGAAATCGGCCATTTCCGGTATCATGATTGCCATCGCATCGACTCTGGCGCGGCGCTATCCGGGGTTTGGGGCGCTGATTGCGTCACTGCCGCTGGTATCGGTTCTGGGCATGATCTGGCTCTGGGTCGAGAAACCTGATGCCGGGAACATGGCGGATCATGCCGGGGCGACATTCTGGTATGTGCTGCCCTCCCTGCCAATGTTTCTGCTGATACCTGCTCTCTTACGTCATGGTATCGGGTTCTGGCCGGCTCTGGGTCTGGGCTGTATGCTCACTGTTATACTCTATCTTGCTGTTACCTGGATTGGTCCGCGCTTTGGGCTTGTTCTCTGAAGTCATGCTTGCGGGGTGATAGTTGAATGACCGCCTTCGAGCGGTCATGATCAGTGCATGAGTGCCTATACTTCACGCATCGATACTGCTCTGGCCTATCTTGCAGGCGGCAATTCTGTTCTGGCAGAGCGCCTGTTCCGTGAGGTTCTGGCCGAGGCGCCTGACTGCGGTGCGGCGTGGCATGGTCTGGCATGTGTTGCACGTCATACCGGTCAGCCTCGTGTTGCTATTGCCTCTGTTGCCCAGGCGCTCACCCTTGCCGGGAATGATCAGGAAAAGGCGCAGTTTCATCTTACGCTTGCGGCAGCCCTTGATGAAGCCGGACATATGCGTGAGGCTATTGCTGCGTGTCGCGTGGTTCTTCTGCTCGAACCACGGGAGTTCAGGGCCAGAATGCTGCTGTCAGAGCTGCTCTATCGCAAGGATCAGGATGATGAGGCGGCACGATTATTTCAGGAAGCCCTGTCACTTGCTGCTGAACCTGTTCCTCTGCTCATGCATCATGGAACATTTCTCATGGTACAGCGTCGTTTTGCGAGATCGGTAGAAATATTCGAGGCTCTTGTACGTTTTTGCCCTGATGATCCTCAGGCTCTGGCCAACCTTGGCGCTGCCCTGTTCGAGAATGCCGAGATGGAGCGTGCCTATGAGGTTCTCACCAGGGCGACAGGTCTTGGCACACCAAGCGCACAGACCCTGAGCAATCTCGGACTGGTCTGTCAGGCGCTGGGGCTCTTTGCCGAAGCCCTCGCTGCTTTCGATCATGCCATATCAAAAATGCCCCATGAGGGGGTCATTGCACTAAATCGCGCTACATTGCTGAACGAAATTGGCAGAATAGAGGAAGCTGAGGCCCTTTTCCGGTCGTTGTCGAGTCAAGGAGGCGGGCTCGCAGATCAGGCACGTTTCAATCTTGCCATGATTAACCTTGCTTCGGGGCGGTTTGCCTCTGGCTGGACTGGTTTCGAGATGCGTCGGGCCGTATTTGGTCTTTCGGCTTTCACTGCGCCCTGGCACGGAGAAATAACCAGTGCGCGAGTGCGGATCGAGGCGGAGCAGGGTCTGGGGGATATGATCCAGTTTCTGCGTTTCGTGCCAGAAGCGGCGCAGCGCGCGCCACTTCTTCTGGTCCTGCCTGAAACGCTCAGGCCGTTGCTCGCCTTCATGCCAGAGCTGGAGCCATTGCTGTCATCAGGGCGTGTCACTCTGGAAGGGGAGGCTGAACTCTCCTGTTCACTGCTCAGTCTGCCTGCCCTTCTCGGTGTGACGAAAATCGACCCTTCTCCTTATTTCGATTTCGCAATAGAAACGGAATACGGACGTATCGGTGTCTTCCGGGCAGGCAGTGCGCATTACCGGTTTGATGCAAGGCGTTCTCTGTCGCCGGAGATGCTTGCTCCGCTTCTGGAAGTGGCAGGGCTGACCTTTGTCAATCTGCAGCAGGGCGATCATCCGCAGGGAATGGAACAGGGTGTGGGAAAGACCCTGATCGAGACGGCTGTGGCAATGGCGCGGTGTGAAGTCGTGATTGGTGTCGACAGTATGCTGGCCCATCTGGCGGGCGCCATGGGGAAGGAATTCTGGCTTCTTGACCGTGAGGGTGGTGACTGGCGCTGGGAGGGCCCCGACTGGTATGCACAGACCCGGATTTTCAGACCGCAAGGACTTCTTCCCCCGGTAGAGGCCTGGCCACCGGTCATCGCCCGTGTGGCTCAAGCCCTGAGGGAGGTCTCAGGCCGCGACAGGCCTTGAGGGATGACTGGTGTCTCCCTCGCTGAGTGTTGCCAGAAGTGCCGCCCGGATTTCTGCCATCCGGGTTTCGGATGTAACTTTGGTCCCGATCAGATCACGTACATAAAAGACATCGACAGCCCGCATGCCATAGGTGGTGATATGTGCTGATGAAATCTGGAGAGACTGGTCGCTGATTGTGCGGGTAATATCATAAAGCAGGCCGGGTCGGTCACGGCCATTGATTTCGATGATTGTATGACGCTCGGAGGCGCGATTATCGATCACGACACGCGAGGGCACATGAATGGCACGCATCCTCCTTGCCGTGCGCTGGTCTGAAAGGCGTTCCAGTTCGGCGCTGATGGCAAGACGACCTGAAAGCGCCTGCTCGATCAATCCGTTCAGACGGGCAAGCTGCAAGGGCGTTTCGAAAGCACGACCATTGCCGTCCTGAACCCAGAATGTATCGAGCGCCATGCCATCACTGAGCGTGTGGATACGGGCATCGACGATCGATGCGCCCGCCACAGCCAGCCCGCCGGCAATCTGTGAAAACAATCCGGAGTGATCGGCGCTGAAGATCGTGATTTCGGTCACATCGCGCTGCGGAATGGGAGTCGCTTCGATGGTGAGGGGGGATGAGTGCGTTTCCGAGTCGAGCACCAGTCTTGCATGACGGATATGGGTATCGGCATCGAAGCCAAGCCAGTAGCCAGCATAGCCAAGGGACAGGAAGTGGGCTGCCTGCCCATCGGTAAGACCCTGTTGAACCAGTCCGTCACGCACCATCTCCTTGGCATGACTGACGCGTTCATCGCGCTCCGTGGCGGCGAGGCCTCCCTCAAGCACTTCCGCCACGCGGGAATAGAGTTCACGGAGCAATGTCGCTTTCCAGGCATTCCAGACATTGGGGCTGACAGCCCGCATATCGGCAATGGTGAGAAGCAGCAGAAGACGCAGGCGTTCGGGTGACTGGATGATGTCGGCCAGATCCAGAATGGTTCTCGGGTCGTCTATGTCCCGTCGGAAGGCTGTCTGGCTGAGCAGGAGGTGATGCAGGATCAGCCAGGAGACTGTTTCCGTTTCCTCGGCGTCGAGGCCGAGTTGAGGGCAGATATGCTGGGCTACTTCAGCCCCCAGAACCGAGTGATCGCCCCCGCGCCCTTTGGCAATGTCATGAAGCAGGGTTGCGACGTACATTGCACGACGCGACTGCATGTCACGCGCCAGATCATAGACGAGAGGGATCTCATCCGCCATTGTTCCGGCTTCGATCCAGCCCAGCATGCGCACGGCCTCGATGTTATGCTCGTCAACCGTGTAGATATGATAGGTATCAAACTGCATCTGACCGACAATGCGTGACCAGTCAGGCAGGAGTGCACCCAGAAAGCCGGTATCGTTCAGTATGGTCAGCCAGTCCGCGCCACTTGGGCGGGGATTCTCCCGGTTCATCTCCGTCGGCTGCATCAGCAGGGAGAGAAAGACCTGCATGGTAAACGGATCATCACGCAGGGAGGCAATACGGCGCTCATTGCGGATGAGCTGCTGAATGGCCGTTGGATGCAGAACCAGATTTTCACGAAAGGCAGCATCAAGCATATGCACCATCAGGCGCGGCTCGCTGGCAAAATCTGCAGTCCCGGCGGGCGCTATCTGGTCGTTGATCAGATGGAAATGGCGGGCCACATCTGATGCCATGCCGGGACCGGTATAGGCAGTCTCGCGAATGGGCCCCTGAAGGCGCTGCATGATGGTGGGTTCAAGAATACGGCTGAGACGCATGACCTCACGTGTAGTGAGGAAATAGTGACGCATGAAACGCTCGACGCCTTGCTGGCGCCCATGGCCAGCGTAGCCCATGCGGCCTCCGATAACCGGCTGCACATCAAAAGAGAGGCGCTCATCTGCGCGTCCTGCGATGTAATGAAGATGGAGCCGTATGGTCCAGAGGAAGTTCCAGGCGCGCCTGGCGCGGTTCGCTTCCTGTTCGGTGAGAAGGCTGAGTGTCGTGAAGGCGGGTTCATGAGGTTTGGGTTTGCTGACCGGACCCGGTTTGTCTGCATCCTGAAGGACCCTGGTCATCCAGTTCAGGGTCTGGAGGTCGCGTAGTCCACCGCGCCCCTCCTTGATATTGGGCTCAACCATGTAAGGGTTGTCGCCGAAACGTTTATGTCGTTTCTCGCGCTCGTCTATCTTGTCATGGATAAAGGAAAGTGCGCCATTCCCGCTTGTGTTGAAACGCACCAGGAGTTCGCTGAAAAGGGTTTCATCGCCTACAATGCAGCGTGCATCGAGCAGCGTGGTGCGTATTGTCAGATCTTCCCGTGCGGCCTGGAGACAGTCCTCTACTGATCGCGTGGCGTGGCCTACACGGACACCCAGATCCCATAGGAAATAGAGCATATACTCTATCTGCGCCGTGATTTCTGGCCCGGGTTCCATCGTGGTCAGAAAAAGAAGATCTATATCGCTATAGGGAGCCAGCAGTCCGGCACCGAACCCGCCGGTCGCGCAGAGGCACAGACCTGTTTCAGGCGCGTCTGTTACGAAACGGGCCAGTGAGAACAGACTTGATATTGTACCATCCATCAATAATGCGAGCGTCGAAGCGGCAGCGATCCCCTTGAGCTGGCGCCCTTCGAAAAGACGACGGATTTCACCATGATGGCGACCGATATGACGCCGGAAAAGACTGACGGCATCCTCGCGCGAAACAGTGCCATCCGCCTGACGTGCCCGGTCGAGTGCGACAGCAAGAACAGCTCGCATCTCGGTTTCTTGGAGGGAGATCGGTTCGCGCATTAAGATCCGTAACTAAGCGAGCGTTGTAAGAAACCCGGAAAAGCCATTCTCAGGTCAAATCATTCTTTGTTTCAAGCGCTAGTTTATGCAGTGCATAAAGCGTCTCGAGCGCAGCCCTGGGAGTAAGCGTATCAGGATCGATCCCTTCCAGCGCCTCACGCAGTCTGTCAGGCTTTTCGACAGGCTGTGCGACCGTCTCGAAAAGTGGCAGTTGCGGCGTATTCCGGCCCTGATCGCGCTCAAGTGCGGCAAGCAGGCGTGTGGCGCGCTGCACGACAGGCATGGGTACTCCGGCAAGCTGCGCAACATGCACCCCCCAGCTCTTCCTGGCTGACCCCTTGCGCACTTCATGCTGGAAAATCACGTCCCCTTGCCACTCACGCACTGCCATTGTGTAGGGGGTCAGGCGTGGCATCGAATCAGAGAGGCTGCACAATTCGTGAAAATGGGTTGCGAAAATCGTACGGGATCCAAGCTGGGAATGGAGCGCTTCAAGGGTCGCCCAGGCGATAGACAGACCATCGAGTGTTGAGGTTCCGCGACCGATTTCGTCGACCACCACGAGAGAACGCGGGCCAGCCTGACGCAGAATGGCAGCGGTCTCGGTCATTTCAACCATGAAGGTTGAGCGCCCGCGCGCCAGGTCATCGGCAGCGCCTACACGCGAGAAAAGGCGATCCACAATACCGATTCGGGCTTTCTCGGCCGGAACAGGCAGACCGGCCTGAGCCAGAATGACAGCCAGGGCCGTCTGACGGAGAAAGGTTGATTTGCCAGCCATGTTCGGACCGGTCAGCAGCATGACACGCTGGGCAGGAGGAAGATGGCAATCATTGGGAATGAAGCGCGAGGCACGTCCCAGCGCAGCCTCCACGACCGGATGGCGACAGGATCTGAGCTCGAAAGCATGGTCCTGTGTCATTTCCGGACTGCACCAGGCGCCACCCAGGGCGAGCTTCGCACAGCCTGTCAGCACATCAGCCATGGCAAAGAGTTCTGCCAGTTCAGGCAGAGCCGGATGGGCGACGGTCTCTGCGACGAGAGATGCGAACAGGCGGCGTTCTATCGCTGCAGCGCGATCAGCGGCTTCAAGGATGGCCCGATCAAGCTCCAGCAATTCGTCAGTTGTGAACCTGACGAGACTGGCTGTTCCCTGGCGAAAGGAAAGCTCGGGCCGGTCACGCAGTCTGGCACCATGAAGTGCAGAGGTCTCGATGATATAACCGAGCTGGGCGTGATGCTTGATCTTGAGAGTAGCAACATTGAACTGGTCGGCATAACGCTGCTGCATTGCCGCAAGCGTACGTTTACTGTCGTCGCGCAGGCCGCGATACCGGTCAAGATCGGGGTCAAATCCGGTCGCTATGGCGCCACCATCCTCGATACGGGCAGGGAGACTCTCTGCAAGGGCCTTTTCTAGCGTGTTGAGCAGGCTGTCTGCGCGGCCATACAATCCGGCAAAAAGCTGCCGGATCAGGGCAGGGGTTTGTTCTGTGCAGAGTGGCTCCAGTACGGTGACCAGCGCATCCGCTGCCTGAAGCAGGTCGCGGGTTGCGGCCAGATCGCGAGGCAAACCACGCCCTGTCGAAAGACGGCCAAGAGCACGGGCCAGGTCGGGCGCCTTCCGCAGCAGGGGGGTGAGTTTATCGATCAGCCCGGGCTGATCTGCGATCCAGCGCCATGCTGCCTGACGCTCCTGGATGAGCGGGAGAAAGGTTGAGGGTGCTGCAATCCACTGGGCCAGAAGGCGCTGTCCGGCGGCACTGACGCAACGATCAACCGCCGCAAAAAGCGTATGGGTGGTTGTGCCGTCTCGCGCCTGGATGAGATCAAGACTGGCGCGTGTCGCCGGATCAAGGCCCAGTGTTTCGGAATCTCCGCGGCGCAAGGGACGGGCGATGCGTGGCATGCTGCCTGCCTGACTGCGCCGGACATAATCAAGAATCAGAGCGCCGGCACGAATTTCCTCGTCCGTGAAATCACCAAGGATGGTGAGCTGAGTGACATCAAAAGCCTGTGCCATGCGTGAGCGCGCCGGTTCAATGCCAGGCAGGGTGATGTTCGGGGCAACGCGCGTTGAAAACGGTTCTGGAACAAGAGCGGGATCAGCCAGGATTTCCGAAGGATCAAGCCGTGCAAGCAATTCTTCGATTTGGTCCCGGGAAAGCGAGGCCGTCTCGAAAGAGCCGGTCGAGATATCGATCCAGGCGGCGCCACAGGGAGAGGAACTGCGTGTTTTTTTTACCGGACCTGCCAGAGCCAGAAGAAGGTTCTGGCGGCCTGCTTCAAGTAATTCTTCCTCGGTCAGCGTTCCGGGCGTAATGAGGCGTACGATGGCGCGCGCAAGAGGGCCTTTCTGCGTGGACTCGCCCGGTTTCCGGGCTTGCTCGGTCTGTTCCGCGACCGCCACGCGAAAGCCTCTTCGTATCAGCCGGGCCAGATAGGCCGGGGCAGCGGCAACCGGTACGCCGCACATCGGAATAGGGGTGTCATTATGTTTGCCGCGGGTCGTCAGGCTGATGTCGAGTGCCATGGCAGCTGTTTCCGCATCGGCAAAAAACAGCTCGTAGAAATCACCCATACGAAAGAAAAGAAGGGCATCAGGCTCCTGCGCTTTAAGCGCGAACCACTGTGCCATTGCCGGAGTTGCGCCCTCGGCAGATGGGATAATGCCTGTGATCTCCGGGGCGGTCATGATGGGAAAACTCGACGCATAAAAATAATTCTACCTGCGCCCTGTCCCGCTGTGAACACCCTGTCATGACCATGGTGACGATCGCCGGGTCGTCTATGATAATTTCGCAACGCTTGCCGATCGTAATCAGATAACCGGACGTACAGGGCACGCCCGGAGAGGCAATCTATCAGTCCTGGGGCTGTTTTCGACGTAGGAGGCGGCCCATCAGACGTTCCGGATGGGCGATACCGAAAGCCCGGAGCAGAGCCAGATAGACAATACCGGCCACCCCCATCAGGATGCCCAGCATGGCAGCCCGGATGAGCCCATGCCACATGACCAGGCCCGGAGCGACAAGCCGTGTGAGGGTGAGTGTCACGACGGCCATGAGGAAGGAAGCGGCGATAATACGTATCATGCGCCGCATCACGTCGCGATCGGGGCGGAAGACTGCGCGTTTGTGCAGAATGATCGCGAGGAAAGCCAGATTGACCATTGCGGCGAGCGTGCTTGCCAGTGGGGGGCCTATATGAGCCAGCGGGCGGTAAAGCAGCAGATTGAGCGCAAGATTAAGTGCAATGGTGAAGAAACCGATTCTGACCGGCGTTCTGGTATCGCCATGAGCAAAAAAGCCGGGCGACAGAACCTTGATCAGGATGAATGCAGGCAGGCCTAGTGCGTAAGCGCGCAGGGACTGAGCAGAAGAAAGAGCATCTTCAGTGGTGAATTTGCCGTAACCGAAAAGCGTCGCCATGATTTCAGGGGCCAGCGCCAGCAGGCCAAAACATGCGGGAAAGGTAAGAATTGCCGCATAATCAATGGCTCGATTGAGAGTCTGCTGTCCTCCTGCATCATCCCGAGCGGCAGCATGACGCGTAAGCACTGGCAGAAGGGTCGTGCCGGCCGCGGCCCCCAACACCCCCAGAGGAAGCTGATTGACCCGGTCGGCGAAATAGAGCCAGGAGATCGACCCCGCAGGCAGCAGGGTCGAAATAAGTGTATCGACCGTCAGATTGAGCTGGGTTGCGCCTGAGCCGAGCAAGCCTGGCCAGAGACGGCGCAGCATGTCGCGCATTTCCGGGGTCAGGCGCGGTTTGGGCAGAGAAAGACGCATGCCGGCGCGCCTGACTGACCAGAGCAGCAGTCCCAGTTGGACGAAGCCGGATACGGTGATTCCTATGGCGGTCCAGGTGGCCGTGTCATGAAAGACGAGCGCACCCAACAGGATGGCGCCAATCCCGACGATATTGAATGAGACATAGGCACCGGCAGCCATCGAGAACCGGTGCAATCCGTTCAGTACGCCCGCCACAAGGGCCGCAGTACAGATCAGAATGAGATATGGAAAAGTGATGCGTGTCAAATGTACGGCCAGCTCGAACCGTCCGCCACCATGATCGAAACCCGGAGCGATCAGCTCGATGATCCAGGGCATGAAGACCTCGCCCAGTATCGTCACTCCGAGAAGCCAGGCACTCAGGCATCCGAGTGCCTGCGATGCAAAACGCGTGGCCTCTTCCTTGCCGTGAGTAGTCAGACGCTCGGTAAAAAGCGGGACGAAAGCGGCGTTGAAGGCCCCTTCGCCAAAAAGACGCCGGAACATGTTCGGCAGGCGAAATGCAATCTGATAGGCGTCCTGAACAGGACCAGCGCCCAGAAATGCTGCCAGAAGCTGGTCGCGCACCAGGCCAAGAATACGGGACAGCATGGTCCAACCACCGACGGTGATCAGGTTACGGAGCATTCCGGGCTTCCAGTCTAGAAACAGATATCGCAGATGCCGTCTCTTTAGACGCAAGCAGCCGAGAGTGCCATGGGGATGCAGCATCGGCAGCAATTCAGGGTGATGAAGCTGGTTCGGCCATGACAGAGTGACGCTGGAATGCTGCGCGGGGAGCGAAGTCCTGAGTTCTGTGAAAACGGGATCTTGCTATGCCCGGGAGGAGGAGCATGAGGATTGATCCCGGGCAGTGGAGAGTATCAATTGCGATTTTGTCGCATTTTCCGAAGAAAAAGCTGCGTGCTGCGACGTCAGGCTGTATGAAGGCCCGGCGTTTCCATTGCCCAACGTGGCCTTTCACGACTTGATTCCCTGATGAATGGTTTCAGGCGTCTGGCCGCAACAGACCGATCAAGGCAGAAAGCTATGAGCCCCATTGTTCTTTCATTAACGAGCTTCGTTCTTGCTGCCGGCGTGTTCACACTTGTGCCGGGACTGGATACTGCTTTTGTACTGCGCACCAGTACCGTTTCGGGGACACGTACCGGATTTTGCGCCGCGCTGGGTATAACTCTCGGGCTTTTCGTCTGGGGGCTCTGCGCCGCTTTCGGTCTGACAGCCTTGCTCGCTGCGTCGAAACTGGGGTTTCTCGCTGTCAAATGGATAGGCGCTCTCTATCTGTTCACTATCGGGGTGAGGCTGTTGGTCCAACCGCGTCATTCGGCACAGCCCGAAGAAGGCGAAAAACGTATCAACAGACAGACAGGAATGCAGTGCTTCCGTCAGGGATTGCTGACCAATCTGCTCAATCCCAAGGTTGGTATATTTTTCATTACCTTTCTGCCCCAGTTCATCCCGCATGAGGCAAATGTGGTAACCTTCTCCCTGCTTCTTGCCGGTATCCAGGTTCTGCTTACACTGACTTGGTTTTCGCTCTTGATCATGATGACCGCGCCGCTTGGCGCTTTCCTGTCGCGCCCGCGTACGGTCAAGATACTTGATCGTATTACGGGATGCGTATTTGTGGCATTCGGTCTTAAACTGGCGCTTGAACGTCAGGGATAAGGCCGGTTTCAGCGATCCATGACCGCACGCAGGACTGATGCTTTCATGCGTTCGGAATCAGGAGAGGTGAGGGGAGTAAACCAGGTGATCAGCTCGCCTTCGCGAGAGATGAGGTATTTGTAGAAATTCCAGCGCGGACGGGCAAGTATACCGCCTTTTCTGGCAATCCATTGAAAAAGCGGTACAGCTGCCTTGCCTTTCACATGGGATTTGGCTGCCATCGGAAAACTAACGCCGTAATTACGTGAGCAGCTTGTCTGGATTTCTGCGGCGGTTCCCGGTTCCTGCTGGCCGAAATCATTGCTGGGTACACCAAGTACGACCAGACCGGACTGGCCATATTCGCTCCAGAGATACTGCAGCCCTTCATACTGGGGGGTGAAACCACATTTGGAAGCCGTATTGGCGATAAGGACAGCCTTGCCCCGGAAATCTGCCATCGAAATGGGTTTGCCGCACAGGGCGGGTATGTCGAGATCGTAGAAATTGCTGGTCATGATTATCGGTCGCACCATGTCATTATTCCGGGTCATTAGTCCGGTTTCCGGAGTGTGGCTTTCTGCTGGACACTCTGCAAGCTTGCAGACACATTGTCTCTTTACGGTCCGGAAATGGTCCGTGCCTTGTGCTGGCACAGATCCGCTCCGGATCGTCGTTGATGAAAGAGAGTTCCTCCTGAAGCGAGCCAGTCGCGGCAGGGGCATTCATGGAATGAAAGTGCCTTGATGTCGCTGCGCGGTCTGATCGGTATTGCAGTGCTGGTCGCGCTGGGTGTTCTGCTGTCAAGCAACCGGAAGGCGATTAACTACCGCCAGGTGGCCCTTGCCTTGTCTTTGCAATGCGCGATCGGCGCTCTGGCACTTTTCGTACCCTGGGGGCGGCGGCTTTTCGGGGCGTTGGCTGACGGGATCGGCGATGGTCTCGCCTACGGACAGGTGGGAACGCATTTTCTCTTTGGCGGGCTGGTCAGTTCCCGCATGGAGGGACTTTTCGGTCAGGACGGTTTTGTCTTCGCCTTTCAGGTGCTGCCGGCCATCGTATATGTATCGGCTCTTATCGCTTTGCTCTATCACTGGGGTGTCATGCAGATGATTGCCCGTGTTCTCGGGCTGGGGTTGCGTTATCTGCTTGGCACAACGGCACTTGAATCATTTTCCGCAGTCATGACCGTGTTTCTTGGGCAGAGTGAAATGCCTGTTGTTTTACGTCCCTATCTGGGCAAACTGCGACGGTCGGAACTGTTCACGATCATGAGTTCCGGCACGGCTTCGGTCTCCGGCTCGGTACTGGCTGGTTATGCCGGGCTTGGTGTCCCAATGCACTATCTTCTGGCGGCCTCTTTCATGGCAATTCCCGGAGGACTGCTTTTTTCCAAGTTACTCTGGCCAACTCCGGAAGACTCCTGTGACCGGCATGAGCCTATGCCGCAGGCTGAGCTGGAGACAAGCGGTGTGTTTGATGCCATTGCCGAAGGAGCGATGAGTGGAGCGCGCGTGGCCTTTGCTGTTGGGGCCGTGCTGGTAGCTTTTGTTGGGATCACGGCGCTTCTCGATGGTATTCTGCATGGTGTGGGTGTGTGGCTGCATATGCCGGATCTGAGGCTCTCGACCGTGCTTGGTATTCTTATGGCACCGCTTGCCTGGCTGATTGGTATCCCCTGGTCTGAATCCTTTCTGATCGGGGGGTTTTTGGGGCAGAAAATCGCTTTCAATGAATTCGTGGCTTATGTCGGACTCTCTCCTCTGATCCATGCCCATGCACTCTCCATGCATGACCTGGCGATCGTCTCCGTGGCGCTATGCGGTTTTTCGAATTTTTCGAGTGTCGGTATTCTCATTGGCGGTTTTGGCAGTGTCGCTCCTGAACGGCGGGCGGAAATTGCTGCCATTGCCTCGCGCTGCGTGATCGCAGGAACGTTGTCCAATCTGATGAGTGCAGCCATCACAGGGCTTTTTGTTGCTGCCTGACGTGTTGCGGTTCAGATGATGTCAGCGTGATGCGCCCCGTGGGGCGAAACGTTCTGTTGTGTCATGTGGAGGTGGTGCGGGTTCATGGAAGAGCAGAGGGCAGCCGGGCAGGCGGCACACGAGCTCTATCCTCATCCGCATGATCGGCCTCTTTCGGGTCGTCCAGCAGCAGGGCGCCTGCTGCATCCCCGGCTGTATGTCTGTGAATTCTGTGCCACGGCCTTGTTGATGATTGCTGGTGTATGCAGCAATGTCGCTCTTGGCTCTCCGCTCAGTCCGGTCGCGAGAATGCTGTCAGACTGGCCCAATCTGCTCAGCGCTCTGGAGGGGCTCGCGTTTGGCTTGAGTGCCACATTGGCCGCTCTTTCCCCCTTCGGTCGGGTCAGTGGCGCGCATATGAGCCCTTCAATCAGCCTGGCTTTCTGTTTTGGCAGGCGTTTTACACCGATCGATATGGTCTTCTACATTCTGGTGCAGCTTGCCGGGGCAGCTTTTGGCGTCGGGATGGTGGCTCTGTCGGTTCTCGTCTGGCCAAGCTGGGGCGCGTGGTGCGTCGAGGCACATTTTGCCTCTACTGTCCCGTCACCTTTTGTGCCTCCCTGGTGGGCATTTGTCGGTGAACTCAGTACAACGGCCATTCTCGTTGCGGTGGTTCTGACTTTCAGTGCTCACTCGTCTCTGCGTCCGTTTGCCGCCTGGATGACAGGACCGGTCTTCTTCTTGCTCAATCCGTTCGAAGCCTGGCTGTCTGGGGATAGTACCAATCTTGCCCGCAGTTTCGGGCCCGCCCTGTTTTCAGGACGCTGGCAGGACTTCTGGGTCTATGTATGCGGTCCTTTCATGGGGGCCTCGATCATGGTGCTCCTGATCAGGGTCGAGGCATTTGGCCGTCTTCATCTTCATGAAGCGCGTCTCAGTTATTTTGGCCATGAGGGTCGTGCGCCCTATTTCTGGCCGAGACTGTTTCGCCGAAGAAAGCAGATCTGGCATGATTGACAGACAGGTGATCGCCTGTACCGGCAGATGTGTTCCTTCCGGTTAGGGACTGCATGACCTTCCGGAAGGAGGCACGGATTACGCGGTATGTGCGCTGCGTATGATCATTGCCTGAGTGGTGGGAAGTTCGATGACATGTTCCGGTTTGTCTGCGAGGAATTCGGAGAAAGCCAGAGAGACGCCGTCTATGATCGAATAATCATGGGTCAGTATGATACCGCCCGGAATCATTCGCGGATAGAAATAGGTGAGTCCCGCAAGGGTGGCTTCGTAAAGATCGACGTCAAGATGTACAAAGCTGTACCGTTCCTCTCCGAGACCGGCAGCCGAGTCCGGAAAAAAGCCGGGATGGAAGACCACATTCTCGTAACCGGAGAGTTTGCGCTCTACACTTTTCAGGCTGCCATTGAACTCGCCTTTGACAAAGACCTTGCGCTCCTTGCCCTTTGGGGCGGGCAACCCCTCGAAAGTATCGAAGAGATGGAGCGTGCGATGTGCCTTGACCATGCAGAGCAATTCGGCAGAAGCCCCACGATAGACCCCAAATTCGGCAAGATCGCCCTCATAGATCGCCTGGGCCTGGGCGAGCTCGTGCAAAATGAAGGCTTCATCACTGCTTAACAGTGAGTCGGTATCTGCACGGGCCTGTTTCAGGCGACGCAACGTAACCGGATGTTTATGTCCACCCAGCAATTTCATCTGTATCGCGCTGTGCACCCCGAAAGTCAGGAATCTGACGAAGCGATTCCGGCTGACAAAGCGGCGCATGGCCTCGTTACGCATCCACATGATTATGTCCTTTTCGGCTTCTTGTTATTCGACCGTGATTGGCCGTTCGAGGAGAAGACGCCTGGCCTGAAGAAGGTCGATCTCGTGATTCAGAAAGGCCGAAACAGTTTCGACGATCGGCATTGCAATTCCCAGTTTGCGTGCGGTGGCAGTCAGTGCGGGTGCCGTGGCGACCCCCTCCGCGACAGTGCTTCTTGATCCGAGAATGTCAGTCAGGCGTGCTCCTTTGCCCAGTTCAAGACCAAGACTGTAATTGCGTGACCCCGCGCCCGTGCAGGTCAGGATCAGATCTCCCAGCCCGCTCAATCCGGAAATCGTGCTGGCACGACCACCCATGGCATCAGCAAGTCGGCCGATCTCGACAATGGCACGGGTAATCAGCGCTGCGCGGGCATTCTCGCCGAGTCCCGCCCCGATGGCGATACCGGCACCAATCGCGATGACATTCTTGGCCGCACCTGCAATCTGAACGCCGGTTGGATCGTCACTGGCATAGAGCCTGAAATAAGGCGATGACATGAGCGAGACATAATGGCGGGCTTCATCAAGCGAATCTGCTGCGATTGTAGCAGCTGCAGGAAGTCCCCGGGCGACTTCGATGGCAAAATTCGGACCGGAAAGAACAGCTCCGGGGCGCGCTGGCTGCGCGCGCCTCAGGACATCGAGAGGCAGGGCGCCGGTTCCAAGCTCCAGTCCCTTGCAGCAGGCGATGACGGGGGAGGTGGCGGACAGTTTCGGGGCTATCTCATGCAATGTCTGCATGGGGACAACGACCAGCGTCAGATCGGCCTGATCAGGCAGAGTCGAGACGATTTCCACGCCATCTGGCAAGGCGATATCAGGAAGACGTGGCAGGTTTCGGCAGTCTTTTGGCAATGCAGAGCGTGACCAGAGAGACACCTTTGCCCCGGCCCGTGTGGCGGCACAAGCCAGGGCGATACCCCACGCTCCGGCACCTATGACGGCGATATGAGGCGTATGGCTGCTCATTATTCCTCCACGATCTGTCTGATTTCCACACTACCCTCGCCATCGGGCGCGAGTATCGGCAGAAGGGCATCGAGCAAGGTCTTTGCCTGTTCATCAAAATGATAGGGAGGGGAGGCGACCAGAAGCCCGCAACCATTCAGTCGTGAGGGATCGGTCGGTGAACGCAACAGAAGGGAGCAATCCAGAAGACCGCGTAATCCGGCATCGCGCAGGGTATCATGAAATTGCCTGACCGGGGCGCGATGCTTGATCGGATACCAGGCCGCGACAATACCCATGGGGAAGAGCTTTCGGCTGGTCCGGATCGCCTCGGCAAGTGTGTCGAACTCATCCGTTTTCTCGAAAGGAGGATCGATCAGGATCAGTCCCCGCTTGAGGTTGCGTGGTGGCAGAAAGGCTTTGAGAGCATTGTAACCGTCTCGCTCATGTACGGCCACCTGATCTTTGCGCCTGAAATTGTGTCTGAGAATTGTAGCGTCTTCAGGATGCAACTCACAGCAGATCAGACGGTCCTGCTCTCGCAACACAGAGGCAATGAGGCCAGGTGAGCCGGGATAACGCATCGGGGCCCCGAGGGCCTGTATGCTGTGCAGATAGTCGACCAGCTCGGCCGGTCCTTCCGGAATCGTGTCGAAGCGACCAATTCCATCGCGCCATTCACCAGTTTTGCGGGCCTCAACTGAATCCAGATCATAGGTGCCGCATCCTGAATGCGTATCAAGAACCAGAAAGCCGGCTGGTTTGCGGAGGAGATGACGCAGAATGACGAGCAGAAGCCCGTGCTTCATCATGTCGGCAAAATTGCCAGCGTGGTAGGCGTGGCGATAGTTCAAGGCGCGTTATGCCTCCGTATGATCTGTGCCGGGAAGGGGGCCAAGAAGTGCGAGAAGAGCCTGTTGCTCTGGCGTTGAGGCAATATCGATCTTTCTGAAAGGGGCCGTTCTGAGCGTCTCGCCAATATGCGGAGACAGTGCAAGAGCCCGAACAGACTCTAGCAGGCTGCGCTCAGGGCCGAAAGCATCCAGAAATGCCCTGGCGGTAGCAGCGGAATAGAACAGGATTGCCGCAACATGACCTTTTTCAATCAGTGAGCGTGACGAGCTGTCCAAAGGGCCGACAGGCTGGCTACGATAGACGACACGGCGGGTCACCTGCCATCCCATTCCCCTGAGCCGGTTTGCGAGCTCGTTTCCCAGATTCCGGCCTGTGGCGAGTAGCAGCCTGTGTGGTTTTTCGGTGTGGCCGAGATGGTCCAGCAGGGAATGGGCTGTACCCGAAGCATGGTCGACTGTGGTGAAACCCATCATGCGCGCCCGCTCTGCAGTACGGGCGCCAACGGCGGTCAGAGGTGTTGAAAGAGGTATTCCGGAGCAGAGCGACTCAAGACTCTGGCCGCTCGTAACAATGATCCGGTCAATCTTGCCGACCGGTTTCATGGGGATGGGGGAGATACGGAGCATGGGGGAGAGATGGGGCTCCCACCCGAGACGTCTGAGAGCTTCACACGTATCACTCAGACCCGGTTCCGGCCGGGTGACCAGAACCGTACGGGATGGGCTGTCAGCCATGATCCTGAAAGATATCATCCGGCGAATCAGCGCGGAGTGACAGGCCCAGTTCGCGCCCCAGACGCAGGGCTTCTGTAGGTTCACCGCAGATTTCGCGCTGCAGATGGAAGGAGCCGTCTTCTCTGGCGACGAGCCCGGTCAGCACCAGCTCGCGATCACCGAAATGTCCCCTGCCATGAGGCTGCATTTTCGTGCGCAGACGGGCGTATCCCCCTATCGGTGTACGACAGGAGCCATCAAGGACTTCCAGAAGGGCTCGTTCTGCTGTTGCAACGGCGCGTGCTTCCGGGTCTTCAATGGCGGAGAGCAGATCGAGTAATTCGCGATCCTCTTCACGCACGGTGACACCGACAATGCCCTGACCAGCAGCGGGAATCATCAGTTCGGAATCGAGAATCAGATCGGCCCGATCTTCCATACCGAGCCGCCTCAGCCCTGCCAGGGCAAGCAGTGTGGCATCGCAGGCACCGCCGGCCAGTTTGTCCAGACGGGTCTGTACGTTTCCTCGCAGCAGACCGAAACGCAGATCCGGACGGCGATGCAGCAGCTGGGCCTGACGTCTGACCGAGGCGCAACCGATGCTGGCGCCAAAAGGCAGGGCATCGAGTGGAGAATGTCCCTCTGCGACCAGAGCCTTTGCCTTTTCACGCAGGGCCGGGCTCAGAATCAGCACATCACGGGCGTCTTCACGCTTGAGCGTGCAGGCCAGCGTCAGCCCGGCGGGCAGGGTGGTTTCGAGATCCTTGAGACTGTGCACGGCAAAATCGATCTGACGTGCCAGCAGGGCTTCGTGGATTTCCTTGGCAAAGAGTCCTTTACCACCGATTTCAGAGAGCAGTCGTGACTGGACCTGATCGCCGGTTGTATTGATCGGATGTTCCTGAAAGGCCCCCATGTCACGCAGAAGCGGACAAAAGCGCGTCAGGCGTGTCAGAAAGGCACGTGTCTGGACGAGCGCAAGAGGAGATCCACGAGTGCCGACACGCAGGGGCAGGGAGTGACGGGAGGTTGGTGGATGAGGAGAGGCCTGACGGCGCATGGCTTCAGCAGCGACCTGCTGCAATTGCAGGCTCTGGGACATAAGCGCGGCGGGCATCGTCATCTGTTTCATGGCTGATCTTGCTACTCCAACGCGTGATCCGTGAAAAGAGATGGCTCGCCTCATACGAGGCATCGCGTTATCAGGGGGGATGGCGATTTTTTCCTTAACGGCACCTGTTCTTGCGATTGAAACGAGTTGTGACGAGACGGCTTGCGCGATTCTGGATCCCCAGGGGACTGTCCTGGTAGAGACCGTGCATACCCAGGCGGGACATGCGGATCTGGGGGGGGTCGTCCCCGAGATCGCAGCACGTGCCCATCTGGCGTTACTGCCAGGAATTGTCTCGGAAACGCTTGAGAAGGCGGGGCTGACGCTGGGTGAAATTGGTGCTTATGCAGCGTGTACCGGACCCGGTCTGATCGGTGGTCTGATTGTCGGCAGCAACTATGCCAAAGGGCTTGCAATAGCGGGAAACAGACCGTTCATCGCGGTCAATCATATTGAGGCGCACGCTCTCACGGTTCGTCTGCCCGGGGTGGCTCAGGCCGAGATTAAATTTCCGTATCTTCTCCTCCTGGTTTCTGGTGGCCACTGCCAATGTATTGCCGTACGCAGTGTCGGCAGTTACGAGAAACTGGGCGGTACGATTGATGATGCCGCCGGGGAAGCCTTCGACAAGGTCGCGAAGATGCTTGGTCTGGGCTGGCCAGGCGGGCCGGCACTCGAAAAACTCGCGCGGGAAGGGGCCCCTGACGCAGTCTCCCTGCCTCGTCCGCTGATAGGACGTGAGGGCTGCGATTTTTCTTTTTCCGGCCTCAAGACCGCTGTGGCGCGACAGATCGCTCCTTACGGTATGGCAGCATTGCCGTATGCAGTTGCTGCAGATCTTGCCGCAAGTTTTCAGCAATGCGTCTGCGATGTCATGGCCGATCGTGCTCGTCATGCTCTGGCCCTGCTGCCTGATGCCCGGAGCCTGGTCGTGGCAGGTGGGGTCGCAGCCAACGAAACCATCCGCAAGGCGCTTCAGGCCGTTGCAGAATCTGTGGCAATTCCTTTTGTTGCCCCGCCTCTGCGTCTGTGCACCGATAATGCCGTGATGGTCGGATGGGCGGCGATCGAAACCATCAGAACCCATCAGGAAGCAGGCAAAGCCCTCGAAGACGGTATCCTGGCCGCACCGAGACCGCGTTGGCCTCTTACTGAAATTGATGCGCCCTGACGATGCGATCTGAGAGTCTGAAGCAGACCAGATTCTGTGAATTCGGAAACGAAGAAAGAGGTGCCTCGTGACAAGAGATGATGACGCCTGGTTCAATACGGACGAGAAGGCGAATGAAATTGAGCGAAGAGCAGGAATTGCAGAGCCACGTCAGGTCAGGGGGAGCGTGCTGCGCTCCATTATCCTCCCTTGTCTCGTTTTTGGTGTCTTTCTGATTCTGGTCTTCTGGTGGATCATCCAGAGTTTTCATTTGCTGGGCTAGAAGTCCTGTCAGGTGGGACGGTCGTATGGAGCATGCTGTCTTCTTCGGTTCCCCTCTTGCACCGCGATCGGAAACAGGGCAAAGAGGCGGCTCTTGCCGCAAGGAAGCTGTTCGTTCCTTGTGATGCGGGAGAGGTGGCCGAGTGGTTGAAGGCAGCGGTCTTGAAAACCGCCGTGCGTGCAAGCGTACCGTGGGTTCGAATCCCACCCTCTCCGCCATATTTTTCAGAAAAACAGATAGTGAATCAGGATCGCGCCATGCGCGTTTCATGCTCTGGACAAGTGTGCCAGCAGAGATGTTCTGATTTTTTGGGGGGCAGGATGTATTCCGGCTCCTGCAGGCCGGTTTTTTTACCGGGCGGAAAAGCCGCCCGGTGAGAATGAGTTCAGGCGTTGCCTGCGGTTTCAGGGAATTGCTGGGCCCGTTTGGCCTGCCACAAGGCGACAAAATCAATGGGCTGCAGCACGATGGGCGGGAAACCACCATCACGTGTCACATCGCTGATGATGCTGCGGACATAGGGGAAGATAAGGCGCGGCACTTCAACGAGCAGGATGGGTTCGATGAGCTCTGCCGGTGCATCGGTCAGCGTGACGATAGCGGCGTAGGTCAGCTCAGCGATGAAGACGGTGCGACCTGTTGCGCCACCTTCCGTCTCTGGCGATTCGGTTGCTTCGGCGCGAATGGCGAGAGCTACTTCAAATACGGGCTGCGCTTCTTCGAGGCGGTTGGCCTGTACGTCGATATTGACCGAAATCTGCGGGGCAGAACGGAGGGTTGCGAAAATTGCAGCGCCTGCCGGAACCTCGAAAGACAGATCTTTCGTGTATTGCAGATTGACTGACAGCGGCAGTGCGGGCGGAGCGCCCTGTTCGGTTGCCGGGTTCTGGGCGTTATCGGACATGGAGCCTCGCTAATCAGAGTCGTGAACACGCAGCCGAAATCGACTGCTGTTAGTGCCCCCAAGCCGGTAGCATGATCATCAGCACACGCCAACTCTCCGTGATATTATGTGCCAAAGTGATCATGATTCGGGACTTACGCGTTACCCGGGTGTTGTGCGGTTGTGAAAGCCGCTCTACCAAGGGGCCATGCCCTTCGAGACCGAGAATAGCAAGAAGCTGAAATTGTGATGTCTTTTCTAGCGAATATTCCATACGACATCGTCATCTTTGCGTTGTTGAGCCTTGTGCTTGTCTGGCGACTGCGCGCCGTACTTGGTCGTCGTGTCGATGTTGAAGGGCAGGCCACAGTGGCTGTTCCCATTCCCCGCTCGCAGGAGCGAGCCGGTGCATTGCCTCCTGTCGTTGAAGAACCGAGTGCTCGTCTCGACATCCCGCAGCCTGCCACACGAGTTGGTCAGATTCTTGGCGAAATTGCTTCGTCCCAGCCCGGTTTCAAGCCTGAGTTCTTCCTGCAGAATGCGCAGAAAGCATTCAGAGAGGTTGTAACCGCATTTGCCGAGGGTAATCGTTCGACTTTACGCACCTATCTGACAGCAAGTGCCTTTGCAGGTTTCGATGCTGCCATTACCGCCCGTGAAGCCGCTCAGCAGAAACAGCGTACCGAGATTGTCGGGATCAGCAGCCTTGCGATTGTCGACGCTTTTTTCAGTCACATCAATGGTCATGAAAAAGCCCGGATTGATGTGCAGATCATCTCGCGCCAGATCAGTATTCTTAATGATATCGACGGTCAGCCTCTGGTCGGGACGGAATCCGTCACGGAGTTTTCGGATCTCTGGCAGTTCGAGAGTGAAAGCGGCCGTGACCTGCCACCTTCCATGTGGCATCTGGCTGCAGCAAGCGCCGCCTGATCTCTGGTGGTCGACTGGCTTCGTTCATGATCGACCAGCGTTCCCATGCTGCGTCTTGCAGGGCGCATGAAAAACCCGGTTTGCCATGAATATTGTTTCTCGTTTCTCTTTCGGGCTTGGCCTGGTCCTTCTTGCCTCCTGTGCTGAGCCGCAGCCAGAGCGTTCGCTTGAGCTGACGCCGGTTACCTATGCCATGCTCGATGGCTGGACAGCTGAAACGCCCCAGACCTTGTTGCCAATTCTGCGTGCCGAGTGTCAGCGCCTCATGCGACTGCCGCCGGAAACTCATCTTGGAGGGGTGGCGCAGACCATTCCCAATGGCAGCAGTGCGGGCGACTGGGCAGGTGCCTGTGCCGCCCTGCAGACTGTTCCAGCCGATCCCCAGTCAGCACGAAGCTATTTCGAACAATGGTTCGCGCCTTACCTTGTGTCCGACAATGCTCTCTACACCGGTTATTACGAGCCACAGATCTACGCTTCAGCTGTCAGGCAGGGAGAGTTCCAGACACCGCTTTACGCCCAGCCCGACGATCTGGTGCGTACAAAGGACACGGCTGGCGACTGGGTGACAGGCCGTTGGGATAACGGCAAATTTGTTCCTTATTACACACGTGCCGAAATTGATCATGGTGCGCTGGATAACCGCGGGCTCGAGATTGCCTGGCTGCGTTCCCCTGAAGATCTTTTCTTCATGCAGATTCAGGGTTCAGGTCGTCTCGTCATGACAGATGGGTCTGTGCGGCGAATGGGTTTTGCTGCCAAAAACGGCGCACCTTATGTGCCCATCGGTCGCATTCTGGTAGCCCGTGGCGATATGGCAGCCAGTGATGTGTCGCTCCAGACGCTCCGAGCCTGGCTTGCCGCTCATCCTGATCGTGCTCAGGAGCTCATGGAACAAAATCCTGATTATGTGTTCTTCAAGCGGATTGACACCATACCGCTCGACAGGGGCGCGCCAGGTTCCATGGGGATCCCGCTCACACCGGGACGGTCGGTTGCGATCGATCACAACATTTTGCCCATGGGGGTCCCGGTCTGGGTGGAAGCACAGATTCCGCTTGCCCGGGGTGGCGAGGGACGCTGGACCCATCTTACCTTTGCTCAGGATGCGGGAAGCGACGTCAAAGGAGCGGGGCGGGCTGATCTATTTACCGGCTGGGGAGATGAGGCTGAACACGTTGCCGGCAAGCTGCGCAGCCATGGACGTATGATCGTTCTCCTGCCTCATCCACCCGCCTGATGGGTCAGGAAAAAGTCAGGGCAAGGCGGGAAACAGTCGGTCGTCATGCCCTGATACGGGGCGACGCTGTGAACGTTATGCGTCGTATGGAGACCAGTTCGGTTGATATCGTCGTGACATCACCGCCCTATAACATCGGGGTTGCTTATCGAACCTACAAGGACAGTCTGGCCGAGCAGGATTATATTGGCTGGATGCGGGGGGTCTGTACCCAGATCGCCCGTGTTCTGAAGCCTGACGGATCGTTTTTTCTCAATATTGCAGGTTCGTCATCACAGCCCTGGTTGCCCTTCGAACTCATTACCCGGCTGCGTGACCTTTTCGTTCTCCAGAATCATATTGTATGGATCAAATCCGTCTCCATCGACGAGAAGACCTATGGCCATTTCAAGCCTGTCAATTCGTCACGCTTCGTTAATCATAATCACGAGCACGTCTTTCACCTGACGCATGAAGGGGATATCAGAGTGCAGCGCCTAGCTGCCGGGGTGCCCTTTACCGACAAGACCAATATCAACCGTCGACGCCACGCAGTGGATCGGCGTTGTCGTGGCAACACATGGTTCATTCCGTATGAAACGGTCAGGCATCGCCGTGAAAAATTCCTTCATCCCGGTACTTTTCCTGTCGCTCTTCCTGCGGCCTGCATGACACTTCATGGCTATCATGAGGAAAGCGTTATCCTTGATCCGTTCATGGGTACAGGCACAAGCCTCGTCGCGGCCCAGGAACTAGGGGTCAAAGGGATCGGAATCGATATCGATACGCGGTATGTCGCAGTTGCCCGTCGCAGACTTCGTTCGGTTCTGGATGGAGGAATTGACGAAGAGCAGGAGTCACAGGCTGATGAAAGGTCATGAGCTCTCCGTATCAGGCGCAATCTGCCTCTGCTGGATCGGGTAAGGAAAGAGACAGCTGATTGGCAGCATTTTTTTGACATAAAGAGTCGCAAGCCCCATTGATGAACAATCTGTGTTCACAACGGGAGAAGAACGGTTGTCGGAAGCTGCCGCCAAAAAAAATATTGTCAGGAAGGCATTTGCGGGACTGATTGTTGCAGGCGCACTCGCCTATGGTGGCACGATTGCCTATCTGACCCATTTTGATCATCAGGGCGTACCAAAACTGCCTACCAGCAGCCCTACCTGGCATGACCCGAAAGCACTGGCTGCTTTTAACGTCTTTCAGGAGACGCGGTGTGATTATTGTCATACCCGCACGGCCAATCTGCCTTTCTACTTCAGGCTGCCTTTTGCCAATCAGATCATGCAACGCGATCTCGAAGCCGGCCAGCGTCATTTCCGTATCGATCCGGTCATTGCGGCTTTCCGGGCTGGTAAACCACCATCGGTAGAGCAGCTTTCGCGTATCGAGGAAGTTGTACGTCAGAACCGTATGCCGCCCGCAGCCTATCTTCTGATGCATCCTCATGCCTACATGACGGAAAAAGCGCGAAGCGATGTACTGGCTTGGGTCGCGGATCAGCGTCGACGCTACTACGCAACGCCGGGCGTGGCGCCGCAATTCGCGGGTGAAGTCATTCAACCGATCCCGGAAAGCCTGCCGGTTGACTGGGCAAAGGCCGAGCTGGGCCGCCAGCTCTTTTTCGATCGTCGTCTCTCAGGGGATGGCAAACTGAATTGTGCGAGCTGTCATGGTCTCGACAAGGGGGGGGTCGATAATCTTGTAACTGCGACGGGCATTAACGGGCAGAAAGGCCCGATCAATGTGCCAACGGTCTATAATGCCGTATTCAGCATTGCACAGTTCTGGAACGGGCGTGCGGCCGATCTGGCTGCACAGGCTGCAGGCCCAGTGACCAACCCTGTCGAGATGGGTGCGCATGACTGGCAAAGCGTGGCGCAGATCATTACGGCAGTACCGGAATATCAGACGGCTTTTGCCAGTCTTTACGGTGCTGATCCGATCAGTCAGCGTACCGTAACCAATGCCATAGCGGAATATGAAAAGACCCTGATCACGCCTGACAGTCCTTTTGATCTTTATCTAAAGGGCGACAACACCGCGATTACCGCCCAGGAAAAACGAGGTTACGAACGCTTCAAGGCAATTGGTTGTTCCGGCTGTCATAGCGGCGTTGCCGTTGGAGGAGATGCTTATGAGATCATGGGGCTGGAGGGACCTTATTTTTCGGATCGCAAATCAGCGCTGACGGATGTCGATTCAGGGCGTGAAAGCTTTACCCATGCGCTGGAGGATCATCAGAAGTTCAAGGTGCCCAATTTGCGTAACATCGCGTTGACGGCGCCCTATTTTCATGATGGCAGCGTTGCCACTCTCGACGATGCCGTGCGTTTGATGGCGCACTACCAGACACCCTATCCTGATCTTTCCAGGAGCGATATCGATGATATTGTGGCTTTTCTGAAGACATTGACTGGTAGATATCAGGGGGTGCCGCTGCAACAGGTTGTCGCAGAGCCACCGCTCAAGGCGCCACAAGCGCAATAAGTTTCCCGGTCCGGGGTTCGGATGCGCGATGAAAAGGAAAAACAGTGGTTCGTCGCGATCTGAGCTCCGATGAAGAGAGCCTGTGGCAGGCCTTCGCCCGGACTATCCTGCCATTGCACAGACGTCGCAAGGCGGCATCCGGAACGCGCAAGGCAGTTTCCTCGTCTGCCATGTCGCAGGAGAAAGCAGGCGCTCTTGCACCCCATGGGGAAAGAAAAGACGTCAAGGAGGCCCCGCTTCTTACCGTGCGGGAAGTACTGCGTCCTGCTTCACCTGCAACGCGTCCTGCCAGAATGCTCGATCGTCTTGAAATCAATGGTCGTCAGCCAGGGCTGGATACGACGTCATGGAATGCTCTTTCTTCCGGCAAGATGAAGCCGCAGAAGCGACTTGATCTTCACGGGCATTTTGCACAGGACGCATTTTTCAAGCTGCATCATTTTCTGCATGCTTCAAGCGCACAGGGAGTACGCTGCGTCGAAGTCATTACCGGTCTGGGAAGCGGGCAGGAAGGAGGCGTTATCCGTCAGGAATTGCCACACTGGCTGGAGCGCGGTGATCTGCGCCCGCTTATCCTCGCCGTGGTACATACGCATAAAAGAAACAAGGGTGCAGTCCGCATCCTGTTGCGGGCTCGTCACCGGGTCTGAACACGACAAGAAAAAAATATCAGGTGGGACGTGTTTCCTGGCCCTGACGCCATCTGGGCTGGTTGTTGTTGATCCAGCGACGCAGGGCAAGCAGGGCGGTAAGTTCGGGTTCAAGCTGGTTCAGCAGGGGAGCTGCTTCAGCACCTGCTGTGACAAGCAGATGCTGCGTATCATTCCAGCTTTTCAGGGCAGGATCCATGATGGCTTCCTGCGAGGCATGGCGCCATCGCGCGATTGCCAGGGGAGGAGTGAGCATGGGCATTGCCAGGACCAGGGCTGACGCGGCGGCATTGGCAACAGCCTGCCATGCCTGGAACAGGGGACCGGACGGCGCGCGATCGCGCGCCATATGATAGGTTGCCTCGAAATCAGGGACACCCGCGATAACAGGGCCCGAATAGAAAATCGGCTTTATACCCTGAGGGGCTGCTGCAATATCGGCTGACAGATCGTCACCGGGGCCGGGTGTAAGCTGAACAGCATCGACCTGACCGTTCCTGAGAGCCTCGAATGCGGCTTCTTTCGTTGCGTAGCCAGAAACAGGCAGAGGATGAAGGCCAAGCAGGGAAAGGCCCAGCAGGCTTGTCAGCTCGACACCGGTCGGATGGGAAACAGCCAGACGTACCGGGCGATCATGGAACAGACCGCTGAGCCGGGATCGGATAGTCCGATGAAGCTCGCCACGGGCCAGAGTCACGACTGGGCGGCGTGCCATGATCAGCGCGGCCCAGCGGGAAAAATCGAAATGCACACGTGCGTCGCCGGAGAGCGACGCGATCAGGGCCGCGCCGGGGGCAAGAATTGTCGTGCCGCCGTCTGCTTCTGGGCTGACCGTGTCGAAAAGATTGGCAGCGGTCACTCCGTCGCGACCCATATCATAATGAGTGGTAACAGGTCCCGATGTAGCCAGACCTCTGGTGAGGGCCGCTGCTAGAATTGGGGCAACCTGCCCCGGCAGGGAGTCAGGACCACCTCCGACGATCAGCCGGGGGGCATCGATCATGGAGGAGGATTCGGCGCGATCGGTGTCTTCCCAGGCACGGGCAGGGCAGATCGCGGCCAGATTGGAAGCAGCAAGGGCAGAGAGAAGCGTGCGACGGTTCAGGAGAGGACCGGTCGCGTGAGGAGACATCTTGGTGCGCACTTCTTTCCCTTTATTGCCGGATCGTCCGGCTTGCGCCTTAAGCCAGACGAATACGGCCAAATCGTGACCCTGCAATCAGGGCCATTTCACCTCTGGAGGCATGCTCATGAGAATGGCTTCGGTGTTACCACCGGTTTTCAGTCCGAACACTGTACCACGATCATGAATAAGATTGAACTCGACATAGCGTCCGCGACGGATGAGCTGGGCTTCCCGCTCTGCTTCGGTCCAGGGCTGCATCATGCGTCCGCGCACGGCACGCGGGTAGGCTTCATAAAAGGCCAGGCCGACATCTTTGGTGAAGGCAAAATCCTTCTGAACATCGCTGCTGTTGAAATGATCGTAGAAGATACCGCCCAGGCCGCGCGGCTCGTTGCGGTGATGCAGGTAGAAATATTCGTCACACCATGTCTTGAAGCGGTCGTAATAGCTTGGGTCATGACGCATGCAGGCGTCCTGAAAGCTCTTGTGGAAGGCGGCTGCATCTGCCTTGGCTTCCTCGCTGTCCGGGAAGATGGGCGTGATATCGCCACCACCGCCAAACCAGCCATTGCTGGTGATGATCATGCGCGTATTGAAATGTGCTGCGCTTACATGCGGATTGCAGGGGTGGGCGACGAGGGAAACGCCGGTTGCAAAGAAACGCGGATCCTTGTCGGCGCCTGGCATGTTCTTGCGGAATTCGGGCGAGAATTCACCCCAGACGGTCGAGACATTGACGCCAACCTTTTCGAATACTCTGCCACGCATCACAGACATGACACCGCTGCCATGGAGTGTACTGTTTTCGTCTTCGCTTCTGTTCCAGGCTGTGCGGACAAAGCGGCCAGCCTCGGTCTTGTCGCGCAGAACGGGAGAATTGCGGGCTACGGCCTCGTCTTCTATTGCTTCATAGGAAGCGCAGATCCTGTCGCGCAGTGTCTCGAACCAGTGTCGCGCAACTTCTTTGAGAGAATCATGGGGCACATCGTCACGAATGAGGGCGCCGAAAGTTTTCGGGTTCAAGGTCTCGCTCATCGCAGGCTCCACGTTTTGTTTCAGCCGGTCTTCCGCCGACCCGAATTCATGACACTCTAACAAAAGAGGGTCGCCTAGACCATGATGAGCGGGATGAAAACACGGACAGGTTGCGAAGCCTGCCAAACTGGTGTTCCTGAGCGTTCCATCGGCTACCAAGCGAAAAGGCAGTTCTTTATGAGCGAAAATCTGACGATCGAACCTGTAATCGGCCTTATTGGCGGTTCGGGTCTGTATGACATTGACGGGCTGGAAGACAAGGAGTGGCGACGCGTTGAAACGCCTTGGGGCGAGCCTTCCGACGCCTTGCTTTTTGGGCGTCTGAACGGCGTGAAATGCGTGTTCCTGCCGCGCCATGGCCGAGGTCATCCTATCCCGCCTTCTGATCTGAATTTCCGGGCCAATATCGATGCCCTCAAGCGTTCCGGCGTGACGGATATTGTCTCTCTCTCTGCAGTTGGATCGCTGCGGGAAGATCTTCCCCCCGGTCGTTTTGTTCTGGTTGATCAGTTTATCGACCGTTCATTTGCCCGCGAAAAAAGCTTTTTCGGGCGCGGATGCGTGGCGCATGTCGGGATGGCAGATCCTGTTTCGGCACGCATGGGAGATGTGATTGCTGAACAGGCCGAAAAGATCGGTGTGGAGATGGTACGTGGCGGGACCTATCTTGTCATGGAAGGGCCGCAATTCTCGACCCGCGCCGAGAGTGAGCTTTATCGCCAGTGGGGATGCTCGGTGATCGGTATGACCAACATGCCTGAGGCCAAACTCGCCCGTGAGGCTGAAATGTGCTATGCCTCTATTGCCATGGTGACGGATTACGATTGCTGGCACGACGACCATGATTCGGTGACTGTGGATGCTGTTGTTGCTGTTATGACTGAGAATGCTGCCAAGGCGCGCGCGCTGGTAAAAGCCATTATTCCGGAGCTCGGGAAAAAACGAGGGCTTTGCCCATCGGGCGCCGAACGTGCGCTTGATCATGCGATCATTACCGCACCGTCGGCCCGTGATCGCCAGTTGCTTGAGAAACTCGATGCGGTAGCTGGTCGCGTTCTGCGCTAGACTGGTCTGGCGGGGGAAGAGGATCGCCCCCGCCTTTATGCTCAATGTGTTTCATTTTCCTTTTGAGGGAAGTGATCATGATCCCCCTGGTCAGTCTGCCGCTCCGGAAATTCCCCCAGATTTTTCTGGATTTCGGCCTCTTCGATCTGCACGTCAGCCAGTTGCGGCTCAGGCAGGGATGAGACCGGGATTTCACCGGCATGGGGGTTGTCCTCCATGCCGATGATCTCGGCAGCTTTTTCCCGGTAGGCTTCGGGACCGCAATCAGGTCTGTCTTCGGCTTGCCAGAGCTCGCGCGACTTGGCTTCAATGCGTTTGTCACGTTCGGGACTGTCAACAAGGGGATTGATAGGCGTTGTTCTCGACGACATTATTCTGGATCCTGTGTTACAGATGGGTGGCGAAAAAGGTTACGCTGCGTGCATGAGCCAGATCGCGGGCGTTCTTGTTGAAGCTTGGGCGATCCTCGCAGCCAAAGCCGTGTCCAGCCTCGTCATAGACAAAGATTTCTACCTCGGGCCGGTTCTCACGGATCGTCGTGATATCGGTGTGGGGAATATGATCGTCTTCTCCACCAAAATGGAGCTGGACAGGGCAGTGAGGCTTTTCATGGCTTTCTGCTGCAATGCCCCCGCCGTACCAGGCTGACGCGGCTGCGAATTCGCGTGTGCGGGTGGCAGCCTGCCAGGCGACAAGTCCGCCCCAGCAGAAGCCGATGATGCCGGGTTTGCCGTGGTCATGCCTGTTCAGGGCATGAGCGCTTGCCGTGATATCGGCCAGAATGGCATCCGGAGAAATCCGGGCCCGGAGGGCCAGTCCTTCTTTCATGCCCTGGGCGTCATAAGGCAGCACAGTGTCACGCTGCGCACGATCAAACAGGGCCGGCGCAATGACATGATAGCCGTGATGCTCTGCCAGTTCGTCGCAGATTGCCCGTATGTGATCTGTCAGACCGAAAATCTCCTGCACCACCACGAGGGCGTGTCTGGCAGACGAATCTCCTGCTTCGTAAGCCGAAAAATGGTGGGTATCTGCTGCTGTAAGCGTTATCAGGCGTCCCATGGAACGACCCTCCGTCTTGTTCATTCCAGTCAGGATCAACGATCACCATGACAGAAATCGTTAATCTTCGTCGTGTGCGCAAACGTCTGGCACGCGAGAAGGATGCTCTTGCAGCAGAGCAAAACAGGGTTCGGTTCGGCCGCACCCGGCAAGAGCGTCTGAAATGTGATCTTGAGAGAAACCGCCTGCTGCGTGAGGTGGATGGTGCGAAGCTGGAGCAATCCGTTCCGGTTGAGACAGTGGAAAAGGTTGCCATGGCTGCGGGCAATGACGCTTCGGTGAAAAGTGACGTTTGTGGGGGTTCTGACACTTGACGCCAGCAATAGGCTCTCTTACCTGTTTGGCACTCTCTTAAAGGGAGTGCTAACGCGCTGCGGCTTAGCGGGCGCGCAAACCGGCGGCGTTGCTTCTGATCAAGGGCGTCGCCTTAGAGAAAAGTGGAGCGATCCATTATGACAAATTTTCGGCCTTTGCATGACCGCGTCGTCGTCCGTCGCCTTGAGGGCGAACAGAAGACGGCCGGTGGCATCATCATTCCGGACACCGCCAAGGAAAAGCCCATGGAAGGCGAAATCGTCTCCGTTGGTTCCGGCGCACGGAATGAGCAGGGTCAGGTTGTGGCACTGGACGTCAAGGCTGGCGACCGCGTGCTGTTCGGCAAATGGTCCGGCACCGAGGTGAAGATCAATGGCGAAGAGCTGCTGATCATGAAGGAAAGCGACATCATGGGTGTGATCGGCTGATTTCCAGCCTCCCCATCGTCGCAAACTGAACCTCTACTGGAGATAAGAATATGGCTGCCAAAGACGTAAGATTCGGTGCCGATGCACGCCAGCGCATGCTGCGCGGCGTTGATATCCTTGCTGACGCTGTAAAGGTCACGCTGGGCCCGAAGGGGCGCAACGTTGTTCTGGACAAGAGCTTCGGCGCACCGCGCATCACCAAGGACGGCGTTTCCGTCGCCAAGGAAATCGAACTGGCTGACAAGTTCGAGAACATGGGCGCCCAGATGGTGCGCGAA